>Ga0209542_10004043_pt1 | contig 30615 bp, 47 predicted proteins | sample RifCSPhighO2_01_FD_184028 | JGI IMG/M metagenome (GOLD analysis project Ga0209542, IMG submission 184028) | Soil microbial communities from Rifle, Colorado - Rifle CSP2_plank highO2_0.1 (SPAdes) (version 2) | ecosystem: Environmental > Terrestrial > Deep subsurface > Rock core/Sediment ... | reverse complement strand
GCTACCGCTCGGGCCAACAGGGTTTTGCCGGTACCCGGAGCGCCGGTTAGCATTACTCCCTTAGGAATTCGCGCTCCAATATCCAAAAATTTTTTCGGACTTTTCAAAAAATCTACGATTTCTTTCAGTTCCTCTTTCGCTTCTTTACAACCGGCAACATCTTTGAAGGTAACGCGATTGTTTTTATCATTCGGGTCGGTGATGCGCGCCTTGGACTGACCGAAGGTAAACGCCTGCATGCCCGCGCCTTTGACCTGTCGGGATAAATACCAGAAAAAGATTAGGATGAAAACGACCGGCAGAAGGAAAGGTAAAATGTTCGCGAGCCAAAACATAAAACCGCTCTCGCTTTTTATTTCAATCTGCGTATTCGCCAAAGCCGCACTCTCCACGCCATAGTTCGCCAAGGTTTGGGAAAGCGAAGAATCGGATTCTTTCTTGGAAATTTTTACTTCGTCGTTTCTGTAAGTAATCGTCAGTTTGTCTCCAGCTACCAAGATGTTCCGCACTGCGCCGGCTGAAATGTTCTGCGCTAATTCGGAAATCGGAATTTCCGGAGTGGTCGGCTGGCGGTCGGAGACCGCCAAATACAGCGCGGTGATGAGCATGAAAAAAACAATGGCGCCCAAAATATTGCCGGTGAACCGGCTTGGCCTCGGCGCTTTTTTGCCCCGCCCGGATTGCTCTTTCGGGTCTAGAAAGTTGAAATCCATTTCGTTAGATTAGCACAAAAAAGAGGAAAAGTGAAATGAGTTTCTAACTAAAAATTTTGTGGAGATGGCGGGAAATTTACTGAATAACCTTAAAGACTACCTCGTTCGGTTCTGGTCTTTCTATCAAAGCAATAATAATCTGCAAAAAGCCCTTGCTAATGCTTAATTTTCTTTCATTAGACTACTCACAATAAGGGTATTAAATAATAAAGATATACAAAAGTGAGAGTGAGAGTTGATGTCTTAAGTGGTTATTTTATAATTTCGTATTGAGTAATTTTTCTTTAGCCATTGAAAGTAAACATCGCTTTTCTTTGGACTCAGAAGAGTAAGTATTTGTTCTCCTGCATCTGAAAGACCATAATAACCTGGTACTCTGATACTCGTGTCTGTTTGTTGGTTCTGTGGGTTTTCAGGTTCAAATAAAATCGTCTCGTCAAAATAATTTACAGAATATTTTTGTCTATCTGGGTTAGGTATATTATTAGTCATATCGTTCGGAAGAAAAAGTCCCAGGCTTTGCAGTGTTTGAAGGTTTCCAAAATCAAGCCCAAGTTCTTTCATTAATTCTTTTACATTATCGTCACCAGTAAAAAGCTTTTTGGGAAGTTGCCCCCCATTAAGAAGTAAGCCACAAACTTGCTCAAATAATCTAAGCTCCTTTTCCCCAAGGGATTTTAATCTCTGAAGAGTATTCATTGAATATGCTCCTGGTTTGTTGTATTCTCCAGCAATGATTTTTGCTATTAAATCTTGCATTTCCTCGTTTGATATTTCTTTGGAATGTTCAAGCAGTCCCCAAAAAACATCATTGTCTCCCGTAGGTTTTTTATCAGACTCAATCAGAGGAGTTGATTTTATTAGAGCGTTTCCGAGGTTTGAGTATTGTCTATCCATTTTTTCGGCTTCGGCTTGCAACCAAAAAGGTTTCTCTAAAAGTTCCCATTTTGTTTTGACTTTATCTGCTTCAATATTGCCCTCTGCTTCAAAAACTTTGATGGACTTTCCTGTATATTTCACTATAACAAAATCCACGAATTTATCTGCTACCTTTGTTAAAGTTTTATTTGCAAGGTCTTTTATTGGTTTTGGTATATTATCCATAGTTAAAAGATATTATAGAATTTTTTTTATAAACTTGATTACTAAAGATACTCTTTACCAACACCTTTGAGAAACTATTGGTGGCAGACCAGATGCTTCTTTTAGGCACACATCCAAAGAAAAACTATCATTAAATGTAATATTAGAGAGAATTGTTAGAAACCAAATAATTAAAATTACTACAACAAATTTAAACCAATTTTCCTTCAAAAAGTTTTTCATAAATTATTCTTCCGTTTTTACATTTTTATAAAACTCACTACACTTTTCGTTTATACAAGTATAATACTCCGGCGATGGTTTCTGATATACATCATCATCTCTCTTGCGCTGTGCAAATGGCGGGGTTCGTTTCATTTGCAAATTACATTTTGGACAATTTTTCATAATCCTCTATTCCTTAAACAATTTTTATATCTTTCATCGGGAGTAAGCCCGAATCCGTCCAACCTGTATGCTGATTGACTTTTACGACTACACTCTTTCTTGATTTGTGTCGGTCTCCATTCATACCAATAAAAAGTGCCTACAATTAAAAGAAACGCATCAACTACTGAATAAATAATGTATTGTTTTTTCATAGTTATTTTGATAATTGTGTTGCCTTTTTAACACTTAATGTAAAGATGGTAATTATCACAGCAAAAATACTTAACACACCATACAGATCACCATCGCGTTCAAACATATATGCTATACCACCGGCTACAACAAGAAAAAACCAGAAAACGGATATGATTTGGATAGTAAACCAGATAATATACTTAAATTTTTTCATAATTATTCTTTAAACCAATATATGTATATGATTTCTAATTCACTAAATTCTACAACTAAAACGTTAATTAGTAAAGGAAATTGAGTCACAGATAATTTACTCGCCGGTTTTATGGTTTTGTAGATATTTTTTTATTATATAAATCTATCAACTTTTCTTTTTTATCTCTCCGCCATTTTTTGATTTGAATTTCGCGCGAACGAGCTTCTTTCAGAGAATTATAATTTTCAAGAAAAACTATTTTAAATTCATCACGATTTTTAGTAAAACCTGCACCTTGTTTAGTGTTGTGTTCTTTTAGTCTTCGTTCCAGGTTATCTGTAATACCTACGTATAGATTAGCATACGAATTTTTTACCATATATACAAAATACATAAATAAATTTTAACATGGTTCGACTTCCTTCGACATAACTCAGGATAAATAGCTCACCATAAATAAATACGCCCCTCGACTACGCTCGGGACACTCGCCTTTAAATACCCTTCAAATTCTTCAGGGTATTTTCCGCTGTGGTTTACCACGAGCGAGTTTCGTCAAAGACGAAACGAGTCGAGTGGAGATGGGGGAAATCGAATCCCCGTGCAGAAGGTTAATGCCCTGAGATCTACGAGCGTAGCGCGCTTTTTTGTTTAAATTAAAAAACTAAGAAACGTGCCAAATGTTTTTTAATCGATTCTCTTAGTTTCGCTCCGAAGTCGAGAAACCGTCGGAACTATCCCGATAATATTGTGCCTCTTTCTCTCCATCGGAAGTCAAGAGAGGAGACACGAGTTAACCTAAAGCGGTAACTCGGACGAAAGCGAAGTCATTCGCATCGAAATACGGAGACAACACTTTCCGGAAAGCTAATTTTGCAATTAACTACTTGAACGAAGTTTTACGAGTTTGCGTTCCTGCTCGGCCCGCATCAAAACATCCAGCCATCTGTCTATGCCTGGCATCCCCGCGAAAAATTTTGATTGTCAACGTCCTTTGTGTTCCCGGCGGATTTCCCGCTCGGTCTCGCGCCGCTTGATTGTTTCGCGCTTGTCGAATTTTTTCTTGCCCCTGACCAGCGCCAGCGCGAGTTTTACCTTCTTTCCTTTATTATACACCGACAACGGCACGATTGTCAAGCTTTTATTTTTTTCGCTATCCGCCAGTTCGCCAATTTCTTTCTTGGTCAGTAAAATTTTCCGGTTGCGCCAGGGGTCGTAATCTGCTGGCGCGTTGTTCGGCTGGTAGGGCGGGATATTCGCATTGATTAAAAATGCTTCGCCGCCGCGAATGATTACAAAAGAACCCTCAAGCGACATTCGGCCCGAGCGTATCGCCTTCACTTCCGAGCCCTCAAGCTCAATACCCGCTTCGTATTTCTCCAGAATTTCATACTCAAACCGCGCTTTTCGATTTTCCGCATAAATTGCCATACAGAGTAATTTTAACACAAAACAAACAAGCCGCCCCGACAAGCAAGTTATTTGCGACTCGATTCCCTTTTCTAATCTCCCCAAGATTCTTCTTCTGGGTGCTTCTGTAATTCCCGATGATATTCATCTTCGGTCTCGGACCCATCATAAGGTTCATGATAGGTCATACCTCAATTATACTATAATTCCCCACCACGCTGCATAATTGACTTTCCTCTCAAAATACGCTATGATTGACCCTGTCAAGGTTAGAACTGGTACGGCATCTAAATATATCTTTGCGCGAAAGAATCAACAACCAAATACGGGCGAAAGAACTTCGGGTTTTAGACAGCGAAAATAAAAATCTCGGAATTTTAAGCATCAAAGACGCGCTGGAATTAGCGATGGCCAAGGGGCTGGATTTGATTGAGATTTCTCCCACGGGCAATCCCCCGGTCGCGAAGGTAATGGACTTCGGTAAGTATCAGTACGAGGCGAATAAGAAGCTGAAGAAAGCAAAAGCGGGAGCGAATCGGACAGAAACCAAATCCATCCAAATAAAAATCGGCACCGGCGAACATGATCTCTCGCTGAAGGCCAAGACCGCTTCCAAATGGCTGAAGGAGGGGCATCGGATCAAGGTGGAGCTTTACTTGGTTGGCCGGGCGAAGTTTATGGAGGAGAAATTTTTGCGGGAGCGTCTGGACCGGGTCCTGCACCTGATTACTGAAGATTATAAGATATCTGATACATACAAAAGAGGTCCGAAGGGATTAATAATAACAATTGAAAGAAAATAGTTCGACAAGCTCACTATAAATAAAAAAATGAAAACAAACAAATCATATACCAAAAGATTGAAGTTGACGAAAAATGGAAAAATCATTTCCCGCAAGTCCGGCTTTAACCATTTCAACGCCAAGCAGTCGCGCCGAAAACAACTAGCCGGCCGTAGCCGCGTCGGCTTTATAATTAAGAACAAACCAAAGTCCCATCTTTTGCCTTTCAGCTGATTTTTTAAACTTTACATTTTTAACTTTATAAATAATCTATGACTCGAGTAAAAAAGGGGGTGCACGCGCTAAAGCGTAGGAGAAGCGTATTAAAACAAACTAAGGGCTTTCGCCACGGCCGCAAGTCAAAAGAGCGCCAGGCCAAAGAGGCGTTATTGCATGCCGGAAATTATTCTTTCGCGCATCGGAAAGATAAAAAATCTTTCAATCGGAAGCTCTGGAACATAAAAATCAACGCCGGGGCGCGGGCGCAGGGGCTTTCCTATTCCAAACTCATCAACGGCCTGAAGAAAAAAAATATTTTACTGGACCGAAAAATACTCGCGCTCTTTGCGGAACAGCACCCAAAAACCTTTGCTAAAATTTTAGCAGCAACGAAGTAAGCCCCGCCGGTGGCGGGGTTTTTTATTGCAGGTCGGCCGCGGCTGGCTGGACAATCCGATATTCCGCCACTTTGTCTTGCTTAACTAAAGCAATTATATTCTCCACTAGTTTTTTAGGGTCGTCGCTTGAAGTAATTTTAGCATTAGGGCGATGACCCTTCTCTATAATCATCTTAAGTTCTTCGTCGGTTTCCCAGGAACCTTCCAAGATTCCAATGGGCTTGTCGTCTTCAAAAGCCACGGTGAATTCGTGGATAGTGCCCACGCGGCCACAGCCGCAGATGACCGCGTCCGCGGTGCGGGTCAGTAGAATGTCGCGGCCGGGATAACCGAAGCCGGTGTAAATGACCAAGTCCATATAATCCAGCGGCAGTTTGAAAACTTCCACGTGCTCGCGTTCGGACGCGGCCGGCGAAACGCCAATGGAAATACCGCCGGCTTCTTTGGCGCCCATTGCCGCCCAGAGCGGAAAGCCGGTGGTTGCGCCGGTAATCAGAATCGCGCTCTGCCGGGCGATTTCTCGCCCGAGTTCTTTGGCTTGGTCCAAAGCGTCAATGCCGCAGTGCCCTGTTTCCGCCGCACCGGAAACGCAAATTTTTATCTGTCCGTGCCCATGCTTGGTCGGAAAATTCATTGCCGAGTTCATGCCCGTCTATTGTAGCAATAAAAAAAGAGAAGTCAAAAAAATTAATCCAGCGGTAACTCCACGCTCTGTCCTCGTTCCGGCGCGTAGGCCTCGATTGCCAGGTTATCGCGGAGTTTCTGCACCAGAAACATCGAGGCCTTGGGTTCACCCATTACCACGAAAACTTTTTTTACATTATCGGCCATCTCGGAAACAAAATTGAGCAGTCCGTCCCCATCTAAATGCCCGGAGTAGCCGGAAATTTTTTCTATGTGCGCCCGAATAATCACGTCGTCGCCGGTGATATGCACTTTTTTGAGTCCTTCTTCGATTAAGCGCCCCGGGGTGCCGATGGCTTGGTAGCCGGTCAGCAACAGGGTATTCTTGGACTCCGGCAGATATTGTTTCTCGTGATGCACCACCCGACCGCCTGTGGACATACCCGAACCGGCAATAACAATTTTCGGTCCGGGAATTTCCGCAATCTTCTTGGATTCTTCCGTTTTCAAAGTATTGTGCAAGCCGGGAAAATCAAAAAGGTATTTACCCGGCGAGATTGCCTGCTGCGCTGTTTCATTGAAATAACTTTTGTAGCGCTTAAAAACGTCAGTCAGCCGGATGGCCAAGGGCGAATCAAAAAAAATGGGCATCACCGGAATACGGTTGCCTTCATGCAGGGCGTCCAGCTCAAACAGAAGCTCCTGCGAACGTTCCAGAGAAAAAGTCGGAATGATAAGCGTGCCGCGCCGCCGGTGATTGTCCTGGATGACTTCGGCCAAGCGCCGACGGCGGATGTCCCGCGACTCGTGGTTCCGGTCGCCATACACCGATTCCATCACCAGATAATCCACATCCATGATTTTATCCGGATCGGGAAGTAAGGGTGACGGGCTGTTGCCCAGGTCGCCGGTAAAAAGTATTTTCTTGTTTACTCCGCCCGAAGAAGCGGAGCCAACCGTGAATAAAACCATCGCCGAGCCCAGGATGTGCCCGGCGTTCAAGAAAGTCGCTTGCAGGTCCGGGGTTAAATTTATCGGCTCGTGATACGGCAACCCCCGCCAGAAAGAAAAGGCGCGGGTAATATTTTCCGCCGTATAAATTTTATCAAGCTCAAGGTCCGTCTGACCGGAAAGAATGCTGGCGGTATCTTCCAGCATGGGCAGGGCGATGGCTCGGGTCGGTTCCGTAGAATAAATTTGGCCGCGAAAACCCTCGGCGATTAGTTTGGGGATGCGCCCGATGTGGTCCACGTGCCCGTGGGTCACGAACAAGATATCGATTGTCCTCGGGTCATAGGGAAAGGGGTCCCAATTCACATCGTCGGCCACCTTGACGCCCTGGGTCAGCCCGCAGTCCACCAAAATTCTGCGGCCGTCGATTTCCAGAAGAAAATTTGCGCCCGTGACCGTGCCGGTTCCGCCGTAAAAAGTAATTTTGGCTTTTTTCTGCATCAGTTTGATTCTACCTTATAAAAATCGCGCGGCATAGTTTTGCGCCAACAGTAGAACAAGGCCGCTGCGCCTCCGGCAAGATCTAGGAATACATCAGAAATAGTGTCCAGAAGATTGAAGGGGTCAAGTCCAATGTAATTTTTGGTTAAAAATTCGCCGGCTTCCCAGACTATCCCTATGAAGAAAACAAACAGAAATGCCTGCCAGGCAGTCCGCCGATTTAAATCTTGAATCGGCCACCGCCAAAACGGCAAGCGGACTGCCGAAAAGAACCAAATAAAGAAAATGCCGACCCAAAAACCTCCCCAAAAATGCATCAGCATGTCAAACCACCAAATGGAATAGTACCAGTAGAATTTTTGCGCCAGCGCATCCGTCAAAAAGAGGAAGACCATCAGATAAACGATGGGCCGCAGAAGTTTGTTTCTCTCCATTTTATTATTTTACCCCAAAAGCAAGAAAAAATCCGCAAAAGCGCGGAGTTTTTCTTAGGACTATTTCTGATATATTACCATAGCTTAAAGCTAGGTGGGTGCCAGACGTTTAGCGCCAAGGCGCTCCCCGATCGAGGCTCCCCTAAATTAGTGTTCTAGGTAATAATCGGAAATAACCCTACTTTCACTATACTCCCCCCTTAATTTTTAGCAATCTGGACTAAATTATTTTTCTGTTTCCGAATTATTCGTCTACTCCGAAGCGTTTGTAATCGTAAGTTTTTTCTTCGCCAAACCAGTGTTTGATTTCATGTTCTGCTTCTTCTGGTGTTTCGGAGCAATGAATTATATTCATCACCGCTCTTTTTTCTTTATTGGCAAGTGCCGGACTATCAATTGAAAAATCTCCGCGAATTGTGCCCATGTCGGCTTTATACGGCATCGTATCCCCCGCTATTTTACGAACAACATCTACGGCATGGGTTCCCTGCAAAACAATTTTTACCAACGGTGCGCTGGTCATAAAATTAATCAGCCACCTGCGAACTTCTGGGCCGATTTTTGAAGTGTCGTCGGTTCCAAAATCCGCAATCAAGTCGTAGCCGTATTTTTCGTAAGTATTTTTCGTCTTTTCACCCAGTCGGGTAATCCATTCTTCTTTCTTCGGGTAGTGGGTGTCAATTTGTTCGTGCGAGGGCTGAAACATTTCCAATGCCACAATCTTCAAATCACGCTGTTCAAAGCGCCGAATAATTTCGCCGGTTAATCCTTTGCGGACCCCATCGGGTTTAATCATGACAAATGTCTTTTCTTCTTTTAGGTGCTTCATAAATTATTTTTTATATTTTATATTAATCTACTGGTAATTTTTTAGGTCTTTTGTAATTAGGTATCAATCTTTCTTTCATATCCTCAACTGCTCTTTGAAGCACCCCATCAGCAAATAATCTTGCGCTTCTTTTTAAATCTATTTCTCTGTAATACCTAATTGCTTCTTCCAAATTTTCCTCTTCTTTATCAAGAAGCTTCGGATCAAGCTGATGCCCAAACGACCGCCATACTACTTGTAACTCTGCTCTAGCGGCTTCTACAACCTCTTCTGGGCTTCTGTTTAATTGTTGTTTCTTTTCTATATCCATAGGCAAAATTATAGCGGAAAAAGGAGTTTTTGTAAAATTTATTTTTTATTCCATCGTTTTATACCGGCCGATGATTTCCTGTTCCACTGCTTCGCGGTCGCGGCCGTATTTGACATAGGAGAGTTCTTTCAGGTTGTCCACAATATCCGGATTGCCCTTTTCCGGCGGTAAGGTTCTAATGTTAAAAGGTTTAACCGGCTGGCCGTGGACCAACATACTCATATAGGCGTTGTAATTCTCCAGCTTGGTAATATCGTGCGCGGTAAATTGCGGCTTGAATTTGGGCTCCAGGAAAGTCGCATCCTCGGTACCCACCCGGAAGACCGCCATAGAACCGACGTTGCCGAATACCGCATTTTTAATGTTTTCTTCCAGCTGAGTAATGTACTGGTGCGCGATATTAAGCGACAAGCGATATTTGCGCGCTTCGGATAGAATTGAGGCGATGGAATCAGTGGTGACATTTTGGAATTCGTCAATATAAAGATAGAAGTCGTTCATTGGCTTGCCGAACATATCCACTCGCGACAACGCCGCCATCTGAATCTTGCCGACCAGCACCAAGCCAATTAAATTCGCGTTAATATCGCCTAATCGTCCTTTAGATAGATTGACTAATAAAATTTTCTTCTCATCCATAATTTTTCGGAAATTGAAGACGGAATTCTGCTGGAGCACCACTGGACGCATAATGTCGTTGGAAATAAAATTATCAAATTTGGATGAAATATAGGGCACGAAATTCGCCAGGGATTGGTCGCCGGTCGTTTGTTCGGCGGAAACCCAAAATTGTTTGATTATAGGATTCTTGCAACGCGCTAATTTCATGTCGCGGAATTCCTTGTCCGCGAGTACGCGGGTAATCTCCAATAAAGTAGAACCGGATTCAGGGTCTTCCATCACCAAGAAAGCGCTATTGCGAAAATACTGCTCAAACATCGCCCCGCCGCCAATTTTCATATCAAAGAGTTTGTTAAAAATTCCCATCAGCTCGTTAACCACGAAAGTTTTCTGCTCCGGATACTTCGGGTCATATTCCAGCATATTAAGGCCCATCGGCCGGGCAGTGTAGGCCGGGTCAAAATAAATCACATCATCCACCCGCTCCTTCGGAATGCGAGAAAGAATCGTCTGGATGTCCGTGCCGTGCGGGTCAATGTAGCAGCAACCGTCGCCGTTTTGAATATCCTGAGTAATCATATTGAGCATAATGTTTGTTTTGCCGGTACCAGTCTGTCCGATGGCATAGAAATGCCGCATGCGGTCCTCGCGCGCCAGGTGAATTTCCGTATCCCGGCCGCGATAGCTGTTGATTCCCAAAATGATACCTTCTTGACCTATTTCAATCGGCGCCGGTGCGATGCCGGCTTTAGCTTCTTTAAGCTGGGGTTGATTGCCCACTCCAACCGGGAAATGAAAAACCGAGGCCAGTTCCTTCAAATTCATCGGCAGAACTTTGTTGGAAGCAAAGGCGCGATAAGAATAATCGTGAAAAAGTTTTTTTAAGTCGCTCCCCTGTAGCTCTTCGAAAATTATGGAGTTGGAAGCGGCAGCGGTAAATTGATTAAAGGAGGACTCTATTTCCTCCAAAATCGCCTGCGCCCGTTCCCGGGTGCCGCCCGAAGCAATCACTCGGATGTTCGCCTTCATAATAGTGCTTTTAACTTTATTGCCGATTTTCTCCGCCGCGCCTTCGTCTACCGCCCGCCGGCCTTTCATGTATTTTTCCTTTTTTTCTTCGCCGCTTTTCTCCTTAACCCCGAAAATAAGGTCCTTGCCGGCTTGGGTGAAAGCGCTACGCCATTTGTAAAATTTGTCCGAGGCGTGCTTAACCGACATCCCGTCTTTGACCTCGTCCAAAATCATATGGAATTCGTTGATAAATTGATCGCCGGCTGGTGCAATCAAAAATTGGATGGCGGCGCCCTCGCCTTTAGTTTGCAGTTTGGAAAAAACATTCAAAATTGGGTTCATTGGGTCATGCTCAATCTCGTCGTAAGTTTTAATCGGTAAAACCGCGCGCTCGGTAAAAATCGCGTAAGCGCCAGCCGAGCCGCCGGTTTCGTTAAAAATATTGTAGTCGTCGGTAACTTCGCGTAGTTTGGCGTGGTGATAGAAAGCAAGCACTTGTTTTTCGAACAGCGACAGGTGCTTATTCGGAATGGCGGCATAGATTACAACTTCGTCGCTTTGGTTGCCAAGCGCTACTTCCAGGGTGAAATAATTTTCTTTTTCATTTGCTTTGCCCTCGGAGATGGATTGCATCCCGGCGTAGAATTGCTCCATCGCGCCGATAAATTCTTTGAAACTCTTGGACTTGTCCGCTTCGTCTTCCGGCGGCGGGAGGGTCACTTCGAAAAGCGTCATATTGAGAGATTTATAGAGCGAGTTGCCTTCTTTAAAACCTTTTATGTGTCCGGTCTTGAAATATTGGACTAGAAGCCGGTGAAAATCGTCGTCAATGTGGGGATTGTCCATCGCCGCCACAACCGACAAGGCGTTACGCACCCCCTTGGTGATTACGATGCCCAGCAATTCTTCCATTACCGCATCATGCGTCTCCGGTTTGAGGCGGAGCACAATCTTCTCAGCTTCTTTCGGCTGAAGCAGGTTGTCTTGGTGAACTATTTTTTCCGCCGGCACGTTTTTATACTCACCCAGTAAATCGTGGGTAGCCATTTCTGCGGTCCGTTCAGTATGACCCACATCCAGAAGTTCTGCTTCACGCTTTTGCACATGCGCGCGAAGATACTCCAGCTCCTCTTCCGGAGTTTTGAATTTAGGCATCTCTTTTAAAAAAGAGGGGTGCATTAACTGAAATTATAACACAAACTAAATTTTCGTTAAAATCTCCGGCCCGTTCTTGGTAATCAGAATCGTGTGTTCAAAGTGCGCACTGCGCCGGCCGTCCGCGGTGTGGAAAGTATATTCATCGTCGTCCAGAGTAACATGTTTGGTGCCTAGATTCAGCATTGGTTCAAGCGCGATAACCATACCGGGCAAAAGTTTTTCTCCTGTGCCGGGCTTCCCAAAATTTGGAATGAAGGGGTCTTCGTGAACCTTGCGCCCTACGCCATGCCCGGCCAGAACTTCCACGATACCGTATTTTTCTTTATGGGAACACACAAAATTCTCAATCGCGTGTCCGATGTCGCCCACGTTCCTGCTCACCCGAGCGGCATTAATGCCTACTTCAAGCGCTTTGGCTGTAATCTCTATTAATTTCGCGTCTTGAGAATTAATTTTTCCTACCGGCACGGTCATGGCCATATCGGTAAACAGCCCTCGGTGCTTGACTCCCAGATCAATGCCAACAATGTCTCCTTCTTGAAGAATTTTATCTTTACGGGGAATGCCGTGCACCACTTCATCGTTAACCGATACGCACAAGCTAGCTGGAAAGGGCTTGTTGGCGCCTTCTGGACGATAATGCAAAAAGGCCGGTGTATCCCCCATTTCGCGAATTAATTTCTCCGCGTAAAGATCAAGGTCTTTGGTGGAAATGCCTGGGGTAATTTTTTCCTTTACTTTATGGAGTACCGTGGCTAAATGCTTGCCGCCTTCGCGGATAATTTTTATTTCTTCGGGCGTTTTGATGATTATCATGAAAATCCCAAAGCCTTAATAATATCTTTATGTACATTTTCCACTGATTGTTCACCGTTGATAGTGTAAATCACATAATCTTCTTTATTTTTGAAATAATCCATTGCTGGTATAACTTTATTTACATATTCATCAAATCTTCGCTCTATGCCTTCTTTGGTGTCATCATGTCTACCTCTTAGAAGATTGCGTTTCATCGCTTCTTCCTTGCCTACTTCAATATAAATAATTTTTATGTTTTTTCTTTTATAAAACTTCATCATTTTTTCTAAACTTACGGACTGGCTTATCTCGCGAGGATAGCCGTCAGTTATTAAATTTTTATCAGGCGTCAATGAAGCAATAAGGATATTAGCAACAATTGCGTCAGTCAAAAAGCCGGGTTGAATATCTCCCCGAACCACAGAATCCCTGATTAGGGAACCAGTGTAACTATCAGATTCTATAAGCTTTCTGTATTCATTACCAGGATAAGCATACACCGTTTCTCTACCGTCTTTTTTTTTAAAAAAATCCATCAGAAGCTTGACCTGGGTGCCTTTGCCTGAGCCCACTATCCCAAAAAATATAAATGTTTGTGCATCCATGTGTGTTATAATAGCACAAATTATGAAGAAAGAAATTATCACCATCACCGGCACTTTGGGGAGCGGTAAATCCAGCACTGCTGACCTGGTGGCGAAAAAATTGGGCTTTGGACGTTTTTCTTCCGGCGATTTTATGCGCAAAATCGCAATAGAGATGGGAATATCGCTAAACGAATTGAGTATAAGGGCGCAAACGGACGACACTATTGATAAAAAGACAGACGGGGAGCTAAAAAGAGCGGGACAGCAAAATAAAATAGTTATTGACTCGCGTTTGGCGTTTAATTGGTTTCCTGAATCTTTTAAGGTGTACTTGGATCTGCCGCCGGAGACAGCCAAAAACAGAATTATGGATAACTTACGGGAAAATAAACTGCGGCGAGAAAGTGAAAGTTCTTCAACTCCGAAAGAAATTTATGAGAAAATAATTTCACGGCGGCAAAGTGAAGAAAAAAGATACCGTGAACTCTACGGCATAGACCTTACGGATAAAAGTAATTTTGACTTGATAATTGACACAAATAAAAACAACCTAGAACAGGTTGTAGACATCATCGTGGAGAAATACAAACAGTGGAGAGAAGAAAACTAGTACTCCCGCATGGAGATTTGGGCATCTACTTTTTTCATTAAATCCAAAACAACTGAAACAACAATCAGGATGGAGGTGCCGCCGATAGCCAGCGAGGCAATGCCGGTCAAGCGCTGCATAATAATCGGTAAAACCGCGATAAAACCCAGAAAGACTGCGCCGAGCAAGGTGATGCGGGTGAGCACTTTGGAAATATAATCCGAGGTAGAGGCACCGGGACGAATGCCAGGTACGAAAGCGCCGTTTTTCTGCAGATTGGTAGAAAGGGCTTCCGGATCAAAGGTAACCGCCGTGTAAAAATAAGTGAAGAGAAACACAAAGATGAAATAGAGTGCGCCATACAATATGGAGGTCTGTGAGAAAGAAGAAAGCACCGCCGAAATTTTCGCCACTACCGGATGAGAAAAACGCACCAGAAATGTGCCAATCATCTGCGGGAACAGTAAAATGGAAAGTGCGAAGATAATGGGAATTACTCCGGCTGAATTCACCCGCAATGGCAGGTAGGTGGAACCCCCGCCATACATTTTCATTCCCCGCACGCGCTTGGCGTAAGTAACCGGAATCGGTCGTTCCGCCTCAGTTACCAGCACGATGCCCGCGATGACTAAAAGACCGGCGGCCGCGAAACCGAGATAGACCGGAATCTGAGAAACATCAAAGGTAAACGCCAATTCCCCGACCACCGTCGGTAGCCGCGAGACAATACCGGCAAAAATTATCAAGGACACGCCGTTGCCGATGCCGAATTCCGTCACCAGCTCACCCAGCCACATCAGTAGAATCGAACCGGCAACGACAATAAACAGGTTGGTGATACGGTCAAAGACGGTCAGGGGAAACAAGATATTCTGCTGTTCTAAAATGAACAACAAACTCCAGCCCTGAATGGCCGCCAGGGGCACGGTAAAAAGCCGGCTCCACTGGGAGAATTTTTTCCGGCCGGCCTCGCCCTCCTCGTGATATAAACGTTTCAAGGCGGGCACCATCATGGTTAAAAGCTGCATGATAATTGAACTGGTAATGTAGGGTCCGACGCCCAGCATCACGATGGAAAGATTGGAAAGCCCGCCGCCGGAGAAAATATTTAGGATGCCGAAAAATTGGTTGTTGGTCAAAAATCGAGCCAGCGCGTCAACGTCCGTGCCCGGAATCGGCACGGCGGCAAGCGCGCGGAAAACCACCAAGGCGAATAGCACAAAAAGGATGCGCTTGCGCAAGGTAGTGTCGGTCCAGGTCAGTTTTATTTTGTGCCAAAAATTTTGCATGGTTTAGGCTCTAGGCTTTAGGCAGTTAGGCTTTAGCTTTTGATTCGCTAGCGCCTAGGGCCTAGGGCCTAGTAAACTATTTAATTCTAATCTTACCGCCTTTGAGCCCCAAACGCTGGCGCATTACCTTGAACGTTTCCTTGCCGGATATCTTCTCTTTAGGGATGACAATTATTTTTCGAACGGATTTGAACCGGTAGCCGCGGTTTTTAGGCAGCTTCTTGATTATATCCCTAAGTTCCGGCCGGCGCTTGTTGCCGGCGCGCGCGGTCTGACCTTTACCGCCGCGTCCGGAGGTTTTGGCATGCTTGCCGCCCCGGCCAACCATTCGGTCTTTTTTATTTTTATGGATTCTTTTTAAATTATGTATTTGCATAACTATTCTTCTTTGACTATTTCTTGCTTGGCGACGACAACTGAATTCTCCGCCGGCGGTTGTTTGAAGTATTTGGAGGAAATTTCTTTCAGCGCCGTCATGGTTGCCTTGGCATTATTCAGTTTGTTGGTGCTACGGGACAGAATTTTCCCGGTAATATCTTTGGCGCCGGCCAAATTCACGATATCGCGGATGACTGAACCGGCGACCAGGCCCCGGCCTTTGTTGGGATACAATGCCACTTTAGAGCTGGCAAATTTGGCAAAAAGCTCGTGCGGAATGGATAAGGTCTTCGTCAGCTTAAGCTTGACCATATTTTTCTTGGCATTGCGGAGCGCTTTGTTAATGGCCAAGGCGGTGTCTCCGGCCTTGCCTAACCCCAAACCTACATTGCCCTTTTTATCCCCAGCCACCAGCGCAACGGAGAAAGAAAATCGGCGTCCGCCGGCCACCACCCGGGTTACTCGGCGAATATCTAAAATCTTCTGGTCAAACTCCGGTTTGGGTCGGCCAAAGCCGGTGCCGCGCCGGCCAGTGTTTCTTTTTTCGTTTCTCTTTTCCATTTCAAAAATTTAAAATTCTAATCCGCCCGCCCGCGCTTCATCTGCGACTAATTTAATCCGGCCGGTGTATTTGAAACCATTCCGGTCGAAAACGACTTTTCTAATTTTATTTTTTTGCGCAATTTCGGCGAGCAGGCGTCCGACGTTTTTGGCTCTTTCAATCTTAGTGCCCCGGGCAACTTTCACATCCGAAGCGGCGGCTAAGGTTTTGCCGGCGACATCGTTAATAATTTGTGCATAAATAAATTTATTAGAACGAAAAACCGACAGACGCGGACGTGCGGCTGTACCTCGGATTTTCGCCCGGATTTTTTTCTTCAACCTTATTCTTTTTTCCTGTTTATTTTGCATTTATTTTTGTCATTGGTAATTCGTCATTTGTCATTCTTTCTACACCGTCTTTTTGCCTTGCTTGCGGCGGATAATTTCATTCTCATAACGCATACCTTTGCCTTTGTAGGGCTCCGGCTTCTTCAATGCCCGCACCTTAGCGGTAAAACTGCCGACCAGTTCTTTGTCAATGCCACTGATGGTCATTATGTTCTTCTCCGCTTTCATCGCGATACCTTCAGGTATTGATACTACCACGGGATGCGAAAACCCAAGCGCGAGATGAAGTTCCTTACCCCCGCCTTGGCGGGCAGGCTTCACTTCGGATTTAAAACCCACCCCCTCCAAAATCAGTTTTTTTTCGTAGGGAGTGGTCACACCTTTAATCATATTTTTAATGTGCGCTGCGTAAGTACCCCAGAGCGCTTTAGAAAATTTGTCGTTGCGCTTCACATTTAAATTTACTGCTTTGTCAGAAATAACGATGGTTATATCGTCACGAAAAACTTTAGACAGAGAACCCTTGGGGCCGGTTACGGTCAAAGTGCCTCCCAAAGAACCAATTTGATGCGTGATTTTGATGCCGGCCGGTATTAAAATTTCTTGTTTGCCTATTCTGCTCATAAATTTGTCATTTTCCTACCATATCTTAAAAAGCGCTTCCCCGCCCACCTGCTCTTTGCGCGCATCTTTGCCGGAGAGAATCCCTTTCGGCGTGGACAACACCAGCAAGCCCGTGCCATTGCGAACTAGATGGATATCTCTCAGACGGTAATAAACTCTACGCGATTGTTTGGAAATTCTTTCCACTTCTGTAATTTTGGGTTTTTGGTCCAGATACGTAAGCTGAATCTCCAAGACCGGATGGCTTTTCTTTACTCTTTTGGCGCAATCGGAAATGAATCCGGCTTTCTTGAGACACTCGCCAATGGCCGCTTTTATTTTAGAATACGGCACCACCACGCTCTCCTTGCGAGCACGGCTACCATTCTTCATTCCTATAATCATGTTGGCAATCGGGTCCATGGATTTGTTTATTTATAGTGAACTTGTCGAACTACCAAGAAGATTTACGCACGCCTGGTAACATGCCTTCGTTGGCTAATTCCCGGAAGCAGATGCGGCAGAGACCGAAGTCGCGCATATACGCGTTCCCCCGCCCACACTTAAAACACCGATTCTTTTGCCGGGTGGAAAACTTCGGCTTCTTTCTTGCGCGCGCTTTTGTCGACGTTTTAGCCATAAATAAACTATGCGGGAATTCTCCGTTAATATCTCGCTTTTTTTCTCCGAACCTCTGGCTTACCAGAGCGTCGGAGGAGAAAAGCGGATTAATCAGAGGGGGTATTCCCTTGTCTGTGATATTAGCAAATACCGAGCATTTAGTCAAACTTTACTTTTTCTTCTTGGTTTTCGCGTCGATGATAGAAATCCCGCGAGCAACGCGCTTGACCATAACCCGCTGTTTCTCCCGCCAACCGAGGGAACGCATAAACTCCGCCGGAATTACCACCGAAAAAGATTTCGAACGCCCGACTCGAGATATTTTTCTAATTGAATTTGTTGGCCTTACCATAACTCATGAGTTAGCTCAGTAATTTCAAATGACTACCCTTTTGAGAAATAAAAGCAAAATTATTATTCTCCAAAATTTTTATCACTTGTCTGGACGATAGAAGCTTAGGCATAATTCCATGCCATAGATACCAGTTCTGCCCCTTTTACTTCTTGTATTTTAGACATTTTGGAATCTTCAAAATAAAGATCAATGGCTTCGCCTAGATTTATAAGCGCTTCTTTTTTAGTTTTGCCAAAGCTTGAAATATCCACGTTTAAACACTGGGAAACATAGTACTTCCCCTCTTTCCAGACTATATTCTGTAAATTAAATTTCCTCATGGCTTTATTATACCATATTTTAAGCCAATGCAACTTGAGCAATTTTTACTCTTTCTTAAACGGCACGCCGAGGTTTTCGAAGAAGGCGAGGCCTTCTTTTTTGGTTTTGGCGGAGGAAACTATGGTAACGGAGAGGCCAAAAATATCTTTAATATCCTCATCCGCGGTTTCTGGGAAAATGGTGTGTTCTTTAATGCCAATCGTCAGGTTACCGACATTGTCCACTGCTTGGCGACTAATGCCGCGAAAGTCCTTGGTGCGCGGCAAGGCAACGTTAATTAACTTTTCCAGAAACGCATACATCCTTTTGCCGCGAAGTGTAACCAGCGCGCCAATCGGATCGCCCTGACGAACCTTGAATGAAGAAATGGATTGCTTGGCGCCGCGCAGGGCCGTCTTCTGGCCAGTGATTTTCGCCAAGCGTTCTGCGATGGCGTCGTTCTTTTTACTATCCTTCTTCATCGCGGTGCCGGTGCCGGTATTCACCACCACTTTTTTCACCTTCGGCGCGGCCATAAAGTTTTTATAATGAAAAGCGTCTTTCATTTTTTCAAAACTCTGCGCCTCTCTTTCTTTGATAATTAGATGTTTCATAGGTTTTTGAGGTTTATTCCACCTTCTTGACGTTGGAAACATTCAGCGGCATTGCCATACTGATAATCGTTCCCTTTTCGCCGGACTTGCGGGGCCGCTGGTGGCGCTTTAAAATATTGAGTCCCTCCAGAACCACTTTGTTTTCTTTCGGCAACGCACGCACGACTTTACCTTTTTTGCCTTTGTCTTTGCCGGTTAAAATTATTACATTGTCGCCTTTTTTGATCTTCATAAATTTATTTATAGTGAGCTTGTCGAATCTATATCACTTCTTGCGCCAGAGAAATTATTTTCTGGTAACCTCTCTCGGCCAGTTCCCGCGGAATTGGACCGAAAATACGGCCGGCCTTGGGGTCCAGTTTGCCTTTTTCCAGCGTCACCACAGCATTATCGTCGAAGCGAATGTAAGATCCGTCCCTGCGCCGGTGCGGTTCGCGAGTACGCACTACCACCGCTTCCAACACATCCTTTTTTTTAATCAGCTTGCGGGGACTGGCGACTTTAACCGAAATAATTACCCGGTCGCCCAGCATCGCGTAGCGCTTTTTGGAAGCACCCAGAATTTTGAAAACCATTCCGGTGGTTCCACCGGCGTTGTCCGCTATTTTAACTAAACTTCTGTCTTGAATCATGATTGATTTTATTGAGCGAAGCGATTTATAAAATCATCACCCTATTAAATCCGCTTCGCGGCGCCCTTTGGGCGATTTAACAGGGTCGGGTCTCAAACGACCCGAAATTTTTTATCCTTGGAAATCGGCCGGGTTTCGACTATTTGCACCGAATCACCGATTTTATATTTTTTCTCCGGGTCGTGTACTTTGTATTTCTTGGTGACGCGATAATATTTGCCGTAAAGTGGATGCTTTACGAACCGGGAAACCAATACCACGATGGTCTTGTCCATTTTGTCGGAAATTACCCTGCCTTTTAAAATAGTACTTTTACTTTTTTTCATTGGTATTAACAACAGTTAACATTCTGGCAATTTGCTTTTTTAAGTTTTTTAGCTCCTTGACGTTTTTGGAACGTGCGCCCTCGGCCTTAAAACGAATACTCCTCTCTTTTTCCCGAAACTCGGCCAGGCGTTTCTGGAGTTCAAGCGAGGATAGGGCTCTGAAATTTTCTTTCTTCTTGGCCATAATTTTTTTATTCCTTGTGCTCCCGGCTGACAATTCGGGTTTTCAGCGGCAACTTGCTGCCAGCTTTACGCAGGGCCTCGCGGGCGATTTTCTCTTCCGCGCCGTCCACTTCAAAAATTATGCGCCCCGGCAAAACGGCAAAACAATAACCCTGTGGGTCGCCTTTACCTTTACCCATGCCCACCTCCGCGGCTTTGGCGGTGAAAGGCCGGTCCGGGAAAATGCGCACCCAGTATTTGCCGGCCTTGGTCAGCGTGCGGGAAATGACTTTGCGAGCGGACTCCAGTTGTTTAGATTGTACTCGCGCTTCCGTCTCGGATTTGAGGCCGAAAGAACCGAAAGCTAGCCGAGTGCCTCGGGTATCCGCCGTGGTTTTTTTTGGATTGCTCCGCTGGCTCTGCCATTTTCTAAATTTTACTTTTTTCGGAATTAACATAAATAGTGTATAGATTTAATCGGTTTTTGGCCTATGGTTATCGGCACCGGCAGTGCTAAAAGCGCTCCGGACGGATTTTTTCTCGGCAAAAATCTTACCGCGGTAAATCCAAACCTTGATGCCAATGGTACCGTAAGACAGAACGGCGCGCTCGCGTTTGAAATCAATGTCCGCGCGGAAAGTTTGCAAAGGAATGGAGCCGCGCTTCAATTCTTCGGTGCGGGCAATTTCCGCTCCACCGAGCCGTCCGGAAAGCACGATTCTTGCTCCTTCAACTCCATGCGCGTTCATAACCTTTTCCATAATCTGCTTGATAACCCGGCGATAGGGCATTCTTTTTTCCAGGCCCTCGGCAATCATATAAGCGACAATCGCCGCGTCAGCTTCCGGATTGGCGATTTCCATAATTTCCAATTTAAAATCTTCCGGACGGGAAAGTTTCAGATTATCCATCTTTTTCAAAATATCTTCTTTTAGTTTGGTCGCGCCTTCGCCGTTTCGGCCGATAATCAATCCCGGTCTTGAAGTTTTAATGATAAAACGGGTGGCCTTGCGACTGCGTTCAATTTCAATACTGGACACATACATCCCTCGCAATTTTTTTTCTAAATGTTGGCGAAGCAAAACATCCCCTTTCAGATAAGCGACATATTTTTTCGGGTCAGCAAACCAGCGAGATTTCCAATCTCTTAAAATTATCAATCTATGCGCGTATGGATGGACTATTTTACTCATTTTTTCTTTTCCGCTAGAACTATATTGACCCGGCTGGTGCGTTTATTGATGCGGTGCGCCGAGCCCATCGCCGCTGGCATCATTCTTTTCATTACAATACCTTTGTCTACCTGAATCTCTTTCACATACAAATTCTCCATCTCTTTTCCCTGCCCTTTGGCATTCGCAACCGCAGAGAGCAGAAGTTTTTTAATTGGTGTACTCGCGCGCTTGGCTAAAAAATTCAGCTCGGTCAGCGCGTCTTGGACCTTCTTGCCTTTAACTAAATCGGCCACCAAGCGAATCTTACGCGGAGATTGTCGATAATTTTTAAGAAAAGCTTTCATGATAATTATTTATAGTGAACTTGTTGAACTATTGCTTGGCGGCATTCGTATCTGCCGCTACCGCCGTCGCGGCCTTGGCGGCTGCGATTTCGGCTTCTTTCTTCTTCATTTCCAATTCCTTCTGCATCTTGCCGCCGTGTTTGATGAATTTTTTGGTCGGGGAAAATTCTCCGAGCCGATGTCCGACCATGTCTTCAGTAACTAAAACTTCTATATGAGTCTTGCCGTTATAGACGCCAAAAGTAAACCCGAGCATTTCCGGAGAAATAACCGCGGCGCGCTTCCAGGTCTTAACCATTGGCGTTTGCAGTGGGTTTTTGCCGGCAATCTTTTTCAAAAGTCGGTCATCTACATATAATCCTTTTTTGATTGAGCGGGTCATGTATTTTTCTCTTATACAAACAAAACGGCTCTCAATTTGAGCCTTGAATCATACTACTAAATTTGGTAAAAATGTCAATTCAGGCAAAAGAAAAGGGCATCTCCAGTTGGCGAGACCGGAGACACCCGATGCCGGGACCCAGGATCGCGCGATCCCAGATCCCGGCCCCCTCTACCGGCCGAGCCAGGTAGTGCCCGGCCAGCCCCGCGGGGCTGACCGGGCAACGACGACGCGAGTTGTGGGCCGCGCCTGCGGCTTGGCCGGCGCGCGAACTTCTTCCTTGCGCATCGTCCCCCCCTTTCTGCGGGGTCGTCCCTCCACGGACGGCCCCGCGTACTTGCTACATTTATATTTTTACAACTTTTCCAAAATAAAGCAATAGCGAGTGGGGAAAATTAAATATAACCCCCCCTCCTTTATTTATTCTTCCCCGTCTTGCGCCGAGAGACGATGAATACATTGGAATATTTTTTCGGACCGCGTGTTTTGCGTCCGCCGGTAACCTTGCCCCACATTGTTTTAGGGCGCTTGGTGCCGCGTCCTTGTCGGCCTTCGCCGCCGCCGTAGGGATGATCCACCGGATTCATCGCCGTGCCACGGACGGTCGGGCGGATACCCTTCCAGCGCGAACGGCCGGCTTTGCCATAATTTTCCAAATGATGTTCTTCGTTGGACACGGTGCCAACAGTCGCCCAGCAATTTTCATTAACCTTCCGCACTTCACTGGAAGGCATTTTTATATTGGTGTATCCTTCAGCATTGGCTATTACTTGCGCGAAAATCCCCGCCGAGCGGGCGATTTTCGCGCCGCCTTGCGGTTTCAGTTCAATATTATAAACAAAAGTTCCCACCGGAATATTTTTTAGCGGCAGGCGGTTGCCCGGCTCCAGCGGAGCTTTGGCGGAAACCACGAAAGAGCTTCCTGACTTCACCGCCTTCGGCAAGACCACATATCTTTTTTCACCGTCCTGATAAACCGCCAGACCGATGAAAGCGCTGCGGTTTGGGTCGTATTCCACCGATTTTATTTTCGCCGGAATATCTTTTTTGTTGTAGACAAAATCCACCGCGCGATACAAACGCTTGTGCCCTGCGCCCTTGTGGCGCATCGTGATGCGCCCTTGGCTATTGCGACCTACGCTCCGGCGGAAGCCATAGGTTAAGGATTTTTCCGGCGCCGTGGCGGTCAAAAATTCCCGGTAATTAATGTTGGTCATCTGTCGGCGTGATTTAGTTGTTGGTTTATATTTTTTCATTAAACAAATTCTATCTTATCACCCTCTTTCAAATATACCAGCGCCTTGCGACCTCCGCCTTTAGTGCCGGCATCTGTGCGTCCGCGGAGCGTAACTTTTTTTGTGGGTACCGTCAACACATTCACTTTGACCGGGTGCACTTTGTAAAGAGCGAAAATGGTCTTCTTGATTTCCATTTTGGTTGCCCCCCGGGCCACGTCAAAAGTATACACATTCTGCGCCAGGGCATTGCTGCCTTTTTCGGTAACTCTGGGATTTTTAATAATTTGTATATTCATATTTATCCTCTACTCTCTAAAAATTTTACCGCTTCCTCGGGTTGCTCTATTAAAAGATATTGATGATTCAAAACGTCCAGCGGGTTCAGATTTTTCAGGAAAATAATCTCCAACTGGGATAAATTACGGAAACTTTTTTCCGACTTGGGGTTGCGTTGCCAGAGCGCGGTCAGAACTTTTTTCTTGCGAGCATTCCCAAGAGCGGAAACACCGGAAGCCTCCGCTAAATTTTTCATAACCGCCAGCGCCGATTTGGTTTTGATTTCCGGCAAGGTAAGCGTATCCACAAAAATAATTTCCCCGTCTTTCAATTTTCGCGAAAGCACGGAAAAAAGTGCTTGCGCCCGCATTTTCTTGGAGATGTTGCGCTTGTAATTTTTCTCCGCCAGCGGCCCGTGGGTTACGCCACCGCCCACCCAAATCGGACTGCGGCTGGAACCGTGTCGTGCCCGGCCAGTTCCTTTTTGTTTCCAAGGTTTCTTCCCCCCGCCGCGGACTTCTCCGCGCCCTTTTGTGTCCGCCGTTCCCGAACGCTTGTTACTTCGCATGCTTTCCACTACTTGATGCACCAAATCCGCACGCAACTTGGCGCCGAAAACTTTTTCCGGTAGATTTAGCTTGCCTGCCTCTTTACCTTTTTGATTGTAAATTTTTGCTTCCATTTTATCGCTTAATTATTTCTACCAAAGTTCCGCGACGCCCAGCAACCGCTCCTTTGATCAGCATTAAATTATTCTCCTTGTCTACTAGTACGACTTCCAAATTTTTCTGAGTGATGCGGTCGCCGCCCATGCGCCCGGCCATTCTCATCCCGCGCGGCACGTGGGTTCGAAGACCGCCACCGATAGAGCCCGGCTCTCTCTCTGAATGTTTCTGGCCGTGTGTGCGCGGACCACCGCGGAAGCCATGTCGCTTGACCACACCCTGAAAACCCTTGCCTTTGGAGATACTAGAAACGACAATCTTATCGCCCGGCGCGAACCCATCCAGACCAACCAGACCGCCCGCCTGGGCTTCTGTTTTGTCGGTGGGTTTCAAACGAAATTCTTTTTGTTTTGTTCTTTTGCCGACCAGCCACTCAATTTGCACGGAGGTGTAACCGTCGCTCTCCTTCGATTTTATTTTTGCCACTTTGGCCGGAACAACATTCACCATCGTTACCGGAATTACCCGCCCGTCTTCGGCAAAGTATTCGGACATCTCTTCTTTTGTGCCAAGAATAAATTTCATATCTTTTTACATCATCTTCACATCAATATCCACACCAGAAGGCAAAGACAAATTAGTCAAGGCCTCCACGGTCTTTGTATTGGGACTGATGATGTCAATCAATCGCTTATGCACCCTTATTTCGAACTGTTCTCGCGAATTCTTGTAGATGAAAGGAGAGCGATTGACCGTATATTTTTTTATTTCGGTCGGCAGAGGCACCGGACCGACAATTTCTGCGTCATAACGCACAGCAGTATCCATAATCTGCTTGACGGAAGCGTCTAAAATTTTACTTTCGTAAGCGCGAACCCGAATGCGCAGAATCACCCGGCTGTCGCCGTTTTTCTTCGGCTCCAGCGGCTGGGAGGGTTTTTCTTTCTTCGTTGCCGCCTTTGGCTTTTTCGCCTTGGTCCCAACTTTGGTCGGGACTCCGACTTTAGTCGGAGCAGATTGCTTTTTAGGTTTTTTCTCTGCTGTTGTCATAGAACTCTGTCACCCTTAAACCAAACTAGCCCAGAATCTTCGTGACTACTCCGGCGCCGACGGTCTTGCCGCCTTCGCGGATAGCAAATTTTTGTGTCTCTTCCAATGCCACCGGCGTCACTAGCTTAACGGTAATTTTTACCGTGTCGCCGGGCATAACCATTTCCGTTCCTTCAGGTAGCGTAACCTCGCCGGTCACATCCGTAGTGCGGATGTAAAACTGCGGCTTGTATCCCTTGAAGAATGGAGTGTGACGTCCACCCTCTTCTTTTTTCAAAACATAAATTTCTGCGCTAAAGCTGTCGTGCGGGGTAACCGTACCGGGCTTGGCCAATACTTGGCCGCGAGTAATATCTTCTTTCTTCAGGCCCCGGAGCAGAACTCCGGCGTTGTCTCCAGCCATACCTTCCTGCAGGTTTTTATTAAACATCTCAATGCCGGTCACTGTGGTTTTCTGAGTGGGCTTAATGCCAACCACCTCCACTTCCTCACCGACTTTGACCACCCCACGTTCTATTTTGCCGGTCACCACTGTGCCGCGGCCTTCAATGGAGAAGATATCTTCCACCGGCATCAGGAAGGGTTTGGAGATATCTCGCTCCGGAATGGGGATGTAGGTATCCAGCGCGTTCACCAACTCCAGAACTTTCTTGGCCCATTCGTCGTCTAAGGAAGAAGCTTCCAATGCTTTGAGTGCGGAACCGCGGATCACTGGAGCGCCAGTACCGTCAAAACCCTGCTTCGTTAAAAGCTCGCGGATTTCCTCTTCTACCAGATCAATCATATCCTTGTCGTCCACCATATCGCACTTGTTCAGAAAAACTATAATCTTCGGCACACCCACTTGGCGGGCCAAAAGCACGTGTTCGCGGGTCTGGGGCATCGCGCCATCCGTTGCCGCGACCACTAGAATCGCGCCGTCCATTTGCGCGGCGCCGGTAATCATGTTTTTGATGTAGTCAGCGTGTCCCGGCGCGTCAATGTGCGCATAGTGCCGCGCATCCGTGGAGTACTCGTTGTGGGAAATATTAATAGTGATGCCCCGGGCTTTTTCCTCCGGCGCGTTGTCAATCTGGTCCACACCGCGGAGCCGAACCTGCTTGCCGGCCATATTCAGGATGTGCAGGATGGCGGCGGTTAAAGTGGTTTTGCCGTGGTCAACATGACCAATGGTGCCGACATTAATGTGCGGCTTGTCTCTCTTAAATTCTTCTGCCATAGATTTTAAATTTAATTAGCAAACGTAATAAAAAACTGCAGAAAGTGCAGTTCTCAACATAATAGCAAATCCTGAGCCGTTGTCAAATGGTATAAACAGCATCTAAACCTTGAAACAAAAGTGGTCATTGACCTTTATGTTTCCTAATTTCTTCTTTAGTTTTATTTTTTCTTTTTCCCCTTCTTTTTATTTATCTTTGCTAAAGCAGATTCTGCCTTTATTTTATTTTTTCGTCTCCTTAATGCTTCAAGCCCCAAAGCCCCAGCTCCAATAATAATAGCCACGGGCTTCCAATCTATGAAAGGTAAAGGGGGTTCTAATTTCAAAGGTGTGTTTTCTCGTGTGACTTTACTACCATTTAAATTGGCAGTTAAATTATGCATATGAATATTCCGAACTTTACTGCACAATTCATTGAGTAATTGAGGATTATCTAGCAAAATATCAAACTGGCTTAAAGCTTGCAGTTCTGGGCCAACTGAGCTGTCTTTATTTATTTTTATACCGTATAAATTTGGATTGGTTAATATAAGAGAAATTATTTGGTCAACAATCCATTTTGAGGCCCTGGAGTAAATTGGCCCTATCTCTGCAAATGCCTCCGGACGAGTAAATCCAAGCAGCTCAATAAGCTGAGAGGCTGGATCTGATCCATGGCGTAATGATGATATGATCGGGTTGATTTCATCATGAATACGGCGTTTTTCATCGTTACTTGTAAATTCAGAATTACTCGATGTTATTTTAGGCGGTAATATTTTGTCTACGTTAAATTTCTTTTGATCGATTATATGACATGTTTCGTGAGCAATTATATTACCCTTGTATCCAATGTAATCAAATTCGCCCTTTTTATTTTGTACTATCTTTGCCTGCGCTAGTTGTACAGCCTTTGACCATTTATTTTCTGTTTCTTGTTCTAAGAGACTGGCTAAAATATCCATAGCATGAGGACCGTGCTCAATAATTTGCTTTTCAATATTCTTTAAAGATTGATACCAAGATTCAAAAGCTGAACGAATCTTCTTTTCATATAAAAAAATGTTGCCGAAAATTACTCGGCCAGCTGGCTCAGATCTATCATCCCCAACTGGTTCATCATTAACCATGGCTGGGTTCTTTAAATAAATTATCCTTCTTTTAAGTGCTGTCCCCCATTCTTCCGTTGCATCTTCTTCAATTTTTTCTATTTGCATTAAAGTTGCTCGTAGTTCAGCAAAGGTAAATTGATCTTGACCGTCTTCGTTGTATGCTAAGAAGTCGCTAGTGGCTAAAATCCCAAATTGTGCGAAGTATTGAGGAACAAAATAGATTAACGCTTGATAAAAATTTTCCCGGGAGAACTCTTGCCCATTTAAATTTCTATTAACTTTCTGTATATGATGCCACAAATCCAATTTTGCTTGTTGTACTTTCTGTGGATCAAAAACAAGTGAAGTTTGCTGTGATATTCCAGCAATAGCATTCATGCCAAGAGACTCCCCTTGCAGGAAAGAATCCTGATATTTTTTTATACTTACTAATAAATTTTTTGCATCTGTATTAAGAGGTTCAAAAACTTTAGGATAAATAATTTCACGAAGACGAGATTCACTGCAAAGTATGTAAAGTGAACTATCAGGATTTTTTATTTTCTCCTTAGTGGGTTCGTTCAATTGTGGTCCTGATTCTGTTCCCATAAAAATTATTTTCTATATTTCCTAATCTCTTCGCAAAGCTTCTTGGCTTCTTCTTTTGGATCGACGGAAAAAATTATTGCCTTCGAGGAGGCTATGATTAATCCTAGACCTTGTGAATTAAGACCGACCTTCATCACATCTTCTACGCTTCCTCCTTGGGTGCCAAAACCAGGCACAAGGAAAGTCATATCGCCAGTTATCTTTCTAATCTCTGCCAGTTCTTTTGGATAAGTAGCCCCTACAACCAGCATGCAGTTATTATTGAAGTTCCATTCTTCAGAAACTTTTTCTGCTACTATTTGCCACAACTTTTTTCCATTAAACTCTAGATCTTGAAATTCTTTTGCGCCTGGGTTTGAGGTGCGACATAGGATAATTGCCGCCTTATCTTTTCTGTCTAAAAAAGGTCTTACTCCATCCTGCCCAAGATATGGATGAAGCGTCACAGCATCGAAACCTAAATTGTCCAATATGGCTTGCGCATATAATTCACTTGTATATCCTATATCTGCTCTCTTTGCGTCAGAAATAGTAAAAATATTTGAATGATTTTCGCGTAAATACTGCATCGTCATTTCGAGCTCCCTCCATCCTTTTGATCCCCGTACTTCATATGAACCCATGTTGGGCTTAAAAGCCGCCGCGTATTCATGGGTTTGATTAATGATCCATTTATTAAATTCGAATTGTGGAAATTCTAAATTCTTAAATCGCTCAGGTAATCTTTCAAAATCTGGATCTAATCCCACACATAAAAGCGAATTTATTTCTGTAGCTCTTTTATTGTATTTATCTATAATCATTTATTTTCTAGAAATTTTTTTCCGTGCCCAAATTCTGTGTTCATGGGAATATTTTTTTTGCAAAGCGGGCAGTCTTTTGTATTGTAATTTTCAACTTCAAGTTCTCCCAGCGCTCGGAGGGGTACACCGAAGAGTTCGCTCGTCACTACCTTCGGCGACTTGTTAACCATGACAGATACAGCCACCACGTTGCCACCAGCTTTTTTGACACTGGCAATTACTTTTAACACCGAGCCGCCTGTTGTCGTTAAATCTTCTAAAACTAAAATATTTTTACCATTTACGTATTTATTATATCCTCGGGTAAAAACCTGGTCCCCGTCTCCTGTTTTTTCTGTAAATACAGCTAAAATTTCTTTACCTTTTATTTTGGAAAGCGCGTAAGCAGTGCCTTGAGCCAGGATAATCCCGCCTAGAGCCGGCGCGGCCACAACATCAATCTCAAAATTCTTATTTTTCTCGGCAAACATCTGGCATACTTTTTCGACTTCCAAGACATGCGGAAACAGCGCGTCCTTGGTGATATAGATGTTAAAGTGTTTGCCTGAAACCCCCACGAAATGGCCCGGCAGGATAGCCCCAACTTTTTTTAGAATATCAAGAATATTATCCATAAATTCATTTTAACCTCTCTTTTATCTCTCGCGCAAGATAAGGATTCCACATCGCGCCGGTGGCGGACATTACAAAATCAGCTCCGGCTTCTCGATATTCAAAGAAATCATTGGAAGTAGTGACCCCACCCACGCCGATAATTTTAAAACCCAACCCCAGTTTTTCGCGGATCGCCTTTAATTTTTTAACCATATCAAGCCCGGCCCATTTGATAGCAGTGCCGCAGACACCGGACCTCAATCTATTCGGGCCGGGTAATGCTTGATGCTCATCTTTATCCACGATTTCCGCTTGGATAGTATTAATCAGGGCAACCGCCTGCGCATATCTTCCAGCGATTTCAGCAATTTTTTTTAAGTCCTCGTCGTTTTGGTAATAGCCAACTTTTAAAATCAACGGAGTGTCTCCGATTTCAGCTCGAATAGCCTGACAGATTTTTTCGGTCATTTCCAAGTTGTAACAGACCAAACCCTCGTTACCGATATTCGGGCAAGATAAATTCGTCTCCAAGATTTTGGTTCCGGTTTGTTGCGCTAACTTTGCAGCCAACGCGTAGTCAGTGACAAGTTCTTCCGGGGTCTGCTGCTCGCGAACCGTACCCATGAAACTTAAGACCAAAGCCTGACCTACTCCAGCATAGCTAATCGCTTTTTTTACATCTGCCTGCCAAAACTCCGGCGGACGCGAAGGCACGCCGAAAGAATTGGTAATGGACAGCGGTTCGGCATAGGCATTATCCGCGACGAGTTTTTCTTGCGCTTTCTCTAAGGTTAAATCATTTTCAACTTTTACATGCAAAACATTCGGGAACGGATGGCAAGGAAAGGCGGTGGAGCGAACGGTTTTGTAAACGCAAATATCAAACCCTTTTTCAAATGCCCTTCGGCAAAAATTACTGTTAATCAACGGCCCGGCGGGAATCCCGAAGGGAGAATTTACTTTCACACCCAAAAAATCCCAGCCCGATGCCGGTTGGTCTTGGATGGAAAAAACTTCACCATCAGAAAAAGCCCCAAAGGGGCCTTCTTGAAAGTTATCTTTGTAGGTCTTTTGAGGGTCGTAGAAGGGGGTGTAGAGCATCCCTTTCATACTACCAAATTTATTTCCTAGACGCGATTATCGTTTCCGCTACGTTGTTTGGCACGATGTCGTAACGGAAAAATTCCATCGTGAAAGAAGCGCGGCCTTCGGTCATAGAG
>Ga0209542_10004042_pt1 | contig 30616 bp, 30 predicted proteins | sample RifCSPhighO2_01_FD_184028 | JGI IMG/M metagenome (GOLD analysis project Ga0209542, IMG submission 184028) | Soil microbial communities from Rifle, Colorado - Rifle CSP2_plank highO2_0.1 (SPAdes) (version 2) | ecosystem: Environmental > Terrestrial > Deep subsurface > Rock core/Sediment ... | reverse complement strand
ATGGCTGTCAAACCTTCCTTTAGGTCTTCGGCGGTAAGACTCTCCTCGGAATCCTTGATAGCACCAATTTTCTTGGCATAGTCATTGATACCTCGGTTTAGAGCCATTCTGAATCCGGTGACATGAGACCCGCCTTCGGCCGTATTTATGACGTTAACAAAGCTCTCGACGGTTTCATTGAAGCCATCATTGTATTGGATTGCCACCTCTACCCCTAGGTCGCCCTCTTGCCTAGAGATGTATATAGGGCTATTGAGGGTGTTTCGAATTTTATTTAGATGTTTGACTAGGGAGACTATTCCGCCATCGAAATAAAAATGCCGCTCGGTACCATCCCGTTCATCAGATAGGTGAAAGTTAAGACCCTTGACTAAGTAGGCTCGCTCTCTAAGCATTTTTATGACTGGCTCAATGTCTATGGCGATGTTTTCAAAAATCCCTTTGTCGGGCATGAAAATGGTGGCGGTTCCCATCGCGGGGGCAGCTTTCGCAAGCGATTCTTCGGCTTTAATAACTCTGACGTCTCCTTGAGGGATGCCGAGTTTGTAATCCTGAGCGTAAATTTGTCTGTCTCGGCGAACTTCTACTCGGAGGTTTGCTGATAGCGCGTTGACTACTGAAGCACCGACTCCGTGAAGACCGCCGGACACCTTGTAAGCCCCTCCCTCCCCGAATTTTCCGCCGGCGTGCAGCTTGGTCATAACTACTTCTAGTGCGCTAATACCACTCTTGTGCTTTTCAACAGGAATGCCTCGGCCGTCATCGGTCACGAGAATCTGATTATCAGGAAAAATTTTAACAAAAATGTTTTTAGTAAACCCAGCTAACGCCTCATCAACGCTGTTGTCAACGATTTCTATTAGAAGATGCCTGAGCCCTGTTTGATCTGTCGAACCGATGTACATCCCGGGTCTTTTTCGAACTGGTTCGAGACCTTCGAGTACTTGAATTTGTCCGGCACCGTAGTCGCTGGAATCTGGTTTTTCGCTTTGTCGCTTTTGTGCCATATTTTAAACGTAAACACCGAGCACTGCTCGGATTTTGTGCCTATTAAATCACAAAATATAGTTAGATTCAGGCCTGGCCTGTTGAGTTAATCTTAACAAACTAGGAAAGTTATTTCAAGCCAAAATATAGCCAAAAAGGGGTTTAGCTAACGTGCTCAAAGAGTATATTAGCGGCCATAATTTTTTTGTTGATATGGTAACTACTGAGCTTAAGAATTTTTAAAGTCCTTTTGGTAAGGACAAGCAGTTTTCTTAACCCCTGCTCATCTCCAGCTATTACTTTTGCAGAAATGGCAGCTCTCAAACTCGTTACCCACCGATCTATGTCTAAGGACTCGGCAAGTTTGATTTTTTCTTCCACACTGACTTGCTCAAATGACTCAAGGAGTTTTTGGTAACTATCAGAGCTTACGTTGTCTGACGCGAAGTTTTTAACTAGGCATCGAGAAACTATTGTTGGGAGAAGAAGTTCTGGGTTCGAGGTTGTTAGGATTATTTGACTGCTGAGGGGTGGTTCTTCGAGGATTTTCAGCAGCGCATTTTGGGCTGGGATAGTGAGGTTGTGACTATCTTTAATAATGATGGTAGTAAGTGCTGAGTTTAAAGGAAGAGTCGCAAGTTTGGTTTGGACTTCCCGCACCATTTCAATCCCGGCCTCCTCGCTGGTGTCATAGATATAAGTATCATAACTAGAGGAGCTTACCCGACAAAAGGCCTTTGACTCCTTTTCCCTAGTTTTTTGATCTAGGGAGGCGAAAATGTAGGATTGCATCTTGTTGACATTGTAGCACGCTAGCAAATAGAATAGATTCTAACTATAGTGTAATTTTAGTTCTAATTCCTGCCCATGCAAATCGAAACAAACAAGAAAATAGAAGATATCCTCGCTGAACAAGGTCACCTGTCTCCAGGTGTCGTCTCCCGTCTAAAGGTAGAAGCGATTAATACTGGTCGAAGTGTTGAAGACCTAGTTATTTCTCAAAACTTAGTAAGTGAAGAGGTGTTTACCCAAGCCAAATCAGCCTTTACTAACGTCCCGTTTATTGACTTAAAAGATAAAACTATCAGCGCGGACATACTACAGTTGATCCCCGAACCTTTGTCCAGACGTTACATCATCATCCCTTTTGACGTGGATAAAACTAACAACACCATCAGTGTAGCTATGTCTGATCCTCTCGATTTACAGCTCTTGGAGTTTATTGAACGTAAAACTAGTAAGAAAGTAAAAGCCTTTATTAGTACCCCAAGTGGTATTATCACCGCTATCAATGAACAGTACTCTCAAAGCTTGACCACTGAGGTTAACGAGGCCTTGAAAGAAACCGCTGGTGTGGTCGAAGGACAAGGGGTTTTGGATAACCTCGAAAAAGCTGAGGCAGTCATTAGAGAAGCTCCTGTTGCTAAGATAATTTCGACTTTGCTTGAGTATGCCCTTAAAGGTCGAGCTTCCGACATTCATATTGAGCCACTTGAGGATAAAACCCGTATTAGGTTTCGAATTGATGGCATTTTGCAAGAGCGTTTGGTCGTCCCAAGAAAAGTCCATGAGCAACTTGTGAGTAGAGTAAAAATACTTTCTGAGATGAAAATTGACGAAAAAAGAGTCCCTCAGGATGGCCGTTTTTCCTTTAAACTTGGAGATACGATTATAGATTTGAGGGTCTCTTCTCTACCCACAGTTTTTGGCGAAAAAATAGTCATGAGGTTGTTACCTAAAACAGGACTTATTCCGACCCTCTCAGACTTAGGTTTGCGTGGTAGTGGTCTAAAATCGCTAGAAGATCAGACCCTTCGAACTAGTGGCGTGATCTTAGTTGTCGGTCCGACTGGGTCTGGAAAGACGACTACGCTTTTCTCTCTTCTCTCTAAGCTAAACTCAGCAAAAGTAAATATCATCACTGTTGAGGACCCAGTTGAGTACCAAATCCCAGGAATCAACCAAGTGCAAATTAATCCACAAGCTGGACTGACTTTCGCCTATGGGTTGCGATCAATACTTCGCCAGGACCCAAATGTGATTATGGTTGGAGAAGTTAGGGACCGAGAAACAGCTGATTTGGCTGTTCAAGCAGCCTTAACTGGGCATCTAGTTTTTTCCACACTGCACACTAATAACGCTTCAGGAGCACTTCCGCGTCTTATCGATATGGGCGCCGAACCTTTCCTGTTAGCTTCTTCAGTCGGATGTGTTGTTGGACAGAGGGTAGTAAGAATGGTCTGCCCAAGCTGTAAAGAAGGGTATGAGCCAAGTGAGATACTCTTCACCGACATCCAAAAGGTACTTGGTAACATGATGAGCTGTAGTGGTCGTAACTGTAAAATAAACACTGCGAGAGGTAAAGAAGCTGACCATGAACACAAGATAGTGCTCTATAGGGGTAAAGGCTGTAAGGAATGTGGTGAGACCGGTTACAAGGGACGGACGGGTATATTTGAGGTTCTGGTGGTAACCGAAAAGCTATCCAAACTAATACTTGAGCAAACCTCATCGCTTGACATAGAGAAAATGGCCGTTGACCAAGGTATGGTTACGATGATCCAGGATGGCTACTTAAAGGTGTTAGAAGGTCTCACGACTATTGAAGAAGTATTGAGAGTAGCTCGTGAATGAATTAAATGAGTCAGGAGGAAAATTGGAAAACAATCAAGCCTTAAGCGAAATTCAAAAATTACTAGAACTCGCTGTGTCGAGAAACGCATCCGACCTTCATATAATGGTAGGGGCCTACCCGACTTTGAGAATAGACGGAAATCTGACGCCTATTACCAATTCCCCGATTCCCACCCCTGAAAATGTGGAAAGAATAGTTCTGTCTTTGTGTTCTCCGGAGCAAAAGGAAATACTTTTGACAAATAAAGAGATAGACTTTTCCTTCGCCTTGGGCGAGCTGGCCCGCTTTCGCGTAAATGCTTTTCACCAGAAAGGTTATCTGGCCGCCTCCCTTAGACTTATTCCGGCGAAAATTTCTACGATGGAGGAGCTACACTTACCAAGAGTGCTGCAAAACTTTACCAAGCTTAAGCAAGGCTTGGTCTTGGTGACTGGTCCTACAGGTCACGGTAAAACGACCACACTCGCTTCTATGGTTAATCAGATAAACGAAGAAAGATCGGCCCACATAATTACGATTGAGGACCCAATTGAATATATCTACCCTTCCAGAAAGTCTTTAATAGCCCAGAGGGAGATGAACCTTGATACTCATTCCTGGGAAATGGCCCTTAGAAGTGCCCTGAGAGAGGATCCAGACGTTGTTTTGGTTGGTGAGATGAGAGATTATGACACAATTAGCTCGGTACTAACAGTGGCCGAAACTGGACACTTAGTTTTTTCTACCTTACATACTAATTCGGCTTCACAAACTATTGACCGTATAATCGATGTCTTTCCCCTGCAACAGCAGGTTCAAGCTAGGTTACAGTTATCAGGCGTGCTCTCCGCGGTAATTTCCGAGAGACTTGTCCCAGCTATTGATGGTGGGAGGCTCCCTGTGACTGAAATATTAATTGCCAACCCCGCAGTGTCCACGATCATCAGGGATGGTAAAACCCACTTGCTTGATAATGTCATAAGGACTTCCGCGGACTCAGGAATGACAACTCTGGAAAATTCGATGGCCACGCTAATAAGAAGCGGAAATGTAAGTTTGGATGAAGCAATAGCCTACTGTCTTAATCCAGAAGACCTAATGAGGCTTGTGAGGAGTTAATGGAACAGTTTAAGTACCTTGTTAAGGACAAAAAGGGTGAATCTAAATCAGGAATAATAGAGGCTTCTGATGTGAAGCAAGCCTCCTCGCTTTTACACGAGCGAGGGATGGTGGTAATTAGAATTGAGTCGAAAGGGAAACGATTTAACCCTATAGATTTCCTTTTTAGCTTTAGACCTATCAACCTGACAGAGTTGTCCACTTTTACTAGGCAAATAGCCACAATGGTCTCTTCAGGCTTAAGCTTAGTAGATTCCCTATTGCTTCTTGAGAAGCAGACGATCAATCCAAAGCTAAAGGAAGCTATTTCGGAAATAATCAGAGATGTGCAGGGAGGTGGTAGCCTGGCCTCCGCTATGGCGAAACATCAAAAGGTTTTCTCACATACTTATGTTGGTATGATAAAGGCGGCTGAGTCGTCTGGAAACTTAGATAAAGTTTTAACTAAGCTTGCTGATAATTTGGAGCGAGAAAGTGAGGTACGGTCCAAGATCGTTGGAGCAATGGTTTACCCCGCAATTTTACTGTTTGTTATGGTTCTGGTAATTATTTCTATATCCTATTTCGTATTGCCTAGATTTAAAGAGCTTTTTGCGTCCTCTCATGTGGAATTACCTTTGCCTACGGTTATATTGATTGCCATCAGCGAATTCCTGAACAATACCTGGTTTATTATCCCAATAGTAGCCCTACTTGTTTTTTATTTTAGCTACCGAATGAATAGAATTTCTGAGCTAAAGACCTACTATGATTTTGTTGTAATGAGGATACCGTACATAGGAGAGATAAATAAAAGTTTCTCCTTAGCTCAGGTGACTCGTACCCTAGGGTTACTGGTAGGCAGCGGCGTGCCGATTCTAGAGGCGTTAAAAACTAGTTCTGAGGTGGCGACTAATAACTTTCACAAAGAGGCTTTTAAGGAGGCAGCTCAGAGTGTTGAAAAGGGTGTTCCCCTAAGTGTGCCGTTAGGTAAGAATCCTATTTTCCCACCTGTTATTTCCCAAATGGTTGCAGTTGGTGAAGAAACCGGCAAACTTGAAGATGTGTTAGGCAAAGTTTCTGACTACTTTGAAATAGATGCCTCCCACAAGGTCAAAAACTTCACCGCTGCTTTAGGGCCAATTATAATTATTCTCCTCTCTGGAGTGGTTCTGTTTATTCTCATGTCCGTGATACTCCCAATATACCGTCTTTCTTCTGGTGTTGGATCAGCTTAGTGATTATTTATGACTAAACATCGTTACTGGTGGTACTTAATTGTGCTTACACTTTTTGGTTATTTGTTGGTCAAAGCCGAACCTTTGGAAATCTGGCGGCAATATAAGGACAATCAAAGGAAAAATGATCTCCAAGGGTTGATGGTAGAGGTGAATAGATACATTAAATATAACTCCGGCGGAAGAATAAGTCTTGGCTTAGTGGGAAAGGTTTATGAGAGTAGTGATGGTATCACCTCCATAGATGGTTCGGGTTGGTTGCCCATTAACTTTAAGTCAAGTGGTCTGGAAATTAAATCTCTCCCTTTGGACCCAATTAATCAGAAGGATTTTATTTTCACTTACAGCGTTTCTAGTGATCTAAAATACAAACTAACCACTAAATTTGAAAGTAAATACTTCTCAAAATTACACTCCCAAGACGGTGGGTTTGATGACACTAGGTTTGAAATTGGTACTGATTTGGGGCTGAAACCTTAATGGTTGAGCTAAGCTTCCTTTTTATTTTCGGTTTAATAATCGGCTCTTTTATTAATGTGTTGGTTTACCGGAGTATTCACCAGGAAGATAGCAAAAATCTTTTCTCCATTTGTCCCAAATGTAAGCACTCGTTGTCCCCCTTAGATCTAGTTCCCCTTCTAAGTTTTCTAATTCTTAAGGCTAAGTGTCGCTATTGTGACAAACCCATAAGTTGGTCTTATTTTGTTGGTGAGCTCTCCACCTCGTTACTTTTCGTTTTGGTAGGTTCTTACTACCTGAACGACCCAATTGCCTTGGTTTACTCACTAATAATAGTGAGTCTTTTAATAGCTTTGTTGTTTACTGATTTGTACTACGGTATACTCCCCGACAGGCTAATTCTTTCTGGTGTGGTGACGAGTGGTTTATTTTTAGTTACCACAGCTTTATACAGGGGTGATATCTTATCGTTACTAGGGAACGTTTTGTCTGCAGTCGCAAGTTTCATTTTCTTTTTCCTGTTCATTTACTTTTCTAAAGGGAAAGCTATGGGTGGAGGGGACGCTAAATTGGGTTTCTGGTTGGGCCTTTTTTTGGGTTTTCCAGGTACATTGGTGGCGTTGTTTATCGCGTTCTTGACAGGGGGGTTGATCGGTGTTATGTTGATATTAACTAAGACTAGAAGGTTTGGTCAGACCGTACCTTTTGGACCATTTTTAGTTATTGGTTCCCTGATCGCTTATCTTTGGGGAAGCCAAATATTTAGTTGGTACCTTAATCTTACTGCCAAATGACACACTATAGAACACAAAATTTAAATACTCTAAAATTTAGTCTATTTGCTAACCACTTATCTCAAATTTCACTTTTAGATTTTAATTCAATATACGTAAGGAGGCTTAGATGCAAAGTTTAGTCCAGAACCAAAAGGGTTTTACCTTAGTGGAGCTGCTAATTGTAATTACAGTAGTGGGTATTTTGTCCTCGGCAATTATTTCTGGTATGAATCCGGGCAAAAGATTTCGTGAGGCTAGGGACTCTCAACGGAAAGGCATAGTCCAAGTTGTTGGTTCAGGGATGGAAGTTTGTTACACATCAAATGGTGGTAGTTACACCACACCTGACAACTGTGCGAGCTTAGCGGAACTGGCAACCAAGAACTACGTTAAGGTGAACTATACGGGTTATGTGGTCTACGGGGCGCCGAGCGGTGCGGATGAGTATACCATTGCCAATACTGGTTGTGTCGCTGCCAAGCTCGAAGAACCAATTGGTTCTAACACTCACTGGAAATATACTACCACTTCTGGTCAGGCTCAGGCTGCCACTTCAGGTTGCTAAAAGCCTATGGAACAGTCAACAAAGAAGAGATCTAGTCAGGTTGGATTTACACTAGTCGAAATAATGATCGTGGTAGCTATGATTGGCTTACTTGCCTCTTTTGGTTATAGTAGCTATGCTCAGATCCAAAGCCAAGGCACTGACTCGAAGCGAAAAACAGATCTTGGTCAAGTCAAATCCTCACTTGAACTGTATTACAGTGTAAAAAATCAGTATCCAGCATCTATTACCTGGGGAAGTCCTGTTTGGCTAGAGGGAGCTTACACTTATATGAAGCCAGTTCCCCAAGACCCAAAATTTGGTTTGGGTTCTCAACCCAATTATTGCTACACTACATCAGGAAGCCCCCCTAGTAGCTATACTCTTTATGCCAATCTTGAAAATAGCAATGATAAAGATATAAAAACGACTGCTACTTGTCTAGGAAAAAACTACAATTACTATATCACAAGTCCGTTTTAGGTCTCGGTTATATTGCTTAGGATTGGTTTTATGTTAAATTTAGACTATGACAACTGCCCTAACACGTTTCTTTAGTATTTTCTGTTATCTCGATACGTTTCCAAAGAAAGGTTTTACTTTAATTGAAGTTCTCCTTACCATGATGATCCTAGCTTCTTTATCAGCACTGACCTTTGCCGGTTTTTCAAGTATTTCCAAGGGGCAGTTACTTAAAGATGCTACTGGTCAGGTCAAATCTAACTTGAGATACATCCAGAACCAGGCAGTGAGCGGTGTCAAACCGAGCGGTTGTAGCTTAGAGTTACTTGAGTCATATAGAGTAGTCATTAATAGTGCTTCTGGAGTATTAGACTCATCTGTGCTATGTGGGGAAGTTACGGTGGCTCTTGTTTCCCAAACACTTCCAAGTAATGTTTTCTTCCGAGCAATTTATCTAAATAGCGCTCAAGTTTCTAGCCTAGACGTGAGGTTTTTGCCAAACGGCCAAACTGAATTTTATGACTCCGGTACTAAAGTTACAAGCATAAATTCAGTTTATCTGGAAGTGGTTTATGGATCGTCGACCTCGTCTGGGGAAGTTTACAGAATTTATCTAACGTCTGATGGTGGTATATATGAAACTAACCCAAGCTAAAAGTCATTACATAAGCAATAAAGGTGCTCTTTTACTCGAGGTTTTGACCGCTTTGGGTATCGGGGCCATACTCGTGGCCGCCCTTACCCAACTAGGAGTTAAGTCTTTGAGAGAGAGCACTATTTCGCAGCGGCGAAGTAGCTTAACTAGGTTGGCTCAGCAGGGTATAGAAGCTGTTAGAAGTATTCGGGATCAAAATATTCGTGGCGCTTTTATTGATACTTCTTGCAGTCTTGTGGTCAACCCAAGTAATGATCCTTATGCTGATGTGCCTACTTGTAATGAGTGGGTTGATGTTTGGCGTTGGGAATACCCCACGCCGAGCACGTTTCGTCTGAGTGCGCCCAATGAGTCTTTGGGCAATACATTTTGGGTGATGAGCAGTAGCAGTGACCCTGAAATATTAGACAACATCAGTCGTTTGGTGACTATATCTGAACTTACGCCGGCCGACCCAAAAATCAAAAAAGTAACCGTTAAGGCCTACTTTACCGATGGCACTAACACCTACACTTCCGAGCAAACGACTTATCTGAGAAAGCTCCCTGGTAGTTAGATATGATCATAAAGAATTCCATGTTAAGACAAAAAGGTTTTACTCTGATAGAAGTACTTATCGCAATTGGTATTATTGTCGCGATCAGTGGTGTAGCAGGAGACACGTTCTTTAGTGTTTATCGGAATTATACTAAGGCCAATCTGACTCTTGAGGCTAAACAGCAAGGTAACAGCGTGCTATCTTTAGCGGAGAAAAGTCTAAGGGACGCTCTAAATGTGTCAACTATTAGTAGTCAGGTATTACAAGTAACAAAGAGACCCAATATTTATGAGGAAATTGGTTGTGTGTCAGGTAGCGCGAGTACTAATGGTTACATTTATAGTAAAGTTGGGAGTGCTAGTTCACCCGAATCGAAGCTAACAAATGACGATTTAAGATCAGGTGTTAATGTCAAAAACTGTGTTTTCAGTGTGGACTATGTTGCCGATAAACCAACTGTCAAGACGCTTAAAATCTATTTTGAACTGACTCAATCCGTAAGCGCACCTAGTCGTGTAGAGTTCCAAAGTTCGATCCCGTTTGAACTCACACTTGTACTAAGGAACCAGTAGGTGCTCTTAGACTAGGACATAACGAAATGTATTGCTCCATTAGTTAAGTTCTGATATTATTGATTAGATATATTAAGGAGGAAGGGTAAAAACCCTAAAACTAATGCCTGCTCAAAACACTTTTGGCCTAGATATTGGTACATCAACTACCAAGTTAATTCAGCTTAATAAAAACGGTGATAAGTTTGATCTTATTGCCCATGGAATTATTAGTTCACCGCCTCGAGCTTTGGCTTCAGAAGCTATAGAAGATCAAGAGGAACTCTCGGAAGTACTCAAAAGATTGGTTGACGAAGCCAGACCGACTACCAAAAATGTTGTAACAGCTCTTCCTGAGTCTCAGATATTTACCCGAGTTATTGATATGCCTTTATTGTCTGAGTCAGAGCTAGCCTCGGCTCTAAAATGGGAAGCTGAACAGTACGTTCCCCTACCCCTAACCGATGTTGAGCTGGATTGGCAAATACTTGACCAAATTACTTCAACCGATGCCAAAAATCCAAAGATGGAAATACTTCTCGTAGCTGCTCCAAAACTATTGGTGGAGAAATACATGAAGGTGCTGAATATGGTTGGTTTGAACCCTCTTAGTCTCGAGACCGAGCCGATAGCCTTAAATAGGTCTCTTCTGACCAGTGTTTCTTCTAGCCCGACAACGTTAATAATAAGTTTCGGAGCTTCCACAACCGATGTTTGTATTATTCGCTCCGGTAAGCTCACCTTTACACGCTCAATTTCCACTGGGGGTATAGCTTTGAGTCGTGCTGTGGCACAGGATTTAGGTTTTGAACTGAGTCAGGCTGAAGAATATAAGAAAACTTACGGTTTAGACGCAAGCCAACTTGAAGGTAAGGTCATGCAAAGCATTAAGCCTGTCTTCGACGTTGTGGTAAATGAAATAAGACGCGCTTTGGCCTATTACTTAGGTAAAAGACCAGATGATCCGATCAAAAGGGCTGTTGTTACTGGTGGGAGTGCCAAAATGCCCGGTTTGGTAGTGTATCTTGCCAATTCTTTAGGGGTGGAAGTCCAGATTGGTAATCCTTGGGAAAATATACTTTTGCCCCCGAGTAACAAACAAAAATTGATTGACCAGTCTGTAGAATATGCTACTTGTGTCGGATTGGCTATGCGAGAAGAGCAAGATGCCTAAGAAACAGATAAACCTGATTCCTAAAACAAGCGAAACTGAGATCAAGGAGCAGTCTCAAAAAAGGAAATTTCGAGTTTTTTCGATTGTGGTCCTTATCCTAGTTATACTTTTGATGGCCTTTTTTTATCTCGTCGAAGCATATCTCAATTTGAGTATCGCGTCAGTTAAGGATCAGAATGCCAGAAGTACCGCCACCCTAAAAGGGCTAAATGAGAACGAGAGCGTCTTGAGAGGGATTGAGGCTAAACTAATAAGGTATCGAGCAATCCAGAGTGAGTACCCAGAGTACCCGAGACTATTCAAAATGGTTTCCGATGCCTCGCTAGGCCTTGTTGACATTTTGGGAGTCGTTGTGGAAAAGGACCACTCAATGGAAATAACTGTTGAATCTGTAGATAAAAGCGCAATGGCTAGTTTTCTAGGAGTCTTTAATACACTTGCTCTGAAAAACAATTTTCGAGAAACTCAAATAAAAGAACTTAACGCTCAACCCCAAAAATCGTATAAGATTATTCTTAGTTTTAGGTGGTGATGGATGCTTAATTTTTTCAGGTCAAACACGACTGTCAAAAGTGAAATGGAGCGACTCAGGGGTCGTTCTAAGTACTTCCTGCCAATGCTCAGTGTTACACTTTTTGGTCTTGCCGCATCCCTTGTGTTTGTGCCCAAGTTTTCTGAATTGACTGGTTTGAAGCTGGTTTTAGATCAAGAACATGCAACTAAGAAGAGTTTAGAGCAAAAAAACAGTGATCTGTCCTCGATAGATTTATTAGGTAAGAAAAACGACCTGGCTTCTCTAACTTACCTTTTACCAGACGAGGAGGACTTAACATCCTTGATCTTGGGTGTGACTAGGCTATCTCAAGGTGAGGGTTTGGCTGTAACTGATTTGAAACTTGATCTAAAAGCTAAGTCAAATTTTTCAGTAAAGTTTGGGTTTGACGTAAAAGGTTCCTATCCCGCGATCCAAAACCTAGTTTTAAAACTTCCCCAGATAAAAAGGATGTATATCCCAGATAAGTTTGAGCTTCGTTATCTAGGATCTGACCAGGGATATGTAGCCTCTGTATCTCTATCAGCTCCTTTTGCCCCCCTGCCAAAGGATTTAGGCGAAGCCACAAGTGCGATTCGAGATTACACGGAAGAGGAAAAGAAATTAGTCGACACAATAGCGACCTTCCCAGTTTATATAGACACCCTAGTTCAAGATGAAACTACGACGCCTGCTACCAAGATTAACCCCTTTGAGTAGGTTGCTGCTTTATCAGGTCAGGACGATTTTTCTTGGTTTTCTCCAAAGATTTCTCAAGACGCCACTCTTTGATTTTTTGATGATCGCCAGAAACTAGGATTGAGGGTACCTTTTGGCCATCATACTCAGCTGGTTGAGTATACTGTGGATACTCTAATAATTTGTATTTGCCTTCAGGGGTGTCGTAGTCTTCAAAAGACTCCTCAGTTGAAGATTCGGGGTCCCCTAGCGCGCCTGGTAGCAATCTGGTTATGGAGTCAATGACAACAAGAGCGGGTATCTCACCGCCACTAAGTACGTAGTTGCCGATTGATAACTCTTCATCAACGTAAGGCAATATTCGTTCATCTACCCCCTCGTAGTGACCACAGATGAGGATAAGTCGTTTACTTTTTGATAGCTCTTTAGCCTTTTCTTGGGAATAGTTTTTACCAGAGCTACTGAGTAAGATTATACGTGTTGATGATGTCTCCTGATCAATCAGTAGGCTTTGTAAGGCCTTATGGAGTACGTCGACCTTAATAACCATACCTGGACCACCACCAAACGGTTTATCATCCACTGTTTTGTGGGTATCTGTAGAGAAGTCCCTGATGTTTACGACATTTATGTTCAGAATGTGTTTGTCTAGACTGCGTTTTAAAATACTATAGTTAAGGGAATCAATAAAAGCTTGCGGAAATAGAGTTAGAATATCAATCTGCATTAGGTTAACGCTGACCAAGACTACTTTTCTTCAGCCTTATCGGGCGAAGAATCTTCGGCGTCTTGATCTTTTTGGTCTTTTTGGTCTTTATCTTCCTTGGGCTCCGATTTGGAATCACCTAATTCCTCTGGCGCCTCTTCGTCTTTTGGTTTGTCAGCCTTTACTTCTTCTGGCTCCACTATGGAATCAGAGCTAGAATTAGAATTCGTACCTGTATCCGAACCTGAGTTTGTCTCTGAGTCCTCTTTATCGACTCTATCTTGCTCAGTTAACTCAAGATTTACTTTTTTGTCTTGTTTGATTGCGGGGATTCGGATAATCGTACGAATGGACTTGATGACCTTACCCTCTTTGCCGATAATTTTACCCATGTCCTCAGGATCTACGGTTAAGGTAAAGTTTAGAGTACCTTCGCTATCAGTACTCTCGTCTAGTTTTACTTTTTCTGGGTGGTCTACTATTGAGTTAACTATATCTAGTAAAAGCTGTTTCATGTGTGACTCCTTTTAATGTCGCCCAGAGAAGTGGCGGTATAAACTTGATACTGTTTTGCTAGGTTTGGCGCCAACGCTGGTCCAGTAACTGTATCTATCCTTGTTTAGTTTAACTGAGGACGGTGATACTGTTGGATCGTAGAAACCCAACTCTTCGATATATTTACCATCTCTTTTTTCACGACTGTCAATTGCGACAATTCGGTATTTTGGTTGATTTTTTACTCCTAAACGAGTAAGTCTTAGTGTAACCATAGCTTTGACTATTCTACCTGGTTTTCTGCCATTTTGCAAGCGCGGCTTTGGCTGCTTCCTGCTCCGCCTGTTGTTTACTTCGGCCAAAACCCTGAGCTACCAGCTCTTCACCGATGTAAACGCCAGTGGTGAACTCTTTCTCGTGGTCAGGACCCTCCTCTTTTATGATTCGGTAGAGCGGGGTCGCATTTTTTTCATCTTGAGACATTTCCTGAAATTTACTTTTGTAGTCCTTGTAAAGCTCTTTTTCGATGATATCCTCAAGTTTAGGGAGTAAATACTTTTTCACAAACCCATCGGCTGCCTTTATTCCTAGATCAAGGTAAATAGACCCAAGCAGAGCCTCGAAAGTATTGGCTAGGAGGTATTGCCTTACTCTCCCACCGGTAGCTTCCTCACCTCGGCTTAGGAAAAGGTATTCACCCAAACCCAACTCCTGAGCGATGTTAGATAGGATTTTGGCGTTAACGATAGACGCACGGAAATTAGTGAGGTCTCCTTCGGGATGGGAAGGGTATTTTTCAAAAAGATACTCCGAGACTACAAAAGAAAGAACAGAGTCACCCAAAAACTCCAGCCTTTCGTTGTTGCCAATTTTTTCCTCTGAGTGCTCGTTGAGGTAAGAACGATGGATAAAGGCGTTTCGGAGTAGATCTTTACTTTTAAATTCTAGGTTTAACTCTTGCTCAAGTTCGTTTAAAGGTTTCATTAAAAGTTAACTCTTTCCGACACAAGTTCGTTTAGATCAGAAATTGTGTCTACTTTGGCTAGTTCCTCGCGTGGTAGATTTATTCCAAACTTATTTTCCACAGCAGTAATAATGTCCGCTATAGAAATGGGGTCAGAGTTTAGGTCTATACTAAAGTGGGAGTCCTCGTGTATATCCCCTTTTGGGACCCCAAGTTTTAGCGATACGATATTTATTAATTCTTCTAAGACGTTTGTCATTTCTTTTTTTCCTTCTTCGGAGCCTTAGTTGTCATTTCTGGCATTAAGTTTCGTACGACAGTTCCTAAAACACCATTGATGAATTTTCCGGAGTTCTCACCACCAAATTCTTTCCCGAGCTCTATAGCCTCATCGATAGCGACTTTGGGGGGAACATTTTTGGCGAAATGGAGCTCAAATATGGCAATTCTCAGCGCTTCTAAATCAATTTTGGCAATTTGTTCTATAGGCCATTCCGGTGCGCTCTCTTCAATGATTTTATCTATGTCGTCTAAATTCTCAGTCACCCCTTTAACCAGAAATAGGGCAAGATCGTTATCTACCATCTACCTGATTTGAAAATCGTCTTGATCCTGACACTCTTCCAAATCGCGCTCAATTATTTTTTCGACATCAAGAGACTGGAAACTCCACTCGAAAAGTGCCTGAAGAGCTACTTTTCTTGCTTCATGTCTGGGGTCTGAGGAAATCTTTGTCTGTGTGCTTTTGTTTTCTGTCTTGGGCATATTAGCGTGCTGAATTAAACTATTTCGCTACTCTTGTTACTTTTGGAACGGATTTTGGTTTTATAACTACTAGTTTATTATACTTACCGCAGTTTCTACATACATTGTGGGCTATTTTAAGGGAACTACATTCAGGGCACGCCGAAAGTATAGGTAGCGTTATATTAAAGGTGGCTCTTCTTAGACCTTGTCTTATGCTTGATAGTTTTTTCTTTGGTTGCGGGGCCATGTTCCTCCAGTTAAATAATTTGAGTTTATTATACAAGGACTATCAATTTTAGGCAAGCCTAGGATAAAGTTTGGTTTGCGTTTGCGACGCTAATTAGGACTTATGTCCTTTTGGTTAGTTATGCGATTATACAAACTGGGCCAAGACTGTAGCGAGGGGTCTTCACTGACTAGTTTGGAAATCCAAAGTTTAGTTTTCTCGATAGTTTGTAAGTCGGACATTTGGGCAATTTTTAGATCGATTAAACCATGTTGAGCTGTCCCGAATACTTCACCTGGACCCCTCAGACGTAAGTCCTCCTCTGAGAGTTTAATACCCGAATAATGCTTGGAGAGTAGATTTAGTCGTGACAGCACCCTAGGGCTAGAGCTGTCGGTAAAAAGTAGGCAGTACGATTGTTGGTCTCCTCTGCCAACACGGCCTCTTAACTGATGTAATCCGGATAGACCAAATCTATCGGCAGTCTCAATTAACATGACAGTGGCACTAGGAATATCAATTCCTACTTCTACTACAGGAGTGGAAACTAGAATATCATATAACTTGCCTCGAAAATCCTTTAGAATTTCTTCCTTTTCTTTGGATTTTTGTCTGCCGTGAAGAAGAGCAAGTTTTAGGTCTGGAAAAACTCCGGTTTTAAGACGGTCGTACTCCAAGGTAGCACTTTTAACGGTTTGAAGTGACTCAGAGGGCTCAATAAAAGGACAGATTATAAAAGCCTGGTGGCCCATCCCTACCTCTTTACGGATAAATTGATACGCCCCTAGGCGTTTTTCTTTTGGCACAACATAGGTTTTTATTCTTAGTCTATTTTTGGGTAGTTCATCGATAATTGAAATATCCAGGTCGCCGTAAAGAGTAAGGGCTAAAGTTCGTGGAATTGGGGTGGCGGTCATGGTTAGGATATGAGGAGTTTCGGTTTTGGTTCCTAAAATAGCTCGCTGCTCCACGCCAAAACGATGTTGCTCATCAATGACTACTAAACCGATCAGGGAGTAATTCATTTTTTCTTGAAGCAAGGCATGGGTGCCTATATAGATATCGTACTCACCTTTTTTGTCTGGCTTCCTTGAACCGGTGACAAGAGAAATTTTAAGACCCTTAGGCTCAAGCAAGTTTTTTAGTGTTTGGTAGTGTTGCAAGGCCAGTATTTCAGTCGGAGCCATAAAAATGCTTTTTCGGTTATTGGTGTAGGTTATATAGCAGGCTATACTAGCCACCGCAGTTTTCCCACTTCCTACGTCACCTTCAAGCAGACGGTTCATAGAAATTTCTTTAGCCAGATCGGATCTGATTTCGGCCAGCACCCGTTTTTGAGAGGAAGTTAGCTCAAAAGGAAAACTCTTGATAAAATTTTTCAAAGGCTGCTCCCCGATCTTAAGCGGGTTTGTCCGAGCCTTATTTTTCCACTCTTGCTTATAAAGAAGCGCTCTTCCCTCCAAGATAAAAAGTTCGTCAAAGGAGAGTCTCGTTTTGGCAAGGGAAAGACTTTCAAAACTGTTGGGAAAATGGATTTGTTGGTAAGCGGTTCCGATGCCGACCAGATTCTCGGCTTGGATTATATTTTCTGGTAAGAACTCCTCAAAGAGCGGGTTTTGTGCTAGGACATCACTAATTATCAATCTTAGCCACTTGGAGCTTAATTTGTAGGTTTCGGGGTAAATAGGGACGATTCTTTGGGTATGGAGAGTTCCAGTAGACTGTTTGGCTGTGGTTAACACTTCATATTCAGGACTAATAAAAGCGTCTTTGTTGTTGAACTTGTCTACCTTACCCCAAAGGTTGACTTTTAGTCCTTCTTTGAGAGTGCGGGTGATAAAGGGTTGGTTGAACCAGACTACATCAATGACTCCTGAGCTATCCGCTACTTTACCCAAAGTTAGGAATTTACCTGAGCGAGTCCGAATGTTTTTTATTTGCCAGATTTGAGGCGAGATGAGGTTTGTTTGGTCTGGAAGAAGCTCGGAGATGAGGACTACTTTGGTCAGGTCTTGGTATCTTGAGGGAAAGTGATTAATAAGATCAAAAACTGTGTTAATACCAAGTTTAGCCAGGCGTTGGGTAAGCGCTGGACCAACTTTCGGAAGACTCCCAACCTTAGCGTGCAGATCAACCATTGGTTTAAGGAGCAATTATGCTAACAAGAGGTAAAATAACCAAACTGATTATGATTACTGTCGTAATTACTATCCAGAGAAACCGGCTTTTATGAAAACTTTTCATTACTGTTCTCCTTTATAGACTATTTTAGCTATGTGTTTTTTCCCAGACTTTATAATAGAGCCACTTTCTGGAATGAAGTTAAAATCAGTAATTTTTTCTCCATCATCAGATACAGAGCCTTGTGAAATTAATCGCCTTGCCTCAGAGTTTGACCCAGCAAAATTTGCGCTCACTAAAATGTTTGTAATAGTAGCAACGGATTTTGGTGTGCTTAGAGTTATTACCGGTATGTTAGAAGGCAGCTCTTTGCGCTGCACCACGCTCTCAAAATTTTCCTGAGCCTCCTTTGCTACGTGCTCGTTATTCAAGAGTTTAATCACCTCGTAAGCTAAAATTTTCTTAACATTGATTGGATTCTCGCCAGATTTAAGTTGTTGATCGTATTGTTCTACTCTTGCTTCCTCTACCCTAGTACATAGAATAAATGCTTTTGTGATCATCCCATCAGGAAAGGCCATAACTTTGGCATACATGTCGTTTGGATTATCTCGCAAAGAAATAAAACTCCCTTCAGACTTACTCATTTTCCTTCCCTGGTCATCCTCAAGTAGTTGTAGTGTTAAAACAAACTTTTCCTTGCCTTTTAATTGTTTCATTAGGGTTCGACCAGCTAACATATTAAATGTTTGATCGCTCCCCCCTATTTCTAAATCAACGTTCATAGCAACGCTGTCATAACCTTGCATAAGCGGATAAAGAAATTCATGGAGTGAGATGGGTTTATTTTCCTTGATGCGCTTATCAAACATATCTCGTTCGATCATTTGTTGTACTGTAAAATGACTAGCGATCTCTATCAAATCCCTAAAGGTGACCTTGTCATTCCATTCTGAGTTAAATTTTACCTCGGCTGAATTGGTTCCGCCAAAGTTCAGGATTTTTCCACCTTGGTCCTTGAAAGTTTTTGCGTTTTCTTCAACTTGTTCTCGAGTGAGCTTAACCCGAGTGGCTGATTTGTCTGTCGGGTCGCCGATCATTCCGGTAAAATCACCAATCAGAAATATAACCTTGTGCCCGAGCTTTTGAAAATCAGCCAATTTTAGTAAGGTGATGGCATGACCAAGATGAAGATCTGGGGCCGTAGGGTCATACCCACAGTAGAGTGTTATTTTTTTATCTGTGTCTAAAACCTTTCTTAACTCTTCTTCTGAGGGGTAAATTTTCTCTACTCCACGCTTAAGCGCGGTTTCTAAATCACTCATACTGTAAATTCTAGCAAAATTCTTCCAATCAATCTATAATCTACTTACAAACTTCCACACCTGGTGTGGAATAGGTTTGCACACGCGGAGATTTAGTATGCCGACTAGAAAAGTGCCTTTAGTCAATGATCATTACTACCATATTTTTAATCTAGGTGTTGCCAGACAGCCTATTTTTCATGATAAGAGAGATTACTCTCGCTTTCTTAGGACAATGGATTACTATCGTTATGAGAATCCTTCTCCAAAATTTTCTACCTATATCGCATCTATCGCGTCAGAAAAACCAATCTCTGGTAAAGGCTCTAAAATAATCGATCTGATCTCTTATTGTCTTATGCCAAACCATTTCCACTTTTTACTGAAGCAAAATATGGATAAGGGAATAATAGACTTTATTCGTAAATTATGTAACAGTTATGCAAAATATTTTAATGTGAAAAGTGAACGAATCGGTCCATTATTTCAAGGTGAATTTAAATCAGTATTAATAGAAACAGAGGAACAATTACTCCATGTTCAAAGATATGTACACTTAAATCCTTATTCCTCAGTTGTGGTTAATGATGTCGAAGAAAACTCAAAATATCCGTATTCATCTTTACATGAATATGTGAATCCAAGCAAAAGCGACATCACAAACCAGGATATAATTATGCACCATTTTAGTGACTTGTATCAATATAAAAGTTTTATTGATGATCAAGCTGACTACCAGAGAACTTTAAACAATATTAAGCATCTAACATTGGAGTAATCCGCATGTGCAGGTTCAAACCACACCAGGTGTGGCAAACTTAGACCTTAGCTGGTTGACCGATTAGTTTGTCGAACAATAGGCCGAGTGGGTAAGGAATCATCAAAGAAAAGCTTTTGGGTTGTCTATATGCTCTATCGTGTGAGAGCTCAGAGCGCTATCAAATTCCTGATCTTTAAATGGTAGGTGGTAAATGTCTTTAATAAGGATAAAATTAGCTACATCTTTATGCCTAAATATGTCAGCGTTTACTCCCCCGCCGTCAGTTTTACCACAACAAATGTTAAGGTCCCAACATTGTCTTTCGACAGTTTGATTTTTTAGATACTTGTAGCTGAACCAGTTTAGTAAGAGCAGTATTATTACAAGACTTATCAAGATATACCTACAAAGATTGGACTACAAAGTTAGGCGCTTTATGCTAAAATGTCTCTAATATGGTGTATTCAAGCTTCCCCTCCTCTCCCCAAAGAGCATACCGAAATATATTCGGGAAACGAAGCAGAAATCGGAAAATCAAAATCCTTAGTGCCCTGATTATGACCGGTTTCGTTTTTTTTATCGCTGGTTTACTAGGATTGGTGATAGCTTTTGGTGTCGTTGCCAAGGATTTACCTTCTCCCAATAAGTTAAAAACTAGAGACGTAGAGCTCTCAACCAAAATTTTTGATCGTAATGGTGAGCTTCTTTATGATATTTACGGTGACCAGAATAGGACTTTAGTTACTCTGGATAAAGTTCCTAAAGATCTACAGCACGCGACCCTTGCCATCGAGGATAAAAATTTTTACAAGCACGAGGGCTTCGACTTTTTGGGTATAGGTCGGGCCTTTATGAACGTAGTTATTAATCGGGATTTTAGTGGTGGTGGTGGCTCCACTTTGACCCAACAACTTGTCAAAAACGCTCTTCTTTCTAACGAGCAGACTTTTATTCGAAAATTTAAAGAATTAATCTTGGCGTTATTAATTGAGCAGAAGTACACTAAAGACGAAATTCTCCAGATGTATCTAAACGAAGTTCCCTACGGTGGGACTGCAGCTGGTATAGAAGCGGCTTCCTACAATTATTTTGGCAAAAGTGTTAAGGATTTGACTTTGGTAGAATCGGCGGTTTTGTCAGGACTCCCCCAAAAACCTACAACTTACTCTCCGTTTGGCAGCAATCCTGATGCTTATATTACAAGGACTAAGGACGTTTTAAGACGAATGCGTGAGGATGGATACATTACCAAGGATCAAGAAGAGCAAGCCAAAAACGAGATTGAAGGTCTCAAATTTGCCCAGCAAGGTGGTAACATTCGTGCGCCTCATTTTGTGATGTACGTTCGGGAAGAGCTAGTAAAACGGTTTGGTGAAAAAACTGTGTTGACTGGCGGCCTGCAGGTTACCACCAGTCTAGATCTTAAAGTTCAAGATAAAGTTCAGGAAGCTGTGACTAAGGAGTTGTCAAAGCCAGAGTATCAAAGGTTAAAAGTTGGTAACGGTGCTGCTGTTGTCCAGGATCCTAAAACAGGTGAAGTTTTGGCTATGGTGGGCTCAATGGATTACTTCAATACCGAAAAAGACGGGAACTATAACGTAGCAACAGCCCTTAGGCAGCCAGGGTCCTCTATAAAACCAATTAACTATGTTACTGGTTTTAAGAAAGGTTACACCCCTGCCACCATGTTCATTGATAAGGAAACAGAGTTTTCCAACGGCGAGGGCCAGCCTCCGTACAAACCCAGAAACTACGATAGCAAATTTCATGGGCCAGTACAAATTCGATACGCTCTCGGCAACTCGTACAATCTTCCAGCGGTAAAAATGTTGTATACCAACGGTGTGAAGGAAATGCTTACCACCGCTAAGGACATGGGCATAAATACCCTGACTGATGAAAGTCGCTATGGACTCTCCCTAACTCTTGGTGGTGGTGAGGTTAAACTCCTTGAGCTTACCAATGCCTACAGTGTCTTTGCCAACGGTGGTGTTAGGGTTGATCCGGTGTCCATACTAAGAGTAGTTTCGGCTCAAGGAAAGGTCCTGGAGGAATATAAACAGACTAAAGGTCGTCAAGTACTGGCCCCTGAGCACGCTTATCTAATAAACGATATTCTCTCTGATCAGAGTGCCAAATACGACGCTTTTGGTGTAGGTGCGGCGACCAATATTCTAGGTGTGAAGGGTCATAAAGTGGCTGCCAAAACTGGAACTACCGATGACATTAAGGACAACTGGACAATGGGTTACACGGCGTCTTATACAGTTGGTGTTTGGACTGGTAACAATGACGGTACACCTATGGCTTCAGGACTTGTTTCTGGTATCACCGGGGCTGCGCCGATTTGGCATAGCATTATGGTGGAGGTTCTTAAGGACAAAAAATTGGAAGAATTCACAAAGCCGGCAGGTATTGTTCAGATGGAGATTGACAAAGTTTCAGGTATGAAACCAGGACCTTATTCTGAAAAACGTACTGAGTATTTCGCCAAATGGCAGGTACCTCAAAGAGAAGACGACATGCATAAGAAAATAAGAATCTGTAAGCCTACCGGTAAGTTGGTAACTGACAGCTGCCCACCTGAGGAAATAGAGGAAAAAGTGTTTCTAGTGCTTTATGACCCGGTTACAAAACAAAGCTGTGATCCCTGTCCGCCAGGCGATTCCGACACTAGTTACTATAACCCGACTGGTAAAGAAGAACCCTTGGTTTCCATTTCTAAACCAGACCCTGGGGACAATCTTAAGCGTGAATTTGAAGTCGTGGCCGATATCAAGAGCCCCTACACTCTAACAAAAGTGGAGTTTATGTTTGATAACATTGTAGTAGCGACCTCAACGACCCCTCCTTTCCAGTATACGTATACTGTGGATAAGGGCGCTCCAGCAGGAAAACATACTATCTCGGTAAAGGCTACTGACTCGGCTGGTAACGTCGGCGCTGATGAGGTTGAGATTGCTTTACTGGATTAGTTAACTCCTTAGCTCGCAATTAAGCCCATCTTTCAAAAGTTTTTCGATGTTCTTTCGCAAGCCATTGACCTCATCTTCTATTAAAGTTTTTTCAGGAGACTGAAAAGTAAGTTTTATACTTACAGACCTCTTACCTGTCCCCAAAGACTGATTGGTGTAGATATCACTGATTTGTCTATCGACCAGCAGTATCTCATTGGCTGAATCAATGACGTTTAAAATTGCCTCAATGGTTGTATTTTGAGGTAGGAGTATAGAAATATCTTGAGATACACTTGGGTATTTGGGCAATGGCTTAAATGAGACAGCTGTATTAGAGAAAGACACGATTTTGTCTAGAAAGAATTCAAAGTAGAACCAGTTACCTTCCAGGTCAAAAGTATTCAAAACTGAGGTTTTCAACTTGCCCATTTTTCCTAGCCCGGAGTCCCCAGCCGTAACAGTTGCTGTTTGAAAAGAATCGCAAAATTCTAACTCCCCATCTCGGAAGACTAGCGAGCCGTTAAATTTTATCCTATTAAGCAAGTCCTCGAGCAAACCCTTTAGGGTGTAAAAATCCTGAGTTGGATAAATACCAGCAAGGATTTTTGGCTGGTTAGTAAGTAAATTTTCTGGGTTAAATTTTTCGACAAAGATTCGTCCTATTTCGAAGTAAGGGTAATTAAAGCCATTTTTCTGATTGCCCCTGGCACTGTTCAAGAGCCCGGTTAATAATGTGGGCCGAAGGTACTCAAAATCTTGGGACATGGGTTGTTTGACTTTAGCTAAGTTAGCGCTGTCGAGTCCGAGGTTTTCGATATCCGTTTTTCCTACCAAAGTATATCCAACCGCTTCCAAAAATCCCCAGTCAACTAAAGTGTGTTTTATGACTGATACCAGATCTCTTCCCTCTGTTCTTAGGGGTGGAGTGCCTGATGGTAGAGTTGTGGGCAGTGCATTATACCCGTAGATTCTGCCAATTTCTTCAAGTATATCGACCGGGTTTTCAATATCTCTTCGCCAACTAGGAATATCTATACGAAGTGTCGGCGTCTCGCTTAAAGGAAGATAAACAGTTTGAAAACCTAAACTTTTTAAAATCTGTGATACTTGGTCTGGGGTTAAATGTAACCCTAGAACTTTTGGAATGAGATTAAGATCAAATTCGATGCTGTTTTTGGCCTCATTAGGAAGGCGGAAAACTGGTTTAGAAAACGCTCTAGCGTTGCAATCATTCTCGGCTAGTTCTACGGCCCTTTCTAAGGCTTTGGCAGGCCCCTCATTATCAAGGAGCTTTTCAAATCTGTTTGAGGCCTCTGTTCTGAGACCCAAGTGAAGTGAAGTTTTTCTGATTCTCACAGGGTCGTATATTGGAACAAGCAGCAGGGCCCTTTTAGTTTTTTCGGAAACTTCAGAGTTCTTCCCACCCATTATGCCCGCCAGATCAATGAGTTTTTCATTATCCTCGATAATTATCGACCCGGCTTTTAGGGTCCTAACTACACCATCGATTGGGGTTACCTTTTCTCCATCAGTGCTCTCCCGAACGTTTAAGACGTGACCGCTCACCTTATCATAGTCAAAAGCGTGCATGGGTTGACCGGTTTCAAGCATTACATAATTAGTAATATCTATTAGGTTCAATAGGTCTCTAATACCGCATTTTTGCAATCTTTCTTTTATTTGGCTCGAGGAAGGCTTTATTTCCAGATTTTCTAAAACAACAGCCCCGAAGTAAGGCATGAGTGATTTGTTAGAAATATTTATCTCAAATCCTGGAGTTTCATTTTCCCCACTCACAGGATTAGTCGAAAAGTCTCTGAGAGTTTTGTTGGATATGGCGCTGACTTCTCTGCTTAGGCCGTAGATAGAAAGGCAATCAGCTCGATTGGAGGTGATTTCAAGATCGAAAACATAATCCTCCCCGCTCTTAGCAGTTTCCTCAACCTTGGTACCGCTGAGTAAAAGTTCTTCAGCTAGTTTTTCAGGTTTATGCTCTATTTCGACAAAATCTTTTAACCAAGATAATGGAAGTTTCATATTAGAACTGCTCTAGAAATCTTTTGTCTCCTTGATAAAAAAGTCTAATGTCATCAATCCCGTATTTTAGCATTGCCAATCTTTCCCAGCCAAAACCAAAAGCCCAGCCGTGATATTCGTCAGGATTGATTCCCACGCCTGATAGGACTTCAGGGTGGACAATCCCCGCCCCGCCCATCTCGACCCATTTGTTTAGCTTTGGGTGAAACATTTCTACCTCGATTGAGGGTTCGGTGTAAGGGAAATGGTGTCCATAAACTCGTACCTGAATATCCCTCCCAAAACATTCCCTGATAAAGTACTTAATAGTACCTATGAGCTCACCCAAGGTAGTTTCCTTGTCGACTAAGAGGCCTTCAAACTGCATAAATGAAGGAAGATGGGTCGCGTCTATCTGATCACGACGAAACACACGTCCAGGAGAAATAATTCTTATAGGGGGAGCGTTATTTTCCATGTATCTTATTTGCATTGAAGAAGTGTGAGTTCGTAGTAAGATGTCTTCATCCAAATAGTATGTTTGTTGAGCGTCTCGAGCGGGATGATCTTTGTGCAGCCTAAGTTTTTGAAAGTTATAAACGTCACTTTCGACTTCAGGCCCGTCGACGAAAGTAAAGCCTAAATGATGAAAGATATCTTTCATGTCTTCTAACACAATTGTTAAGGGATTGAGGTAACCTAGTTGAGAGTTTTTACCAGGAGCACTAATATCTATTTTCTTGTTCCCTGAGATAGCGCTTAGGGAATTAAGTTTTGCCTTTAGTTTGGACTCTATGGTATTTTTTAGAGTATTGAGAAGCGGTCCCAAGACCACCTTTTCTTGATTTGGTAGAGTCTTTAGTTTATCAAATAAGGAGTTAAGGATTCCTTTTTTACGTCCAATATAAAGAATACGTAAATTCTCGAGATCTTCTAGGTTATGTATTTTCTCTATCTCGGACTCAAATTTTTGACTAGTCTTGTCTATTTCTGATTGCATTCTGAGTGCTAGTTTACCATACCTATTGATATCAATCTAGATTGTATTAACTAGACTGAAAAATTTTAAGCTTAAGAGGGTTTTGAAGTAATTAAAATTAAAAGGTCCCTAAGATGGAAGCACAGGAGCCTGCCCTACACCTATGCTTCCGTCCCAGAGACCAAGTTTATTCTTTACGAATATTATATCCTAGGTTGTCAAGCCTTGCTATACTTGGATCAGTACACTACCCATTACTTGGAAACTTTTTCCACCACTTTGGTGAATGTGTCCATGTCAGAATAAGCTAAATCTGATAGGATTTTTCTATCCAATTCGACTTTTTGGTCTTTAAGGTTCTTTATAAATCTAGAATAAGAAACTCCTTGGCTAGTTAAGCCAAGGCCAGCGTTAATGCGCTCTATCCACAAGGCACGCATGTCTCTTTTCCTAAGTTTTCTACCCGCAAAGGCGTACTGACCACTATGAAGCATGGCTTCATGGGCGACTCTTACTAGTCTGTTTTTAGCACCTCTGAAACCTGCAGTAAGCTTAAGTATTCTCTTGTGGCGGGCTCTTTTGGTGAGCCCTTTTTTAACTCTAGCCATATGGTAACAACCTTACTAATCTAGTCTTGTCAGCGGGACTGACCTCAGTAGGCTCATGCTGACGCCGAACACGACTATTTCTCTTCTTGGTTTTTAAGTGAGAAGAATAGGCGTGGCCACGTAAAAGCTTACCGCTCGAGGTCATTTTAAATCTTTTTTCAGCTGATTCTCTAGTTTTTAATTTGCCCATTTTTATACTTTAAGTTTTGGTGTAACTTATACTTCTTTAATCGGAGCGTAGATGGCGGTTAAATTCCTGCCTTCAAATTTTGGTGCACGCTCCTGGGTTGCTATTTCCTTCAAATACTCAGTTGACCTTTTTAGTACGTCGTGACCAAACTCAGGGTGAGCCATTTCCCGACCGGAGAATCTTACTGAGAGTTTCACTCTATCACCGCTAGTTAGAAACTCCTTGGCCCGTTCCAGACGGGTTTTTAGGTCATGATTTCCAATTAGAGGGCCGAGCCAGATTTCCTTGGTATCAGTTTCTCGGGTTTTTTTCTTGGAAAGCCGTTCCTTTTTACTTTCCTCGTATTTAAACTTCTGGAAATCAATTATCTTGGCCACAGGTGGTTTGGCACTAGGTGCGATCTCAACGAGGTCGAGCCCATTTTCTTTGGCTGTGTCCAAAGCTTTCTGTCGATCCAAAATTCCAATTTGTTTTCCATCTGCACCAATTACCCGTAATTGCGGGGCGTTGATGTAGTGATTTAAACGATAAAATCTGGCTATACTAAATAATCCTCCGTGAGTCAATGAATATTATCAAACTTATCAGTCTTATGCAAGCCAAATCTTCAGATTTGTCCTGAGCCGTATCTCGGCGAAGGATCTGATTTAACTACCTCTTTGACTTTACGTCCTCCAGAACTTTGTTTTTGAAGTCCTCAAAGCTTATAAGACCCAGGTTTTGGTTGTCCCTTGTTCTGACAGACACCCCCCTTTGGGCTACTTCTTTATCCCCTACTACTAGCATATAAGGGATCTTTTGCAATTGGGCATCTCTAATTTTACTTTGCATAGACTCTCCTCGGTTGTCGGAATCTGTTCTGATACCTGCTTTCGCGAGTTCGCTTCTCAGATTATTGGCGAATTCAATATGTCTATCCGCGATTGGAATAATCATTGCTTGTGTTGGGGAAAGCCAAACTGGGAAAATACCAGCCGTGTGTTCAATATATACCGATAGGAATCGCTCAATAGAACCCATCAGGGCAAAGTGAATCATGACTGGCGTCTGCTCCTTACCTTTCTCGTCAATGTAGCTAAGACCAAAACGTTGGGGTTGAACGAAATCTAGCTGTGGTGTTGCCAGTTGCCATTCCCTCCCTATCGCATCCATAACCATGAAATCTATCTTTGGTCCGTAAAAAGCCGCCTCTCCCTCCGCTATGTAGTAGTCAAGTTTGTTTTCCTTGGCAATCGTAAGGAGTATTTCCTGTGCCTTTTTCCATAGCTCTCTCTCGCCCAAGTATTTGTCAGATTCGTTCGGGTCGCGAAACGACAATCTGGCTTTGTGAGTCATCCCGAGGCAGCCGTAAAAACTTTTTACAATCTGTATAAGCTCAGTATATACTTCCTCGATTTGTTCAGGGGTGCAGAATATATGGCTGTCATCTTGAGTTACGGACCTTACTCGTGACAAACCTAGTAGCTCACCAGCTTTTTCGTCACGATAGATGGTGGTGGTCTCTAGGTATTTAATAGGTAGATCTTTATAACTTCGAATCTGAGAAGCATAGATTTGCTGGTGGTGGGGGCAGTTCATCGGCTTCATTACCAACTGCTCGTCTGTTTCCTGACTTGTCACCAAAAAAAGCTCTTTGCCAAACTTTGCCCAATGACCTGAGGTTTCATATAGTTTTTTGTTGGTAATATGCGGAATCCAGACTTTTTGGAAACCTCGGTCCAAGCGCAACTGTTGCGAAAAGTTATTAAGATTATCGCGCAAGATTGTACCTTTGGGAGTAAACAACGGTAGTCCTTTACCGACCAGATCAGAGAATACAAATAAATCTAGTTCTTTGCCAAGCTTACGGTGATCTCGTTTTTTGGCTTCTTCTACCTGGTGAAGATACTCGTCGAGCTCTTTTTGGCTAGGGTAACAAGTTCCGTAAAGACGGGTTAACATTTTATTCTTCGAATCCCCATGCCAGTAAGCTCCGGCAAGACTAAGGAGTTTAAAAGGACCGACTTTTCCGGTCGAGGTTACATGAGGACCTTTGCAGAGATCTACGTCAGAGTCAGATTTACCTGGCTCTCCATTCCAATAAACGCTCGCCTTCGCACCTTTTTCGTCAATCTGGTTGACCCAATCAAGTTTGTAGGGGTTATCTGCAAACATCTCTTGGGCTTTTTCGAGAGATACCTCTTCTCGAATTATAGGTAGGTCTGAGTCAATGATTTCTTGCATCCTTTTTTCGATTTTGGGAAAGTCTTCTTCTGTAACTTTGCCATCGTAATCGAAATCAAGATAAAATCCGTCCTCTGTTGCCGGACCCATCGCTCGTTTCAGGCCAGGAAAAAGCTCTACCATGGCTTGGTGCATGATATGTTCGCAACTATGTCGCATGGTGAGTAACTGGTCACTTTTTTGAAGATTAGAATTATCTTTTTGCATAAAAAAACCGCCTTTCACTAATTTCCGGGGACCCTTACAGGCGGTTCCACCCCGATTATCGCTAAGACGATCACTTCATTAACCTATTCGCTAGGTAGCGCCAAACTTTTGGGAAGAGTTGGTAAATCTCTTCAGTTTGGATTTAATTAGTTTGATTTAACCATAGAAATTAGGCATTGTCAAGAAAAGTGGTAAAATATGCTTTAGCAACGTGTTGCTACACGAGAAGGAAGGGAGTTCTGGATGCTCGCTATAGTGGTCTTCATAGTAGAATGGACCATTTGGTTTTTGGCTGTTTTACTTGGATTATACATGTTTTTTATGTGGTGGCACGTTATTAAGCTTGTCGCTTCAATTGCTGCGGTTCTCTTACTTGCTTACATAGTTGTTATCGCGGCTTTCCAGGGCTAATCAAATTGATTAGTTCAATAATGCCGGTTGGCGAGAGCTTGAGAATCTTTCTCGCTCTGCTGCCCGGCCTTTCTTTTTACTTACTAGCTTCACACCCTTGGGGTGGGACTCTATAAGAGCATTTGGGACGGTCCTAGAATATATTGGTATGTCAGTAATAATAGTAGTCATTTTTAAAACACCTGTTGTTATGTATGTAATGTTCAATCTCCCCGAAAAAGTTTAGTGCTTATTTAACTGGTATAGTAACCTAGTATAGGACCGTCCCTTTTAGGTTCCCTGCTAGGGGAAAAAGAAAGGACTGGTTTCGTTAGACGAAAACAGTCCTTGTGACTGAGATCTTGGTGCGGACGAGAGGATTTGAACCTCTGACCTAGGGTTAAGAATCCTATGCTCTGCCTAACTGAGCTACGTCCGCGAGACGCCAATAGGACTCGAACCCCGAACCTCCTGGTTAGGACCAGGGATGCAACCCTTGCACATCATTACCTATCTCTCGACATTGCTATTTTAGCAAAAGAAACTGATCTGTCAAGTATAAATGTCCAAAACTAGGCTTGACAAAAAAGAAGCACTGTTTTTTACAAAACAGTGCTAGGTTTGATAAAGTAATCTATATCTCTCTCTGGCTCCGGCGACAGGGTTCGAACCTGTACGGATGTGGTTAACTGCCACCTGCTCTAACATTGAGCTACGCCGGAGTGGGACAGGTGGGCGGATTCGAACCACCAACATAAAGGTTTCTCTACTCGAGTTTGGAAACCTCTTGTGCATCCACTGCACGTCACCTGTCATAGTTTTCTTCTTTGGTGCAAGGCGTCCTTGGCAGAGAGCGGTTCTCGATACTCACCAGCCCAAGGCAGGGTGATCGAGCTTATCCGTCTTTTTCTCTCCTTCCTCAGACGCCTCTCGACTACGACGTTTACCGCCGTCTCAGCTTATCGAGTCTCCAGCTCGATGCTGAGCCGAATTGCACCACTCACGCGTCGAACTTCCGACTGATGGTCATAGGCGACTCCCGTGCCAACACATCTGAGTGGCCAATACCGAAAACAGCATACTCACGATGCTGGGGAACACCCCACTCATGGTATTCCCAAGCAAACCGTCGCTGTAGATAATGTCTTGCTCCTCCTTCGCGGTTGAAATGGTAGCATTACGTGACGCAACTGTCAATCCTTACCCACCACCTGCCTTTCAACCTACATTAAATGTAACAATGCAATAATCACATGTCAACATAGGAAACTTGTTTTTGTACTTTTCTCCGCGAAAGCGGTAGTTTGCGACTTTGCTGATCCAAAGTCGCCCAAAGGATCTTTCGCTCTGAAACCTCCAGCTAAAAACAAAGGAGTCTCTAGCGGGGAACCCCTCT
>Ga0209542_10004041_pt1 | contig 30617 bp, 40 predicted proteins | sample RifCSPhighO2_01_FD_184028 | JGI IMG/M metagenome (GOLD analysis project Ga0209542, IMG submission 184028) | Soil microbial communities from Rifle, Colorado - Rifle CSP2_plank highO2_0.1 (SPAdes) (version 2) | ecosystem: Environmental > Terrestrial > Deep subsurface > Rock core/Sediment ... | reverse complement strand
CCCAGCCTTCTTTATCCCGGAATCAACTATCTTAAATTCAAATTCTTTTTCTCTCATGCTTCGATGCTTCTTAAGATAAGCCATCCTGCGCCCATTATCATTAGTAAGCTCAATAATGCATTTGCACCAATAATTCAATATATCTCCTCCGACCATTCTCCTTTCGTCCTCCCACTTATACACTTGATTAGTTACTATTACTGGAACATTTCTCTTACGGGCTATTTCAGCCAGGATTTTCATCTGCTCAACAAGAGCAGAGTTGATTTTCTGCATAGATGCAATATCTTTTTCTCGGGCAGCAGCAAAATCAAGTCTGTAAAGAATAGTCATTCCATCTACAACAATTAAAGAAACTTCATCTTTCAAGTAAGTATTAATTTTTTTAAAAGCTTCTTTCTGTTCTTCAAAATTTGTAGGACTTAATAAAAAGATATTCTTAAGGACCTCATTGATGTCCTTATCACCATTGACAAGCTGCTTTACTCTCTCGCTGGAAAAACCTCCCTCCGTATCAATATAAAGAACCTTATTTCCTTTTTTTGCTTGTGAAACAGCAGCAAGCATACAGAAATTTGTTTTGCCAGTCCCAGGTCCGCCATATAGGACACTTATCACATCATTTTCATAACCGCCAAAAAGCCACTTATTTAGGTCATAACTTCCAGCCGATATTTTTGCCATAAAAATTAATACTGCGTCTACTATTTAAAATGAATTATAGAACAAAATAATAAGAAATAATTAAAATAAAAACAACAATATTTATCTTCTCCTAGAAGATTTAGCAGGCATATGGTTTCCAGAGAAACATACCTTGCAAGTGAACGAATGGATAAGCAAGACTATTCCAGCAATAACCAATATCCACTGTGAAATAGGAGTTTGCCACAAAGCAAACACTATGACAACAATAGCTATAATCAATTCACACCAGCTCTTACACATAAAGCACCTCCATTCAATATATGAAGCCAAGAGGGTTAATAAATCTAGCCATTCATATTAATCAGAATATCTCTAGAAGGAGTATTTTTTTTAATAAAGGCAACTATATAGTAGTTACAATAATAAGATTTATAAATTCTTATTTTGTTAAAAATTTATGTTATCAAATACACTGATCAGTTTATGGTACTTAGTGAAAAAACAATTGGTTCAACCAAATGAAATTGACTTGGGCCAAACAGCAATTTTGCTAATAGATATGCAAAAATTCTTTGTAGATAAATTGGCGGTCTCTGAAAGAGATTGCCTTATATATAGACAGATAGGGATGATGGACTATGGTCTACAAAAAGGTATGCCTCTAGCCGTGCTTGAATATCAAGGTGATGGTCCGACTATTGAGCCGCTTATCTCAAAAGCTAAAACTTTTCCTAATCATATTTTCATCACTAAGAAGCACGATAATGGATTCGAAGGCACTAAATTAGAAGATAAATTATCCTCATGGAATACAAAAAGAGTATTATTGATGGGTATCAATGCCTCTTGGTGTGTTAGAAAAACAGCGCAAGGAGCAAAATATGCCAAACTGGATTTCATAACAGTAGATGAATTAATGGCAGATGAATCGGAAGATTATAGATATAATAAATACCAAGATTGGTATAGAAAAAACGGCATCTATATTAAATCCCATAAGGATTTAATTGGAATTTCAGGATAAAAATATAAAACAAATTTTATTTCTTGACTAAAGCCAGTATCTTATCACAATCTTTCTTTATCGCACTTGCTGCATCTGAAACTGCTTTTTTGACAGCTTTATCTTTACTTTCTATCTTAAATGTTAAAGGCTTAGATGGATGATCTCTTCTCCAGGCTGCAAAATCAACGCCCTGTTCATACAAATATACTCTTAATATTTCAGCAACTGTTGCATTATCCATTTCCAATTCAACATTATTCTTCTCATTTTTCAAAACTTGAATGTTCATAAAGAAATGCAATTTTGTTGATATATAAAACTTTCTATGGGTCAATCTTGATAAAGAAGCTGCGTAGTTACACTGCTATCCCTGCCAAAACTAGAGACTATTTTTAGCTTTCCCGGTTCTTTAGGGTATAAAACAATCTTAAAAATAGGATATTCAATCTCTACTCCATATTGAGCATGGTATGTTACACTTCCGGCATCTATAGAAAGCTTATCTCCCTTCCTCAATTGTGCATGTAATGCACGATAATTAGTCAATAATTCATCTTTTTTCTCATTTCCAAGAAAAGCCTTAACCCAATCAAAATTTTCAACAGCACAAACTAATCTTCCTTCTGCTTCTTCTCTAGATATTTCATTTCTTATCTTCATCATCAGAATCAGCACCATCGATTATTTCAACATCGTTCCCAACAAGCTCTTCAGCCTTTGGAACCTTAGAACCGATCTTTCCTTCCCATTTTGGCTTTCTTATCTCCTGTCCGGAAATAGGCATCACTCCTTCATCTTTAAATCCAGAACCAGCCTTATCTCTTCTTAGATTAATTTTTAGATAATTTTCCAATTTGCTTATTAAAATATAATCATTATGCGGAAGATTTCCATTTTCAATCATTTTCAAATCTTCTTCAGGAACATTTATTGCAGAAGCAAGCTGCTTCCTTGATAAATTAAGCTGCTTCCTTCTAGAAGCGACTTCCCAATGAAAGTTGCCAGTCAAACTAGCAATTATTTCATTTTTATCATGCCATGGTCTTCTATACTTGTCAATATCAAAAAAGGCTTTTCTCTCTCCCCTAAGCCTCGGAGTCAGTTTCATCTGCTCTTTTACCTGTAAAGTATTACCAGAAGAAATTTCAGGCTTCCTCAGAATCAAAAGCCCCTCGCGGGCAGCATAACCTTGAGAAACTCTAACTATCTTTCCATCTTCAATAGCGTCAACCATATCATCCCCACTTGTGCTAGACATTATTGTTACTAGAAATAGGAGTTTTTATTCTTTATTGCTGTCAATAACTACTTTTAAGATAGTTATTGAACACGTCAGAAACATTTAGTTTCTGAGCACCTCGAAACTCAAAGAGTTTCTCAGCCTCGAAAATCAGAGATTTTCTCAGTTTATAAAATAGTATATCTAATGTAAGACTTAATTCTTTTCGCTGTTTAGCTGGAACGATTAACTAGATTAAGAATTTCATTCACATCATGAAAGCCGTATAAAACTTCTTTCTCATTAATCAAAATTGCAGGTAATGATGTAACATTATAAGCCCGCATTTGAGTATCTACTGATCTTAACCTCAAATCCCCTGCAATAGGTAAAAGAACTATACTATTTCCTTTATCTTCTTTAACAGTTTTCAAAACATTTGAAATAGATTTTTGCTGTGCAACTGTAAGAGAATTTCCAGGGTCACCGGAATAAAAATAAACCACTGTATCAAACGGTTTATTGCATTTCTTTTTTAATTCAATTGAATTAAGCCACAATTGAGTCTTTAGCAGAACATATCTTTTCTTTTCTATCAGTAAATCCCCAGTAATTTGATTTGCTTCTTCATATCTCTCTAATTCCAGCCCTTTATTATAGAGATCATCTGCAAAGATAAAATTTTCTTCAATCGCAACGGCACATGATTGATTATCCATAGTTTGAAAGTAATAATTTTGAAGTCTTAAATCGATTGATTCTATTTCATAACTCTTGTATGTTGAAGCAATGTCGTTTGTCCTTGAAGATTCAATCAAATACCCGACAAATAAACCTGTGTTGAACACTAATACAGTCAAGACTAATGCTTCTATAAATATTCCCCACTTGCTTCGTATTATTTGGTATACCATCTTATATCTCTCTTGGCCAACTTATATAGTGCTATTATTAAAGGAACTACATAAAGAGACCTATAAATAAATGAGTAAATTACAATATTTAAAATGCTTTGGTTTCCTGTTTCAGAATTCTTAAAGCCCTGCTTGTAGTAAAACCAACTTACCAATAAGAATAAAGTTCCAAATAAGAGCAGAACAGTAAATAATAATGAAAATTCAAAATATCTAAACGCTTGATATCCAAAAAAGGAATAATACGCCGAAACAAGATAATAAGATCCCTTAACCCAAAGGTACCTTATGACTAACAAAAATCCGATTATCGCAAGAGCGAAAGAAGCACTCACATAAGGAACGACAAAAAATCCAAAAGCTCCTTTTCTAAACATTGTTTTTATATATTTTTGAACAGTCTGTATTCCTCCTAAATTCCATCTTACTCTCTGTCTTATCCATTGCCCAAACTTCTCAGGTACAGTAGTGTAAACTATTGCCGAATAGGCCATTCTTGTTTTATACCCTTCACTCAGTATGTGCCAGGTTATCTCTATGTCTTCAGTTAGATTTTTAGGGTCAAATCCACCTATTTTAACGACAACTTTTCTCCTATAGATGCTTAATGGTCCATTTGTAACATAAACAGAATCAACAAAATCGAGCAGTTTTCTAGTCCAGGCAATTATAGAATAATCCAAAACTTGAAACTTAGCAAGCCAGCCTTTTTTATTTTTGACTAAAACTCTTGAGGTAACCATTTTTATCAGAGCATCCTTTCTTGGATAAGAGTCGGCATCTACTACTGCAATCAACTCTCCTCTGGCCATCTTAATAGCCATATTCAAAGAATTAGCTTTCCCAGAATTTTTCTTATTTAATACTCTTACATTAGAATATTTCTTTTCAAGCTCTCTGGAAACTTTCAGAGTATCATCAGTGCTTCCGTCATTGATGATTATAATCTCTTTCTTATTTTTTGGATATTCAAGTTCTATAAGTGACCTAACAGTGTTTCCTATACTATCCTGTTCATTATAAGCAGGCACCAAAAAAGTTACAGAATACTCTTTCTTCGGTTTAGGGCTCCAAAAAAGCAGTTTTAGATATCTAAAATGCAAGACTAAAAATATGAAAATAAAAAAGAATCCAAAAAAAAATAGAAACAGATAAACTCCGGTAAAAAGGTTCATGATTAAGAAACCTCAGAATTATCTTCACCTTCTTGCTTATTTACGTGGAAGTAATCGTGAAATTGATCACTTAATGTAAGCTCCGCCGTATGCCCTATTTTTTTCTTGTGAAGAAGGCCCATTTCAACAAACTTTTTTATGTGATCATAAGCCTTGTTGCCCCTAATCTTAATAATGACGCTCTGTTTAATTGGCTGTTTATATGCAATGATTGCCAGAGTTTCTTGTTCGGCCCTGGAAAACTCGCTGCTGCCCGTTGCCAGCCTATTTACCATCCAGATATATTCCTGGGCAACATCCATCTTCCATAAATTATTCTGCTGCACCAGCTCAATGCCTGAATCTTTATATTTATCTGACAAATCTTCCAGTATTTTCTTTAGGAGTATTGGGTTTACATCCGTTAAACCTACCAATTCTTGAAGAGATAGATATCTTCCTGAAATAAAAAGAGCAGCTTCCACTTTTTTCATGTTTTCTACTTCAGCAGCCTCATCTATTTCCTCGATACTTTCTTTGCTTATATCCATAAAATAAATCAGTCTTGACACCTTTAAAAATTATCGGTAGTTAACTCAGCCATACAGAGTTATCAATAATCCTTCGATTATCGCCGCAATAATCAACAGGGGCATGACAATAAAGAGCAATACTTTGATAGAATTCAGAAGTCTATACCTAAATTCCTCTGAAGGGTTTTTAGATAAAATAAATGCTCCTAATTTTATGCCTAAGCCCAATGATATAAAAACTGCTGGAAGTTCAAATATTCCGTGGGGTAGTATTCTCCAAAAATCCCATATCCCTCCAGTCGCAGTATAAACTTTCTCAAAAACGTATCCTAAGACTGCTCCATTTATAACTGCATTAATAAATGGAAATATCCCAAGAGCTGCTCCGAGCATCACACCTAAGAAAGATACTTGTAAATTATTACTAAATATAAAAAGTATTAATCTTATTCCGGTCAAACCTTCAGTTTTAAGCAGTATGTCATTGAGTATTTGATCAATCATGCCGGAAAATCTTGAGCTTAGAGGCAGAACAAAAAATCCAATAATAACAAATAAAACAAACACTCCAACTATAAAATAAATATAATTCCTGCTTTCTGATACATAATGAAAAGCATCATCTACATATATTTTCATATTATCCTTCCTTCTTTTACTCTTCATTGAAAATATCTCCCAAGCATTATTACTTTTTTTCTATATTTTACTCTTAGATAATACCCATAAACAAGACCAGATAAAAATCCTCCAAAATGAGCCACATTTCCAACTGGTAAGCTGGCAGCCACTGAGGCAAGCCATGTTAATAATAAAACCAAGGGGACCATAATATACCCAGGCAAAGAAAAGAATGGAAGAAATATTATGCTGAATTTTATTTTAGGTAAAAGCATTACAAAAAGTCCGGCGATGGCAAATATAGCTCCGCTCGCTCCAACCATGTAGACATCTGGTGCGCCAAATACTTTGGCCCAGAATCCATATCCATAAAAGCCAGCAAGGATAACAGAAAGTATGCCGGCAAATACCCCCGAGACTGCATAAAACCATAGATATCTCTTTCTCCCGATTATTTTTTCACATAGACTACCAAGTGAGTAAAGCACAAACATATTAACAAATAAATGTAAAAAACCAGCATGCATGAACATATGAGTTATCAACGTCCATAGATATTTTCCCTTTAGAATACTTTCAGGATAAAGAGCAATATAATCTAGAAATACCTCTCCGTAAATTATTTTTAAGAAAATAGCAACAATGAAAAAGACAACATTCGCAAAAATAAGCCATCCGGTAGCAGATAAATTCGAAAAAAATGACCTTTTTCTAAAATCATAATGGCTTTTTTTGCTATCAGATTTATATCCGTTCATCTTTTTCCTTTCTTTTTATTCCCACTCTTACGTTTATTATCCCGTAGATTTTTTACTTTTAGGTTGATGCTCTTTAATTTTTTCATTTCCTTTGCTTTGACCTTTCTCTTCATCTCTCTGTCTTCTATCTTCTTCTTCTCCTCGGCCTTTAATCTTCTTACTTTAGCCTTATTATCGGCCTCCTGAATAATCTTTATCTCAATTTCTACTTTCTCCAATATGGCCTCATTTTTCTTGACTTCCCTTTCTAAATTCACAATTTCTTTTGTATTATCCTTCAATTGCAATATTTGTCCGCACTCTGGACACATATAATCATGAGTCAATGCTGCCTCTTCTGTAAATTCAAGATTGCAGTTTGCACAATAGAAAAATCTCTCAGTTTTTTTAGTTTTTATATCCTTCTTTAAATTATCCAGACTATTCAGCAAGATATCTCTAAATCTCATAAGGCCCTTATCATGATTAAGCGTCCAAAAATAAGTATACCATCCACCTTTCTTTGAATCTTTCTTCCTGACAAAGCTCACAAGACCATCATCAGCCAGCTTATATAGAATATTCCTGGTCTGATTAATAGTTAATTTTAGCTTCTTAGCAATCAAAAACTCATTTACATTTTTCTTGTCAACCAGTAAATCGATTATGCCTCTAGCCCTTTCCCCTGCGATTGATGAAACTACTTCCTTGAGAATATCCACTTTCATATATTCTCTCTGCACAGGGTTGTTAAAAACTTTTCTACTAAACTGTTACTCTTTGAAAGTTAATATAAAGCTATATAAATTATCTTAAAAATCAATGAATATGTTTTGGAATAAAAAAGAAGAGAGAAAAGATATTCCTGATCTACCTCCTATAAAGTCCCCTTTCAGCAAAGAATTGACTATGTCATCAGAAACATCATTAGAGGATGATGAAAAAGAGGATGATGAAAAAGTAGAGAAACATTCACTCCCTTCATTTCCAGACTCTCCCATAAACAAGGGGTTCTCACAGGCAGCCATAAAGGAAGCAGTCTCACAAGATGAACTACCTGAGCAAAATAAAAAGGTCAGCACCAAGATTGAGAAAAGCTTCAAGACAATTCAGATAGAAGAACCTGAAGAAAGTCCTTCATTGAATGAAAATCCATATTTAGCCAGCATAAAAAGCAGCTACCCTGCCCCTAAACCGTACTCTTCTCAACCAATTAACAACCCTAAGATTCAAAACTCTGCCCCTAAGGCTCCGAACATCACACCTCCTCCTGTTGTTGCCCCAGATTTCATCTCAAAAGAAGAATTGCCAAAATCGCAAGGAAAAGATTCTGATATATTCGTAAAGATTGACAAATTTTACTCGGGTAAAAAAACCCTTGAGTCAATCAAGGATCAGATTGACCAGATAGATAATTTATTGAAAAAAATAAGGGACACAAAGATAAAAGAAGAACATGAGCTGGCTGGATGGGAAAAAGAGATTGCTCTTGTGAAATCAAGAATACAAAACGTAAATGATAATATATTCGAAAAAACATCATGAGTTCTGAATATGTAAAGTTATCAAGACCTGAAATTACCTATGCACAAAAAAATTTGCTGCAATCACAGATTGAAATTCTTGACATTCTGAAGAATTATCGTATTTACCAAAAATTAAGACAAGAAGAGTTGCTCCTTAAAGTCGCTTTAAAAAATAAAATTGAAGATGTCAAGAATAATATTATTTTTCTTGAGAGACTATTGCCGAGGGCACATCTTCCAAAAGAAGAGAAAAAAACCACAGAATCAAATATCCTTCGCGAAGAAGACCTTTCTTTAGAGCAGGAAATAGACATAATAAAACAAAAGATTGCCAGATTAAAATCCGGCTAAGATTTCTAAAGTTTTAAATATCGTGCAGTTTCTAATTCTATATGGCAGACATAAAAACCAGGCAAGAATTAATAAACGCATATGTGGAATTTTTCAAAAAACAAGGACACAAACATATTCCTTCAGCTTCGTTAATTCCAGAAAATGACCCCACTGTGCTTTTCACAACAGCAGGAATGCATCCCCTTGTTCCCTATCTTCTAGGTCAGAAGCATCCTTTAGGAAAAAGATTGGTCGATGTCCAAAGATGTATCCGAACTCAAGATATAGACGAAGTTGGGGATACGGTGCATCACACTTTCTTTGAAATGCTTGGTAATTGGTCTCTAGGAGATTATTGGAAACCTGACGCAATAAAATATACTTTCGAATTCCACACAAAAATCCTAAGAATACCTATAGAAAGATATGCAGTAACTGTTTTCGCAGGGGATGAAAATGCAGAGAAAGATGAAGAGTCTGCAAATATCTGGCAATCTCTTGGAATTCCAAAGGAAAGAATAGTGTTTATGCCAAAATCAGATAACTGGTGGGGTCCTGCAGGAGAAACAGGGCCATGTGGACCATCAACTGAAATGTTTTACTGGAAATCCAGCAAAAAGCCTCCAAAAAAGTTTGACCCAACAGATAATAATTGGGTTGAAATCGGAAATGATGTATTAATGGCATATGAAAAAGATAAGTCTGGTCTTTACAATCCATCAAAACAGAAAAACATCGATTTCGGTGGAGGAGTGGAACGTACACTGACCATATTAAATGGGTTAGATGACAATTATCTTTCATCAATCTTCCAACCTATAATAAAAGAAATAGAATCTATATCAAAAAAGAAATATGGAAAGAATAAAGATGACACACGAACAATGAGAATTATCGCTGACCATATCAGAGCAGCAACTTTCATCCTAGGAGATGAAAGAGCAATCAGACCATCAAACATCGGCCAAGGCTATGTCCTTAGAAGAATTATTAGGCGCGCAATTCGGTACGGAAAACTTCTAGGAATTAAGGACTTCTTTACATCTAAGATAACAAAATCTATTCTTCCCATATATCCGGATTATCAGGAACTGCACAGAAACCACAAATTTATTATGGAACAATTAGATGAAGAAGAGCAAAGATTCAATCAAACTCTTGAGAAAGGACTAAAAGAATTCGCAAAACTAGCCAGCGATAAAATTATCACAGGAAAAGAAGCTTTCCTTTTGTTCCAAAGTTACGGTTTTCCAATTGAAATGACTCAAGAGCTGGCAGAAGAAAAAGAAATTAAAGTAGACCTAGAAGAATACAATGAAGAATTCAAGAAACATCAAGACCTTAGCAGAACAGCTTCGGCAGGAATGTTCAAATCAGGCCTTGCAGACAACTCAGATGCCGTAAGAAAACTACATACTGCAACCCATATACTAAATGAAGCCCTAAGAAAAGTCTTAAGTAAAGATATCAAACAGAAAGGCTCCAACATAACTCCAGAACGCCTAAGATTTGACTTTAATTTCCCAAGAAAATTAACAGAGGAAGAAATAAAATCTGTTGAAAATGAAGTCAACAGAATCATCTCCCTCTCTTTGCCAATAGAACGATCAGAGATACCCTTGCAAGACGCAGTGAAATCTGGCGCACAGTCAGAATTTGGAGCAAAATATCCTGAGCTAGTGTCAGTCTATACAATAGGCCCTGAAAAAGGTTGGTACAGCAAAGAAATATGTACGGGACCGCATGTGAACAATACAAAAGACATCGAAAAATTCAAAATCATTAAGGAAGAAGCCGTAGCAGCAGGTATAAGAAGAATTAAGGCAGTTGTGAAATAATAAAAATTATATACTTACCAATCTCTTTCTGTCAATGCTCGAAAGCCATCTTGACCTTTACTGTGTGCTTGAACGCATGATTGTAGCCGCACAGGAAAAAAACTTTTCAGAACTGGACAGGCTTAACTCATTATATTCCAGAACTGCCAAAAAAGTGATTTCAATTCCGTTTACCAGCCTGGACTTTGATTACTTAAACTGTAGATCTGAATGTTTAAGATTAGAAGGCAGTAAAAATAAGTTAGATTATAGAGAAAAAGCAACAACAGTTGAAAAAATATTTAATTCTCTCCCTATTCCAGACTTAATTACCTCTAATTAAAAATAAGCCATGCCCATGTTGAAGCAGATAACAATAAGGCATACAAAGCAAACCATCTCAAATTCTTCTTGGAATTTGAAACTACTCTCAATAAAAAGTAGATTGTTGCCAGTCCGATGATAAATGCAACAAGAGTGGCCCAAATTAAATCACTGCTTAAGGTCTTATTTCCTATTTCAAGTATTCCTGCTCCAAGAATAACAGGAATGCTCATTAAAAATGAGAATTTCATGGCGTTTTTCTCGTTCAGTCCAGTTAAAAGGCCTGCAGAAATAGTGCTCCCACTTCTGGAAATTCCTGGAAATATTGCGGCTACTTGTGCAAGACCAATTAGTATAGAATCAACGTAAGTAGGCATTTTTTTAATATTTTTCTTAAAATCAAGACTCGCAATTATCAGTACAAGACCAGTTATCCCAAAACCTATAGCAGTTACTGACAAACTTTGAAATGCTGCTTCAAACACACTGTGCAACAAATAACCTATAATTGCGGCAGGGATCGTTGCAACTGTTAACAAAATACCTAGTTTTCCATCCTCACTCCCCCATTTTCCTTTCAAAAGCGCCTCTGAGATATCTACAATATCCTTTCCAAAATAAACAAACACGGCCATCAGAGTTCCAAAATGCAATGCAACATCAAACGCCAGACCCGGATTATAGTTCAATATGTTCTGGAATAAAACCAAATGCCCCGAACTTGAAACTGGAAGCCACTCTGTGAGCCCCTGCACAACTGCCAAAATCAACGCAGCAATAAACTCATTCATGCCAAAGCATGAAATAAAGGGTTAATAAAATTAATTATCTTGTAATTTTATTATTTCTTTCCAACAGGTTAAGATGCCATTCTGCAAGTCTGCAATAGTTTTCCTTTACTCCTTCACTCATAACGTCCAATCCGCCACGCTGAATAGGATTAGTTTCTTTCCTTCTTTTTTGCTCGCAAATCATAATATCATCAAACAAGTGAGAAGCAACCTCCTTCAAAGGGTTAGATATGCCATTTCCTAAATGCCAATCTGCTACTTCCAGATAGAAAGCCTGGGAAGACTCATACAGCTGATTAAATTGAACAGTTCCCCCTCCAGCCACAAAATAATACGCATCCTTAGCTAAACTATCTTTTAAATTCATAAAAAACCAACTTATAATGCTTTTTCAAGTCTTGATAAAGAAGCACTTTGTTCTCTAGCCTTAGCCCTTTGTTCAGATTGTCTATTTGCCTTCACAACAGATAGATATAAATCACGCACTTCTCCTGATTTTTCTTCTGGTGTAGAAATTAACTTTCTTTTTCCTTCATAAACATCCAAATAAAATGTAGAGATCATGCTATAGTAAACTTCATCTTGATCTTCCCTAAAACAAATACGAAATCCATTAAAATTAGTTTGATAAGTTCCTTGGGTATAATTCCACTTGCTCGGGGCTACTTCTTTTGCCCTTTCCAACACATTTTGAGCAATACGGTTTGTTCTTTTCATATTAATTCAATCTCGAGTACCTATTTAAACCTTTCTATTTGTTACTACTATATAATTAATAATTATAATCCAAAAAACTAAAATCTGTAAAAAAAATCAAAAAATAAAGAAATTTTTTATACTAACACCTCCTTAAATCTCCTTTTCATAGCTAGTATTTCTATTGTTATTTTTTTCTGCATTCCCAACACAAGGCCATTCTCGGACTTCTGCTAGAGTTCACAAGCTCTTGCAGCAATCTCTCCTCGCTGACCTTCTCTAGGTCATAGCTTAGGTCAAACAGCTCCCCACACCTCCTACATTGTGCAGGTATTGCGCTAACCGTTGTTTGCATAGTGGTGAGGATTTAATTTTCTTTATATATTAACATCCAAGTCTAAAAAATATTTTTTAGAATATACAAATTTATATAGCGAGTCACTTCTTGATGACTAATAAGCCTTTTTAAATAATTTAAATACTATGTTACTATTAAGAAACAAAAATAATTTTTATTCGTCGACTAAAATATCCTGGTCATTGCCCCTCAATAGTTTCTCAATTCCTAAAACCTCAGGACTTACGTACCTCTCAAACCCTTCAGAAGTCTTTCTTTCAACAAATCCAGAAGGAAAAACATTCTCACCGAAGTCAAACTTCATAGCAAACCTATCATTCCTATAACGAAAATAATGTGAATTCACCTCCTCAATCTTAAAAGGCTGCACAGAAAAACCTCCTACAGAAGTCCAAAAAGTATCACCTTCTTGTATCAGCTCAGGCTTGAACAATTTATACACAATTTTCATGCAAAAGTAATGTAAGCAAACTTTTAAAATATTATTGAGAATTACCCCATACTTTTATTCAAGATAAATCCCTGGTTTTCCTGGCTTTGCCTTTCCACTCTTACCTTCTGGGTCATACTTTTTCTTGTCATTGACAGCAAAAACTTGTACATTTTTGCCAACCCTTCTGCCAAGAACCGCAGAATCATAATTCTCAAGCTCATTTGGCAGGACATAAAGATAAACCTTCCCTGCATCCTTTCCCTGCTTTTCCTTGACAATTTTTAGTACATTCAGAATATCTGAAACGCTTTTCTCAATAGCCTTGTCCGCAAGATCGAATTTCTCGTTTATCTTCTTCTCATCCGCAACTGGCCAGTCTGCAATAGAAATAAATTCTCTATTTCCTAATTTAGACCATATTTCTTCTGCAATGTGGGGGCAGAAAGGAGCTATAATCTTAACAACACCCTGCAAATCTCCTTTAGACATTTCTTTCTCCATAGAATCAAACAATGCCCTTATTTTTATTATTGCGATGTTGTATTCTAAATTTTCAATATGGGAAGTGACTTCTTTTATTGTTTTATTCACTTTATGCTCGATTTTCTCGCTGGACTTCCCAAATTTAACATCTGATAATTGAGTATACATCTTATTAACAAACCTCAGCATACTTTCTATTCCCGTATTACTCCAGATGGAATCTTTATCAGGAGACGCCATTGAAACAATAAACAATCTTAATGTATCTGCCCCATACTTGCTGCTTATATCGAGTGGGTCAATAACATTGCCTCTTGACTTTGACATTACAACACCATCTTCTCCATGGACCATACCTTGGTTAAACAATTTCTTGAATGGCTCATCGAATTTCAAGTACCCTAAATCACGTAATACTTTGGTAAAGAATCTTGCATAGATTAAATGCATTGTTGCATGTTCTGCTCCTCCGATATAAAAATCAACAGGCATCCAATAAGCAGTCTTTTTCTTATCAAATGGCTCCTTCTTATTTTGAGGATCAGTAAATCTCAAGTAATACCAGCTGCTGTCAAAGAAAGTGTCCATCGTATCTGTTTCTCTTCTTGCCTTCCCCGCACATTGTGGACATTTTGTCTCAACAAATTCCTTGCTGGTTGCAAGTGGATTTCCCTCTCCAAATTTAACTTTATCAGGCAACAAAACAGGAAGCTCTTTCTCTGGAACTGGTACAATTCCACATTTATCGCAATAAATAACAGGTATTGGAGTTCCCCAATATCTTTGTCTCGAAAGAAGCCAATCTCTTAACTTATATTGCACAACTTTCTTTCCGAGCTTTTTCCTCTCTAAAAAGTTACTGATTTCATCGACTGCCTCTTTGCTAGGCCTGCCATTAAAATCGCTTGAATTAATCAAAACGCCTTCACCAGCAAAAGCTCTGGCCATTTTATCGGAGTTAATTTCATAATCCTCTGGTTTGACAACTAACTTAATAGGAATTTTGTATTTCTTAGCAAACTCAAAATCTCTCTGATCATGAGCAGGAACAGCCATCACCATTCCACTTCCATAGTCTGCTACTACAAAATTTCCAGTATAAACCGGCACTTTATCTCCATTGATAGGATTAATCGCATAACTTCCAGTAAATGCCCCTTCCTTTTCCAGCTCAGTAGAATCTTTCTCACTGGTACTCTTAATTTTCTTCAAAAACGCTTCAACTTCTTTTTTCTGCCCTTTTGTAACAAGCTCCATTAACTTAGGATGTTGCGCAGAAACAACCATAAAAGTAACACCAAAGATAGTATCGGGTCTTGTTGTAAAGATAGGCCATTTTTCTCCATTTAGTATACTGTTTAATAATTCTGGAAATTCCTCACTTCCCATATCCTCATATGTAAAATGACCTTTACCTTTAAGCATCACAAGAGATCCGTCAATTTTAAAATGTATTTCTTTTGAGCTTCTAATTATATCTTCATCATCAGTATCAGAATAAATTATAGTTAACTCATTAAAATATTGTTTTAAACTTGTGTCATATTCAAAGTCTTTGAATCTTAATTTTTTATATTTTTCAGATTTATAGATTGAAGGAGCAACAAAAACAACTTTATCCACTTTTTTCTTATTTTCTGAAAGCCATCGCAATATAAAAGAACATCCTGCACTATGGCCTACTAAAGTAGTGTTTTCATCAACTTTATTTTTTTCAAAAACTTTCTTCCATGCTAGATAGTCTGGAGCCCAATCTTTAGGGTATAAGTCGTTAGAAGCTTTTATTCCCTTTTTTTCCAAACTTTTCTGCAGCCAAGGTTTCCAATGTCTTAAATTCTCGGGCTTTCCTTTTAAAGCTTCCTTTTCAGAATCATTTGATCCGTGAACAATAACACAGTTTCTTTCTCTATTTGAAAGTAACTCGAATAAAATCTCCGTTCCGTAGCTTTTTCCAATCCAATTTTCTTGCATAGCTTTTATTCTATTGGGCCAATCCAGTTCTTTCGCCTTATCCAGCAATTCATCAGCATAATTTGTTGTTTTCAAAAACCATTGCTCTAAATGTCTTATCTCAACATCAGTATCTGTATGTCTCCAGCACTTTCCCTGATGAACTTGTTCATTTGCCAAAACAGTATTGCATTTAGAGCAAAAATTAACAGAAGACTTCTTTCTATAAGCAAGTCCTCTCTTTAAAAATTGTAAAAAGAAAAACTGATTCCACATATAATAATTTGGATCGTGGCTCTGTAATTTCCTGGTCCAATCGTAGCTCAATCCAAGAGATTTCTGCTGTTTAATAAAATTAGAAATAGCCGCATCTGTAAATACCTTGGGGTGTGAATTTGCCTTAATAGCAGCATTTTCAGCAGGCAGACCGAAAGAATCATATCCCATAGGATAAAGAACATTAAAACCAGACATCCTCTTAAATCTAGAGTAAATATCACAAATAGTATAATTGAAAGTGTGCCCTATGTGTAATCCGGAAGCGCTGGGATAAGGGTACATCTCTAAAGCATAATATTTTTTCTTCTTTTTATCTTCATTAACTTCAAAAACCTTCGCATCTTCCCATTTCTTCTGCCACTTTTTCTCTATAGCAGTAAAATCAACTTTCTGCTTAGTTTCAATATTATCATTCATTGTTTCTATCATGGAACTTAAGATTTAAAGTTTATGTTTTAAAAATCATCTTTGAGACTTGTTAATATTCCTTTTTTCCTTAACTGACTTATGGAAGCGCCATTATACTTGTAGATAATATCTCCTTTTCCATCATCATCCGGCCAAGGAACTATTAATACCACATCTTTAGGTCTAAGCCATAAATCTCTCTTGAATCTTCCAGGCACCCGGCAATTCCTTTTTTTCCCATCAGTAGCATGGACTTCCATTCTATTTCCCCCATATCTTTGTACAATAACTCCTATAAGCTCTCCCTTTCTCGGCATCCTGACCCTTGCAGGAGCATTATTGGGATCATCAACGATAGGAAGATTAGCCTTACTTGCATCAACAACTTCCTCAAATTCGCCGTATTTTCCTTCTTCTGCCATGTAAAATCGTATAGAAATCTGGTTTTTTAAACTCTCTCTTTCTTCCTTGCTAAATAAAAGTTCTTGAAAAATAGAATAGTCAAAGGCAGACTGACAAAGGCTCCCGCTATGGTAAACACTTGTTTTATAAAACTTCCCCACAATAATATGGGAATAGATAACTTTCCAGAAAGTAAGGCAAAGAACGTATAAATCTGAAATATCCCTGCAGGGATGCCAAATATTATAGAGATTACTATATTAACAAGAATTATCAATAAAATATACCCGAATGTTTTCCACCATTTTTTTCTTACAAAATGAAAGCTCCTCTTTAATGAGAAAATTATTCCCTTCTTCTCATCCAGAAAGATAAAATACCCAAATATCCAAAAAACTGCGAATATAATCCCGGGTATTAAAAGAGCTAAAAATAAAAGAGAAAGAAAGATAGTTAAAACTGCCATAAATCCTACAGACTTCCAGTATCTTCTGTCTATAGAACCGATTGCTTCCTTAAATGTGAACTTTTCTTTTCTCAGAGAAACCGCAGATATAGAAAAACATGCAAAAAAGTTAATCAATAATATTACAAGAAACAAAAGACCATAAATAATAAAATAAGAAGGAGACAAGCTGCTCCTTGCAGAATTACTGAAAAGCGTGGTATCAGGAAAGCTGTAATTACCCACAGACATATCAGTAATATTGAAACTTTTAGAAGTGGTCACTAGTGTATCTGCAAGGCCGCTTGAAATAAACCACCAGGTACTGAAAATAAGCAGAATAATCATAGGAATCGCATAAAATAAAAGCATAATCTTGAATAAAGGTTTAAAATTACTCTTATATTCTTCCCAGCTCTTTCCAAATATCTTTCCAAATCCCATACTAAATATAAATAAAATACCTTTATAAAACCTTACTGTCTTTTATTAATATGATTTCGGCACATTTAACTGGAGACAAGATAATATCAACAAATGAAGAAGCTTTTTCATTATGTGAAAAGTCATGTTTTGGTGAAAAGAAAAATTCAAAGATAGAATATTCTGCAATTGAAGCTCTTTTCCTTGTTCAGCAGGACAAAATGACTATTTTTTCAAACAAAAAAACAATATCCTTTGATAAGCTTATAAAAAAAGTTAAGAAATTTGATAGAAAAATAGAAACTAAGCTTGCTGTTTATTCAGACCTTAGAAAGAGAGGATACATAGTAAAATCCGCCCTTAAGTTCGGAGCAGAGTTTAGAGTTTATGAAAAAGGAATTAAACCGGGAGATAACCATGCTCGCTGGATTCTATACACAGTAAAAGAACACGAAGCAATGAACTGGCATGACTTTGCAGCCAAGAATAGAATAGCTCATTCAACTAAGAAGAATCTCTTAATAGCAATAGTTGATGACGAATCTGACGTATCATACTATGAAATTACATGGCTTAGACCTTAAAAAAGGCCAGCAAGAATAATACGCACAATAGTAAAAGCATAATCCAAATCTCCCATTTAATTCTTTTAGCCATAATAATTTTCAGAGAAGTTGCTTATATACTCTTCTTAGACTTCAAACATGATTGAACTTAAGAGATAGAATAATGTCATATCGAAAAGTTACAAATATTTATAACTCCCTTATTTCTTTCTTCATGCATGCCTGTAGATATGCAAAAACTGATGCAGAATAAAGAGACCATTATAAAAACATTGCAATCAAATGGACCAAGTTTGCCAGTTCAAATAGCGAGAGAGGTTAATTTAAGCATGCTTTTTGCTTCAGCTTATCTTTCTGAGATTTACAATGAGAGAAAGATAAAGATGAGTAATATGAAAGTTGGAAGCTCATCTATATACTATCTTCCTGGACAAGAGGCACAGTTGGAGAATTTTATTCAATATCTTAATCATAGGGAAAAGGAAGCTTTTTCATTATTGAAGAGCCAAAAAATGCTAGATGACGAGAAACAAGAGCCAGCAATAAGAGTTGCACTGCGCGCCATAAAAGATTTCGCAATCCCTATCAGGATAAAATTTGATAATGAATCAAAGCTTTTCTGGAAGCATTTTTTAATTTCTGATGAAGAAATAAAAAGTCTAGCTCAAGAACTTATAAAACCAGGAAAAAAACCAAAGCACGAAGAAAAGGAAGAAAAGGAAAAACAAAAAACTCTGGTCAGAGAGCATAAAGAAGGAGTCATTCCATCGCAGGAGTTAGTTCTTCCAACACCTAAAAAAGAAATAGAACATAAGCCTGAAGTGGCTCCAGTCTCAAATATGGTCTCTCCTGCAGCAAATACAACTCCACCCGTCCAGGAAGAAATGCATAAAAAGCCTGCAAAAGAAAAGAAAAAGAAGGCAGTTGAAGAAAGCAAATTTGTAAAGAACATTAAAGAATACATCCTAAGCAAGGACATTGAACTTCTGGCAGTTAATGAAGAGAAAAAGAAGGATTTAATTGCTAAAGTAAGAATAGATTCCGCTTTCGGTAAACAAGAATACCTCCTAATAGCAAGAGAGAAAAAGAAAATCACAGAGGAAGACATCACCATAGCCCTTCATAAAGCCCAATCAGAAAAAATGCCTGCCCTTTTCATGTCTCCGGGAGAGATTGATAAAAAAGCTCTGGATCATGCAAAGCTCTGGCGTAACCTTGTAAAGTTCGAGAAAGTTAAATTTTAAGTTATTCTATTATTACTTAAAAATAGTAACATATTAGAAAGATTTAAATATGATTAATTTTTATAAAACACATGGTAATTGACATGTTAGAAAGTTTGGCTCAAAAAGCAATTGATAATCTTAAAATAAAAACTGGAAGAAAACTCACAACTGAAGAAATGAAACTAGCTGAAGCAGGAACAGAAGATTTCGGACCTACTGGAATAGCTGTAGAAGATTACACGGGGCCATTTGTTAATCTTTCTAAAAAAGATGGAACAATCTTTAAGTACACAATAGAATATGAACTAGCGAGCACACCTGACGCATCAAAAGGCGACAGATTAATGCACACCAATTATTATCGTGTTGAAGCAGTTGATGAGTCTTTTGATGAAAACGGCTTGTTAATCAAAAGAAAAATTAGTACCGAATTACCAATGGGACAAGGTACGGGCGTGAGAGAATTTACCTATCTTCCAGCCGGTAGTTTTAGATGGCACACTAAGAAAGTCACAAGATACTGATAAGTTGATTCTAAATAATACAAAGCAATCTTTAAAAACCCCCTTTTCCAGCAATCATTACGATGGGAAGAATAAAATCGACAATGGTCAAAAAAGCCGCAAGGCAATTAATGACTGAAAAAGAAATATTTAGTGATAGCTTCGACCATAACAAAAAAAGACTGTCAAATCTCATGCCTTCTAAACCAATAAGAAATAAGATAGCAGGATACATAGGACGATTAGTTAAAATGCAGAAAGCAGGGCCCAGACCAAGAAAGATTGAACCTACTGTCCCAGAGACTTCAACTTTTTCTGACCGACCAAGATATTAATCTTTCCTTCAATTCTTTCCATATCCTTTTTAATAATCGCAATTTCTTTTAATCTTTTTCTGTTCAAAACAAAAGCAATAACATCAAATATTATTGTAATCAAAACAACTAATCCTAGAGCTTGTAATAATGTCCCTATTTGCCCAACTTCAGTTATTAGATTAAAAGGAAGATCAGCAATATTCACCATAAACCAAAAAGAGAAACCATATTTATTAATCTTTCCCACACTCATCATTAATCAACAAACTTAAAAAGCCATTAATTTTGATACTTTCGGCGCTGTAGCTTAGTGGCAAAGCACGGCTCTCATGAGGCCGGGACCGGGAGTTCAATCCTCCCCAGCGCCATTTCTACTTCACCCACTTAATAGCTTGCCCTTTTTTCAGATGTCCATCCAAAATTACGAGTTCTTCATATATTCCCTCAATCAAGTCATAGTTTTTTGCTTCACTAATATCAACCCATGCATATTCAGTTAATGCCTTGCACAAACTAACCTCTCCTCCGGAATTCTCAGCATAAAGACTGATTATCAAACAGGGGATTCCATCTGGACGGATATAAACCATACTTGTAACATATCCAATATTATCTACTTCCAGAGCAGTTTCCTCCTTAATCTCTCTCTTTAAAACATCTTCCAGTACATTATACCAATGCTCGCTAGTATCTTTTTTCTTCAAGACATAATCAAGAACCTTCAATTTTCCTCCGGGAACAGTCCACTTTCCAGGAAAAGCCTTTTCCCAATCAGCTCTTTTAGTTATAAGATACTTCCCATCCTTGATAATTATTCCGGTAACTATAACATAATGAGCCTGATTATTATCATACATTGAAAAACACATAAATTTTTATATTTAAATAATTGCTCAAAAAAATTGACTAAATGGAAAATAAAATCCTAAACCTATTCACAAGGGAGAATAAACTAAAATTTAAAGATATCTCTGCTCCGCTCAAAGAAAGGTCAAACAAAGTAGCATACCATCTTAAAAATTTGCTGAAAAGAGGTATTCTAAAGAAAGAAAATAATTTCTATTCTTTATCGGATGAAGCAGAATATCTTATTCCGTATCTTTCAGATAATAAATCCTCTTTACCGGTGGTTTTAATAGAAATAAGAAAGAAAAATAAAATTTTCTTATATAAAAGAAAGAAAAGACCTTACCTAAATCTCTATGGACTCCCGGGCGGCAGACTTATCATTGGGGAATCTATAAAAGAATCTGCAAAAAGAATAATGAAAACTAAGTTTGGAATAAATATAATCCCAAAAGAGATTAAATCTATTTCCTTGGAGCATATAAAAAAGAAAAACAAAATAATAAACTCTTTTATATTGATACTCGTAAAAGCAGAAACAAATCAGAATATCTCTTTATTTAATATAAAAAGTATAAAGAAAGAAATGATAGAAAGTGATTATAAATTAGTAATAGAAAACCCGAACTATCTATCTATTAAAGAGATAATCTCTAAGTATAATTAGTTTTATTTGTCACTTTTTCCATCAGAAAAAGTATTGGTATAGAAACTCTCCTTCAGAAGCTGCCTGTTTACCTCTTCTCTTCTATAATTAATTGGCAGTAAGTTTTTCCAGATAGACTTCTTTTCCTTGCTGTTTGTCAAAGCTGCAGACAATCTATTAATCTCCTTAGAGAAAGAACTATTACTGCTGTAAAGAGAAGTAGGTATCCTTGTGAAAAGCGCTCGGGTATTATTTTTATCATCGGGTATCCTTGCAACTACTGGTATTCCTACTGCTTCCTCGATTTCTTTTAATGTCAGCTCATATTTTGGATCTCTAATCTTATTGATAATTATCCCGGAAATGGGCTTTCCTCTTTGTTTAGCAAGCTTGGCAGCCTTCAATGAACAGCTTAAAGTAGGATAATCAGGAGTCGTAACGACAAATAAATTGTCAGAAGCAAGCATCGTTGATAACACTTCTTCATTTAAACTTGGAGAAGAATCAATAATAATAAAATCATAATCCTCTTTCACCTTGCTTAATCTATCTCTCAATTTTAAAGGCTGTATGTCGTGATGATAAACATAACTTCCTGGAATTACATCAACTCCGAATCTTTTATGTATTGCCCCCCATATCCTCTCCCTTCCAGCAAGAACATCATGAATTGTTTTATCAGGCTTGACAATGTCCATATGCAAACCTAAATTAGGAGCAGAATAATTTGCGTCAATTAGGAGAACTTTCTTTCCGTAACTGTGGACTAAGTTAGATGCAAGTGAAGCCGATAAAGTTGTCTTCCCCACACCCCCTTTTATAGCAATAATTCCAATCACCTTTCCCATCTATTTCCTAAGTAAAGGGTATTTAAAAGAGTTTCGCAGTCAAATTAACAACAACTTTTAATAGTTTGTTCGCATTATTTACATAATGAAGGAGAGCGCTTCGCTTGAAGAAACAGCAAAAAAACTAGAAATAGAATTACAGGGCCCTGATATAAGGCAAATTAACAGGCAGGATCTTGCCCAGGAAAAATTAACGGAATGGTATAGCAATCAAAGAGTCAACTTGGGACTTGCATATATTACTGGGAAAGATAAAAAAATAACCAGAAAAACGATTGACGCAATTTCTGAAAAAGTTGACAGCAAATATGCGGAATTTACAGCCTATATTAGTACAAGATTTGGTAAGTAGCACCTTAACAATAAGAAGGTTATACTATTTACTACTTAATAAAATGAAAATTCTTCGCATACGTTTTTATATCTCTGTGTCTTTTACAAATACATGGCAATCATCGATTACATCAAAGATATCCTAGGCATCAACTTCAGAAGAACATTAGAAGACATTGAAGAAAAAGTAATGCAAATAATTAATGTTAACATTCAACGGATTGAAAGAAGAATAGTAAAAAGCCTAGTCAGTTGGTCAATCATCATTTTAGCAATTATATTCTCTTCAATCTCAGCCATCTACTTTTTAATTGAATATGCTGGTTTAAGCAAAGCTTTCTCATTTCTTATTATAGCAGTAATCTTACTATTAGTGGGAATAATCTTAAAAATCAATAGGTGAAAGGAGATAAATGGCAAAAAAAACAAAATCAGCCGGTTTGGTAAGACATGCAACACGCGCAGCAAAAGAAAACTTTGATGCAGTTAAAGAAAAAGCAGAAGAAGCCAAAGATGCAACAGAAAGCTTAATCAAAAAGCATCCTTTAACATCTGTAGCAATTGCAGCAGCAGTTGGAGCACTCGTGGCTCTAGGTGTAAGTGCACTAACACGACAAGAAAGGCGTCCTTTAATGAAAAGATTCAGAAATTATTTTGATTAATTGCTATTCACTCTTATCTTTAATTCCGAAACTATCTTGCATAAATCATATTCTAAAACATCTTTCTCAAACTTTTGCATTAAATCACTTATATAATTATCAATATATTTTTCCCCACAAACGATTTCTATATGCAAATGATATTTCCCAAGATGTTCCATTATAAAAACACTATATTTATCCCTAGCACAATAAGAAACTACATCTTTAATCAACTTGCCGTCAGCTAATCTTAACCATAGATGATAATAACTTAATCCAAGTTTAGAATGATCTATTCTTGGTTTAAGCATGCCAATATTACTCTTTACTTTCTTGAATCTAGCAAGAATGGCTTCTGGTGTTAAATGCACCTTAGTACCTATATCAGTGAATCTAATTCTGGCATCCAAAGAAATCAAATCAAGTATTTTATTATCTATCTCTCCAATTTCAATAGGTTTGTCCAAGAAAGATCCATAATAGTATTCTGAATTTACTTTATCATATAGATATTTCTCATGGAAGGCATGAACTGCAACAGACTTATGAAATTGTATATCAACAAAAAAGCTAGAAAATGTAGTGAACAATTCTTTTAATAATTTAGATATCTCAGCGTCCTTTGAAGATAAAAGGGTTAAATGTATATTCCAATAACCATTGCATACGGCCATCCATGAAACAACCTTAGAGTCTAAAAGAAAGTTTTTAATCCTCTCAAACGATTCATTCGAGAGTCCTTTGCTTTTTAACAATACCTTATATGCATTAATCCCGCTATTAATTTTAGGAACCATCCAAAATCCCTTCAATATGCCCTCAGACGTTAATCGTTTATATCTATATTGAACTGTTTCCTTGCTAAGCTTAGAATACTTTCCTATCTGAGTATATGACATTCTTGGATTAACATCTAGAGCCCTAAGCACAAGTATATCCTTTTTATCGACTTTTACCATTTTACTAATATTAAGCATCATAATTTTTAGTATTTATTAACTTTTCTAAACAAACTTTAATCTATTCTAACCATTTTAGAGTAGTTATGAATAAAGTTTATTTGGCAAACTCAAGAGAATGGTACGAAAACCAAGAACAAATAGATACGTACCTTAATTTAATAAATAGTACTTACGGTTCAGGAATTGTCCAATCTGAAGATTTACTCTTGAAAAATAACTTAGACAAAATAGTCTCAAGCTTCAGTTCTTCCATGCACTACATAGATCTTGGTCCAGGTAATGGCAAAAAGACATTATTTCTATGTGAGGCTTTTGCAAGAGCAAAAAAACTTGAATATTACACTGCAGTAGATATTCAACCACAATTCTTGGAAATTACAAATACAATAAAAGAAAAGTTTGGATCAACCACTTTAGCAGTTGAAGAATCATTTGAAAACTTCTTAGACAGGAATTTTACAAATAGAAATCCATCATTCATTTACCTTGGTGCAACTTATGGAAATTTTAAACAAGATTATATTGAACCTAAATTAAGGAAATTTATGCAAACTCAAGATCAAATCTATCTATCTTCTGGTTTATTCCCAGATAATATAGAAGAAGCAATATCGAAATACGGCGCAAGTTTGCCAATGTTTAAATCCATAGCTAAAAAACAATGCCTGCCAGAAGGTGGAGAATTTAAAGTTATATTTTCAGAAGAAAATTCAACAATTGAACAAGTCTATCAATACCAAAACACAATGTATGTCTTAGGAATTTCAAAAAAGCCTACAGAAAAAGCATTTAGAAGCCAGGTATCTAAATATTTCAATGGAGAGTTCTTCATAGAACAAAGCCATATAGGCTTTCTAGGTAGAAAGAAATAATTTTGATTATTATCGTTTAGCAATCTTCCACAAGAAGTCAAAATATCTTCTATATGCTTTGGCAATGCTTTCATTTTCTATTACAAAAGTGATTATATTTTTCTCATAGACGGTTATTGCTACAATAGATCCGCATATAGATGTCGAAACAGGCTGATCAAGCTCAGGAGGCAAATATCTGCTATCTGTAAAAGGCAGCAGATTAGTAACTTTAACTCTATTTCTTGCTTCGTAATTAAACAGATGCTTTAACCATAATTTATTCTTTGCTCGTCTCTTATGATATTCAACAAAGAAGTCTTCCAGCTTGTTTGCTTCACTGGGAATACCATAAACTACTCTCTCCTTGCCAGACTCAATAAATTCATTAAGCAGGCTTCTCCACCCTTGTTCTCCCTCAATTATTTTTATAGATGCAGTTTTTACTTCTTTTTTCCGCATTTGTTTAAGACCTGGAAGTATATCCATGATCAATTTCTCTTTTCTCTTAATATCTTCTAAAATATTATTTGGTGAAAGAGCTTCAAACAGTCTTGCTCTTTTTCCAGGAGTTTCACTGACAAATCCTTTGACCTTAAGTCTTTCAATGGCTTGATAAACATTCGCGCGATAAGCGCCAGATAATTTAGCAATTCTCCCAGCACCAATCGGACCGTGAGTCAATATTAACAGATAAGTAGAAGCTTCAATCTGCGAAAGTCCGCTTTTAACCAGTATTTTCTCAATTTCTTCCATACGAACCAGAATATTTTCAATTATTTAAACCCTCTTTTTTTGTAGTAATTGCAACTACAACACATACTTAAATAAAGCATTGACAAAAAATAATTATGAAGTTAAGTGAAAAAGTTTTATCGTATGAACCGAAAACAATAAAGAAGGATCTGACTTTTGAATTTGGAGATAGACATGATGGTGCAATTGAATTTGCAGGTTTAGTGAAAGAAGGAATTATAGAAGTAGGATACTTTTATGGAGAAATAAAGCCAAAGAATATATTAGTCCTCTCCTCCCAAGTAGGATGTCCATCTAAATGTTCATTTTGTGAATTAGGAAACCAGCCTTTTGTCAGAAACCTGACAGCAAGTGAAATATATGAACAAGCGATACTCATTCTAAAGGATGCTCAAAGATATGGTATAAATATCGACTCAATTCCTCACAAAGTTAACATGGCAAAAAGCGGAGAGCCGCTTTTTAACAAAGAACTAATCAGAGGTCTGGAATATCTAAGTGAACTAGGTCCTTCATTTAAAATTTCTACAGTATTTCCAAAGGGAGTAATGAAAAATTTTGAAAAACTAACTGACTTTGCAAAGTATTGTCCTGAGCCGGTGCAAATACAAATTTCTTTAATTTCGACCTCTGAATCATACAGAGAGAAAACTGCAGGAATTCCAGTTGCATCTTTCTTAGAAATAAGAAGAGCTGCAGACTACTGGAAAGAAAATAATTCAAAAGGAAGAAAGATCAATATGAGCCTGATTTTAACTGAAGACATGCCTTGTGAGGTTAAACATATTCAAAAAATATTCCCTCCAGAAATATTTAGGTTCAGATTTAGGAACTATGTCTCAACAGAAAATGGAACAAATCAGGGATTAATTACAATAACAAAAAATCGGTTTGATAAAGTGAAGGAAAAATTCAGCGAAGCAGGATACGAAGTTGGAGACTGGGCAACTCCAACTCCTATTGAACAAAGATTTGGGCTTGCCTCAAATGTCACAAGAAACAGATATATGAAAATGATTTCTGGAAAGTTCTAGTGGACCTGCCGAGAATCGAACTCGAGTCTCATCCATGCCATGGACGCATCTTACCACTGGACCACAGGCCCTTAAAATAATCTCAGAAAAACAAGTTATAAATCTACCTATCAGAAAGCAATTAATGAAAACATAAAAAAAGCCGTTTTATTTTTAACGTTAACTTGAGATAAATATTATTCAATAAGTAGCAAAAGAGCCATAACTCCAATTCCAAGTACAAATGCAAGCAGTTGCAAAATTGACTTGGATATTTTCGTTTCCTTATGCAGTTCTGGGATAAGATCACTTCCAGCAATGTAGATAAAACCACCTGCAGCAATGGGTATTAAGATAGATTGTATCTCTCCTATAGATCCTCCGAGCCAAAGTGCTATAACAGCACCCAATATTGCAGTTAATGCGCTTATAAAATTCAAGAATAAAGCACGGCTTTTGGAAAAACCTGCATGCAAAAGCACTCCAAAGTCGCCTATTTCCTGAGGAATTTCATGTAAGACAACTGCAATCGTAGTAGCGATTCCTGCTGGAACACTTAATAGATAGCTAGCCCCGATTATTAAACCGTCAATAAAATTATGTAACACATCTCCAATCATATTTGTATAAGCAAATGGATGAATCTGGTGTTCAACCATAGGTATATGGTTATGATGCCAGTGTATCATCTTTTCCATAACAAAGAATATGATTATTCCCGATAATATATAGAAAGAAGTCGACAGCATAAATCCTTCCTTTGCAATCTCAGGAATTAGATGGATAAACGCATCCCCAAACAATGCTCCAGCAGAAAAGCTGATAAGATAAATAAGAATAGTTTTTAATTTATTTATTTTAATTCCTAAAGTAATTATTCCGACCAAAGAGATTAAACTTACAATAACTACGCTCAACAGACTATAAATCCATATCGAATTCATATGCTATAGAAAAAATAAACATTTAAAAACCTTACTGATAACCATTATCAATAAGAAAAATGGCAGACAATCGTAATACAAGACAGAAAGAGATGCTGAAGCAGGAGATAGATAAGTTGGACTCTTTCTTTACGGGTGATGAAATATATGGAAAAGTAAAAAAAGTAAACTCAAAAATAGGGAAAGCAACTGTTTACCGCTTTCTTAAGCAATTAAGAGACCAAAAACTAATCCATTCTTATAATTGTGATAGAAAACTACTCTATTCAAAAAACAAAAAAAGCCACTGCCATTTTATCTGCGAAAAATGCAGCACTATAAATCATATTGATATAAAAAATCTGGACTTTCTCAAGAGAAACGTAAAAGAGGAAGTCTGTCATTTCCAAATCGATGTCTACGGCATATGTAATGAATGTAAAAAACTATCTAACTAATAAGTATGGAAACTTATCTCGCATCTGGTCATCTTATTGTAAAATTCTAAATCTGGCTTCAATTCCTTGCCCTTGTAATATATTTCATCCAATCCTGTCCATGCAGTAAACCATCCTGCTGGCTCAAGTATGACGATTAAAAGATGAATGAACCAAACATCTTCTAATGAAAAAAGAAAGGAGGCAATCATAATCATGACTATTCCGGCTATTGCCATAAAGATTCCTTTCACCTTAATTCTATGTATTTCGTTTCCTAAAAGCAATGCATGTTTCTTGAAATGATCCCTAAGTCTTCGTCTTATTAGAAGTTCATGTTCAAAATTCCTTAGTTTCTTTGGAATCATAAAGCTCAGATTAAAAGTTCCCTGTTTATCCTTCGTAGCCTTCTTCGCCTCTATAAGAAAGTCATCCGACAACGCTCTACTTATAAATGGTCTCGGATCGAAATCTGAAAAGATATCATCATAAGTGTCAAGCAAAACGCTTATCTCTGCTTTTGCTAGCAGATTTTTTGTCTTTTCTTCCTCTGCCACCCTCTCTTCCTCTTCCAACACCCCGTCATCTTCTCTTCTTATCATTTTTTACTAAGTCCTTTTGGATTTAAAGCCCTGACAGCAATATAATATGCGATAGCTCCAACCCATGTAGTTAAGACTATTAAGATTATCCAGACAATCTTTTCACCATCATTATTAAACTTCCTTTTAACACAATCTATTATCATCAGAATAATAAAAACAAGTATAACTAATCCTAAAATAATCTGCAAAGCCATAAACCCTGCAGCAAATGGCCAAAAGAATATATCCCCCCACATCATACATATCAAACATAAATTAGGTATTTAAAACTAATCCCGCACAATATTACTTTTCTTTAACTCTTGTCTCAACGATCTTTCCGAGCTTAAGCAAATCCTCTCCCTGAATTACTTTTCTGACAACATTCTGCAGCTCAGAAACCTTGACCCTGACTTGTTTAGTCGTATTTCTATCCCGTATTGTGACACTTTTATCCTTCAAGCTATCTTCATCAACAGCAATGCACATCGGAGTTCCAATTTCATCATTTCTTGAATATCTGCGTCCAATACTTCCTCCTTCATCATACAAAACATTCCATTCTTTGCGTAGATCAGAAACAATCTTCTTTGACAGTTCAACCATCTTATCTTCTTTGACAATAGGCAAAACAGCAACCTTCACGGGTGCGAGATAAGAAGGCAATTTCAAAACTATATTTTCTCTTTTCTTGTCATGCTCATATCCATTGCACAATAAAGCAAGAAATATTCTGCCCATACCAAAAGTAGGCTCTATGACTCTAGGGATAACTTTCTTCTTGCTTTTCTCATCAAATAACTCTAAATTTGTCCCGGATTCCTTAATGTGCTGAGTCAGATCATACTGTCCCCTATTCGCATTTCCGGCAATCTCTTTGCTTCCAAAAGGATATTCAAAGTCCATATCAAATGTGGCAGAAGAATAATGGCTTAATTCGTCCTTTCTGTGTTCCCTGACTTTTATCTTATCTATAAGTCCAAGCTTTGTAAACCAAATTAATTGTTCAGCGAGCCAATAAGCATGCCACTCATCTAGTTTTCCTTCCTTAAGCATCTTTCCTATTGTTGTTTCCTTAAGAGTATCTTTATTCTTTTGCTGTGTTTCTGCATCAAGAATACGCAGTTTCATATTCAAATGTTTTTGTTCAAGTAAATCACATTTTTTTTCCTCGGGATGTATGAAGAATTCAAGTTCTCCTATGTCAAACTCTCTCACTCTAAAAAGAAAGTCCCGTGGTGCAATCTCATTTCTGAAGCACCTTCCTATCTGTGCAATACCAAAAGGGAGCTGCTTTCTTGAAGTCTCTTGAACGAGTTTAAAATTTGTAAACATTCCCTGGGCAGTTTCTCCCCTCAAATATGCATCGCTTGCATTCAACGCCCCAACATTTGTCTTGAAAAGTAAATTAAACTCTCCTTTTACTTCGAACTCTCCTCTGCATTTCTCGCACTTTACCTTCCCAATCTCAGATTTATCAATTTTGGTTGCATTTTTGCATTTTTTACACACCACTGCGACATCAGAAAAATTGGCCAAATGCCCGGAAGCCTTCCAAACTCTAGGATGGCTTATAATAGAACATTCAATTCCAGTCATGTTATCCTTTTCATGGATAAAAAACTTCCAAAAGTCATTCTTTATGTTATTATATAATTCAAC
>Ga0209542_10004040_pt1 | contig 30625 bp, 30 predicted proteins | sample RifCSPhighO2_01_FD_184028 | JGI IMG/M metagenome (GOLD analysis project Ga0209542, IMG submission 184028) | Soil microbial communities from Rifle, Colorado - Rifle CSP2_plank highO2_0.1 (SPAdes) (version 2) | ecosystem: Environmental > Terrestrial > Deep subsurface > Rock core/Sediment ... | reverse complement strand
AGGTATTAAGGGAACGCTCGGCTTTACTGTTTATGATCAAAATAAATCGGGCTAGTTCCGACGAGCTCCAGCCGTGGAACGATTTGTTGGTTAAGCTAACCGATTCGATTCGGCTCGCCCGCTCGAACTATGTTGATTACTTAAACAGCTGGCTGGAATTAAGAATTAAGAATTTTGAATCAAGAATTAAGATTGAATACCAATACGATAAAAAGCAGATTGAAGAATTCATCCCCCAAGAAATTAAGCTGGCGCAAAACCTTTACGGCGCCCATCGTGATGAGTTGGTGATTCAGTTTGACGATTTTTCGGCTCGTCGGTTTGCTTCTCGTGGGCAGTCGCGTTTAACTATTGCCTACCTCAAAGTCGCCGAAGCTGATTACTTACGGGAAAAAACTGGCAACCTAGTGACAGTTTTACTTGATGATGCGATCAGTGAGTTGGATACTAAAAATACCTTGCAGTTACTTGATCTTTTTAGCGACTCTCACCAACTAATTTTAACTTCCGCCGAAGCACTTAAACTCCCCGACGACTGGACTATAATAAGACTCACATGAGTAGTTTTCAATTTTCAATTTTCAGTTTTCAATTAAATCACAAGAGAATTGTAACTAAGTCTGATAATTGTATTATTGATCAATTATTTAAAATTGAAAATTTAAAATTGAAAATTTACCCCAGATGTCCTTAGAGTCTCTCGGTAGTATTATCCGCCAACCAAATAAGGATAATAATTTAAACCGGATTTATCGAGCTCACCTACTTCAAGAAAAGCTAGTTGAATTACTGGGAGTTGGGGTAACGGTGACGATCAGGGATGATGTTGTTCGACTCTGGTGTAACAATGAAGCGCTAGCAGTTCTGGCTCGACTTAAAAAAACCCGAATACTCGCCGTTTGCCATCAAACCCTCGGACAATCATCACTCAAGCTGACGATCAAGATCAAGCCCAGTCGGCAAGCCGACGAGTAGTAGCATACGGCTCTAGTCCCCTTATGCCCTTAAAGGCATAGGGGGCATTTCTAATTCTTGACTTTAACTTCAATTTCAATGCCCAGCATTGTCCAAAGGCGGTCGAGAAGCTCGGCGGTTGGGTTTGACTTGCTGGACTCCAAGCGAGAGATTGCCGCTTGGCTAGTGCCGAGCAACCCGGCCAGGGTCATTTGGGTCATTCCTTTGCGATGCCGAGCGGCGATTGTGTCTCTTATCATTGTTTGAGACCACTCGGACTCAATCGGCTGAAAGGGTATTGGTCCCTCCAGCTCGGCAAAAACTTTTCTGACCCGCCGCCGATTATAGTATTTTCCCGGCCCGCCAGTAACGATGGTGACATAATTTTGATCTTTCCCATCTTCGGTGGATGGCACCAATTTTCTGGTCATATTATAACTTTATGCCTTAAAGGGTATTAGAGCAAACGGTACGTGTTGTTCAAAACAAATCTCAAGTCCACATCCCCTTATGCCCTCAAGGGCATAAGGGGATTAGATTATTTTTCCGACTGAGGGGGGAATGGGTTTGGGCCACATCAGTTCATTACGATGAGAGCGGGTGGCATAGGATTACAAACTGAAACTAACGATAATAGTCGTGATCCGTCCGAAGATCCACTAAGCAGAAGTATTGTGACTCTAGGTCCTTTATGCTCTTGAAGGCATAAAGGACGAGTATCTATACCAAACAGGATATGCTTGGGAAGTCGCTTACTAGCGACTATACACGACGGGATGAAATCCCTTCGTGGAAGTCGTGCGGTTATACCGCCGACTATAGCAAACAAACTTTGTTTGTGACCTTTAAAGGGCGTATCTCGCCGACTATAAGCTACTATCACATTTTATGTAACTCACTTAGGGTTGGTAATCTGGCGAATGTCCTCGCCTAATTTGCCGGGAATCCCTTTGAGTTCTTTACAGCCACCTCCAGACTTGATCTTGTTGTAAACCTTCGTTAGTTTGTCGGCGGCACTGTAGGCGGCATTTTTTTCCGTCTCATTGGAAAATCGGTGGTAGCCCTGAGCGTAGCCCTCGCGTAGCCCGCCGTATTTTTTTATCGCCGACCCGATTTTATGGGCTGAAGCCTCGATGGACGGGGAGGGTTGGAGTCGCCCCTCATAAGGGTAGGTTGTTAGAAAGCTCAACTTTTCTGCTGGCGTGACCGTCGGAAAGTTGGCTCGGGGGACGGTGATTATTTTTAATCCCTTAAACATCCCCGCACCCTGGCTGTCGCGAGCCGTTGGGCCGGTAAACTGGGCGATCCCGACCGCCCCGGTGCTGGAAAGATCTTTATAATTGAAGTCGGATTCAATTGATATTAAAGCGATCACGATCGCTTCATCACCGCCAAGAAATCTTTTAGCGTTCTGCTTGATCACGGGCAGGTAGATTTTGGGGATTTTAACACCAGTACAATCAACTGGTTGCATCACTGCCGAGGAGACGGTTCCAGCCGTCGTCCCACCTCCAAATAATAGCTCGGACGCCGTTTTAACCACATAATTTAGTAGGGTGAACTGGTAGTAAACGATCGCAAAAGCGAAAAAAATAAACGCCACTACCCCAACAACAACCGCAATCACCGCACTTCCCTTTTTCCCTGATTCTGCACGGCAATTTTGAGTTTTGAGTTTTGAGTTTTGAGTTATTTTTACCATAACCCTCCAAAGCCGATATGAACCCAATCTGTTGTTTTGGTGGTGGTTTGGGAGTAGCCAAGGCCGTATTGAGTGCTACCAACAGCGATATCACCAAAAGCGCCGTAGGTTCGGGAATAGAAGTATTCAACATTAGCTTGGCGGTAAGTCAAGACTTGTAACGGTTTCCATGGCGATTCTCTTTGTTCGCCGTAATCAAGGGTGGCGTCAAGTAGTTTACCAACATAAAACCGCGCCCAACTCATCCATATTTTCTGATTATCACCCCTAGTGAATGGTTGAGTATCGTCCCAATTAAAGGGGTTCTGACCAAGCGCCGGCGAGCCACGGATTTGGCTAATGTCGTCAGGTAAATCTTGGTACGGAATACCAAAGTCGGTCTGATCGGCGGCCGAATCGTACTCGGGGATACCATAGAGTTCCTGCGGTGGATTAGGGCAGAGGTACTCGACTTTATAGACCCCAAACAAGTAAATGGCGGCGGTAATGTAGATGCCGGTTGGGCCGAGTCCGATCGCATTGGCAACCAATCCAGTTACTAGTGCTTGGGTGAATCCGGGTGGGGCGGCGATAGCTTGATCAACCGAACCGAAAAACTTCTGACAGTCTCGACAAGCATTTAGTCCGAGCTCGATCGCAAACATTATTAGGGCCGCCCTGGCATTTGAGGCGTTACTACCGGCGTCCTTAACAGATAATGTGCCCTTGCCGAGTTTTGCCGCCGTCAATGCCTTCTCGGCGCCACTTAGGGCGGCGTAGAGCTTGTAGGCCTCGTAGACCTTGCCGGCGGGCAAGCCGAACTGCTGATCACCCCACGAACTTAGGCGGTTGATGAGAATATCTTTACCAAGACTCTCTAGGGAGGCGACGATCGTTACGCCTTGACCATTTTTCAGCTCGGCATTACTATCCCAACCTTTAAGAGAGGAGTAGTAAAGTGATTCGGCCAGTCCGCTCGGTACGGCGCCGATCCGCAGGTTGTCGCCAAGCCAACCATCAAAGTAGTCCCACATCGCCCCATATTTACCGGTATTAGTGAAGAAGTCGCCTTGGCCTTTAGCCCGAACGAATTGATAGAAACTACCGACAAAGGCATTGGAGAACGAGCCAAACGAGACTCCCGACTGGCCGACTAAATTAAGGACGATATTGTCAACCGTGGCCGGGGTAATTCGGCCTTCGTAAAGCCCTTTTAACATCCCCGGGACATAGAGCGGTGACAGCCGAGTTAGCTCAGTATCTAACTTACCAAGGGCGAAGTTTTGCAGTAGCGCTCCTCGTTCCGCCGAAGTACCAGACCACATAATCCGTGAGAACCCGACCGGAATCGAAGAATCTATTTTTCGTAGGAGCGAGTCGGACATTCGGTATTCGATCGTTTTCTGGGCTTCTTCCATTAACTGGCGTCTTGATATTTGATTGATGGCTTCGAAGTTTTCAAAATTGGGGCTAGTGAAATCACTAACACCGGCCTCAACGGCAATTTGATTAGACCGGGCGGAAATTAAGTTCGGGTCATCAATGACAAAGGCGGAACGCATCTCGCCGTAGCTAAATTGATTATCTGCCGGCATAAACTTATTGATTTGGGGCAGGAGGGCGGCAAAGGAGGTGGCGGCAATTGCTCGAGGCCAGTCGCCAGATATAAAGGCCTCGGCGTCCTGACGAAACTCAAACGGGATACCACTGGCGTTGAGAAAGAAGTCGCTAATGCCGTTGGTCGCTCGTCGATAACTTTGCATCTCACCGTTACGATCGAGCTCGGTTAGACGGCTCTTTTGTTGGGGTGTCAATTTGTCGGGGGAAATCAGCTTCAGGTCGGTGTATTCTTGTCGTAAGCGTTCCAGCCGTTCCTGTTCTTCGGTCGTGCCACCTCGGTTGTAAATATTCTTAATAAGACCAGCCATGGTCTCGAAATCTTCGAGTTTATAGCCGTCAATATTGACGCCGATCGATTGGGTTAGGATCCGTAAACCTTGATCGAGGAGTAGTTTGGTGCCGGAGCCCGAATTAGGAGCGGTGATAAATTGGAAAAAGGTTTCTTTGCCGAAATCGGCCTGTTCATCCACCGACACTCCCATTAAACGAAGCACGGCCGCCTTGGTAACTTCAAAGTTGGTGAGTGGCGATTCGCTGGTACCGGTCAGAAGTTCGATGATAGAGGTAATTTCAGTCGGGCTCAATTTGAAATCGTCGCCAATACCAAAATAATCGTAGATCGCATTGGCAGTTAGGCCACCCAAACTGCCCCTGGTGGTTGCCCGAGCCAACTGTTTGGTGCTAATCTCGCCTCGTAAATAGGAGCGAACGGTGCCGATTGATGTCCCGAGGGCGATGTCCATCGAACGCCAACCCATCGTATTATCCTCGTTATCCCAAAAGGTGTTGTTTCCCCCTAACTCACTTAGGGCCAGCGGGCTGTTGATCCTAAATATATTTCTGATCGCATCAGAGCCAGAGCCGCTGACAAGGAGATTGCTGAAGCGGTCGGCCGGTACCAGAAATTTTTGGTCAATACCTAGTCGCTCCGATAAAATGGCGTAGCCATAATTAGCTTGAATATCGCCTTTAAGTGAAACCCCCTGAATATTCAACCCAACCTTTTTGCCAAGGAAGTTGGCGAACATTTCTTGTGCCGCATCTTCTAATTTTTTGGTTCCAGCAGTAACAGCAAAAGTTGAACCGGCGTTCCAACCGAACGCCTTATCAACTTGTACCCCACCTAATTTCTCCGCTAGGGTTAGATTTTTACCGTCGAAAAGACCAGCTAAATCCCCGGCGTTAATTTGGGAGGCCGGATCGTTAATGCTGTATTCACTATTAATAAAGGTGGCGATCTCGTTGGCGTGGCGAGTGACAAAGCTCTTAATATCAACATTACCCTTACTCAAATTGGCGTCGTTTACCCCGATCTGGACCCCCATTGACGAGGCACCAACGGTGTTAGTGAGATCGCCGAGTTTAACCGTTTTTTGGGGATTGAGCAGGTCGTCGAGGATGGAGTTGGTCAAGCCAGAGTATTTATTTTTAACCCCCTTATTGGCGGCTTCACGAACCAGAGCGAGACCGATCGTTTTGAACGAGTCTTTGAGTTCGTTCTGTTTTTTCGGATCGGCAGAGAATAATTTACCCAAATCCTCGGTGCCGATGGTGCTACCAGCCGGAACACCGTCGAGCGAGATGGTGGGCGTTTTTTTATCGGTTACCGCTCGCTCTAATATCGCTCTCTGATCATTCGGTAACTTGAGGGCTCCGGCTAGAACGTTAACCCCAGCCATCTTTAAGCCCTTTTCATCTTTCTTTTTCAAAGCGTCAACTGTGCCAAGCATCAGGTTCAAACCATCATCAGATCGACCGAAATGATCGAGGGTGGTGCGGATTGTTTCGGAATTGATCGCTTCAGCGAGGGTGTGTTTATCAAAGTAGCCGTTAGGGATACCAAGCGATGTTTCGAGGTGCCTCTTACCAGTGGCTTGAAGGATATTCTCCCAACCGTAGCCCTTGAGCGAACCAGCGGGAAGGTTTAAACCCTGCTCAACCCGACTCTTAGCGAAAGCCACTCGTGCGTCCTCGTCGTTGTCGCTCGTCGAGAGTCCAGAAGGCAAACCGGGCAGGGCTTTCTCCAGTGCCGCCCCGCCAAGGGCGTGGAGTAGACCATCAGCAAACGGGTCGCTCAAAACCTGATTGACACCAAAAGTTTTGAGGTAGATATTAGCACCGACATAACCAACGATCGTTTTTAAGTCCATCCCTTTGACAAACTCGATGTAGTAATCCATCTCACCCGATTGGTTGAGATAGGCCAAAATACTTTGGGCGCTCATCTCACCTGAAATGCCCAGAATACTCTTGGCGGTCGGAGTGGGGTTGTTTTTTGCTCCCTCGACGCTCTGCCAAGCGACCTTGACCGGCAGGGGTTTCTGCCATTTCGTCGTACTGCCACCAAGGTGACGTTTCATTACTAGCTTGCAAGTGACCGAGCCAACCTCCGAGATATCAACTGCCTGGCCGCGGTTATGACCAGAGACAATATCTTCGTCGGTGGTGGCATTAACGCCCTCGCGGTCGTACCGACCAGCGCCCTTGGAAGTGTAGTTTTTGAAGATTCGATTGACTTTGATGTGATCAAAACCGTAGCCACCCTGTTCTTCTGGCAATACTAACTGGAGTAGGTAGTCGGTGACGCGGATGTCAACTTGATTATTCTTGAGTTGATTGATGTCGTCGGGTGAAGATTTGAGCCGGCCTTGGATTTCGTAAAAAGTTTCAAGACTGTCGGTTGATTCAATTTGAAAATCAGCTGGTTCTAGTGGAGCATCCTCAATAGAGTCAACTGTCTCGGTTTCGCCTTGTGGCGGTGTCTCAATATCTGGGTCGGTTCCTTGTGCATAGACGGATTCTGAACCAATTATGGCGGGGGCTGGAAGGGTTAAAATTGGCTGTAACACCAATATGATGGCGGAAAAGAGCAGGAACAGTGATCGGTTAATCCTACTATTTGCCATAACAACTCCTGTTTGTAACCGAACCAGCTAGATGAATGTGGGTATCGTGACCACCGATATTTTTGGTATAGCTTCGGCCATTATTTAGTTGAAGGTCGTAGAAGGGGCCAAAAGATTCATATGCCCCGACCTTCGCCGTCCAGGCCTGTTTTATTAACTTCATCGCCTTTCTAGTTGGTTCGTTCTTGTTGACGGGTACTCCATCGATAGTTTGAATGTCAATCGCTTCGCCACACCAGTGTTGGGATATGGTGGTGCCGCTAGTCTTATTACCAGAATATTTTTCGTGACCCAGCGACAAGGTATTAGTGCCGATCTTAACGCCATTCTTGAGTAAATAAACTAGGGTGGCACAAAGTCCGGGACTGGCTGGCCAAACTTCCCCGGCCTTATTAGCAAGTTTACCAGCAACGATGTTTTTCGCGTTGGGTCTTCCTATCGTGCCAATATCAAACTGGCCGGAGTCGATAAATGGCTTTAAGTCGGCGCAGTTACCACCAACAGGAAAAAGGTCGAGGAAGTCTTTGAATAGTTGATTTTCTTCGGCCTTGATTTGAGCGAGCAGCTTCTTCTGTGGTTCGCCGCTAAGGCCGATCAACTGATCAAGCTCGGTTTCGATGACCTTAAACTTTTTTTCTGCTTCAGCCGCCCTAGCGGCATTTTTGATACGGGCGGTTTGGATTAGATCTTGATAATGACTTTTAATTCTATCAACCCCTTCTTGGGTAACTTTCTTTCCAGCCGTAAAATCACCGGCAACTGCGGCCACTAGCGTTGCTTGTTGCTTCTGGGCTGGGGTGCTGGATTTAATATCAGCATTTTTCAGCCCGAGTAAGCCGAAAATAATCGCCGGCAGAATTAGTAGGGCGGCGAGAGCGTAAATAAAATAGACGCCGTATTTTTTGACCCCGTTCCATAACGGTCGACCTATGATTGAGAGCAGAGTCACTACCCCGGCGATCCAACCGACAGGACCGGTAGCTGCTTCAGCTCCTAACACTGCCGCTGTACCACCAGCTTTAGCGCCGGTAGTGACCGCGGTCTTGGCACCGACCTTGGCGATCTGCTCGGCACCTTGAGTGGCTACCTTGCGTTTAGCCGCCTGGGCACCCTTCTTTTCCACCCCCTTCAAACCTTCTTTAGCTCCCCCTGCCCCAGCTTTATGCTCGGCACGAGCGGCCAACTTTTCTTTACCCTTTTGGTAAAGCTCTTTACCTTGATCAAGCTGGTCTTTTGCACCCTGCACCCGATCAATAAGATCGGGCTGTTGGACTTGCTGTTCCGACTCTGGTACGTCCGGTTGTTCCGGCACGATCGGAGAACCTAATTCATCAAATTCTTCTGGCATCACTCCTCCGGAGTAAATTCGAAATCCGAATATCGAATATCGAAATCCGAATTAATATCTAAATTCGAATTTTCAAAATTTAAAACATTTTGAATTTGTTTCGGATTTCGTGCTTCGTGCTTCGTGCTTTTCCCCATCATGCTTCTTGACCAAACATACTCAAGATCTGCTCGGGATTAGTCGTGATGAACTGATCCTCGGTGTAAGAGGCGATAATTTGAATTGCCGCCCGATCAACTCCGGCGACTAACAAGCCCTGACCGACTTCGGCGGTTTGGAGAAATTGCTTTTCGCCATCAGTGAGCTTGAAAACACTGGCGAGCTTATCTACGGCAGTTGGCGACTGACCGAGCAAGAGTTGGGTGGCGGAGTTGGAAACAATCGCCTTGCCGTAGGCGTTATCAATAAAGTCTTCCACATCTTGGCTAATGACCGTCACACCTAAGAAATATTTGCGGGCTCGCTTGGTCATGGCGTTTAAGAACTTGGCGGTATCTTCAAATCTCATCATCCACCACGCCTCATCAATAATGAGCAGACGCTTTTTGAGCTGACCCTTAACTCGTGCCCAGATGTAGTTCAAAACCAGATACATCGCCAACGGTCGAAGTTCGTCCTCCATATTGCGAATCGAGAAGACGGTGAACTTATTGGCTAGATCAATGTTTGTCGGCGAGTCAAAAAGGTTAGAGAACGACCCTTCGGAAAACTTAACCAGACGGTTGACCAACTGCTCGGCACCGGTCATATTCGACAGTACGCCAACCAGGTCAGTCAAAAGTGGTGGCGGATTATTTTGGGTCGCTGGATCAATCGAGATATCTTTGAGGGCGTAAGTTTCATAGAGAGCTTTGTCGAGCAGGGCATCTTCTTCGGCGTTGAGGCCCCCCGCCATCAGCGAAATTAAGCCGTGCAAACCAGCGATTGTCGTTCGTAAAACATCATCGCCAGCTTCGGCTGAATCTTTGGAAACATATTTAGGCAAGTCGAACGGGTTAATCTTTTGAGCGGAATTGAGTGAGATGTCAATATAGGTGCCACCGATCGTTTGGGAGAGCGACTCGTACTCCCGCTCTGGGTCAACGACAATCACTTCCGCACCGAGCATCAAAGTCCGTAGGGCTTCCAGTTTAATTGAGTATGATTTACCGGCACCGCTCTTGGCAAAGACGACCTGATTGGCGTTCTCCATCTGGAAGCGATCAAATAAGACCAGCGAGCTGTTATGGAGATTGATGCCATACAAGACGCCGTCGTGGTGCGACAGGTCTTGGCTGGAGAAGGGGAAGGTGGTTGAGAGTGAATCGGTGTCGAGGTTGCGGACGATCTGCAACTCATCATAAGCCAATGGCATCGTGGTGCTAAAGCCTTCCTCCATTTGCAAGAGAGCGGGTTTTGAGTAGACCAACATCCCGCCAAGGGTAGTCTCGACCTGTTTGGTTAATTTCTGCAAGTCTTCAGCCGATTTAGCGTACAGGGTGAAATAGAGCGAGTACTGAAACAGGCGGGTCTCGCCTTTCTGGAGAGTATCCCGCAGTTCCTCAACGTCACCGATAGCGGTTTCCAGCTCGGGGTTACGAACCAAGCCTTTTTCTTGCTCGATCTGCAAGCTTGATTGAAGTTGGGTCGTTTTGCGGCGAAGCTGGTTCATCACCAATGCTGATTCAAGCGGGTAGATAAACATCGAGACATCAATGGTGGCGTCAAAGTTGTAGATCGGCGACAGCCAGCCGGAATACAGATAGCGTGGATAGGTAAAAACAAACATCGTTCGGGCGTAAAACGAGCCGATCTGCATGTAGCTTGGCGAAATGGACATTCCGGCCGGAGAGATGATATCAATCACATCGGCCAAACCCTTCTTGAAGATATCCATCTCGGTGTCAGCGGCGGTGCGGGCCTCTTTGGGATTGATCGAAGCCATAATTTCACCCAAAGTCTTTTTCTTGGAGATGATCGGCTCGGCAACGTCAGGGAGCGGTGCCACAGGTAGTTTTCCGTCAGGTGGTGGATTGGTTGGTGGTAAAACCGATGGCAGTTCCTTGGTAGGTGCCAGCTCACCAGCTTGGGCTTGTTTGATGACATCAGTCACGACATTAGTGATCTGTTCGTCATCTTTTCCTTTTTTAATGACTGAGCTGGTTAGTTGAGCGATGTCTTCAATGTGTTGAGTGGAAGATTCTTCTGGATTGTAGGTGTTGTAATAGAGCTCGATTAGCTCGGCCGATTCAAGTTTCTTGGCTTGAATGCCGAGCGATTCCAGCCGACCAGTGACAATCTGGGTTTTCTCTTCGAGCTGGCCTTTTAGTTCCTCGAACTCGGCGACGGTATAAACAGTTTCTTTGTTCTTTTTACCACCAAGCAGTTTATCCATCCAGGTCTGTCTGGTAGTTGAAGCACCGGGGCTCTTGGAATGGGGAACAATGACATAATACGACCGATCCATAATGTTGACCTCATTGCTCAATCGCTCGATAAAATCAATATAATCGGCGATCTGAACCTTGATCAGTTCGTTGGTCTCGTCGGTGCCAAGGTCTTGTAACTTAGCGATATAACGGCTCAAATCAACCCGTCGTCCCTGAATACTGATCTGGATCGGAAACTTTAAGGCGTTTAAGAAACTGCGATATTGATAGATGACCGAATCTTGCTCTTTTTGACTGCGGAGTTCGATCGAAACCGGCTTAACTTTGACGACTTGGCGGATTGAGCCGTCGTTAAGCACCACCACATCATCACGAATTTCGGAGATCGCTACGAACTGTTGAGTGGCGGAGTTGGCCTTCTTACTATTAGCCGGTCGGTTCTTATTAGACATTTGGACTCTCTGGTTGATCTAGAACACCAACGATATCGCGGACTCGGGCCCGGTCAAAATCTTTGTGGGGGGCGACAACTTTTTCCTCTTCCTTGAAGACTATGTGGGTGGTTCGTTGATAATGGCCTTTCTGCCAGACTCTGGTACGGGGTCTTTGTAGATAGCGAGCCAGTGAACCTATGAAGTAGATAAACGGCCGATCCTGCACTTTGATAAAAGCAAGGGCAAAAGACAGTAACCCAACCGGTACGGCAATCAACCAAAACAGCGGCCTTAATACTCCAATCCCGAGCGTCCAATTGTTGAGTAAATAGATAAACAGCCCACCAAAAAGTAGGTAAAAAAACTGAACCAAGGTCAGCGGCCCGATGACCTTGTCTTGCATGTCAATATTTTGTGGAACCTTAACTTCCAATCTACTTCCCTCCCTACAATTAGTTTAGCAAATGTCGGCGGGTAAAGTAGGGGTGTGAACATTGACACTCTCTTGGGATATATTTATGATTAAGTCACCAAAGATGAGCACGAAAACTGAAGAAAAAATTTTGGCACAATTAGCGAAGATTGAAAGTTTATTAACAACCTTTGTGTTGACCATACTAGATGAAAACCACCCAACCGAAGCTGAAACCCTCTCGTTTATCGAAGACGGTAGGAAAGAACATCGAGAAGGAAAAACCAAGGAGCTTAAGTCGTTTAGTGTTTTAAGATAGTGTACACTCGAACCACTGTTGGTATACTAGTAAAACAATGACAGAACGAGATGCCTTGCAGTACTGGCTTGATAGTGCCGAGGATAATCGAAAAATTGCTCACGACCTTTTTCGCTTAAAGCATTTTGCATGGTCGCTTTACCTAGGACAGCTAAGCTTAGAAAAGTTACTCAAAGGTCTTTTAGTCAGTAATGGGTTAGAGCCACTTCACAGCCACGATCTGGCAAAGCTAGCAAAACTTGCTGATATCAAACTAACCACAGAAACAATCTCTAAACTAAACGAAATTACGACCTTCAATATCGAGGCTCGTTATGATGACTACAAGCTCTCGTTTCATTTAAAAGCAACTGAACAGTTCGCCACAAAATGGTTGAAGGTTGTTGAAGAATTTTATCGAGATTTTGTTGAAAAGATTAAAAATGACTAATCAAGGAGCCGTCAAGACGGCCAAGGAATATTTACAGTTGGTCCAAAACTCGGGAATAAAACTCGAGCGTGCCTATCTTTTCGGTTCGCAAGCCTTAGGAACCATGCGTCAAGATAGCGACATTGATCTATGCGTTGTCTCGGCAGATTTTAGTGACGACCGACAAACCGAGAGAGTTAGATTAATGAATTTGCGTAATGACCAAACTGATATGGTTGAACCACACCCAATCAAGAGTGAGGATTTCGACGACCGGCTAAATTTTTTCGCCTCGGAAATTAAACGAACTGGAGTATCGTTGCTACCGAAATTAGATGACCAGAGTTGATCTGATACGGTAGCTTGTTCGGTAGTCCTTAATCATTGCGGAAAAGCCAGAAGAGGTCGAAGAAACCAAGTGGTACCTTGATAAAGGTAGATTATTTGTAGATTGTGCTTCGATGACCAACGGCTAAGATCATTATCTCATCACTCTTTATGTCGAAGATAATGCGATAATCCCTAATGCGAAAACGATATTCTCCGATCGATGAATCTGTTAACTTCTTGGCGTGACGACGAGGATTTTCGACTAACACCTTCAATTTACCCTCAAGTTTTGTCCGAACTGGATTGGGAAGTTTCTGCCACTGACGCCAAGCTCTTGCGGCAAACCCGTATCTCATTGGCTACGGGTAAATAATTTTGCCTTCGGTAATTTCCTGACGAGCTAATTTTATAGTTGATTGGAAGTTATTGGAGTTTAGAGCCTCGTAATCTTCTAGTCTATCCTCTAGTCCCTCCCAAGATTTTAGGGGCACTAACACTATCGGTTCCTTCCCAACCTTAATCGTTCCCCCTTCTTTAAGAAAAACTGGCTTAACCATTATCAGTAGTTTATCAATTAACACCACCCATTTTCAAGAGCTGATCTAATAACTACCCCCTTACTCCTTCCGGAAGATCCAGAAGAGATCAAACCAATCAATTGGTTTTGGTGGTAGCTCTTTTTTAATTGGTGCTGGTGGGGTTTTCGGTGGCTCCGGCGATATTTCGGAAACCAGCGCTAGGTCGTCGTGGAAATCTTCTTCGTAGTCAACGTCCAGTCATTGGCTCTAGAATCTCTACGGAGAGTCTTCTTCTGGATCATCGAAGTCATCATCTTCGGCTTCTATGGCGACCGGAGGTTCGGCGACTGTCGGACCGTCACTATTTTCTGGCTTCAGCTCTTGTTCGGCGTAGAGTGAAAAGTTGGAAAGAGATTTCAACACCTCCGTTAACTCATAATTTGTAGAGTTTGGATTGAAATAGATTCGGGTCGGTTGGTAATTATCCGCACTACCGTCTAAACTGTGAGCGACGCTAGATAATCTAATTGATTTATTTTCGATTGGTTTACCCTTAACGTTTTGGGTGGGGCGACTAACTTTCTTATCGCCTTCGTTACAACCATCAGAATAAATTGTTAAAGATAGGTACTTTCCCGTATCTAATTTAAGGGTAAGTTTATAGGTTTTGCAGGCTTCGGTTTTTTCTTTATTTTTATTCTTAGTGACTTCAGTATAAACAATACCCGATTTATCTATTTTTAATTCAACTCCCAATTTTAATAAATCTTCTTTTTTATATTGAGCTAGTTGATTACAATAACTAATTAATTCATTTGCTAGGAGTTGATCGCCTAATTCTGGACCAGGGACTTTAACTGGTCCCTCTAGACGGGTTGAAAACTCCCTAGTTTTCTCACCCTCCAAGCGATTGTCGGCCCATGAAATAACCTGGCTTGGTTCTAATTGAGGTGGAACGGGTGGATTAATTGGCTCTACTGTATTATTTGCCATTTGCTCTGGTTGGAGTGGCGGTGACTCAATATTTGGGTTTGGTGGGATATAAATTCGGGCATCCTTCAGACGCCGATCTTCCATTTTTGGTGCGATCCGATTTCGATATTCCTCTCCCGATTCGTTTAGACCTCGTTGGTGAGGTTTTTGATCTGTCTTTCGATATGTCTTGCCAACTTGTTCATAAATAACCCGATAACTATCCGTGTGAGCTAACACCATCAGAAAGTAGAAGAGGTGATTGAGTTCGTTATTGATAGCACTCTCCCGTTCCCCTTCTATGTTGGGGTTATCGCGAAGCTCTTTAATTAACTTTACCGCCTCGTCACGATATTTAATTGCCGCACGGTAGCGAGCCAATTCCTCAATTCTTTTTTTGTCTTTTTCCGTCAACTGGTATTGGCGTTCGTCATTTTTTGGTTTCGGTATATTAACTTTTAATTTTTTCTGGAGATCGTTCTGATAGTATTTTTCTGGGTGTAGAGCTCTCTGCCAACTTTCTTCGTCATGGGCTGATAAAATTACATCACGGAATTGACGACGATTCGAGCCAGTAATCCTCTCTTTAATTCTGGCTAAAGGACTTTTGGTAACTGCCTCTTCTCGTTCTGTATCAACTGTCATCAAGTAGTTGTCGGCATGACGAAGAATAGCGTTCCGCTGCTCATCGGTAAGTGAGTAACTAGGCGCTTCTTGTTTATCTAAATTTTCGCTCTGTGTCGGTACGTCCGAAGCTGGTGGGTTAGTTGTCGACTCGACTATATTTGGATCGTCTGATCCAAATAACTGTGCGTAAACATTCGGATCGGCATCTCTGATTTCGACCGGACTCATACCTTCCCACCATTTGCCCGCATCTTCGCTCGGATTAGAACCGGGGCCACCCTCAATCATTCATCTCCTTGGTTAGCAACTGTTTGACAGTAATAATTTCTTGGCGATAATTATCAATTTCTTCGTCAATCAATTGATCGAGGTTAATTTGGTACGGTTTTAAAAATTCATTGAGCTGATCAGGAGAATCCGCCTTTATTAATGCCCGTATTTCAGTCAGCAGTTCTGGATTAGTTATATCAGCTACTCGGACAATGATTCGATTCAAAATTGTATCGGCGGCAATGTCGTTAAGTCGATCTTCTTCCGCTAGAGGTAAGTTTTTATAACCAATTTCAGCTAATAGCCAACCCATACTATAACCGTAGACCGATTGGCGAGTTGAAGCAAGAACGACTGAAATCAATCCAAGAGTTGCCAAAACCGAGTTAGAAAATCGAACGGTTTCACCTCGGATTGTCTCTTCGTTGGATCATTGTTTGGTTCAGTAATTATCGATGGGAATTCTTCAAGGTTTTCTACCATCTCCGGATAATCAATTAACTGATCAAAATCAAAATAATAATCAACCCCGTCTGGTTCACTGATTGCTTCTTCCATGGCGTCGAATGTACTGGCGTTGGTCAGAATCGAACTAATCGCTCTCCATGCATTATAATGAGGGGCAAGGGCTGGGTATATTTCAAATAATTCGGTTGGTTCTACTTCGGGACTAATTCCATTTAGATAGTTTTCAAATTCTTGAGCTTGCTCAAACGTCGAAATATATTCATCGGTATTGTTGCTGGGCAAATTGGGAAATGTCAGAAGCTTGGCTCGTAACATACCAAGAAAAGAACCACCACCATTTAGATATTGGGTTATCATCTCAGCTAATTTTTCCTCGGCAATTTTTTCTTGATGGTCAGCTTCTGGTAATTGTTGATCTAGAAAGATAATGTAGTTAGAAGTTTTTTCGTTTGGTACTTGATTTGTGATATTTACAAGCTGTTGTTTGATATCTGGATGGTTGAATTTTAAGTAAGCACTCAAGTAGTGGCCAAGTTCATGCCCGAGAACATAACGGCGTTGTTCGACGGTCAATTGATCGAATTGTTGATCGAGTAATAAACCCTCTCTTGTTGCGACCGCCATCGGCTCAACTCCAAACGACTGGCTGACCGGATGATTTTCTAAGTCTTTGGTAACGATATTAGGAATCAGCCAAGCTAATTTTTCAGCGTCAATAATCAGATTATTTTCTCGGCAGAGTTCAACCAACAATTCAAATGGTGCTGGTGCGGTCTCTATCTCGATCGTCGGATCAGTTAGTGTTTCGGGCGACATATACTTTAACCGCTAGGGTTAGATCCCGTTGTTTGATCGGACGGTTCTTGACTTTCAGTTTGAGGTGGATGTTGTGGTACTGATGGAATTGCGGGTGGAGTTGCGGTTTCGACGGTGGTCGATTGGTTAACATTAGTGACGTTTGAGATATTCTCTGTTGGTGAAACCACCTTCTCGGCTTGAGAGATTCGAGTGGCGATAGAGTTACTAGTACTAATTTGGTTTAGACCCAGCTGTTTAACGATAGTGCTACCAAAGTTACCAAATGAGGATTTTAGGCCTCCTAGCAAGCTCTTACTTCCGGGAGCATTGATAGAATTAGCAAGTGTCTGAAGAAGTTGGCGGTTGAGTGCTGGGTCTGGCTGACGACCAGCCGCCTTAGTTAGTCGATCGATCTGCGGCCCCAGCTTATTAACCAAACCATCGATTTGGGCAGTCCCTTGTTGATTAAGGATTTCAGCCAGTTCACCGGCATCGAATTGTTTAGTAACTTCACGGTTAACACTCTCTGCTTCGACCGAAAGGTTGTGAGCCGCCCCCACCGTTTGTTGGAGATTTTGCCGTAGATCTTCCTGAAAAGCGTTACCGGCGTGGACTCCCATATCCATGGCGGCCGATGTATTTTCGACCATCTGTCTAACTGCATCCTGGCTCATGTTTTCTAGCCCTCTCATTCCCGTCAGCTTATCCTGTCCTTCTTGCGTCAAGGTATCTCCAAGGGCCCGTAAAGACTCACTATGGATGTTATTAAGTTTCTCCTTGATTATATTTACTTGATCTTGGTTTTTAGCGACGTCGATCTCTTCAGAGACGTCGCGGTACTGTTTGGTTAAGTTAGTAAAAGTGTCTTTATGTGTAGCCGCCGCCTCTTCTTTGATATGGGCCGCTTGATCGGCGGCCATAGATCCTCGGAAAGACGAAGCACTACCACCCCCTCCGCCACCATTAGCCGTTCCCGATACGGTGCTTGTCCCGCCACCACTTGATCCAGAAGACGATGCCGGTGACGAGGAGGGTCTTCCGCCAAATGGGGCCCCAGCTAACTCGAATTTGTCTAACTTTTCTGAACTTGTGTAACTGGCGTCGCGCTGACCGCTGATCGACATCGCCTTATTAATCGATCCGGCTAATCCAGCCAAAGTAACAGATGCCAGATCCTTGGTATCTAAAGAGCTTTTTGATAGTGCCTTAACAATATCGTCATTAGTTTTGGCGCCACCGATATCAGCTATAAACGCAAGTGCTTTTTCATCACCCTCAACTTTTCTTATCCGATCATAGTCTTCATATAGTTGTTTGTATTTATCCTGAAGCTTGAGGGGTTGTTTACTAATCCATTGTTTTAATTGAGCGGGGTTTCTGATACGACCTAGCTCTTCCGCTCCATTTAGTCTTGTGAATTGGTCTTTGTAAGCGGCGTCCTTACCCTTGACAGTATCTAGTAGGTTCAGACCAGTCCCGGGAATTGAGAACTTGGCGGACTCTAGCATATCGCTACCCTTGCCAGCTTTTTGTCGAGCTTCCCAGGCAGTCTTGATCGTTTCCTCTGGTCTTCCGAAGATATTGGCTCCGCCCCTAAGGGCACCGAATCTACCCTGCCATTTTTTGCCAGACCGCTCAGCACTCCTTCTTTGACGGAGAAATCCTGCAGCATCTTTCCTGTTACCTAATTTTTTTGAGTCTCGGTACTTTTGGTCAAGACCTGCAATTTTCTTTTTATTGAAGTAGCCATGAGCCGACTGTCCACCGGCAACAAGGGCTGGTGCGGCACTGATCGCTTTTTTAAACATCGCCCCAGCATCAAGTGCTCCTTTGGTGACCATTTTTGGTAGTTTAAGAACCATCGTGGCCGCACTCAACACTAAGATTATCGAGGCAATGCCTGGGGTGGTGATCACATCGGTTAAGCTCCCAAATCCAAACACTCCAATCACGGCTGCTAGACGAATGGTTACTGCCATTCCAAATAGAATAATCGGAAACAGAAAAAGGAAACGGAAAAAATAATCCCACCATTTACTAAAGTACTGCTGAAAACTAGGTATCCCGTAGGCTACAAAAGCCAACGGTGAAACCATCACCAGAAAATAAAGAATAATTATTCGCTTAAACAGCACAAAAATAAAAGCCAAGATTAAAAAGAAATAATAAAGCAGGAGCACGACGGCTATTATTAATACAACAATCGCACCAACGGTTCCTGTTGAAATGACAACCGCTGTACCGCCAACCAACACCGCGATTAACGGTGCCATCAAACCCTTAAGGATCGCTGCGGGGAACGCCACCCCGACTACGTAGCTGATAGCACTTAGGTTTACAAGATTAGACTCACAACCTGCAATTAGACCCTTAGCTACTGGGACGGCTAAGGCGTCACAAGCAAAATCCGCCGCAAAATTAGAGACTGCTTGGGTGACATCAGCCAGAAATCTAATAATAAGCAAGCTAGCGTTTGCACCAACGACGCCAATTACCAGACCTGGCAGGGCTTTTTTGGCGGCATAGGTACTGATATTGAGATGAAGGATATTAGCGAAAGCAATTGCTAGCAGGGCAATGACCACAATTATATCTATCAGCGATCTCGCCCAAGTCCAAACAACGACGATCGTTGAATCTTTATTTTTTAGCTCCGACTCAAATGAACCAAGTCCCGCCTGTGCTGTTCCAATAAAGTAATTCTTAACAGAAATGGAGAAATAGTTAGGGGGAGAACGCTCTGGAAGCAGTGAATATTCGGCGGTACTTTTTAGATATGGTTCTAGAACACCATTAAATTCATTGAAAACATATTCTAGGAAGCAACCGATTATCCTTACAAACATTGCACCAATACCATCCGTCAGGGCAGTTATCGCCCCTAGACCACATTCAGTAGCAACTAAAATCGCTCCACCGACGGTCAGAAGGGCAACCCAAGGATGTTTCTTAAAAAATCCTAATACAGCCGTCCCGCTTTTTTTAAGAACTGTTACGGCTCCAGTTAATGCCACGCCTCCCCATCGGATAGCTCCTTTGGCAAGAAAAGGTATAGCTCTAGTAAGACACCACCGGGCACCAACCCAAGCCCCTGCAATTACGAGCGGAGCCACGGCATAGGCCTTGTTGACACCAAAGTTTGTCGAGGCAGCGACCGGTTGAGAGGCAGGAAGATCTACCGTCGAAAGAGGGCAACTGCTAGGTCTAATTTCGCTAGGGATCAGTATCTTGGCGAAATTTTCCCATCTTCTGGCATTTCCGGCTTCGTCTGCTCCCACTCCCGCACCGACCATACAATCTATTAATTTTAATACCAACTTATCTGAATTACCCGGCTCGGAGGCGATGCAATCCTCGGTATTGCCAAAGAACCGCTGATTGTTAGTCGCTAAGTCTGGATCAGCTCCCAAATAGAGAGACCCTAAACCATTAGGATCCATAATCAAACTAATATCCCTGGCTGGTTGGGTTAGCTCGAAATTGTAAAAAATATTGGTGACAAAAGAGTCGTCCTCGTCCGTTTCTGGATTGTCGGGTAGGGCAGATACTCTCACCCCCTCAATTGGACGGAGGGTGAATTGTAGGTTGGGCAAACCAGAATTCACATCTGGTGGAACAGAAATGACGATTGGTTTGGGGTCATTTGGATCCTGATCGTATATGGGATCACCCGTGATGTAGTCTCCGAGAGATCGCAAGTTAGCTTTATATGGAGTGACTATCTGCACGGCTTCATCTTTTGTGATCGATTGGGCTCTAACCACCGATGGTGCCGTATCCAATCCAATCAATGTCAGCTCAAGCACCGGACTTATTATTGAGAGTAATAGACCAGTGACGATGAGAACGATAACTTTTTTAGCCATCTTCATAATAGCCAGCATATCAACAACCACTAACAAGGCAAAGACATTATTGTCGTTTGTGAGAGCTTCCGACATAAAGCACGGTTTTACACGCATTTCGCACTTACATTTAGACTTACCCTACTTCAAATATACCAACCAGTTAATGATATTAAACAAGAGTACCCGAAAAGAAATTCGTGAAAACACGCATTTAATATACCCAGTTAAATCATTAAGTGCGAAATGCGTGTTTTATAAAACTTTTACAACTATTCCCTCTTTTAGATTAACTATTCCTAAATAACCTAGGCCCTGATGATGACATATATGTCATCATCAGGGCCTTTTCTCGGCTCAATCGATAACACGACTTACGCACCAAATTAAGCTCAACAGGTTTAGTTGTGCGTCGTGTTTCCACGACTTACTCCTTGCAGTGCGTAAGTCGTGGATAATTGAAATAAGGCCTCGTTACCGAATACAAACAACTTCAATTGGCAGTTTTAGTTTCAGCCAAGAGCGGTCGGCGGTTATGACTGGGCAGTGGTGGGCGACCGCTGTGGCCAAACAAATCCGATCCCCAAGAGATAAGCCGTATGAGGTGGGTATTTTCAGCTCTACGAGAAGGCCTAACTCTTTTCGCAAAAATGGTATCACCTTCATGCCGCCACCAGCCAGCAGATCGCCTATCGTTGCTGGCAGGGTTAACTGATTACGTTGGAGACGCAAGATTACTTCGGCTAGATTAACGGTACTGATGGCGGGATTTTGTCTTAGGTATTTGGATACCTCCGGTTTACCCTCCTCGTTTAACAGGTGGGCTAGTACAGCCGAAGCATCCATCAAAAGCATTACAGCCCTTCTCGTCTGGCTTCTTCTCGGCGTTCTTCTATCAGTTCTTCGCTGACCATTTTTTGGCCGGGCTTCCAATGCATATGTGTTAGCTCTCGACTTAGGCGCTCAAAGGCACTCAAGGCGTCTTCTATTACTAATTGATGATTCCGAATACCAACATTAAAAACTGTCCCAGCTTTATACCCCAGTGCTTCTCGTGCCTTAGCTGGAATGACTATCCGTCCATCCTTACCCATAGTGGTTCTTAAAACTAATTCTTTCATGACAATTTTAGTATATGTCAGATTTGAAAAATGTCAAATTGATAAATACTAAACGATCGTAAACACCGAATGGGTCTGTCGTTGAATGAACCTGAAGGCAAAATCTCTCGGTTGGGTAAAAGTACAAAAAATGCACAACCGAACCTGTAAAGATGCTAGAAATCGCATTTAACGACAGACCCCGAATAGAATACTTAGAAACTAGGTGCGAATTTAGTGATACTATCACACTATCTCGCATTACACTCTCGTAAGGAGCGCACCCAATGAGAAGATGGATTCTCGCCATCCTAGCCCTCGCTATACTGATCGCAGTCTGGGGTTGTTCGACGACGCCTTCATCTAAAGCATCCAAAACGAGCCGAACCGATCCCAAAGCCGTGGCCGTTGCTACCAATGTGGCGTCGACCGAAGAATTTGAAAGAACGGACGAAGCGCCAATACTAGTCGGGACGTGGGGAAGACTTATTCTCATTCTTTTCCACGATCGGAGCCCGGAAGCGTACAAATTCGGCTACAACGAGTTTACCTTCTCTTCTGACGGCCGGGTTGTGATTGAGGGATGGCAACTCGGCGCCTACTTCAAAGTGGAGGGGCGGTACACCATCGAGCAAGATCGGATCCACTTCACCGACAAGCGGATCATCAGCGACAAGGATGATGCCAGCCACCTGATTTGGGTCGAATGGCTGGGATTACCCGAAACTCGTGGACAGTATCAATTCATCGGTAGCAATTTTGTCTACGCCAAGGGTGTACGATACGACATTAATCGGCGAGGATATTACGACGCCGATGGCGACGCTGTCAAGGCGGCTGATCCCTAGGCGCTTTTGGGCCACTTCCAGACTTGCGGCTGGGGGACAAAATCCCTCAGCCGCTTTTTAATTTCCCGACAATGGGTCGAGCTCGAGGACTTTGGCTTTTAATTCTGGATGAAAGGTGCTGGAGAGCAGGGTGATGACGGGTGAGCCGGGGTTAAGCTCATAAGCTCGGTCGATAATAATTAGGAGCGTTTCTTGATCGCCGTCCTTGAGGCGTTTAGCTAAGCTAACTAACTTTCGCTCGTCAGTTTGGGTAGCGACATAACGAGTAATATTTTTGGCTCGTTCTTGCTGACTGGCTTGGTTAATATTGCCCATTTCGTGATTGAGAGAGTTAATAACTGACACTCTCCAAGTATAAAGTCCGGCGACAATAACCACCGAGCCCAGATAAAACCAAAAACGACTACTCATTTGGAGTTAGTATTTTCTTGTTAATTTCATCAACGAGAAATGGGGCGAAATCGGACAGAAGGGCTAGTTGGCGTTTCAGAGCGAATTGGAGGCAAGACCTGGCTTGCAAAACCCGAGGTGGATCGCTTGATTCACGGATAATGGTTTTTTCATATTCCAAAAACTGATCCGCAAAATCGTGCCAGAAAAATTCATATATTTCTTCGAGGGCGACTGACAATTTTAGGGCGGAGAAGTTTTTGATATTTTTGGCCTCGAGTTTGTCGAGTTTCTCAAAGAATTTTACTTCAGTATGGTCAAGGGTGCTCGGGAGCACCCAGCTCTCGGCTCTCAGCTCTCGGCTCTCAGCTTTCTGGGGCTGTTTGCTGATTGCTGGTAGCTGATCTGCTGTCGCTTCGGCAACGAACCGACTGGCATTCCAGACTTTGGTCGCGAAATTGCGGTATTTAATAATCTTTTCCTCCGAGTAGCGCTGAGGTGTGCCAGCGGAGTTACCACCGATCAAACTCATCCGCAAAGCATCTGATCCATATTTTTCGATCAAGGCGATCGGTTCAAGAACATTGCCCTTGCTTTTACTCATCTTCTCGCCATTTTCGTCCAACACAAAGCCGTGGAAATAAACTTGCTTAAACGGGACTTGGCCAGTTAAGGCGTGGCTTAACATAATCATCCGAGCAACCCAGAAAAAGATCAGCTCGGGCGCAGTTTCAAGAAGACTGGTTGGAAAATAGCGAATCAAGTCTCGGGCACCATCTTCTGGCCAGCCGAGCGTTGAAAACGGCCACAAACCCGACGAAAACCAAGTATCCAACACATCCTCGTCTTTCCTCATCTCACACTCACCACAAATCGGACAATTTTTTGGCTTTTCGAGGGCGACGATGAATTTTTCGGCTTTCAGCTCTCGGCTTTCAGCTCTCGGCTTTTTCGTACCAGCTGATTGCTGATTGCTGATTGCTGATTGCTGATTTTGGCAGTACCAAACCGGCAGAGGATGTCCCCACCAAAGTTGCCGAGAGATACACCAGTCGTGGAGATTTTTGAGCCAATGGAAGTAAAGCTTCTCCATATTCTTTGGTGTGAACTTTATCTCGCCGCTCTTAACCGTTTTCATGGCGGCATCCTTAACGGCCGTTGCCTTCATAAACCATTGGGGCAAAATTTGGGGCTCGATCTTGCCCCCACCGCGATAGTTAACCGCAACGCGATGGTGATAATTTTCATCAACCTTGACTAGCAATCTTTTGTCCTTCAATTTTTGAACGATCGCCGGCCGGACTTCGTCAATTTTCCGGCCTTCAAATTCGCCGGCGATCGGCAGGAGTTTGCCGAACTGATCGATGACTTGAACTTTATTAAGTTGGTGCCGAGTCGAAATCTCAAAATCAGTTTTGTCGTGCCAAGGGGTAATCGTCATCACTCCGGTCCCAAACTCCGGATCAACAGCTTTATCTTTGACGATGGTGGCGGTTAGCGGGCCGTTAATCCATTCGCACTCGAAGGTGTCGCCGTCTTTATACTTAGCATAGCGTTGGTCGTCCGGATGCATAACGACATACTTGTCGCCAAACTTGGTTTCTGGTCGCGCCGTGCCGATCTCAAAGGGCCCAAACTTGAAAGTATAAAAAGGCGTTACCTCATCTAAGTACTCGATCTCGTCGTCGGAAATCGTGGTCTGCATTTTTGGGTCCCAGTTGATAACCATTTCAGATTTGTAGATCAGTCCTTGTTCATAAAGACGGACAAATGCCGTTCGCACAGCCAGCTGGGAGTGTTCGTCCATCGTAAAACGGAACCGACCCCAATCGGCCGACAGGCCCAGTCGCTTCAGAGAGTTTTCCACTCGGGGCATATAGTAGCGGATCCACTGCCAAACTTCCTCCAGAAATTTCTCTTTGCCGATCTGGCTACGGCTCAAGCCCTGTTCTTTCTGGATTTTTTTCTCAACTAAAGATTGCACGGCGATGGCGGCGTGATCCATTCCCGGCAAAACCAAGACGTCCATTCCTTGGCGTCGTTGATGTCGAGCGATCGTGTCTTGGATGCCATAAGTTAAGGCGTGGCCCAAATGTAAGTCGCCGGTGACATTGGGCGGCGGAATGACGATACTGTACGGCTCACCTTTGCCGGTGGGCACAAACGCTCCCTCGGTTTCCCACCGAGCGTAAATGTCCGGTTCCTGGGTGTGGTCGTAACGGGTGGGGATTTCCTTAGGCATAATTTTCAATTTTCAATTTCTAGTTTTCAATTAATATTCAATTCTTCAATTTTCTTTTCGGCGAGACTGGTTCCTATTTTTTGAAATATGAGAATTAATTGTCGACACTCATCTTGAAGTAGTTTTAAGTCGTCCGAAAGACCTAGATTTAATCCCTCTACCATTTTCAACCAGTGTCTAGTTTCTTGCGACTCTTTACGACAAATGTAAATCTTATTTGTAAAGTCCTTTTTAGAGCTAGCTCCGTTGGCCTCACAATAATTAGCACCAATACTCGTAGCTGATCTGACTATCTGGCTAATTATTGGTCTGGATATAGCATCTTGGCGGATTGAGTGACAAAGTTTGATTACTGCCAGACCAAAATCCGCAGTTCGGTTTTCGAGATCATATTTGTTTGAATATTGATTCATTGCTTCTTCTTTGTAAATTGTAACCTGAAAATTGAAAATTTACAGGGCAAGGTTTGGATCTGCAATTAGCTCTTGCCACGGGGTAGGATGTCCGTATCGGGTGTGGAAAATAGCGGCCGCGCCGATCATGGCGGCGTTATCGGTGCAGTATTTTAGGTCCGGCAGGAAAAACTTAATACGGGGGTGATTGAGATAAATAGCTAGCTCGAGATTAGCTCGTAAGTGTTGATTAGCGGCCACTCCACCCACCAGACAGACCGACTTAATTTCAGGATTTTGGTCAAGTGCCGACAGGGTTTTTCTCTTAATCGTGTCGCTGACGGTTTTTTGGAAACTGGCGGCAAGGTCAGATTTTATCTGTCGAGTCAGGGGTTGCGGCAGTTTCTGCACTAAACTGCCGACCGCCGCCTTCAAACCAGAGAACGAAAACTCCAGACTATCTTTTTCGGGTAGCGAAATCGGTAATTTGTAGGCGTTGCTATTACCTTTTTCGGCCAGATGAGCGATCGCCGGCCCGCCCGGATAAGGCAGTCCTAATAATCGAGCGACTTTATCAAACGCCTCACCGGCGGCGTCGTCTCTGGTGGCGCCAAGAAGCTGATAGTGGAGATGTTCTTTCATTAAGACTAACTCGCTGTGACCACCAGAAATGATGACGATCAGGGCGGGGAGTTGAGGACTACCATCGGCTTTCAGCTCTCGGCTTTCAGCTCTCGGCTTTTCCGTTTCTGCTGATTGCTGACTGCTGACTGCTGACTGCTGTGCTGGCGGTAGCCAAGCCGAATATATGTGTCCCTCGAGGTGGTTAATCGGATAAAGGGGTTTGCCAGTGACCATAGCAATTGTTTTGGCGGCTGACTGGCCGATCAGCAAGCAACCGATTAAACCTGGTCCTTCCGTGACGGCAATAGCATCGAAATCCAACTTTTTATCTTCGGTCGCCTCGTTCAAAACCCGAGTTAGGGCCTCGGTGTGCATCCGTGCGGCAACATTAGGAATAACGCCACCAGTTTTGGAGTGAGTTTTAAGTTGGGAAGCAACGACGTCAGTGACAACGTTGAGCACACCACTATCGGTTGTTTCAACGATGGCCGCCGCCGTCTCGTCGCAACTGGTTTCGATTGCTAGTATTCGCATAAAGGTATTCTAACGAATTACAGGTATACTTTACATATGTATCAGTCATTACTCCAAACTGACTTCTGGGCGAAGTTCAAAGAGAGCGGTGGTTGGCTAGTCGCGAAATATGGCGAACTCTATGGTTTGACGCGCCAATTACCTTTCGGCAAATCACTTCTCTACTTCCCAGAAATTCCTTTAAATGATCGTTTTCCGTATGCGTTTAAACGCATATTTGATCAAGAGCCCAATTCTCTAACAAGCGACCAGACAAATGAGCAGATCGGGGAGATTAAGGGGTCGGTAGGAGGGAGAATTTTAACTAGATTTGAATTCTTGGAACCTTGGAGTAATGAGCAGGCAACAAAACTTGTTGAGCTGGGGTTGGTCAAGGCGTTTGAAGATGTCCAGCCGGAATATCGGCAGTGGCTTGATCTGAACAAAAGCGAGAACGAGTTGCTTGAAGAAATGAAGCCGAAAGGTCGCTATAACATCGGCGTCGCTAAAAAACACGACCTTAAAGTGGTATGGGGTATTAACGATCAGTCGGTTAAGGTATTGTTTGAACTTTATCAACAGACCGCCCAGCGAGCCGATTTTCAAGGTCGAAATTTAGGATACTTTCAGAAATTGGCAAAAATATTAGTCGAAAACAAGGCCGGAGATATTGTCATAGTGTCGAAGGACAATCTGCCACTGTCGGCACTATTGCTGTCGTTTTACGATGGAGTTTGTAGCTATCTTTACGGTGGTTCGGGTGTCCGCCAGCCGGCGGATCGGAGTCTGATGGCACCGTATTTGGCTCATTGGGAAGCAATTCACCGAGCCAAACAAGAGGGTTGTGTCCGGTATGACTTACTGGCGATCGCCCCATTCCAGCCAACAGCTGTCAGCAATGTCGCAAGCGCTCGCTCCTCACCAAAGATTCGTAGTCAGCTTTCAGCGCAGTCCGAAGAGCCGATAGCCGATAGCCGATTGCTGATCGCCAGCGACAGCTCGCACCCCCACGCTGGTCTAACTCGTTTCAAAACGCAATTTGGTGGTCAGTCGGTTCGGCTGTTAGGTTCATGGGACTTGGTTCATAGCCGATACTGGTATATGATTTACAGGTTCATAGAAAGAAGGCGGAGAAAAACTACCAGATGAATCTCAAACGAAAATTACGACAGAAAACCCCAGATTGGTTAATTAACCTCTATCATTTGGGTCGGGGTATTCTGGCGGCGACTATTTATGGTTTTCCGGCTAAAAAACTTCGAGTTATTGGTGTCACCGGCACTAACGGCAAAACCACCACCTGTCATCTGATTGCTTACATCCTTGAGCAAACCGGCCGGAAAGTTGGCATGGCAACAACGATCGACTACAAACTTGGTGGTTCGCTGATTGAACACAAATTAAAAATGACGACCTACCCACCTTTCTTACTCCAAAAACTCTTAAAACAGATGGTTCAGGCTGGTTGTCAGGACGCCATCATTGAGGTCACCTCAATCGGTCTTGACCAACACCGGCTTTGGGGGATTCCATTTCAAGTGGCGGTTTTTACCAACCTAACTCATGATCATCTCGATTATCATGGCTCAATGGAGCGTTATCGTTTGGCCAAAGAAGAACTTTTTGCTCATCGGCCCCAGCTCTCGGTGATCAATATTGACGATCCGTCCGCCGAACACTTTATGAAACATACCGCCAACCGCACCGTTTCCTACTCCCTCAAAAGCAACGCCGATTTGGTTGGTAAAAAAGTCTTCCCCCGCTCCGGCGGGACCGACTTTGTTCTTCTCGCTCGGGGTCGTCAGGCCAGCATCTCCATTCCTCTGCCGGGCGAATTTAATGTTGCTAACGCCTTGGCGGCAGCTGGCGTTGGCTTGGGTCTGGGGTTATCGCTCGAAGAAGTAGTTGAGGGTTTGCGCGTCGCCAAACCAGTGGCGGGGCGAATGGAGGTTGTCGATTGTGGTCAGGCCTTTACGGCGATTGTTGACTACGCCCACACGCCGGACGCCCTGCAGAAAGTTTATGAGACCATCAAGCCGTCCGTCCACGGTAAACTGATCTCGGTGCTTGGGGCAACAGGCGAGCGGGATAAAACGAAACGGCCGATTTTGGGAGCGCTGGCCGGTCGCTATGCCGATTTTGTCATTGTCACTAACGAAGACCCGTACCGCGAAGATCCGAATTCAATAATTGATGAAGTTGCCGCTGGCGTGCCCCGAGGACGACCGAAACACGGCCGCTACAAAATCAAGAAAGCCGGTGTTGAAGAGGGTGATCTATCGTTTAAATACAAAGACAACGGCGAAGATATCTGGTGGTGGCGGGTGGCGGATCGTCAAGAAGCGATTGCCAAGGCTTGCCAGATGGCCCGGCCCCAAGATGTCGTGTTAGTGACTGGCAAGGGAGCGGAAAAAGTGATGGCGGTCGGTGACCATTTGGTGCCATTTTCCGACCGAGCGGTACTGGAGGAGGTATTAAAGAAATACCAAGTCAACTAGGGTTCGATTCGTTTGATGTCGGTGATTCGGTCGAAATCTTCGTCATAAGATAGGACTCGACCATCGCTCGATTCTATGGCTGTGGCGGCGGTGTAGGCATCAACGAAGCCAACATTAACCTGTGTAAATATTTGAAAAGTCTTGCTCAAAAGCTTTTTATGACAAACCACATGACGATTCCTTGTTAGAGAAAGTAGCTGAAGGATAACTTCTTCGTGGCTGAATTTGTAGTGACGAGTGAGGACAAAGTAACATTCGGCTACTGTCACATCAGTCAACAAGAGATCTTCACCCTTAGCTAGGAAGCGATGAAATGAGTCGGCTTTCTTTTGGTCGTCCCCAGTCAAATAACGAATAATAATGTTGGTATCAAGCGTGATCATCAATTCGATGAAGTTTTTTGATGTAATCCTCAACCATTGCTTTTTCCATTGCCTCTTCTTCCTTCTTTTTGTCCCACTTAATATTCGTTTTTAGGACTCCTCGCAATGATTCAAGCGGGGGAATGGCTCGTATTTCGATGATGCCGTTTTTGACATCGTAAGAATAGTCAAGCGCCTGACCCTGCCGAAGGCCGAGTGCCTTACGAACTTCGATCGGAATGGTAGTCTGCCCTTTTCGAGTGAGGTAGGTAATTTTGCTCGTCGTCATTAGTACTACTTTAATACTAGGTAGTACATTATGTCAAGTACTACTGCCTACTATCAGTAGATGTTCGATATTTGAGAGGTAAATGGTTGACAGATGGCCTGAAAAATGGTAATCTTACGGCAGATTTCGAGACTGTCTCGATCTCTCGTACCCAAAAAAAGGAGTTTGTGATGCGACCGACCAAGATCTTCGCCATTCTGGCGATCGCGGGAGTAATGTTTGCTTTCTCGCTCGGTGTCCTGACCAGCCGGGCCGTTAACGCCCAAGGTCATGACCCGCGTTACTCCCGAAATCTCCCCTTCCAGCGGGATCTGTGGCAGTTCTCTGCGAACGGGGAGAATACCTATGCGGAAGAGACGAACCAAGGCGGGCACCTCTTCGTTGTTATGCCCGATGCAAGTGGTCGCCTGCCCGTACTCGAGACCATTCACGCATTGAACTCCCCGGACCAAAAGTTCAGTTCCCTCGTCAGAGAGATTAACGGGGTATGGCAGCTTTGGATTTTAGGTGATTCACCGGGTGGACCATGGAAAGAGGGACACTTTCATTCCGCAAGTTTGGGAGTGGTCCTGCAGCCAGGTAGGTACGTGATTAAGGCTCCGAGAGAGTCTTACGAACTCCTCCTCTCCGGCTACTGGGCGCCGCGCTAGCCACCGACCGTCCACGGTTTCCGACCAAGCGGTGAGTTTCCCTCGAATCAAATCGAGCTAACTCACCGCTTTTTCATATAAAAATGGGGGGCCGAAGCCCCCGTTGGAAGGATCATTTTCCATCTTAGCCGAACCGATTCTGGAAGAGCCGATAGTGATCGATCAACATCTGCTCGGTCCCGTTGGGTGGTTGGGTGTTCTTCCGGGCTATCTGCCAGAACATCTGCATCCGGCCCCGAACGACCAACACTTCTTTGTCTTTGGGGTTTAGCTGATTCTGGTTCAACGCCTGATCGATTAGTCTTCGAGTCTCCCGGAGGTGTCCTCGGGGCAGGAACAGGCGGCCACCGTACTCGAGGCCGATGCCGTTCAAGATGACCGACCCCCTGGTAAGGTCGAGAACTTTCGATTTCGGGTGATTAACCTGGAAGCCGGCC
>Ga0209542_10004039_pt1 | contig 30632 bp, 26 predicted proteins | sample RifCSPhighO2_01_FD_184028 | JGI IMG/M metagenome (GOLD analysis project Ga0209542, IMG submission 184028) | Soil microbial communities from Rifle, Colorado - Rifle CSP2_plank highO2_0.1 (SPAdes) (version 2) | ecosystem: Environmental > Terrestrial > Deep subsurface > Rock core/Sediment ... | reverse complement strand
TTACAACAATTAGCCTTAACCGATATGCCTGACTCTTCTAAACTAAAATTCTCAAAACGGTCCTTGCGGTGCATCACTGGCACAAGTTCGAGACCGAGATGGGGCACTAGACAGGAAAGCGCGACTTAGTCGTCGCGCTTAATATGTGTGTGACATTTCCGTGGTGATTAACTGGTATTTGCGTACTTGGGGCTATCGTCCCACGGAGATGTTGCATCTCAAGATTGAACTCGCGCAAGAAACATTGACTTTTAATACTAAATGTGCTTTATTTGTAGTAGTTTCATATTGAGTAATGGTGGCTCAATATAGCACATTCCAAGCAGAAAAGGAGAAATCTCGATGAAGAACATGGTTCTCGCCTTGGTCGCACTCATTTCGCTGGCGATGCTCGGCGGCTGTGACGGAGAATTGCAGCATACGTCAGTTTTCAATGACGATAGCGGGGAGTATCTCACTGTGAAGATTGACCAGAGAGTCAGTGGGAACACCGGTATCGACCGCATCGGGTACTCTTTGACGAGTAGAAAGGACGGCAGAGTTGTCTACACTTTCCAATACGCGCCGAAAAAGATGCGATTGGAAGATTACGATGGGGATGGCGTTAAGGATCTCGTCTATGTCGTCCCCGACCAAAGCGTACGTGGAGATGCAATATACATCGTCTACTCGATGCGTGTCGCACTCGGGAAAGGCGACGGTAACTTCAGGCAATCGAAGGTAGTGCAGACCTTCGACTCAATCAAATAAAATATCCCGTTCCCAGTTTACTGTTTGGTTTTGCCAGTTGTCACCAACAACTGGCATTTTCTTTTTTGTAAAAGAACAAAATGGTACGCTTCGCACTCAAACCTAGTCTGCCAAGCTACTCCGTGCGTTTGCATAAACGCCCTAGGAAGAAAAATTTGAATTGTCATTGTGCGGATCACTTCGACCTCGATCAGTACGAACCGCCGCCTTTCCGAATTTTCGCGGGCCTTCACCTAGCCGAAGTTGCTTCGGCCACGCAGGCAGGGAATTCCTCACCGCCGCAGGTGGCAAAAACGGTTCGGACTAATTCAAGTATTCTGCACCATAGTTTTCCCTCGCACTATGAAAACCGGAAGTTTTTGAACTGCCACGGGTCTTTTGTATCTACGTCGTCGGCAAACGTCTTTTCGCGGTCTGTAAGCGGCGTCCAGTCGGTGTACTTGCCCACCATCTGCCCCATATACGGCTCGATAATTTCCATCACTCGTTCAAAGTCCATCTCGTCTGCCTCGACCACGCCACTCTTCGGATTTTCCATCGCCCAAATCATTGCCCCCAACACCCCCGCCGTTACCTGAAGTCCGGTGGCGTTTTGATAGGGCGCCAGGGTGCGCGTCTTTTCCATCGTAAGCTGCGAGCCGTACCAATATGCGCCTTTTTTGTGCCCCATCAAGAGCACACCAAGCTCATCCATGCCGGTGGTAATTTCTTCCAGCAGAATACGCTGCTCATCTTGGAGTTTTGACATATTGCCAAGACACTCTTCGAGCGACAACATCGCCGCGTCGCAGGGGCGATACGCATAGTGCACCGTTGGCCGGTGTGCAACCTTTTTCCCCTTCCGCACGGTAAAGTAGTCTGCAATCGAAATAGACTCGTTGTGGGTTACCACCCTGCCAAGGAAATGCCCATGCTCTGGCGTCCAGGTGCGTACCACCGTCTTGGCGCCCGGGCGGTCGAGGTAGATGGCCGCGTCGCAGCCATGCGTGTGCCTGTGCCCGTCTTTGGGGAAATGTTTTTCATGCGTGCCCCACCCCAACTCTGATGGCTGGCCTATGCCCTCGGAGTGGAAGCCGTCCACCGACCACGTGTTTTCAAACCTGCCTATCTTTTTTGGTTCACTGCTTACCTGCGAGTCGTACTCGGCAATGTGTACAGTTTTTACCCCGAGCTTTTGCATCAGCATTCCCCACTCTTCCCTCGTTTTTGGCGTTGCGGTTTTGTACACAGTATCTTTTGCAATGTTGAGTAGAGCTCGTTTTACAAAATGAGAAACTATACCGGGGTTTGCCCCGTGCGCCACCACTGCTGTGGTTTTTCCTTCACTCCCTTTCTTTAGCGCTAGCGCTGTTTCCCGCAAGTTGTAGTTGGAGCGTTCGGAAAGCGAGAGTTTTGGGTCGGTGTAGACGCCTTTCCACGGCTCAACCACGGTGTCTAGATAGAGTATGCCGCGCTCTTGGCAGTACTTAATAAGGTCCACCGAAGAAACATCGACCGAGAGGTTGAGCAGAAAGTCGCCCGACTCCAGATACTTGCCTAATATCTTTTTGTAATTGCCGCGGAGGAGCGGCTCTACGCGAAAAGATACCCGCTCTTTCTTTGCTATGGACGCTCCGCGATTGTCTGCGGCAATGATAGAAATGCGCTCTTTGGAAATCCCGATGTGGCGCAAAATCAGCGGCAACACACCGGTACCTATGCTTCCAAACCCTACAATGAGCAGCCGGCCCGGAAATGTGCTGTGTATTTTTTCTTTTTTCATTTCTGACTTACTTAATAGGACGATTATTTTTAAATTGAAATACTAAAAACAAAGTGAACCAAAAAAAGTATACAGGTTATGTCCGCGAGCACAACCCTCTCCCTGGAGTTATACACACTTGGCGTCCAATGCCCATTGCGCCCTGGAGCGCAGGCAATATTATTGAACCCACCGCCTTTGGCGGGGCCACGCCAAAGGCGGTAATGTTTCTTTTGTCAGCCAATTAATTATCACATCATAGATGGAGCAAGTTACAGGTCTGCGCCATGTGTACAGGAGCGACGCTCTAGATGCACTGGCCCGCGACGATAGTGTGGTCCGTGAAGATTACCAACGGCAGGGAGCATGGGGTCTGTTGGCCTCTGTGGACCTGCACCATTGCAACCCGGCGACGATACGGGATGCAGAGAAGATAAAACAATTCACCTACGAGCTGTGTAAAAAGATAGACATGCAACGCTATGGCGAGTGCCAGGTTGTGCGTTTTGGCAATGGAGAGTTGGAGGGGTACTCGATGTTCCAGTTCATCGAAACATCCTGCATCTCCGCGCACTTTGACGAGATGGTGGCAAACACGACCTACCTCGACATCTTCTCGTGCAAGTACTTCAACCCGTACGAAGCATCCGAGTTTGCAAAAGAGTTTTTCGAGGCAAAGGACTACAACCTTACCTACACATTGCGAAAATAGCCTTATTTAGCAACGCAAAAAACACCCCCGATGTTAAGTCTAGTGGGTGTTTTTTGTCTGCGTGATCACACTCATTTGAGAAGCAATATTTCTCTTGTTCCGTTTTTAGCCCGCGTTCCAGCTCCGTACTCTCGGAGCGTACTTGCGAACTATCGAGGACCGTACGTGTATCGGTCAAAACGGATGCAATTTAGAGTTAGCATCATCACTCTATTTATCTCTCGAATTCCAAGAGACAAATAATCGCCGATTCACTCCGACTCTCGCATTGCGAGAGAGGAGGCTTTTCATTTGAATCATTCCACGAGCAGCTTCCGCTACCCGTGCCTTGTTACGACTTACTCCCTGTCACCGAGCTTACCGTGACCAGCCTAGGGCTGGCTTCGGGTATTCCCGGCTCCCTTGAGTTGACGGGCGATTATGTTCTTTAAATCTAAAGAATTTATGTTCCCACGCAGCGAGCGGATTTACCGCACTGCGCGAGCTCAATGCATTTGTTGCTTCAACTTAAACAACTTTCTTAAACCAGCATCTGTTCTGTGTGTATCTTTATTGAGGAGCTTCATCATCTGAACAAATATCTCGAAATCATGCCGCTTCGAGGGAACTCGCAGAGAGTTCTTCTTGAAGAACGGAATGATGATATTGTTCAGATCGCTCCAGCGATATACCTCGAACCGATAACAGTGTTGATGATTGGGGCGCGTATCTTTTTGAAAGTATACGCTTCCGCATCCGAAAAAACGTTGCAGTGCAAAGAGAATTCCGTGATCACGCTCAATAAGCTTGAGATAGAATTTTGGCTCTACCACTACCCTTCGCGCAACCACGCTCTTTGCATCGACATCTCGGACATAGACCGTGAAACTTCCTTCACCGTCTACTAAACCAACGACATATTCTGGCGTAAGCTTTTTCATTGAGTGAGTCCTTCTTCTTTAAGAATACTATGACTCAGCTGACTTCTGACGCTGCGTCAGATTTAGTATACCCCATTTGGGATAGCAGCGACAGATCTCCACAGGTAACGCATACTTCTGTTCCAAACATCCATCTGCGAGCTTTTTGTGATCTTCCCTACCCTCACCGCCCACTGGTAGGTCGATCCACTCTTTTTATGCAGAGGCTGTTTTTTGCGTCCGGGCCCTCCGGCATACTCCTCGCGGAGATGTGCCTGCCCTTGTGCTACTCTCCTGTGACGAACAGGGGGTACGGATTTAAACCGTATAGATGTATGCGCTGCTGTGCGCGTTTATTGTGAGTACAAGACTTGAGAACGTATTCACCGCGGTATAGCTGACCCGCGATTACTAGCGATTCCAACTTCATGAGGGCGAGTTGCAGCCCTCAATCCGAACTGGGCACACGTTTAAAAGATTTGCTCAGGGTTGCCCCGTCGCATCTCGTTGTCGCGTGCATTGTATCATGCGTGCAGCCCAGGATATCAGAGGGACATGCTGATCTGGCGTCATCCCCACCTTCCTCTCCCGTGAGGGAGCAGTCTCGCCTGACATATAAAACAGGCAACGGGGGTTGCGTTCGTTACCCCACTGAAGGGAACAACTCAAGCCACGAACTGACGACGACCATGCATCACCTGCGGAGCCGTCTTGCGAAAGGTAAAGTTTCCTAAACCGGTCGTCTCCGTTTCAAACCCTGGTGAGGTTCTTCGTTTGTCATCGAATTAAGCCGCATGATCCACCGCTTGTGCAAGTCCCCGTCTATTCCTTTGAGTTTTAATCTTGCGATCGTACTACCCAGGCGCACAACTTAACGCGTTAGCTTCGCCTCGGAGAGGGTCGATACTCCCCAAAGCCAGTTGTGATCGTTTAGGGCGTGGACTACCGGGGTATCTAATCCCGTTCGCTACCCACGCTTTCGTGTTTCAGCGTCAGGAGTGCGCCAGTAGAGTGCTTTCGCTTTTGGTGTTCCCCACAATATCAACGGATTTCACCCCTACACTGTGAGTTCCCTCTACCTCTCGCATCCTCGAAGTTTTGCCGTTTCCCCCGCGGTTCCCGGGTTAAGCCCGAGACCTTTCACGAGAGACTAACAAAACCGCCTACACACCCTTTACGCCCAGTAATTCCGGGTAACGCTTGAGGCCTCTGTATTACCGCTCCTGCTGGCACAGAGTTAGGAGCCTCTTATTCATGCGCTAACATCAATAACTTTCTCACGCATAAAAGATCTTTACGTCCCGAAGGACTTCATCAATCACGCGGCGTCGCTCCGTCAGGCTTTCGCCCATTGCGGAAGATTCTCGACTGCGGCCACCCGTAGGTGTATGGTCCGTATCTCAGTACCATCGGTGGGGGTCACCCTCTCAGGTCCCCTACGCGTCATAGCCTTGGTAGGCCGTTACCCTACCAACTAGCTGATGCGACACAGGCCGCTCAAAAAGCGCATTGCTGCTTTACCCGTCACACGAAAAAGTATAACGATTTATGCGAAGCCACATGATGTGGTTCTACAATTTGTATACAAGCAATCGTGAGATTTAAAAAAACAATCTCAACAAATCGCATGCTTCGCGATGCTTTTTCGTGTGACGGGACTATCGGAAATTACCCCGTCTTTCGACGAGCTATGCCCGACTTTTCGGTGCGTACCTGCGTGTTACTACCTCGTCTGCCGGTGTACTTCGATTGCTCTCAGTACCCCTTGACTTGCATGCCTTATCCACGCCGCCAGCGTTCACCCTGAGCTAGGATCAAACTCTGAATTAAGAGCGAAGCGATTAATTCATCCTGAGCGAAGTCGAAGGATAGATCCCTCGACAGGCTCGGGACTAAATTGCTTCGCAATTTAGCTCGATTAGAACGGAACAAGAGAAAAATAACTTCTCTCTTGTGTGCCTTCCCCCGGAAAAGAGAAAGGACTTCTTTTGCTTGCTTTGCCACGCTATAGCTTTGTATTCAAAGCGACAGCGGGCTATTTTTGGACCGCCTACGCTTCTACAAAGAAGCTTCGGCGAGTCGCAGTGTGATCTGCTCCTTTACCCACGTACTTGGTGGTTAAAGAAGTTTTTATTCGTCCCTACGTCGCTAAAGCTTCGAAGGGCACAGTGTTATCAAAAAACAATGCCCGCCAGCGGCGGGTCTCTAGAACAAGAGAGGATCCACCACTAAGCAGTCATGGAGCCATTATAGCCGCCCATAGACAGGAGTCAAGCCCTTATTTTTCAAGCTTTTTTAATGCTTCTTCAACCTCTGCAAAGAGTTCCTCCCGAGTACCGTTGTTAGTAAACACAACATCTGCCATATCAATTACAGCTCTTAGGTTTTGCTTGTTTGGGTCGTCTGATTTCATCTCGCGCTCCTCGTCGGCCCTAAACTTTTCAAAGGAAACGGCATCGGTCTCCGACGCTCTGCCGACTATCCGTTTGTAGCGCGTGTTTATGTCGGCATCTACTGCCCAAAGCGCGGTGTCTTGTGATTTAAGATATCGCTCCTCGCCCACAGAGCGAATAGACTCGATGACGATATTATTTTTGGGATGAAGTTTTGCCTGCTTTAGAAGCTCCTCGACCAGATAATTGGGACCATGTATGGCGCGCAAATCGTTGGCGACTTGTGTCATCGTATCGCGGTTGACTGCCAGGCCGCGTTTGAGTATCTCCCCTGCAATGAAATTACGCACCGAAAGATAAATAAAGCTGTGCTTCTTTGTTAAGTACTCTGCAACAGTGCCCTTGCCCGCGCCGAGGGTTCCCGTAATGCCGACTATCATATGCCCACTATACTACAGCGATAAAAAGCTCTCCATATAGAGGATAATGAATCTCCAGGAATTAGATAGCTACTTGAATCTTGCCTGCTCGGAAAGTCGAGACAATATACTTTTTGGGAAGATGGGAGGAAACGAATAACATCTCAACACCAAGTAGCATACCCTTCGTGTCCACATCGACAAGTAGCCAATCCTGCAGCTTTACTGTGCGAGCAATTTTGCCCTTCTTTAGTTTAAAATATGCGGCGTCAGCCTCTTTGTCGTAGGTCATAACCGTAGAGCCCTGCTTTACAGATAGTACATGGTCAGGATGAGATATTCGTTTTTGTGTCTTCCTTTTTTGCATACGACCTCAAGTATACCATCTTCAAACTTTCTACGATAGAGTGTCGCGCCTCCTTCTCCTACCCCAGTCGAATCTGGTTTACGAATAACCCCAGCTACCATAGACTCAGTAATATCCCTTGCAAGCGCCTGGGATTGCGCATGGTAAGTAAAAGATAATTTCATAACGCCAGAAATGTGGCGTTAGAATAATCGAAGCCGAAAAAGAATCAAGCCCTTACATCACCCTAAAGTTTTTGAACTGCCAGGGGTCGGCGGCAGTATCTTCGGGAAAAAGAGGGTCTTTGCGGGCGCGCAGTGGCGTCCAGTTGGTGTACTTGCCGTGCACAATTCCCAGGTACGGAGTGGCGAGATCGAGTATTCTGCGGAAGTCGAGGTCCTCCGGCTCGACAATACCCTTATTTGGGTTTTCAAGCGCCCAGATTACCCCTGCCAGTGCGCCTGCCGCAACCTGCATCACCGTGGCGTTTTGGTGCGGCACCAGCTCGCGTGCCGCCGCAATAGAGAGGTCCGAGCCGTACCAGTAAGAGCGTTTTTTATGACCCATTAAAAGCACCCCAAGCTCGTCGGCGCCGCGCTCTATCTCGTCCATGAGAATCCGCTTCTTTTTTGGCTGTCGCCAGTTGTTGCCGGCATACTCACGCAGGGAAAGCACTGCATCGTCGCACGGGTGGTATGCATACATCATTGTGGGGCGGTAGACAGCTTGCCCCTGCTCATCGAGCACTGTGTAGTAGTCGGCCGTGGTTATAGATTCGTCGTGGGTGATAAGAAAGCCGTGGTACGGGCCTTCACGCGGGGTCCACGAGCGCACGGGCGTGAGCGCCCCCGGGCGGTCGAGGTAGATAGCAGACTTGCTCCCCACCGTATGCTCATGCGCATCTGCGGGCATTTCCTTTTCATGCATACCCCAGCCAAGCTCGACCGGTTGCGTCGCCTCGCTTAAAAATCCGTCTATAGACCAGGTGTTTACGAACTCGTCTGCCTGTTTTAAAACCGCGCTCGCCTGCGTATCGCGCTCAGCGGTTTGGATAACCCTCACCTTAAGTTCTTGCATAAGCTTTGCCCAGCCAGCGCGGTCGGTCGGCGTTCCTATTGCTAATGCACCATTGTCAATATCGCGCGCGATATCAAGAAGTGCCGCTTTCATAAAATGGGACACCAGCCCAGGGTTGGCGCCGTGGTTGACGATAGCAGTAGTGCCGTCGGCATGCTTTTTTTTGAGTTCAAGAAACTCCTCGCGTTGAGCATAGTTGGTGCGCTGCTCGGGGGTAAGGGCCGCATCAGTAGAAAATCCTGGCCAGCGTTCAGTCGAGGAGTCTACATACAACACCCTGTTCTTTTGGCACCATACAATAAGGTCATTTGAGGATACTTCAACCGACAGGTTGAGTAAAAAATCGTTTTTGGTTAAGTATTTTTTCAATACTTGGGTATAGTTCTCCAGTGTGAGCGGGTCCACAACAAACTCAATGCCGTACTGTGCGGCAACCTGCTTGCCCACGTCGTCGGCAGCCACAATCTGCATCCGCTCCGGTGTTATGTCTGTGTGGCGCAAGAGCATGGGGAGTATACACTGCCCTATCGAGCCACACCCGAGTATTAAGAGCTTGCCGGGGAATGGAACTTTGGTGTAGAGCTCTTTCTCTCCGGTAAAACCAATGGCTCCGTTGGTAGTAGCTGTCACCCCACTTGTCGGTGAATCATTTTTGCCGTTTTGTTTTTTCTCCTCCATACGGAAAGGTAAGAATCTTTATGAACACTCTGTATTGTGCGCCTCTAAAGCAAAAAAATAAAGGAAAAACCCACACAAGGTGGGCATAAAGGCCGATCCTGCGGATACTCTCACTTCTTTCTAAACTTTTCCCACACCACCAACAAGGGGCTCGCAAGAAATATCGATGAGTATGTGCCGGCCACCATACCGACAATTAGAGTGAGTGCAAACGCGCGAGTTGAGTCGGGGCCAAGGAAGTACAGTGCGCACAAAACAATGATGACAGTAAGCGAGGTATTTATGGAGCGGGCTATTGTTTGTGTGATGCTTCTGCCGACCACCTCGTCAAATTCTTCACGCTTGTGATGCTCTGCATTGAGAGCGAGATTCTCGCGAATACGGTCAAAAATGACAATGGTGTCGTTGATAGAGATACCCAAGATTGTGAGGAGCGCCACGATAAACAGCGCATCTACCTCGGCTCCAATAAAGTGCCCAAGTAGGGCAAACAGTCCGGCGGGAATAAGGATGTCGTGCATGAGCGTTATAATAGCGACCACGCCATACTTCCATGAGGATATTGGTTTGGACACTCGGCGGAAGGCAAATGAGATAAATAGAACTGTCGAGAGTGTGACGAGCACAATGGCTATCCATGCCTTTTTCAAAAGCTCTGCGCCTATTACAGGCCCAACCGAGTTGTACTGGTCTTCGTGCATTGTCCCCAACGTACCGAGTGCATTCTCTAGGGATATTTTCTCGTCATTTGTAAGATCTCGCTGGCGGAGCAGGAACCCATCTTCGCCAGTTGGTTGTACACGCACCTCGCCAAACCCGAGTGTGGAGACAGTTGCACGCACCGTATCAACCGTTGGGCGCTCTCCACTGTAAGACACCTGCAGAAGCGAGCCACCAGCAAGGTCAATGCCGGGCTTGAGCCCCCACGCCAAGAGCGCCGCAAGCGAGAGGATAATGGCCACCACCGGGAGGATAAAAAAGTATTTTAGATTTTTGCTGATATTCATAGTTCGATATGACTCAACTCACAAGTAATTATTTCAGCCCGTTATGCATAAGGAAACGGCCGAGTGGTGACTCTGTTTTGACGCCGAGCGCCAGTAAGAATGTGCGCGAGATAGTGATTGCGGAGAGCATAGAGATAAACACCCCAAGCCCAAACACCAGCGCGAAGCCCTTAATGAGCGAGGTCCCAAACCAAAACAAGATGATTGCCGCGATAATATGTGTTATATTGCTGTCTCTTATCGCCAGCCATGCCCGCTTAAACCCTTCTCGTATAGCGTGCTCGGCCTTTGCCCCTGCGGCAAACTCTTCCTTCATCCTCTCGGCAATAAGTATGTTGGCATCAACAGCAAGGCCTACCGAAAGTATAAACCCGGCAATACCAGCGGCTGTCAAAACCACAGGTATGAACTTAAACAAAACCAGCATAACCAAAATGTAAATAATGAGCGACGCAACCGCCACCACCCCGGGCAATCGATACCAAAGGATCAAAAAAAGTGCGAGAACAAAAAAGCCGATAACACCTGCTGTAACGCCGGCATTGAGCGCCTCGTCGCCGAGCGTGGCACCTATAGTTTGCGTTGAGGCGAGTGTTATTGGGACCGGAAGCGCACCGAGGTTGAGGTTGCGGACCAGCTCCTTTGCCGACTCGGCGGTGAAATTGCCGGAGATGATGGCAATGCCGTTTGTGATGTGGTCCTGTATCACCGGCGCAGAAATGAGCGCGCCGTCTAAGAATATGGCGAGCTGTTTGCCAACATTGGCACCAGTTATATCGGCAAATAGTTTGGTGCCTTCTGCATTAAAATCAACGCGCACCGTTGGTTGGCCGAGCGCGAGCTGGTTGTTTCCAAACTCAAGCGCTGCGCGCGAAAGGAGCGCACCAGTGAGCCCAGTATCAGAAAACGCTTCTTGGTTTGCTTGTGGTGAGCTTGTCGAACCCGTCGAAGTGGTCGAACCAAGTTGCGTCGGCAACGTGAGATTATTTTCAAACCCGTCTTTAACCAATTTAAACTCCAAGGTCGGAGTAGCTCCTATCATTTTCACCGCCTGGTTTACGTCTGTTATTCCTGGTAACTCTACAATAAGCCGGTGCTCGCCCTGGCCCAAAGCGCCGCCCTGTTGTGTTTGCACCAATGGCTCGCCGACGCCAAATGCGTTGACGCGCCGCTCTATAACCGCCTGCAATGCCACTAGCGAGTCGGCGACTTCGGCAGAATCTATTTTGCTTGTGTCGGCGCTGTATACCAAATGAGTGCCGCCGGAGAGGTCCAACCCTAATTTAAACGCCCAATTTCCTGTTTGTGTTTTATATGCAAAAAATCCCAACAACCCTGAAGTTAAGAGGATAGCGACCGCCCCATAGCGAAGCCAAAACATGGGTTGCAGAGTATCAAATAGTAGGCCCTTGAGCAAGGGTGTTATAAGCCCTGTTGGTGCCGGACAAGGGCAAACAGATTTTTGAAAAGCATGGCGACGGTTATAGGCCCCACACCGCCTGGGACTGGTGTAAACACAGAGGCCACGTTGGCGCAAGCTGGGTCGGCGTCGCCAAAAACACGGCGACCGCGCGCACCTTGCGGTAGTTGTATATGCGAGTCGGAAGCGGCACTGGTGCCGGCATCTATAAGCACCACCCCGGGTTTAAGCATCTCTGGTGTCACAAGCCCGGGATGGCCAGCCCCCAAAACCACCAGATCGGCATCGGCTAACTCTTCCAAGGACCCGCTCTCTTCTGTTACCACTACCACCCGCGCACGCAATTCGCGCAAAAATTCGGCGGCTGGAGTTCCTACCAGCGTGCCTTCTCCAACCACCACCGCCTTTTTTCCAGAGGCGGAAATAGTATACCGTACAAAAATTTCCGATAGTGCTCCAACTATCGGTGAGGAGACCAGCCGCGGCAAACCCGGTGGGCGCATGCGGTCAACGTCCTGCTCGGGAGGTAGTGCGGCAAGTACTTGCGCTATAGCAATCTGGCGGGGTAGGGGCAACTGTACAATGATACCCGCGGCTACCTTGGAAAGCCGCAGAACGGCGTGTATGGCATCTGTCGTGGAGGAATCCTTGGCAAGCACCTCGCGCGACACATCTACGCGCAGGCGTTCTGCCGTGCGCTCTTTGATACGCACGAAGGAGTCGCTGGCGGCGTCTCCTGCACCCATTACCACCCCTAACCTAAGCACCGGCGGCAAACTCGCCCGCTCTTTTTCGAGCTCCTGTAGTATCTCTTCCGCTATTTTTTTACCGTCTACAATCATGCGTTGCTTTTGATGAGTAGGCGGCGGATGGTTTTAAAAGTGATAAGTGTATCAAGCACCAAAGAGCGATGCTTAAGGTAGTACAGGTCGTATGAAAGTTTCATCTTGGTCGCTTCAACATCTGCGGCGTGATGAGGATCGCCGTGATAATACAACTGCGCCCAGCCAAATAACCCGGGCTTAATAAGGTTTCGCACACCATAGTATGGAATTTGCTTTTCGTACTGCTTGACCAGTGAGGGCAATTCTAGCCGAGGTCCTACCAGAGAAAGTTTTCCCATCACCACATCCCAAAACTGGGGCAACTCATCAAGTCGGCTCGCGCGCAAAAAGCGTCCAACCCGAGTGACCGTAAGGGATGTGGACCCGCCTGGCCCGTATTTGCCATTGTCGTTCCCCGACATGGTGCGAAACTTATGTATGCGCACCGACTCATTGTCCTGGCCAACGCGGTCTTGCACAATAAAAGCAGGACCTCCGTCGTCGAGCTTGATAGCAAGGATAATAAATGGGTAAAATAAAAGGGAAATAACACCTCCGACGAGACCGCCGACAATGTCCATACCTCGCTTTACAGGGTCGTACAGTGTGTGCATGTAGCGCGACACATTGCGCGCCAGCCATTGCTCGTCTATCTGGCTAAGTGGCGCGCGGCCGTAGATTTCTTCATAGAGTGTCAATGCGTCGACGAAACGTACCCCACGGGAGATAAAGTTATATAGCTCTGGGAAGACCTCTGCGACGCGACGGTCGTCGAGGTCGGCAATGACAAAACGCACCCCTTGCCCATCTATAGCCCTTGTTACTAACGCGGCAACAGAGGGGTCACTTGGTTTTATGGTTGCAACAACGCGCGTTGGTGCGCGCGGGGCGTTGTAGAGGGCTACGACAAGCTCATCGATCTCCTTTCCTTCTCCAACTACTATCGCATTTTCTACTTTTTGTATCCCCAGCCATGGGAAAAGAAATACACGCCACACAAGTACAAACAAGAAAGAGGTGGCTAGATAAATAAATAGGATGGTCTTTGGCGCAATACCAAACAGCGGTATAAAAAAGAAGAAGAGTGCCGCAATGGTAACGTTGACGGTCTGTCCTGCCAAAAGCGTTACCGACAGTGCCCGTCTCGCAAAGATAATAGAGCGACTTTCGTACAGGCCTGCGACTATAAACACGCCGACCCATACAACAAACAGAAAAGAGAAAGCAGACAAGTGAGAGGTAAACAGATCCCACGAAGGCGCACTAAAGGTACGAAAAAAAAGGGAGGCCCATAGTGCAAAAATAAAAGCGCACACGTCGCCTACAAACAAGACAAGCGGTCGAGCGCGAAAAGCGGTGGTCATATGCAGATTGATATATAATACAACAAATATTATAATTCTCAAGTTACATGCCGGTTACTCGCAAAAAAATACTCTACGTCATAACGAAGTCCAACTGGGGCGGCGCCCAGCGCTATGTGTATGACCTCGCTACAAATTTGCCAAAAGAGGAATTTGGTGTGGCGGTGGCTCTCGGCGGTACTGGAGTACTCGCACAAAAGTTAGAGGACGCGTGTATTAAAACTTTTTCGACTAACTCTTTGCAACGCAATGTCTCTTTTGGGGCAGACATCAAAAGTTTTTTTGAGCTGTTGAATTTGTTTAAAACAGAAAAACCCGACATAGCACATCTCAACAGCTCCAAGGCAGGAGGAGTTGGGGCGCTTGCCGCGCACTTTGCCGGTGTGCCAAAAATTATTTTTACTGCGCACGGCTGGCCATTTTTGGAGAAACGGCTGTGGCTTGTGCGTATAGGCGTGTGGCTTGCCTCATGGGTTACATCGCTCCTTTCACACAAGGTGATTTGCGTATCTGAGTATGATCTGCGTCTCGCGCGCCATATGCCATTTGTGAGCAACAAAGTAGTTCGTATATACAACGGTATAGACCTATCTATGCAATTCGGGTTAGGAGAAAAAATCCGCAGTGCCTTCCCTGCCGGTGCGACTATTACGGGGACCATTGGCGAACTTACTAAAAACAAAAACCAGCAGGCGCTGGTCGATGAGGCGCGGCGCAACCCTGCCCTGTTTGTGGCAATTGTTGGAGAAGGGGAAGAACGTACAACGCTAGGACATGCAATACAAAAATACCATCTTGGGGAGCGCGTAAAATTATTCGGGTTTGTACCCGCTCGCGATGCACTACGCGGCTTTGATCGCTTTGCACTGCCATCTCTAAAAGAGGGACTGCCTTATGTGCTACTCGAAGCGAAGTGTGCGGGACTCACTCTCGTAGTTAACCGTGTCGGCGGTGTTGGCGAAATACTGGATAAAGATTTGAAAGAATTTTCTATAGAACGTATGCTCCAAGAAACCCTTACCCTGTACCGCGCCTAGCTGGCATAGCCACTAAACTCATTCTTATAAGCTTCACTGTGCGCTGCGCGCGAGTACCTCCGCATGCCCGAGAGCATACCAAGCGCCAAAAACTCAGCTACGATATGCGACCCGCCGTAGCTCATAAAAGGTATGGTGGTGCCGGTGACCGGAAAGAGTCCAATGTTGATACCAACATGCAGTCCGAAATGCGATAATAGATAGAACAGTACTCCAAGAGCAAATAAAGTTTCAAAGTTAGTGGCTCCCAAACCCGCCATGGCGATGATCTTGAAAAATAGCAGACCATACAGCACAAACAAAAGTCCAACGCCTATCAGCCCCCACTCTTCTGAAAACGCCGCAAAAATAAAGTCGGTCTGATACTCTGGTAGGAAGCGCAGTTTGCTCTGCGTGCCGTAAGCGATGCCCTTGCCGAGAATCTGCCCCGAACCTACCGCAACAGTCGACTGGTAAGCATTGTAGCCGGCGCCCTGTAGGTCTGTCATTGGATTTAAGAATGTGAGTATGCGCGTACGCTGGTACTCTTGAAAACCAAAAAACCACAGGCCACCAAGCACGGCTATTCCAAGCAAAAATATCGCGGCGAGATGCGCACGTGATATGCCCGACACAAGTACCATCCCAAGCCAAATAAGAAATACGATAATGGCTGAGCCAAAATCGGGCTGTAGTGCGACTAGAGCAAACACTACCAACGCATATCCTCCTGAAAAAAGGATATGACGGATATTGCGTATCTCAATATGCCGACGAGAAAAATATTTTGCCAGCACAATAATGAGCGCAAGCTTTGCAAACTCTATGGGCTGAAATGCAAACGGTCCGATATCAAACCAGCTTCTAGCGCCATGTGTAGCATTCCCTACGACTATAAGAAACACCAGCGGCACGAGCAATACTGCATATATTCCTCCCGCAACTCCGCTACGCCGCAAGAAACGCCAGTTTACGAAGGCGGCAGTAAAGAAGACCGCCACACCAATCACTACCCATACCATTTGTTTGACCACCAGTGGGTCAACTCCTTGAAAAGAGTTCATTGTCAGTAGACCAAGACCGCACAGCGCAATTGCAGCAGAAAACGATACCCAATCGACTGCACTTTTTTTAAGCCCTACAAAAGGAATGATGGACATTTAAAAAGAAGGGAGTATGGTTATCTCCGCCTGGACAATGTCCGAAACGCCGCCGGACCATGTTAGCACTATCGGCTGTGATGATTTGCGTGGTATACGGTTAATGGTGCTTTTAGACGCGGCGCGTGCGGTGCCGTATTGGTCGAAAAGGACTCCGACCACCGTTACCCGAGGGGAGTCCTCGAGAGTGTTGTTTACCAGCGTTGCCGAGAGACGTGAGCCGTCTCTACTTAGCAGTTGGTCGGCCACATTTACTGGCACTACCGCGTCTGACTGCACTCTGCTCCATGAGGCAGTGGTAGAAAAAGAAAATTGGGTACGAGCAACAACACGGTTGCCGACGTCGATGTTTGGCTCAACCACCGCAATGGTGCGCACTGGCGGCAGATCTATGACACCTGTTTTTTCCACAATCAAAAGATTTTTGTCATCAAAAAGTTGGAACGAGTAGGAAACAGCACGTGCGCCTGCGCTTTGATTTTGATTTTGTACATACGCGGCTGCCGTGTAGGAGCGCTGTCCAACCTTAAACGCTCGCGACCACAGCACCACGGGCGCACGTGCTGTGTCTTGGCACAAAAGCGCACATGGTCCACCGCAGTCTGCTCCTGTCTCTCCACCATTTTGTTTTTTATCAAAGCACGTAGCTTCAGTCGAAAAGAGTGCTTGCCAAACAATTATAATTAAAAAAACAGATATAATGGACGCCACGGCGTAGTACAAAAGCTGCCTGCGCAAACTCCATTTCAGTGCCATACCCTATATAGTAGCAAAACAAAAGCGTTTTGCGCATCTTTTTAGACCCTCTGTTCTGGCGGCTAGCTACTCTCGCCTCTTGTGACAGAAACTACCATCGCCACTAGTGAGCTTAACTTCCGTGTTCGGAATGAGAACGGGTGTGACCTCACCGTTGAGCCACCAAAACAGAATGCCTAAATGCAGGTAGAAACTTCTAATCCCTCGACAAATCCTCGGGATTTCGCCGCGATAAAATCGCGGCCCAACAACAAATTATTGCGATGCTCAAACCTCCAGTTCAACACGGGAAGGAACATGATCGATTAGTACTCCTCGGCTTAACACGTTGCCGTGCGTACACCTAGAGCCTATCAACGTGGTCATCTCCCACGGATCGTAATGATTACTCATCTTAGAGTCGGCTTCGCGCTTAGATGCTTTCAGCGCTTATCCAATCCCGACATAGCTACCCAGCGTTCCACCTGGCGGCAGAGCTGGTAGACCAGCGGTCAGTTCAGGTCGGTCCTCTCGTACTAGACCCAAATCTCTTCAATAATCGACGCCTGCAGTAGATAGGAGACCAACCTGTCTCACGCATGTTCTCACACATTACTGTGTGCATTGGACTATAACTTCACCACGTGAGATGTCGCTTTCGCTATCTCACGTGGCTGCTAACGTTTAGTCTCTACGGGTATTTATGAACTTCATTGAGGGGGGAACCGAGGTTCCCCTTGTCTTTACTGGGGGTGCCAGTCAAGCTTTCTCACTTCTTCAAGTGAGCGAAAGGAGCAGTTCGATCTGGTGGTACACTCTTGTACCCTCTTCCAGGCTTCCTGCGCCTGTTGTGTCGCATCCTTGTCGTCCTGCGCCGAAATTAGACACTCTCCACTTTCGGATTCTCGCGGACCATATGGATCTGGTTGACACAAGGCCGAGAAACGCATCGTATAGCTTTTCATTCCATATCCTCCTCTATCTTTACTTCCCCAATGAAATTCACAAACTTCCCTCGGTATTACCCCATAGGGGCTTCACCGATATAAATTAGCTTCTTCGTCCGTCATTAAGATGGACGACCGCCGTGATTGGTTGTTTCTTATCTTTTCTTTTACATTTAGACGAAAACTTTCAAACAGAAATCTCGTGGGGTTCAGATCGTTCAAATTCCCAGCTTTCATCAAGGCAAGGCCTTGATATTTTGAGATACTGAACGGTCTGAACCCAGCTCGCGTATCATTTTAATTGGCGAACAGCCAAACCCTTGGGAGCTTCTCCACCCCCGGGATATGATGAGCCGACATCGAGGTGCCGAACTCCGCCGTCGCTATGGACGCTTAGGCGGAACTAGCCTGTTATCCCCAGAGTAGCTTTTATCAGATAATCTTCCACCGCGTCTAATACGGATGGTCGGTTCACTATGGCCTGCTTTCGCACCTGCTTGGCACTCACGCCTCGCAGTCAAGCACCCTTTTGCCATTACGCTATCGGCACGGTTTCCATTCGCGCCTAGGGTACCTTAATGCACTCCTCCGTTACTTTTTAGGCTTATTGTTTCCTATAATTTGTGCTTCATCGATGAAAACTTTAATACGTATGGTTCTATGATTTCTCGAAACCGAGATGCAGATTTGCTCTGCACATACAACCGATAGTATTTCTGTTTTTGCCGATGGAGCGATATTTCGATCGAGAATTTCTCTTGTAGTATCTTTTGTACTCTCATCAATTCTTCTTTGGTAAATCCAAGAGAATGAATGATGTACGTTTTGTGCCGAGCTGATTTTTTGGAACCATCATCGAGAAACCAGATTGCAATTCCAGTTTCAGATAACAATTTTCCAATTATCTTCGGCATCACTTTTTTCTTGACCGTATAGAATTGCTGCGCGTAAAATCGGAAATTACCGATACTGCGTGTCCTAAAGCCAACATATCTTTTTCCACTCTTTTCCTTTTCATAGAGCGCTATTTGCTCGCAGAAAGGAAGAAAAAGATGAAAAAGCCATATAGTGTAGTCTTTTTGAGCTATTGAATGTTCAATCTTGAGGCGATACGTTTTACCGCCATTTTGCGTTTCAAGATGACCATCCCCTAGCAACAATCCTATCAGTACTTCCCGTTGAAGCGGGTTTAGTGATTGGTTCATAGGTCTTGTTATTAATTAACAAGCTTTGTGTCGCCACAAAGATCGGACTATATCTTCATCCACATGAGTGGAGATTAGCGTGTAGTCTCTGAGGGTTTTCTTGATTGTTGGAAAGTGCGGGCAATCGAAATTGCCCGTTTTAAGAACTAGTGATCAAGCTGTTCTGCTACAGACTCGGAATCGGACCGGTAGACCCATACACGGTCTCGAACTCGCCCTTGTCTTCGACGGTGTCTACCGCAACGATGATAACGAATGATCCGTCGGTGAATTGGAATTCGACCTGATATGGATTTCCGTCTGTCGGGGCATCGTCGGGGAGAACGACAGATTTAATCGTCTTCCCTGGCAGTAGTTTTCCGATGTCTTTCATCGTCCTTCTCCTTCGCTTCACTTTTTCGCACTTTTCAACAATCAAGAATCTTCCCTGCTGATTGTCTGCCTCGTTCGGAGATTGTTACCTTTCGGTACTCCGACATTCGCAGGTGTTCCAGCATATAGCTAATTTTCAATTCTGCCTTACGACAGAATGTCCCCCGGTATTTTATTTTTGATTCTCTGGACGTGAACACCTCCTTCAAATCTGTGACGCTCCAAGTTAAGGATAGCGCCCCACTAAAACTACCCACCAGATACTGTTTCGATCCCGTTTTGCGGGACCGGTTAGCGCATACAATCGAACAGAGTGGTATTTCACTGACGAGTAGATCCCATCCAAAAACGGGACCGTCAAACCTCTCCCACCTATGCTACGCAGCACAACCGTATACGCAATATCAAGCTGTAGTAAAGCTTCTGGGGTCTTTTCGTCTAACTGCAGGTAACCGGCATCTTCACCGGTACTGTATTTTCACCGAGCTGTGCTCCGAGACAGTTCCCCAGTCGTTACACTATTCGTGCGCGTCTGAACTTCACGTTATCCATTATTTCTAATGGCGTAGACTATACTTTCATCTAATGTTCGACCTCATAGGTCGAACACAGAGCCGGCGTGTTAGGTATTCGACATACCTCTAGCGCATCTGAGCGCTAAGTCGTTACGGGGTCAAACAATGTGTTGACTTCCCACGGTATTACCTTTCTGTTATCGCTACCTCTCCTTGAAAGAGCGCTCGGGATTCAGGCTTCACCGTTATGAGCCGGTTTACGTCCCGCATCGCTGCGGGATTTGGCAATTCAATTACCAGACACAATTCTGTTACTTTCTATCCTCGAGTGTCGAGAATATTGACTCCAACTGATGGAGCGGCTTGACGCGAGCCAAGCTCTCTATGTCGCCATAGAGTTCAGACTATATCATCGCCGAGTTTTCTTTTTAGAAAAACCGGCGTTCTGCGTGTAGTCGTTGAGGAGCCGTTGAAGTGTCTGCATTCGCTCACGCTGCCGCGCATGACGCAACGGATATTGCGCAAGGAATAACGGACACACTTTTTGAAGTATTTGGGAATGATTGATTTCGTAATGGTATACGCCGTCTTTTCTTTTTCGCACAGTTCCGTGCTGCAGAAATTCTCGAAATAGCTCAACGATCTTTCGATCTTTCATAGCTACCGCGAAATACGGCTGTCGGCGACTTTTGCTCTTTTTGAATCCAAAAGATCCTTCGCCATCAAGCACTCCTGACAAGAAATACCCGATGGCATTTCTCGTAACAGGTTCTTGCGCATACGGTTTATCAATTACGCCGGATTCTTTCACCGCTCGTAGTTTTTTTCGTATACTGTCCATTACTTCAACCTTCTTTTGGTGTTTGCTTGAACCACGATGTGCTTTGAGATACACAAATGCTTCTCTCAGAAACGCCACGCGATTTTTTGCAAGATCACCAACAATAATCGGGTATTGATCAAGGAAGTCGAGTACAACTTGTACGCGATTTTTACCTCGCGCACTTAAGTTAAATGCTCCTTTGACCAAACTGATTATTCCACCTCCTTTCATTACCACTTTGTTGACTTTCTGTAGCAGATTTCTATCCGCATTTGTAACAGTGATATCAACGGCATAGTAGTAATGCCCTACCGGATTGTAATTTGCCGCTTTGATGACAGAACAGGTCATTTCAGCCGCAAAAAATCCAGAGTAATAGAAGTTTTCTTCTTTCGACGTTTCCTGCGGATTACCCGGCTTCCGATTTACATCGGAATCACTGGAAGCATTTTTACTCATGTATACATTTTACCAGACAAAGCTAAACTAGCCTATGTCTGTTGTTTTCACAAGTAGCTCCAGATACCACCGGACTTTCCCGCATATAGCAGAATTTGCAATCAATCTTTCGATTGAAGGTCCCAGTCTTCTAGGAATTTCGCTACCTTAGGACGATTATAGTTATCGCCGACATTCACCAGGGCTTACACAAATCACCAGTACATATTGCTACATACCAACGTTCGTGGTTGACCTTCTGGCATTGGTCAAGTGTCACCCCCTATACATCCTCTTACGAGTTCGCAGGGAGCTGTGTTTTTGGTAAACAGTCGCCAGGGAGACTTTCGCTGCGTCCGTCACACAAAATGGCATCGTTGCACTGTGTCAGAGTACAGCTGTGTCAGCTCTACTCAGTTAATCTCTCGCGCGCAAATTAGTATTCTAATCATCGCAACGGAAGACACAATGCCATTTTGTGTGACGGAAGGCCTTATTCCGAAGGTACGGCCGATTTTTTGCCGAGTTCCTTGGAGCACACTCACTCGTTCGCCTTGGTCTACTCGACCTGATCACCTGTGTCGGTTTGCGGTACGGTCGTACATATGGTTAAGCTTAGAAGTTTTTCTTGGCGAGCTCTTCGCAGTGGTCCTCTCTCTCCGAGGAGAGAGCATACCCCCGCGCCCAACGATAGTGCTATTAAAAGCAGTACACCGGATTTTCCTGGTGTACCCATCTCAAGGCGCAGACGTCAATCCAATAAGACGTCACTACTTGTGTCTCGCGTAACTCCATCGCCCATATGCCGGTTGGGGAATATTAACCCCATGTCCATCACCTGCGGCTTTCGCCATCGGCTTAGGCCCGACTAACCCTTGGCTGATCACCATCGCCAAGGAAACCTTGATCTTTCGGCGTGCGGGGCTCTCACCCGCATTGCGGTTACTTGTGCCTGCATTCTCTCTTCTGAACGCTCCACTATGGGTCGCCCCTTTAGCTTCATTGCGATCAGAATGCTCTCTTACCACTCGCGCTCATGGCAAGCCATGAACACGAATCCTCAGTTTCGGTACTACGTTTTAGCCCCGATTATCTTCGGCGCAAAATCTCTCGATGAGTGAGCTGTTACGCTTTCTTTTAATGATGGCTGCTTCTAAGCCAACATCCTCATTGTCTAAGAAATTTCACCTCCTTGTGATGCACTTAACGTAGATTTTGGGACCTTAACTGGAGATCTAGGACTCTTCTCCTTTCGTACGGTGGAGCTTAGCCCCCACGTACTAACTGCCGTATAACGCAAATGGTATTCGGAGTTTGATAGGGTTAGTGAGCTTGCGCCCTGTCTAACCCTTCCAGTGCTCTACCCCCACTTGCCAATAAATACGACGCCAACCCAAAAGTTGTTTCAGAGAGAACCAGCTATTACAAGGTTCGATTAGCTTTTCACTCCAACCCACAAGTCATCCGAGAGTTTTGAACGGCTCAACGGTTCGGGCCTCCATCTGTCTTTCGACAAACTTCACCCTGCTCATGGGTAGCTCACCTTGCTTCGGGTCTTATGCATGCTACTTCCCCCCACCAAAGGCGGAGAATTCGCGCTATTCACACTCGGTTTCCCTGCGGCTTCGAGGTTTTACCCCTTAGCCATTCGCAGCATACATAAACTCGCAGGCTCATTCTTCAATAGGCACGCGGTCGTGGTTCCACCTTGCGGTGTCACCACTCCCACTCTTTGTAGACATATGGTTTCAGATCTATTTCACTCCCCTCCCGGGGTGCTTTTCACCATTCCCTCACGGTACTAGTTCACTATCGGTCTTTGAAAGTATGTAGCCTTACCGGTTAGTTCCGGCACATTCACTCGAACCTGTCGTGTTTCGAGCTACTCAAGGACAATTAAGAAGTTGTTTCGGTTTCGCCTACGGGGCTTTCACCCTCTGGGGCCGCGCTTCCCAGCGCGCTCGGCTACCTAACAATTTGTAACTTCTTGCCACTAAAGGCCTAACCGCCTTATAACCCCGCGAATTTCTCGTACCACTCGAATGCAAGTTTTTTTATGACTTCTGCAAGTGGTCTGAGAAATTCAACGGTTTGGGCTTATTCGTTTTCGCTCGCCGCTACTCACGAAATACCTATTGGTATCTTTTCCTCTCGGTACTGAGATGTTTCACTTCCCGAGGTTTACCTCTCACATTGCTGTGAGATAACAGAAATTTCTTTCTATTGAGTTTCCTCATTTGGAAATCTCCGGATCAAAGGTTGCTTGGCACCTCCCCGAAGCATATCGCCGCCACGCCGCGTCCTTCATCGCCTTTCAAAGCCAAGGCATCCACCATACGCCCTTGTTGTTCCTTCTCCCAGCCCGACAGAGTCTTTCTGACGGGTTTGTGAAAGAAAAGGAAGTTTGAGAACCGCAATAATTTGTTGTTGATTCAGACATCGTTCTCAAGAACGTCTGAATAGTTTCTACATTTTGATTTTTTGGCAGGAGTGTTACTCCTGCCCAAACATGTCAGGGCCTTACGCCTTACATATTTGCCTGCCCACCTACACACCCACACGCCCGCCAAACTATAACCTAGTCGTCGAGCTAAAGACCCACATTGGAAGTGGCTATGTGATGGAATTAAATTGTCAAAGTTCTTCGCACCTACGACAGATTTAATGAACAAAAAACCCGCTCTTCGCGGGATAATTGGCAACAAAGAAGTCGCCTGCTATCGCCGCAATTTCGCTTGATTAGTGGTTACCATATCTGTACTGTCCAGTGTATAGGAAGAGCTCTTTTGTGTCAAATAGCAAAAACCGCCCCGAGCTTGTAGAGGGGCGGTTTTTGCTATGTGTGTCGTATAAGAGGATTATCCTCGACGATTGTTAATCTGCTCGCGAGTCTTTTCTATCATACGGCTTGCGGCCTCCTGGCCGCCCAAGCCAAACGACAAACCAAACGCGAGCGAGAGCGCTACCACAAGCCCGGTGAAGAGTGTTTGCAAGTATACCGCTGCAATGCCAACCTGTGAGAGCGCGACGATAATCGCAAAACCCCATATAGACCAGCGAGCAACTTGTCCGGCCAACCCAGCCGAGTGTATGCCCGCCGCGCGAGCGGCACCAACCACCAGCCCCTGCACCACCTCCGCTATAACGGCCGCAACCAGCAAGATTAGGACTGCGACTATAACCGCCGGGAGGAACGAAACAACTATCTGGTTAAGGAAAAGTGTCACGGCTGTTAGGCCCATGACCTGGAGCGAGGCCATCAAGAACACGACGATAATAAACCACTTTACCAACGCACCAAGGAATGCTCCCGAGTCGAGATTATACCCAGCGCGCTGCACCACTTCTTCAATCCCGGCAGACTTAAGCGCCTGGTCGACTTTTATCGCCCGGATTGCTTGTGCAATGATGCGCCCCAAAAGCGCGCCAATGAACCAGCCGATGACAAAAATAATAATCGCAAACAGAAAGTTCGGGATGAAATTAATGGTGCTCTGCAGAAGGTTTGTAAACGACTGCTGGAGCACCTCAACCCATGTCTGTACTACCATATTACTAAAAGGCTAAAGGAGCCATTATTAAATGTATAATTCGACCCCTTAATTGTACAACGTATAGGGTGCATAAAAAGGCTCCTGTGGATAGCGAAAAAAGCTTATAGGTTTTAGGTTATATCAATCTACTCGCCCCTTATTTTCTATCACCTACAATCTACAACCTTATTTCAGTCCTATGTCGAGCTTGTCGAAGATGATGCGATGTGGATAGTCAAACACATCGCGCACCAGATGGTCGTTCATGTTAAGTCGGTACAGAAATTCCTCGGTTGAGAGGTATGCATACCGTAGCTCTTTTCCCATCTGCGACTCAAGTACGCGCACATTATTTTTAAGCTTGCGGTCATGTATTCGCTCGCCAACCACGAAAAGGTCTAGGTTGCTGTTCCACTCGCCTAAAAAAATGCCGGAAACGATTATAAGTTTTATTGCCCCCGCCTGCCGGATGCGGCTGTACACCTCTTCGCTCTGCGCTGGAGCGTTGAGAAACAAATTTTGGAGCGCGGTAAGATATGGAAAGTCGCCGTTGAGTGTGTAGTGTTTGCCCCTGCCGCGCGCCGCGCGCGTGGTGAGTTTGATGCGGGTAAAGGCGGCAATATCGCGCCGCGCTTCGGTGTGGGAGACGCGTGCACGCGCAGCGGCATCGTCGAGAGTAAAAGTGTCGGCAGGGTTTAACAGGAAAAGGCGCAGGAGCTTCACCCGTGCAGCGCTTCCGAAGAGTTTTCCGAGTGTGTCAGACATACCGCAAATACAGACAGTGGTCACTGGACATTCTATGCGAACTCCACCCATAACGCAAAATCAGCCCTAAGTTTTTGTCGAAGGGCTGGTTTTGCCAAAAAAACGGTACCTGTCTACTTCAACTCGACTTTACCGCCAGCCGCCTCAATCGCCTTCTTGATGGCATCGGACTCCTCCTTTTTCATCCCCTCTTTTAGGACAGTCGGTGCGGCGTCTACGAGGTCCTTGGCCTCTTTAAGACCCAGCCCGAGAGCATCCTTCACCGCCTTAATAACCTGTACCTTAGCCGCGCCAGCATCGGTTAGATGTACGTTGAACGAGGTTTTCTCCTCCTTTTGCTCGCCGGAGCCTCCGTCGGAGGCGGCGGCAACCGCTTGCGCGCTCACACCCCAGTGTGTCTCCAAGGCCTTCACGAGTTCATGGAGCTCGAGCACGGACATCTTTTCAACACTATCAATTAGCGCCTTAAACCGCGCTGGTGTCTCTTTTTTATCTTCCTTCTTTTCTTCTTCCATATGATTTTGAATTAATTAATTCTGTCAAACCAAGTATTATCATCCTTGAGCAGACTGCTTAGCCCGCTCGCTTAAGACCACGGCAAATCTCTGTAGTGGGCTGTTAATAAGCTGTACAAACTGCGCACGAAGTGTGTCGAGTCCCGGTATGGCGGCGATGGAAGCTATTTCCTCTTTGCCGACAAACTTCCCCCCAAAAACGCCGCCCGCAAACGCCAAGTGCTCGCCAAACTTTTTGACAAACACGGCCAACGCGCGTGCGGGACCGAGTTCATCCTTGCCCCATACAAGCGCTATCTCGCCCTCCAACTCTGGCGCTGTGCCCTCAAACTTTGCTTCCTCAAGACCGCGGCGTATAAGAGACTTTTTTACCACGGCGTAACCGATGTTCTCTGTCCGCAGTGCTTTGCGCATTTCAGTTGCCTCGGCAACCGTTAGCCCCTTAAAGTTCGCAAACACAATAGTCGCAGCATCCTTTGCAATGCCGCGGACTTTTGCCACAACCTCTTCCTTCTTTTTTCTAGTAATTGCCATACTGATTTTCTTCGGGCAAGAAAAATGCCCGTATTACAGGGCTCAAGATCGACACCTCGGCAGACGCTCTCTACTTGAGCATTACCTCCTACCTCTAGGAGATCTGCGGTCTTCGGCCCCTATGCGAGAGAGATTACTGCGGATGCGCCACCGAGTCAAGGTCGTCGTCCTGCGCCCCTAGATGCGAAGCGGCTATCATCACGCTAAAGGCGGCGGCGATAATTACGACAAAACCGAAGAAGAAGCGGAAAAACGTTTTGGTAAAAAATCGGTCCATTTTTTTATAATAACATGTCCTATTTTTCCAAGGACTCCCCTTGGAAGCTCTTGAACTCCATAAGCATCTCCTCGACACTCTCGAGCGCGGAGACACCGGTGGGCAGTACGTCTTTGGCAAGAATCACTCCCTCCTTTCGCCCGCTATGGAAGTAGTCCTCATAGCTCGAATACCTAAAACGTTTTATAAATGCAATCGCGCCAACAACATCCGTCAAACCCCTTTCCTTCCAGCTTGGCTCAAATAGATTAAGTGGGTTAAGGTGTACATACGAAAATAGCCACCTAAAATAATCGTCGTTGTCTACATGCCTAGCTCGAAACGGCTTACAGAACAATCCACCGCTTCTTTCGTACTTTTGGTTAAAGTACATCGAGTGGGCGGTCAAAAGCCGGCCCAAAAATCTGCTAGCACCTCCTTTTTGATCCTCCCGGACAATAAGGTGAAAATGATTTGGCATCAGCGAGTACGCTAAAATACTTAAAATACGCTTCCCCACATCACTTTCCAAGGGCGACCCTTGAATGTCCTTATATACCAACGGTTTTGCGCCGTTACAAAGATGTAACAGACTTTGGAAGCGTTTCCAGTCAGTATCTTCTTGAAAGATTGTGCGTTTTTCGACCCCACGATTATATATGTGGTAATACTCGCCGGGGACAAATGCAAATTTTCTTTGCATATTTGCATTATATCAAACAAACAAAGGCCTCCCAAGGGTCGCCCTTGGAAAGCTTTTTATTGCATTATATCAAACAAACAAAGCCTTTCCAAGGGCGACCCTTGGAAAGGCTTTTACAGGGAGGAGGATTGGGAGGAGTAGTAGTCGGCTTTGGCTTGGTCGTGGAGAAAGTTTTGGTACAGGTCTGCAAGGTTGCTGTAGGCAATGGGAGAGGTCGGCCATTGTTTGGTGACATAGAGCCAGATAGTCTCGGCACCGCGGTAGTCGCCGCCTATTTTGTGGAGAATGGCCAAGTTCATCCATGCGTCGAAGTCCAGCTTGTTTTTGTCGAGCCGCGCCACATCTGCCGCAAGCTTTGTCTCAATTACCTCGCGCACGTCTTTTGCGATAGATTCAGCATAGACGACAGGCGCGCGATAGTTGTGGGCGACCAAATTTGGGCCGGAAGAGATTGGGATTTCCGTAATGGTGTAGTCGCCACCGGTGGTAGACGCTGTGACTCCGTCTTGAGTACTCGTGACATCACCCGACGACACCGAGCCGGTGGTCTCTGGGTTTGCCTGTCTATAGTAGATATAACCGCCTAAAAACACCGCCAGGACAAGGAGAGTTACGAGCAAATTGCGCTGGGCGGGAGATATTTGCATAGGAATTAGCATAGCACAAAAATGCAAAAACCCCACTCAAATGAGTGGGGTTTTTGCTTGCCCATCCTGTGCCCTTGCGGCAAAGGAGGGCTGCAACTGTTGTCGCCAGCTGCGCTAACTCGTTTAGAGTTAGGCCGAGTGGATTAGAATCCGCTCGAAGGAAGGCCCGATACGTAGTAGCCGTCGAACCAATCAAGAGCCGTAATGCCTGGCGTCGTAGACGCGTTGTCAGACCATACGAAGTTATTGGTTGTCGATGTTGCGTACCCGAGGGATGCGCTCTGTGTTGCGCCGACAGTCGCCGCAATGTTGGCGTTTGTCCCAGCAACCTGTGTTGAGGTTGCGGCATCACCCAAAATTGTTGCGTTGACGCTCCAGTTGGTCGCGGAAGCGGCCGGTGCCACATCACCCTCGACGACGAAGTACTTCGTACCGGTGAACGAGTATGGCGTTGTCTGGATGAAGCTCACGGTCGGAGCCGCGATGTCGAGCAAGCCGCCAAGCGCCGCTGTACCGCCGAACTGACCGCCGGTCGTACCCGATATGTTGGCCGGGCCCGAGCCGTAGCCGATGGTGTAAGCGTAGAGCTTGAGGTTGGTCACGCTTGCAGACGTAGTCGCAAGTTTAACCGAGATTTCGTAGAGACTTATCGGCCCGGCACCGTTTGCCGTGACGGTGAATTGCTTCAGCGTCCGGGCTGTGCCGTTGCAGACAGGAGTCGAGTTGTTGGTGCACGAGACACCCGCGTTGCTGACGGTCGGGTAGCTCTTGTACATCTGGATACCCGCTACACCTGCCGTCGCGCCCGACTGTATAGTCGTACCCGAAGACTGGCCTGTGCCCTCTGCGTTGAGCGGGTCAACCTTGATAACATCGCCCACACCGCCGCCGTAGCTCACGCCAATGTTGGCGAGGTCAGCTTTGACCGTGAGGGTCTTGTCTTCATCCTTCGGCAAGGTTATTGAGAGTGCCGAGGAAGTAGCCGATGTGTCGGTACCGGTGAATGTAACCGTACCCACCAAGTCTGCTCCATCGTAGAGGTAGACCTGGGTGAGGTCGGAAACACCGCTGTTGGTGCTGTTGCCCGAGGCGGTCGAAGCGGAGTTACCGCTGTTTGTGAGCACAAGTCCGAGCTTGGTGAGCGTTATCGGCTCATTGGTAGCGCGGAGATTGATTACCCCTACAGTAACGCCAGTCGCGCCCGCAGGTACCAGTGCGTACGAGGGAGACGATGAGTGGACTGTAACGGTCATTGAACCAGCACCGATAGTCATCGTGCCACCAGTTGCATTACCGAAGGTCTCGGTAATAGAGCCGCCAGAGGTGACACCGGTCGAAGTCCAGTTGGCCGCGGCGGTGCTGATACTCGGGATGATGGTGCCGCTAGACACTGACGATGCAATGTTGCACTTAAGACCGATGGTCTTGACAGTGCCCTTCGCTATAGTCATTGAGTTGTCGAAGGTGTAGGTAGTTGCCGAGCCGCTCGCCGCGAGTGTTGAAGGCACATTGGAGCCCGTGTTGAGCGCCGTGGTGTCGTCAAAGACCTGGCAGGAGTTAAGCTCAGCGATGGTCACCGTGACCATGGTAAGGATGATGGGCACCGAAGAGATGCGTACATCCTCGCCCGACTGCGAAGCATCGAGCTGGAGGTTTGCCAAGAGGATACCCTGGCCGCCTCCCACGATGGTTTGCGAAGACGGAGTGGTCGAGAGCGAGACAACGAGTGCCGACGCTTTGACCGTCATCGTGTTCATCGCGAAGTCACCTGTCGAGATGGTGATGGTGTTGCCCGTAACCTGGCCTGTTACACCGCTCCACGTAGACGGGTCGGTAGAAACTATGACGGTGCCGTTGTTCGGTGCCGCCGAAGGAATCTTACCCTTGACAGTGTAGATGTGGCGCCCTGTTGGGAAGGTAACAGTGTCGGTGAAGGTAACAGTGCAGCCCGTGGTGCAGGTTGACGCTTCGTCAACCGGGCCAGCGACTACAACGCCGTTTTCATCAACAATCGAGATAGAGGTGAGAACCCCGCCGCTCGTGCCAATCCACCCAGAAGACGTCGCTATCGTAATAGGAAGGGAAGTGACGGAAACCGCCTCACCCTTGAAGTCCGTTACGAAGCCGCCCAAGACCTGGTTCGGAACATTCGCCGCAATGTTTTGCGCGGCGACTTCCGTTGCCTTGCCTATGGTCGTTACCGTACCTGCGTTGATGGTCGTTACATAACCCGTGAACCATGGCTGGTAGGTGCCGGAAGGCGCGATACCGTAGCCGTAGGTCTGGCCGACAAAGTAGACGTCTGTCACTTTGTCGATGTCGAAGTCAACGGTGCGGCTTGCCGAGTTGCTGCCGACTAAGTCTGCCTTGTTGTAGAGGTCTATTGAGTTGCCCTTGGCGATAAAGAGACCGCCTGGGAAAACAGTAGTGTAGTACTTGCCGTCTGAAGAAACGGTCGTCGGATACGATGTGCCGTCTACAACGGAAACTACATTTGCAAGGTCAACCGAGCTTGCGGTGCCCACCTGGCGCCAGCGAACGCTGTAGAGCCGGAGGTCTTCTGCGGAGCCGGCGGTGAAGCGCAGGCCCGAGATGCGTACGGCCGTATCGCCAATGTTCTTTGACTGGTCTGCACCAGGGTCAAAGGACGATGTGGTGGTTGATACCGAGCCAAGCGTCAGGGTCGTGTTGATAGTGTGGCTTGCACCAAATATCGGGAGCGAACCTGCAACCGGCGCGGATGAGTTTATCGCTACAACTTTGAGCGAAACTATCTGGCCATTGTTGGCAGTTGCTGTAGAAGAGATATTGCCTGCAACCGTTAGCGACTTTGTTTCA
>Ga0209542_10004037_pt1 | contig 30649 bp, 27 predicted proteins | sample RifCSPhighO2_01_FD_184028 | JGI IMG/M metagenome (GOLD analysis project Ga0209542, IMG submission 184028) | Soil microbial communities from Rifle, Colorado - Rifle CSP2_plank highO2_0.1 (SPAdes) (version 2) | ecosystem: Environmental > Terrestrial > Deep subsurface > Rock core/Sediment ... | reverse complement strand
TATACTAGATACTGATCCCTATATCCTTAATCTTATCGATACCCCAGGCCATGTTGATTTCAGTTATGAAGTTGAAAGGTCGCTTGCGGCCTGCGAGGGTGTAGTCTTACTTGTCGACGCCACCCAAGGTGTTCAGGCTCAAACTCTTTCCCATTTCCAAAAAGCAAAAAAATTGGGGTTAAAAGTCATTCCGGTGGTAAACAAAATTGACATGCCCAACGCCCAGATTAACGAAACATTAGATGAGTTAAACCAACTCGACAAGTTTGACAAAATTTTAAAGATCTCCGCAAAAACGGGAGAAGGAGTAAAAGAATTATTAGAGGAAATAATACTAAAAGTCCCCGGACCTTCTGCCAGGTCAGAGCCCACAGTTCGGGCTTTGATATTCTCGTCGCAATACGATCCACAAAGGGGAACCATTGCTTATATTCGGGTAGTTGACGGGGAAATTAAAACCTCCGATAAGCTATTTTTCCTGGCAACCAGACTATCCGGGCAAATATTGCAGATGGGACATTTTAAACCCACGATGGTTTCAGCAGAAAAATTATCGGCCGGGGAAGTGGGGTATATAATCACTAACATTAAGGATCCGTCTCTGGTTAAAATCGGGGACACAATTACTACGAACTCCGAACTCCCGACTCAGAACTCCTTGCCGGGTTACAAAGACCCCAAGCCAATGGTCTATGTTTCGGTCTTTCCCGTTGACCAAAATGATTACTATTTATTGGAAGATGCCCTAAAAAAATTAAAACTAAATGATGCAGCGCTAACCTTTGTCACCACCTCATCAAAAGCCTTAGGACGAGGATTTAAGTGCGGGTTTCTAGGTCATCTTCATGCCGAGGTCTCCCAAGAAAGATTAGAGAAGGATTTTGACCTGTCAATTATTTCCACCTCCCCAACGGTTGATTACCAAAATAATATGGAGCCCTGGGTTGTGGCCACTATTATTACGCCGGCAGATTACCTGGGAATGGTGATCCAGCTTTGCGAAGATCGCCGCGGGCAATCAATTGATATGAGCTACCACGGTAACCGGGTCACCGTTATCTACGAACTGCCTATGGCCGAAATTATTACCGATTTTTTTGATCAATTGAAGTCGAAATCTTCGGGTTACGCCAGTATCGACTATGAACTTTTGGAATACCGACCGTTTGAGTCCGTCAATTTAGATATTTTAATAAATCACGAGCCAATCGACGCCATGTCGCAAATAATGGAAAAATCCCGAGCTGTCATATACGGAAGGCAGATTGTGGAGAGATTAAAGGCGGCCATTCCCAGGGCTCAGTTTCCCTTTCCTATTCAAGCCTCAATTAATGGCGAGATAGTGGCCCGGGCCGATGTGGCGGCCTTTCGAAAAGATGTCATTGCCAAACTGTACGGCGGCGACCGAACCCGCAAAGATAAATTGTTGGAAGCACAAAAAAAAGGCAAGAAAAAATTAAAAACCATCGGCCGCGTCGAACTCCCCGGTGACATATTTTTGAAAGTTTTTAAGACCTGATCAGTTGACCACGTCCTCAAGCCATGAAGTAAAATCGTCGTTAATATTTTCCACGTTTAATTCCCCAATAAAGTTATCGTAGGTTACCTGCTTTTTAACGAGGTCTTTTATTTTTTGGTAATACCCATCTTTTGTTTTTATTATCAAGACAACTTCCGGTTCTTCTGTTAGTTTATTTTTGTAGTTGTAGATGCAAGTTATTGGGAAAAAGTTTACGCAGTTTGCCAATTTTTTCTCCAACACTTCCCGCCCGATTTTCCTCGCCTCGTCAGAATTATTTAGCGTGACATAAATAATTTTCATAATTGTACAAATTATAGCATTGAGGGAAGACTCTTTATTATTACTTAGATGTTGGAAGGGGGGCGACAAGGCCGTAGCCGGAAAGAACCTGATTGACTCCAAGAACGACGGTTTCCAGGGCTTGTTTTTGATCCGACTGATTTTTGGCACTGTTTATGGCATCGGCATAGTACCTGCTAATTCGGGAATTTATACCCCCGGTCCCGTCCCAGGTTAAAGAAGACAGATAAGAGCTTTGGGCTGTCTTTGCCTGATTTATAAAAACAGAGACGGTGGGTTCGCCCGCAAGCATGGTGGCCATGTCTACCCGCCCGTACGGTTCTCCGAATCCCCGATATTTTGCTGCTGCCGTATAAAGTTTCGTCAGCTCTTCCTCTGAAGAGATAAATTTCAGAAAATCCCAGGCGACAGACTGCTTTTTGGAGTTCTTCGCCACCCCTTCAACCCAGTAGGAAGCAAGATTTACAGTTTTGTCCGGAAGCTGCGGGGCGGGAACAACCTTAAAGACCAACGCCGGATTTATGGCTTTGATATCAAAATAGTCCCAGGAGTATCCAAAGTACATCGCCAAATTTCCTTTGGCAAAAGCCAGTTTTGACTCGTCCTGAGTTTCATCCCAAATCTGATCTAGTGTCTGAAAACCGGTGTAATAAGAAAGGGCTTCTTCGGCCAGACTACCGGTAGGATTAGCAATCTCCACTCCGCTTTGAAGAAGTAAAAGTGACATGATGTCCTGCCAATGAGTAACGTTGCCCGCATTGCCAAGAGCCGCTCCTGCTCGCTCAATCCGCTCCCCGTTTCGCACGGTCAATTTTCTGGCAGTGTCCAAAAATTCCTGTGGCCAAGAACTGGGATAGGCAAGGCCTGCCTGAGTAAAGATATTTTCGTTGACATATAAGGCCAGAGTATCAATTTCCAGAGGAATGCCATAGTAACTACCGGCCGAGTACAGATCTTTCTGGGCCACCGGGTAAAAAGTGGCCTTATAAGCACCGGCGCTATAGGCGCTTGTTGGCACGGGGCTTAAATTATTTTTAAGCATTGGCAACCAGGTATTGTGATAGCGGAAAATATCCGGAGGGGTAGTCCCCTTTAGGGCCGTGGACAAAGTATCCCGATACTGAAGCTGGGATTTTTTCTTATAATTAATTGTCACGTTCGGGTGAAGTTTTTGATAATCGGCAATGACCGTTGTATAGACGGATTCCGGCTCCCAAAGCCCCCAATACTCCAAAGTGGTCGTCCCGAATCCTCCAAAAAAGTATCTCGCCAGAAAATATACCCCGACAACAAGTAGCCCTAATACTGCAAATAATATAAGTACAAGTTTTTTTGTCGACATTCTTATATAATTACCGTAGCATAGATGAAAATTTTTTTAAAGGACCTGTTTCTAGCATTCTTTGTCAGCCTCTTTGCTTCGGCAATTATTGCCGGAGCCGGGAATTTATTGTTTGAATTTAAATTTGAAAACAGAGTTTATCCGGGGATAAAAATTGATAACATCAATTTTGGAAATACCACTCCTCAGGAGATAAGTAACTACTTTTCCAGAGAACCCGATCTACCTGACACAGTTAATTGGTATTTTGAGGATGCCACCTTTTCCGCAAAAGTTGCTGATTTCTCCATAAAATACGATGTCTTTTTGATGACTGACCGCGCTCTCTCGGTCGGACGGCAAACAGGAAATTTATACTATGACTTTCTGCAAAAGCTCTCGGCAGCAGCCGGAAATATTAATCTTCCGGTCGAAATAACCACGGACGAAGGCGCGATTGACCGTTTCCTGACAGAAATTTCTCCTAAAGTTGAGTCGCCTGCCGTTGATGGCCAGTTCAAATTTGAGCCCGGAACCGGGCCTGACGGAAAAGGGCGGGTGGTAGCATTCGACCAGTCAAAAAACGGCATTGAAATTGACCGTGATAAATTCAGGGAACAGTTAATATCCCTTGTTGGTAATAAAAAAACAGATTTTATTTTACCCACCAAAGTAATCACTCCGAGGGTCACTTCTGAAGAAGTCAATAAACTGGGAATCAAGGATCTATTAGGAACGGGAGTTTCCTATTTTTATGATTCTATCCCCGGAAGGGTGGCCAATATAAAAGTGGGAACGGAAAAAATTTCCGGTTCTCTTATTGCTCCCGGAGAAGTTTTTTCTTTTGATGAAGCGATTGGAACAGTCTCTGCCATTTTCGGATTTTCCAAAGCTTATGTTATCAAGGAAAACAAAACCGTTTTGGAAGATGGTGGGGGGGTTTGCCAGGTGTCAACTACACTTTATCGGGCAGCAATTAACGCCGGCCTTCCGGTTTTGGAACGAGTGGCGCATTCGTACCGGGTTCCGTTTTATGAACAAGGAGGGTTCAAACCGGGGATGGATGCCACTGTTTATCCCCCGTCACCCGATTTTAAGTTCAGAAATGACACCCCATCATGGATTTTGATCCAGGCCCATTTTGACGATAAAAGTTCCAAGCTCACATTTGACATTTTTGGGGCCTCAGACGGAAGAACAACAGAAATTTCCGGACCGGTAATTCTTTCTGTTTCTCCTCCCCCGGCACCCATTTATGAAGATCAGCCAGACAAACCGGTGGGATTTATACAGCAGGTAGATACAGCTCATTGGGGAGCAGAAACCTACTTTATAAGAAAAGTAACAAGAGACGGGACCGAACTTATAAATGAAACCGTCAAAACTTCGTATATCCCCTGGCCCGCTAGATATCTGCGCGGAACCAAAAGTTGAGCTAACTAATTTTCCTTAATTCTATCTCTTCTGACAAAACCAGGTGAAGTTCTTAAATTAAAATGTGACAAAAAAAATTCAACAGCTTCTGAGCCCATCGCCTGAACCACGTCTAAATCTCCACCGACGGCTTCAGTAAAATCCCTGAGGTTGTCACTTTTTCTTGCCTGTTCTACCTTCCCAATTATTTTATTTAATTTGTTTGTCTCATCTTCACTTAGTGCCATAATTACTTGACCTATAGTACTGCTGGCTGTTAAAAATTACAACTCCTTGGTAAAATTCAGTTCAAATGAATATTTTAGGAATTGAGACCAGTTGTGACGAAACAGCGGCGGCGGTTGTGGTCGACGGGACTAAACTTCTAACTAATGTTGTCGCCAGTTCGCAGGAAATGCATGCCAAATTCGGCGGAATTATTCCGGAAAAAGCCGCCCGGGAACAACTTAAGTCAATTATTCCCGTTATTACCGAAGCTATGGGTAATCATCAAATTGACGCACTTGCGGTAACTTATGGCCCCGGCCTTATCGGCTCATTGCTCGTTGGTGTGGAAACAGCAAAAGCGCTAGCGTTTGCTTGGAATAAACCCTTAATTCCCGTTAATCATTTAATTGGCCACATTTATGCCAATTGGCTTGACGGTAAGACTCCACAATTCCCCGCCTTAGTGCTTCTGGTCAGTGGCGGTCACACGGAACTTATTTTAATGGCGAACCACGGTAAATTTAAGTATCTCGGCGGGACCCGGGACGATGCCGCAGGGGAATGTTTTGACAAATGCGGCCGATTGTTAAACCTGCCCTACCCCTATGGCCCATATATTGAAAAACTGTCCGAAGAGTTCGATCCCCAAAATAAACTTGGAATTTCCTTTCCCCGTCCGATGTTAAACGACAAGAATTTAGAATTTTCTTTTTCTGGACTTAAAACGGCTTTTCTAAACGAATATACAAAAATTAACGATAAAACAAGAGAAAATGAATTAGCCTATGCTCTACAGGAGGCAGTGACAGATGTTTTAACCGAGAAAACTGCCCGGGCAATTTTAAAGTACCGTCCTGTTTCCTTACTTGTAGCCGGAGGAGTCTCGGCTAATAAAAAACTACGGGAAAAATTAAATGCTATGGTTCAAAGCCGGTTTCCAAATTTAAGACTTTTTATCCCCCCGATTAGTCTTTGCACCGACAACGCCTCATACATTGCCTCCGCCGCCTTTTTTAATTATCATGAAGTCCCTTGGGAAAAAGTTAATGCCGACCCCAGTTTGCAAATAAGGTAATTTAGAGGCTATTTCTTACTCGGACGACCGCGTTTGGGCTTTTTTGGCGAGATATTTATTGTTTCAAACGGCAATGGTTTTTGAACATAGATTACGGGCTGTCGATATGCCAAAACCAAGGCTCCGATCGCAAATGTTAATAGTATCCAGTGAATTACTATCCCTACAACAGGAATTAGACCTAAAATTGTAAAGACAGTAAGACCTAAGACCATTGCCCACCCTCGTCTCTCGCCAAATTTTGAAAGCATGATTTTCCGGCCCAAAAAGAAAGCGACGACAAAGCGGGCAACAAAAGCCACAAAAATTGAAATCAAAAATGTAAAGAAGGCCAAAGGAATTCCAACAATCGTGACTATTAGTAGACCAATGACAAGAAGTCCAATTAGTATGGAGATAATCCCCCAGCCAAATACGGCGTACGGCCGATTTTCCATGGCCATGACTGTTTTTTCAAAACCTCTGGGAAATAGGCCCAGGAGAATAAAACCTATAATAAAGGAGACGATTAAAGTTAGAATCTCAGTTACGGGTCTTAGTTTTTTAAATATATCTAAATATCTTTGCAGTCCGAAAAATCGCGGGAACTGTTCATCTTTTGTCTGCGGCTCAAATAATATCGATCCGGAAACCGTCGCTCCGGGTTCCAAAACAGCTTCTGACTTCCCAGTGTATTTCAAATTGCCAGCCACCGAGGCCTGAGGGCCGAGCATAAACTGAGAATTGGCAACCACAAAAGCTTCATTGGAAATCGTCGTATTTAAATACAGCCGGCCGCCAAAAAATCTAAAACCTCTGTTAATCTTAGCCGCAGAAAGATCAAGGTTTCCCCCAGCCGCTATTAAACTGCCACCGATTGCGGCTTGTTTATCAATTGTCATGTTCCCTCCAACCAGGAGGACGTTGCGGCCAACTGACCCGGACAAAGTGATATCGCCACCAGTTACCCGAATGTTATTAGAGACAGCTCCGTTCACATTAACCTTCCCTCCGGCCACGAATAGATCCCCGTCAATATTGCCGTTAACAGTAACTATCCCTCCGGCAAAAAAGGCGTCCCCTTTAATATCTCCTTCTATCAAGATTGTGTCCCCCACCCTAAAATAATCCGAGTCGATTGTTTGGCCTTTGGACAAAACTTCGACATTTGCAGCCAAGACAGGAGTTAAAAAGAAAGTGCTAATAAAAGAAAATATAAGGAGAATTAAAAATATTTTTTTCATCCGATACGCGGATGTTATAGGTCAAATCTTTATTTGTCAAGGTGAAATTGATACAATTGGGCAATATGGAGCCAAAATTTGACCACAAAGCCGTTGAGGGTAAAACATATAAGCAGTGGGAAGAAGGCGGCTACTTCACCCCAAAAATCGATCCTAAAAAGAAACCTTTTACTATAATTTTACCGCTCCCAAACGCCAATGATCCCATGCACATGGGCCATTGCCTATTTACCGTTGAAGATATTATGGTTCGCTATCATCGCATGAAGGGTGATCCTACCTTATGGCTCCCTGGAGGTGATCACGCCGGCATTGAAACCCAATACGTTTTTGAAAAACACCTATCAAAAGAGGGAAAATCCCGCTTCGATTTCGACCGGGAAACCCTTTATAAAATGATCTGGGACTTTGCGGATAAAAACAAAAATTTAAATAAAGATCAGATGAAACGACTCGGGTTTTCGCTTGACTGGACTCGGTATCATTACTCGCTTGAACCTCAAATTGTGGAAATGGTTTTGGAAACATTCCGGAAATTATTTACTGACAATCTCGTATACCGCGGCCAAAGGATGGTGAATTTTTGCACCCGCTGCGGAACGGCGTACTCGGAGCTGGAAGTTGAGTATGAAGAGAAACAGGATTTTCTCTATTTTATCGATTACGGAGCAATCACAATTGCCACTACCCGACCGGAAACAATTTTTGCCGATGTAGCCGTGGCAGTTAACCCCAAGGACAAAAAATATAAAGATATAGTCGGAAAAACGGCCGTCATTCCTCTTATTAACGTCGAAATACCCATAATTACCGCCCAAGAAATTGAGACAGATTTCGGAACGGGAGCCTTAAAAGTTACCCCCGGTTACGATCCGATAGATTTCGAGATTGGGCAAAGAAATAATTTAGAGACCATAGTTATTATTAACCGCCAAGGCCGGCTGATTAAATCACTGCGAGTCCCGGATGAACTAGTCGGCTTTACTGTTAAACAAGCCCGAGAAAAAACCGTGGAGCTTCTTAAGGCCGCCGGAAAGCTTGTCAAACAAGAACCACTTACGCATTCTGTGGGGACCTGTTACCGCTGTCATAACACGATTGAACCAATGGTCATCCCCCAATGGTTCGTTAAAATCAAACCTTTGGTCGATCCAGCCGTTAAAGCGGTTAAGAACAGTCAAACAAGAATCTTTCCTAAAAAACGCTTTGAAAAACTTTATTTGGACTGGCTGGCGAAAATCCACGACTGGAATATTTCCCGCTCAATTGTGTGGGGACCGCGAATTCCTGTTTGGTATTGCCTGGATTGTAACCCCAATATCGAAATTAATTTTATTAAAACCCAAGAGAAAATTTCCGGAACTTGGCAGAAATTAAAAGAGAACTATTCTAAAGAGGAAATAAATTCCGGATTACAAAATATGATTGCTGAAAAAGACGCAGCTTATCAATTAAATAACGAAGTTTGCGATAAATGCGGTGGAAAAAACTTAATACAGGAAACTGACACGTTTGATACCTGGTTTCTCTCCGGGCAATGGCCGGTAAATACGTTAAAATGTCAATCCGGCGACTTGGAATATTTTTATCCTACCTCCGTATTGGACACGATGTGGGATATCTTAAATGCTTGGATTTCAAGAATGATGATGCTGGGGATTTATTTAACCGGCAAGGTCCCATTTGAGGTTGCCCACATGCACGCCCGGGTTGTGGACAAGCTGGGGCAAAAGATGAGTAAAAGCAAAGGCAACGTTATGGACCCGATTCCCATGATTGATCTTTATGGGGCTGACGCAATACGACTGGCTTTAGTTATTGGGGTTGCTCCCGCGGCTGACATTGCCATTTCAGAAGAAAAGATCCGGGGGATGCGCAATTTTTGCAATAAAGTCTGGAATATCGGTCGGTTTATTCTAAATTTAGAAATGAAAAATGAAAAAGGGGAAAAGGACGAAGAGCTGCAAAATAAAATTAGTAAACTAATAAAACTAGTAACAAAAAACATCGAGAACTATAGGTTTGGGCAAGCCAGCGATGATTTGTACCAATTTACCTGGCACGAATTTGCCGATGTTTATATTGAGGAATATAAAAAGGGTAAAATATCCTATAATATATTATTATCCAGTTTTCAAACCTTACTGAAACTCCTCCATCCTATTATCCCCTTTGTCACCGAAGAAATCTGGAGTTTAATGCCCAGAAAAACAACTCTTCCTTTGATCGTTTCCCCCTGGCCACAAAGTTAAAATTTGACCACTCGCTCTCTCTGTGCTATTTTGTTATCCTATCATTATGGACCAGCACCCTGTCCCCCAAGACATTACCGGATTCCAATTCAAACTGGTCGGCGACATGACCTTAAAACAATTCGGATACCTGGCTGCCGGAGCGGTCATCGCCTGGGTTTTCTACATCACCAATTGGAACCCGATTGTCAAAATGCCGCTAGCCTTTTTCAGCTTCACTTTTGGCATTGCCCTGGCTTTCTTACCAATTCAGGAACGACCTCTGGAGACCTGGATCGTTAATTTTATAAAATCTGTTTATCGACCCACCCAATTTATCTGGAAGAAGGCTACTACAAAACTTGATTTTGCCAATGAAACAGCCGCAAAAAAGGTAAGTGATCTCCCACTAACCACTCTTAACCCTAATCCGGCAAACGAAGAACAGTTGCAGGCTTTTTTGAGCACAATGAAACACGCTTCAGAACCGGATACTGCAAAAAATACAAACAACAGTCCTCCACAAAGTGATGAACCCGATAAAGAAGAAGCCCAAGAAAATGAAGAAAAACCAGATCTTAAGGAACCGGTCTTAACAATCGACGATCTTCTCGCCAAAAAAACGGCCGCGGAAAATCCTCCGGTTACCATTGATGCCCTAATTCACAACCGCGAGGTAAATACCTTTATTGTTAACTCGGAAATGAGAAAGGTCAGACGGGAAGTTAAAAATGAAACTCCTCAGTCTCCGGATATTGATGACCTTGCGAAGATTTCCGGATTTTCCGCTCCTTCGGCGGAAACTGATAACTTGACCTATGCGGTTACCACCAAACAACGGAAAATCGATGAGACAGAGGCAATAAACCGAAAGCTGATTATGCAAATTGACGACCTTAACCAAAAAATTGCCGAGTTGACCCGGAAACATGAGAACCAGTCCGATGAAACTTTCCAATACCTAAACCAGCTCAAAGAAGCCAAGGGTATTGTAGAAGAGTTAAACGCACAAAAAGCCAGGCTCGAGGAAGAATTAAAAATGGCTAAAAAGGGCGAAAAACCTATCGATCCGAAAGCCAGAGTAAAATTCACGGACAGGATTCCGATAAATAAAGTAATTGACGGGAAACTTCCTCCAAACACCATTCACGGTCTGGTTGATGATCAAAAAGGAATTGCTCTTTCCGGAGTTATTGTCCTTATAAAAAATGCCAGTGGGGCGCCGGTACGGGCCCTGAGAACTAATAAACTCGGCCAGTTTATCGCCTCAACTCCACTTGAGAATGGCACATATATTGTTGAAGTGGAGAAAGAGGGATACGATTTTGATGAAGTAGAGTTCGAATTAACCGGAACTACCCTATCCCCGATCGAAATCAAAGCTAAATGATTACTGCGAACGGGCTTTACCCAATTGCCATAAGACATTGAAAATCTGTCTTTGCATCTTGGCTACTTTCTGATTATGAATCTCCACTCCAAAAATGTCTCCTTCATGCCAATTGTAAATTGCCACCACGTCGTTATAAATATCCATTTGGTGGTTTATATCCAGAATTTCCGGTTTAATATAGCGGCCTTGCCACCTCGGCCAAAGTCCCCCCGGACGCTTGTTATAATCTCTGGTCTTTAAAAACTCATCTGAATAGATCTCCTTTATACTAAAATCCAACCTTGAATAATCATCTAAAAATTTGTCGACAAAATTTTCCCCAACCAGTTCCTCCCAAGCCCGGTAAGTGTATCCACACAACTCCCCTTTAGTTTTTAGAGCATTCCAATTCATCTGTTGGATGCCGTCTACTCCCCGGTAAAATAAAACTTTTGTCCCGGGATCGAAATTTTTATTTTGCCCGGCTAACAACTGGGTTATCTGTGGCAGTTGAGCCCGCAACTCTTTTACCTCCTGTTCCCTTTTTATAACCAGCAAATTTAAGAGATCCGGCGGAGCAGCTGTAAATACTTTTTTGTACTCCTCCACTTGCTCCTCCACAATCTCAAACTTTTTAAGTTCTTCCAAGCGGCGGTAAACCGTGGTCTTGGGAATGGCTGTTTTTCTGGCAATTGTCTGTGCCGATTGCCCTGTTTTTTGGGTTAGGACAATATAAATCCTGGCGCCTTCTTCACCAATTCCCAGTTTAGAAATGAATTCAATAATCTTTTGGTCCACCATATGGACGTCTGTTTGACCAAATTATAGCACAGCATTAAGATACCGTCATCATTAAGTCCTATTAACGGACAAAGGAGGTGATAATAATGAATAATGTTCAAATTTTATTTGGAGCCGCAGGAATAAAGGCAATCTATGGGGAAAGCCTGGAAAACGAGGCTTTGGATATTATCTGTTTGTCAGAAAAATATCCCGACGTTATCGGCGATTTTTTTGATAAAAGCTACGCCCCAAAACTTAACAGTTTGCCGATTAAAACCAGAGAGATTCTCCCGGATAAAGTGGAAAACCGATCTTATGCGTCAACAAAAGATCAAAGTAAAAATCAGGTCCGGTTTATAAAAAATAAATATGCCAGCGAAAGTGATCTTTTAGTTTCTCAGAGTAAGGTTGTTTTAATCTCGTACGACAAAACCAATCCTTTAGCGATTGTTATTACCGACCAGGAACTGGTCAATAGTTTCCGGGCTCAATTTTCTGCTTTGTGGGAGAAATTGGCTTAATTATTGATAGGCTAAACAGCCGGGGCCCCGGCTGTTTAAACCTGTTTTGACCCATAAATATCCAGTTGATATTTTGTGGATAACTTGTAAGATGGGGAGGCTATGGACCAAGAACAGCTTCAAAAATTGTGGAAAACTACGGTCGCCGAAATTGAAGTGGATCTGGGAAAACTGCAGACTAAACTTTTTTTCAGTAACACCGCTCTTCTATCTCTTGAAGATAATGTCGCCAAAATTTCTGCTCCTAACACCGCCTCAAAATCAAGTCTAGAAGGCCGCTACTATACCCTTATCCAAAACTCCCTGGAGAGACAATTAAAAAACAAGGTTTCCCTTATTTTTGAAATTAAGCCTGTGGAGAAAAAACCTGAGGATTTAGGGCCTTTATTTACAAACCAGACTACCGACTACAGACTACCGACTACCGACGCTTCTTATCAGCGTACAAAACTTAATCCCAAGTATAAATTCGAGACTCTGATTGTCGGGTCAAGTAACAACTTTGCCCATGCCGCCGCAATAAGAATTGCCAATAATCCCGGTAAGGAATACAACCCTTTCTTCATCTATGGTGGGGTCGGTATTGGTAAAACCCACTTAATGCAGGCTGTCGGGAATGAAGTTTTTAAGAACTTCCCGGATTACCGGATTCTTTACACTACGGCCGAATTGTTTTTGAACGATCTGGTCGCCAGTTTTAAAGAAAAAACTACTCCCCTTTTTAAAAAAAAGTACCGGGAGGTAGATATACTCCTAATTGATGATATTCAATTTATGTCCGGTAAAGAATCAATGCAAGAGGAATTTTTCCACTGTTTCAATACCCTTTTCATGAGTGAGAAACAGATCATCCTCACTTCCGATCGACCGCCGGAGGCAATAAAGGTTGAAGATCGCCTCCTGTCTCGACTTATGGGCGGGTTGGCCGTTGATATTCAGACGCCAGATCTGGAAATGCGAATGGCCATAATAAAGCAAAAACTGGAAATGAGGAATGAACGTTGGACGGACGACATTATTGAATATCTGGCTCACGTCTATCAGGGTAATATCCGGGAAATAGAGGGGGGGATTCAAAAAATATTGGCCACTGCTCAAGCCAACAATCTGGCAGTCGACATGGATTTAGTTAAAAAAACCGTTGGAGGAAGTGCCAACGTGCCAAAAGAGGAGAAAAAGACCTTTGCTTCGCCAAAAACAGTTATTGAAGCAGTCTCCCGGGTGACCGGAATAAAACCAGTGGAAATACTTTCGGAAAAAAGGACCTCAGAATTGGTCCTTCCCCGGCAGATGGCCATGTATATTCTAAGGAATGAGTGTGGCATGGGACTTACAGAAACCGCCTCAGCTTTAAATCGAAAAGACCATACAACGGTAATGCATGCGATTGATAAAATTTCACTCCTTCTTCTTGAAAACCCGCGAATTAAAAACCAGGTGATGTTGATAAAAAAAGAGATTTGGGGATAACTTTACTAGTTATCCACATTGTGTGGATAATTATCCACAACTTATCAACACCCGGTCCACAAATTGACAGGCTCAAACAAAGCACGTGTTTCGACATATCCCCATCCCTATTATTATTACTAATTAACACTGGTAAAAAGAGAACCCAGATGTTACATTGAGGATATGTTGATTGAGGTTCTTCAAGAAAATCTAAGTTCTGGATTGACTCTAGTTTCCCGAGTAATATCAGGAAAAATCCAGATGCCGATTCTCGGAAATGTTTTGCTTCAGACAGAAAATGGACAACTTAAACTTACAGGAACAAATTTAGATATTACTTTGACAACGTTTATAGGGGCAAAGATTATTAAAGAAGGTGGTTTTACCGTCCCTGTCAGAACCCTAACAGAAATCATTACCGCCCTGCCCCTGGGAAAGGTCCAACTGGAGCAAAAAGACGGACAACTGATTGTCAAAACCGGAAAATTTGTGGCTAAAATTAACGGAATTCCCGCCTCTGACTGGCCGACAGAAACAAGATTAGAAAGCAAAGAAAAACCGACTGAACTAAAACTGGATTTTAAGAAATTTAAAGAAATTCTCGGGAGAACAGTGATTGCCGTGGGCACAGACGAGGCCAGGCCGGCGTTAACCGGGGTTTTAGTTAAAAGTGATGGGAAGACATTGACAGTTGTGGCCACTGACGGCTTTAGACTTTCTCTATCAACTATCGAACAAAAATCAGATGAATTTAGTGTTATTATCCCGGCAAAGGCTCTTCTGGAAATTTCCCGTATTGAAGCAAAAACTATTAGTCTTAAGATTATAGGCACCAGCGCAATTTTTTCTCTGGACGATGTGACTTTGTCTGCCAGGCTTATTGCCGGAAATTTTCCCTCTTATGAAAAAATAATCCCAAACTCCCCGGAGTCTAACCTTTCCATAGAAGCAATTGATCTATTAAAAGCAGTCAAGCTTGCCGGTGTGTTTGCAAGGGAAAGTGCAAATATTATTAAATTCGGGATTTTTAATTCAAACATGGTCGTAAAAGCCCAGGCCTCACAGGTTGGGGAAAATGAAAACGAGATTGAGATTAAAACAGATAAACCTAAAAGTGAGGAGTTTGTCATTGCTTTTAATTATCATTACCTTCTCGACCTATTAAACGCGGTCGGGGACGCCGATCTAAAATTCTTTTACTCTACTCCGCTTTCTGCAGGGCTATTTAAAATAACTGGGGACACCACATTCCTTCATCTTATAATGCCGGTGAGAGTCCAAACATAAGTTTTTTTATTCCCCCATTTTATGGTTTTGAGACGATTTTAAGAAGATCGTCGACAGAAAGAGGCTCACTTCTTTGGGGAGTCTCAGTTTGCGGGGTTGGAGTTTCTGAAACCGGCGGTAAAGGCACAACCGGAGGCGGAGCCTGAGGCTTTACGGCTTCACTGGGCCGGGTTGAAACAAGCTTGTATTCATCCGGGGAAGAAACAACCCTCATGGCGACATGGGAATTACCGGCAAAAAACAACCCTTCGCCTACGTTTGTTGACAACAGAAAACTCTTCTCCCCCTCAGACAAGTAAAAGACCTCAGCTAAACGGTCGATTGAGGCCGGAGATTGTTTCATAAGCATCTGAATTGAAGAATTGGTAACAATGGTCTTTCCCAGGTCTGTGGACATGAAATCTTCCACGTCTTGAGTAATAGTTGTCAATCCAAGATAGTATTTCCGAGCCCGTTTGGCAAAACTCCACAAGAATTCCGCTGAATTCTGGTTTTTCATTAAATACCAAGCTTCATCAACAATTAAAATCCGTCGTTTTAAATTTCGCCTGATTTGATTCCAAATGTAATCTACTATGACAAAGATGGCCAGGGACCGCATTTGGTCCTCCAGGTCGCGAAAAGAAAACACGGTAAAGCTATTTTTTAAGTTGACTGTGGATTTACGGTTGAAAATTTGTCCGAAGGACCCTTTGACAAATTTCTCGAGCCGCAGAGCAATATTTTGCGCCATGGGGTTTTCAAAACCGACCAGGACCTTATATAAATCCTCAAGAAGCGGCGGTTCATTTTTGTGAGTTTCCGGATCATAGGTAATCCCCTTTTGCTTATAAGTCATCTCCAAAGCGTTATGTAAAACAGCGTCTTCCTCTGCCGACTTAGTCTCGACCATAATTTTTAAAAGTCTGGCCAGGGTAAACCCGATTTTAATTTGCAGTTCATTTTCTGTACTCTCACCCTCTTTGGCCCCGGAAAGTTCAAACGGGTTGATATAGGTATTACTGGAGAATCCAAAAGAGACGTAATCACCACCAACGGATTCGGCCAACGCCCTATACTCTTCTTCCGGATCGATAATAATTACGTCTGTCCCGAACATTAAACTACGCAGGGCTTCAAGCTTGACCAGAAAACTTTTCCCAGACCCTGATTTTCCTAAGACCACTTCATTAGCATTTTCCAAAGTAAACCGATCAAAGATAATGAGCGAATCATTGTGCTCATTAATACCGTACATGACACCCTCATTGGCTGTGAGTTCGGAGGAAGTGAATGGGAAGGTAGTTGCAAGTGAGGTCGTGTCCATATTCCTGGTGATCATGAGTTTATCCAAGCAGGTTGGTAAGGTGGTTTTGAAACCATCTTCCATTTGTAAAGTGGCAGGTTTACTGATGATTAGAAGGGCACCAAGAGTTGAACTAACCTCTTTTGTTACCTGATCCAGTTCTTCAAGAGAATCGGAGGAAATGGTTAGATATAAACCAAATTGAAAAAACTTTTCAGCTCCCTTGGCTAACTGTTCCTGCAAGGCAAGAGCATCGTCAAGTGCGACTTGGACACCCGGGTCGATGACTTTTCCCCGTTTAATATCACTTTCAATTGTGGCCTCCATTTCTGCAATTTTCCTTTTAAGGTCGTTTAATATTTCTTTGGATTCAACAGGGTAAATAAACATGGAAACTTCCAGGCTGTGATTAAAGTTAATAAGCGGGGCCAGCCAGTTAGCCGAGACAAACCGGGGATACCCGGCAATAAACATCGTCCGAAAGTATGTGCCGCCAATTTTCAAATGGTTAAAATCAACCTCGATAGCTGACGGGGCGATAACATCCTGAACCGAGACCAGGCCGGTGGTTAACTTTGGATTATTGTCCTGGGCCCCTTGCTCATTTTGCTTATCGGGAATAATTTTATTTAGTAATGGTATTTTCATAATAAATTCTTATTTTTTGGTCACTATAGGAGTTGTGTAACTGGTTATCTCTCCCACATTCGGCCTGTCGGTGTTGGGATTATAGGCGTCAAAAAATAACTCAATAAGTTCTGGAGTTGTCATCTGCCTGCCTTTTAACCCCAGGCTGCCCATTAAACGGTACAAATGTTCCGCTTTCGGGCTTAAGGCAACCTTGGCTTTCTCTAATATAATTTCCTTGGGCAATGGCAATCCCCTTTGTTTTACCAGCGATTTAGCGGAACTTCCGACCCCAAGTTCCATAGATGAAAACGGGATAATGATATAAAATTTTTTGTCTAAGACGTTGTTATCTTTAACTGTTTTAACAACAAACTCCTTATATTTTGCAATCTGGTTTTTTAAAAGCGGGTTTTCCTGTTTGGCTTCAAATTGATCCAGTTTCGCAACGTACGAGGAAATATCTTTACGTTTGCTTCTTATTACAATCTGAACGGCAAAAGTTAAGGAGTTAAGAAGTCCGGCGTAAGCATAAATTATCGCTTCCTGTTCTGCTTGTGAGAGTAAGCCAAAGTTTACCGCGGATGTTTGAATTATAAGAGCGCAGGAACCGTCCTTTAAGATAATGATGTCATCCCGAATATCCTCAATTTCTAAATGATCCTGAGTTGATCCCCGTAAAGCGATTTTATTGGTGTCTAATGGCATATGGGCAGTAAGCATAGTATGCAAAATTTTTAAATATAAATCAATTACTAACTGGTAATTGGAATATTGGATTTATTGTGAGATAATAAATCCATGCCTAAAAGAACTTGGCAACCAAAAAAAGTTAAGAGAGTAAGAAAACATGGTTTCATGGCACGAAACGCAACCCATACCGGGAAACTGGTTCTAAAGCGTCGCCAGCTTAAAGGTCGAAAACGGCTTGCTATCGTTGGCAAAAAGTAATGTGATTTCCCGAAAATACTTAATCCCCTTAAGATCCGAGTTTAGTAAAATCAAAGCGACAGGGAAAATGGTCACCACTTCCCTATTTAGCCTAACTATTGCAAAAAATAATTTTGCCTATCCCCGCTTTGCCTTTATCATCAGTAAAAAAGTTGACAATAGATCCGTTATTCGGCACCGCATTAAACGCTGTCTTGCCCAGGCAGTTAAAGATTTATATTTACCTGCTAACGACTATGTTTTTTTTGCGAAAAAAACTGCCGTTAATAAAACCATCGAGGAGTTAAAAAATGAAATTACTAATGTTATTCATAATTAAGTTTTATCAAAGACACCTTTATTTTCTGTTTCCCGGGCAATGCCGGTATGATCCGAGTTGCAGCATTTACACATATCAGGCGATTAAGAAGTATGGTACAATCGTCGGGTTGAGAAAAGGGATTGCAAGAATCCTCAGTTGTTATGGGTGACATTTTTTTACAAGCCGTTCTATTAGTATATAACACCATCGGACTTCAAAATCTGGGACTTGCGATTATTGAGATCGCTGTTTTATCCCGGATTATATTTTATCCGTTTATTAAACAGCAGTTAAATTACTCCAAAAAGATGGGGGAGTTACAACCTCACATAAGCGCTCTCAAGGAGAAACATGGGAAAGATCAACAAGCCTTTGCCCGGGCACAGATGGATCTTTATAAAGAGCACGGATTTAATCCGGCCTCAGGCTGTCTTTCCTCCATAGTTCCGATTGTTGTGATGATTATTCTTTTCGGGGCGTTAAACGAGATTCTTGTCATGCCGGTTAATACCAGTTTTGCCATTTGGAATATGGCAAAACCGGACATAATTCACTTGCCAGGAGTAAGCTTTCCAATTCCTGGGATTCTAGTTATCATTGCCGCGTTCACCCAATTTATTCAATCAAAAATGATGATGCCCAAAGCCCCGATGATTCGAAAGGAAGATAAGCCCGTCGAAAAGAAAGAGAAATCAGACTTTGCGACAGAGTTTGCTTCTGCACAGAGTTCCATGATTTGGATGTTTCCCCTTATGTTTTTATGGTTCGGAACCCAATGGCCATCCGGTTTGGCATTATACTGGTCAGTCACCTCGGTGGTTTCGATTTGGCAACAGTATAAGATTTCCGGTCTTGGCGGTTTGGAGGATTACGTGGTAAAATTGAAAAACTATGGACAAAGGAAAAGTAATTAAAAAAGCCGCAGAGGAACTTCTGGGTAATTTGCAAATTGAGGCAACGGTTGATGTTGTCCCAGTGGAAGAAGTTTATCAAGTAAATGTTCAAACTGAAGAATCTGGGCTTTTGATTGGATATCATGGGGAGACCCTTTCTTCTTTCCAACTAATTCTCGGACTTATGACATATAAGAAACTGGGGGAGTGGATAAAGATTATAGTCGAGGTTGGGGATTACCGGGCCAAAAAAATGGAAAGCTTAGCTGCGCTTGCTGTAAGTTATGCTGACCGGGCTATCGCAGAAAATTCTCCGATTGCTCTTGCCCCCATGTCACCATTTGAAAGAAGAGCGGTGCATATGGCCTTAAGTGACCGCACCGATGTTGAAGCCATCTCCGAAGGAGAAGGAGACATGCGCCACATTGTTATTCGACCGACCGGTTCGTAGTAAAATAGAGGAGTGAAACTTTTATTCCTTCTTTTGGTTTTTTTTATTCCCACGCAATTTGGTTTACATTTTTGGCCGGATTTTGCTTTTATAAACGGAATCAGAATTGATTACTTTTCCCCGACGATCTATACAACGGATTTAATAATAGTTGCGATTCTTTTGTTGTCGTTCCGAGCGAAGCGCGGCAATCTTGTCGCAGGATTGAAAAGATTGCTTCGCTCCCGGTGGTTGCTCGCAATGACACTGTGGATGTTATTAAATATTTACTTTTCCATTTCTCCAATCCTTAGTTTTTATAAATGGTTGAAAGTCTTTGAATTTCTGTTTTTAATTCTTTGGATAAAAGATAATTTTAAAAAAGAATGGCTGAATGATTTTTTAAAACTTGTTGCCATTACAATAATTTTTCAAAGCTCTTTGGGGTTTTTCCAATTTCTAAACCAGCATTCACTGGGGGGGCTGTTTTATTTTTTCGGGGAGAGGACCTTTAACGCGTCGACCCCCGGCATTGCCCTGGGAACATATATCGATCGCTTATTTCTTCGGCCTTACGGAACCCTTCCTCATCCCAATCTCCTCGCCGCGGTCTTACTCTTTTATGTGATTATCTTAATAAAATACTTTCAAAGGAGTGCCACTATCGTTATAGCAATAATTACGGGCGTTGTTGGGATAATCTTAACAGTTTCACGTCTTGGATATGCGGCGTTTGTGATTGCCGCAGTTGCAGTTTTCGTCCCCAAATATTTTTCGAAATTTTTTGGATTAACTATAATATTTGCAGTATTGTATATTTTCGTTTTCGACAACCCATCAATTTCGATACGGGAAAATTTAAACTCTGCTGCCATAAAAATAATCGGGGAAAATTTTCTTTTTGGGACCGGACTGGGAACTAATATCATTGCTCTCCAAAAATATTCTCGGGAATTATTTTTTAATCCTCAACCGCTAGCGTTTCTCCAACCAGTCCATAATATTTATTTATTAATCCTTTCTGAAACGGGGATAGTTGGTTTTATTTTCGCCGCCTTTTCTGCCCTAAAAATAATCTTTAAATCTAAACTATTTTTTGTTATTTTATTTCTTGGTATTTTTGATCATTATTTTTATACTTTACAATCGGGACAGTTACTTTTATGTTTCGTTATTGGTATAATTTTGTCGTGCCAAAACTCATCAGATCAATTGCCGCAAACACTGCCTTTCAAATTTTCGGAAAAATAATCTCCACCACTCTCGGGGTAATAATTACCATTTTATTAACGAGGTTTCTGGGACCTGTTGGTTATGGGCAGTATACCTTCGTTTTAGTGTTTGTCACTATGTTTGGGGTGATCGGTGATTGGGGACTTTCAATTATTACCATTCGCGAGGCCAGTAAACACGTCGAGGATGCCGGAAAAATAATCGGCAATGTTCTGGTTATCAGAATGGCGATGTCAATTGTTGCCGCCATTGCATCAATTGTCGCAATTCATGTTTTGCCCTACGATCCAGCTCTTAGAGTTCTTGTGAGTATTGCCTCGGTATATTTGCTGGCCATATCAATTAAGACTTCTTTTCAGATTGTCTTTACGGTCAAACTTAAACTGCAAAATTGGGCTATATCAGAAATTGCCGCAAATCTAGTCGCCCTTCTGCTTGTTGTCCTCTTTATAAAAAATAGCGGGGAATTACCACAAATATTGTGGGCCTTTAACCTCGGACATATATTTGCCGCTATTGTGGCCGCAATTTTAGCCAAACAATTGCTCCCGGTTAAACTCTCCTGGAAAAGGGAAGAGTCTAAATATTTATTAAGTGAGGCCTTACCCATGGGAGCGATCCTTGTCCTTTTTACAATTTATAATCGGATGGATACCCTTATTTTAAATTACTACCATGGGGACGATGCTGTTGGTATTTACGGGGCCGCTTACCGGATTTTTGAAGTTCTGATTTTGGGAGCAGCTTACTTTACTAACTCTATTTTACCCTTGATTTCAAAACTTGCAGCCAATGATAAAGCCAGGTTAAAAAAAGTTTTTAAAAAGAGTTTTATCTTCTTAACCCTAATGGGAGTGTTTGTGGCCGTAACTAACTATATTTTCGCTCCTTTGGGAATTGCCGTCATTGGGGGACAGGAGTTTGCCGCCTCAGTCACTCCTTTGCGGATTTTGTCCTTGGCCTTAATTGTTTCCTATTTCAACCATCTTGGAGGATTTACCCTTATTGCTTTGGGGAAACAATGGTGGTCCTTTAGGATCGCAATTGTGGCTTTGGTATTTAATCTAATCCTCAATTTAATTTTTATCCCCAAGTTTTCATATAACGCCGCCGCTTTTACCACCTTTCTAACAGAGGGGTTAATTGTTATTATAAATGTCATACTAATTAATCATGAACTTAAAGATTTTCACTGACGGCGGATCAAGGGGGAACCCGGGATTTGCTGCCTGTGCCTACGTAGTATACAGTTCGGAGAATCTGCGGGAAAAAAGCGGGAAATACCTCGGAGTGACGACTAACAACGTGGCTGAGTACCAGGGGGTAATTACCGCCCTTAAAGATCTCAAAAGTAAGTTGAGTTTAACAAATTCAGACAGACTTGACTTTTACCTTGATTCCTTATTGGTGGTCAGTCAGCTTAAAGGAGCGTGGAAGGTTAAAGACGCGGGATTAAAGCCGTTAGTGCTGGAAATTAATAATTTGACACGTGACCTTAACGTTTCCTGGAACTTCGTTCCTCGGGAACAGAATAAGGAAGCGGATCTTTTAGTTAACAATATTTTAGATAATCATGGAACTGCCTAAACTGGAAACTATTTCTGAGCTGCCCATCATCTATATTGCCGGGGGATCGGGCCCGGTAATTTCTTTCCTGACGGAAAACCTCTCCTTTCAGAATTTAACGGTGACCCGGGAGTTTCAAGGGAAACCCAGTTATATTTTTGATTTTAATAATGATCTTTCCCTTAGAGAGAAAGCCGCGGAAATTGGGGCTAGGTATTTGTGGGTAAAACTTGAAGAGCGGCCAAATGTCTTGATGGGAGATGCAGTTTATGAACTGACAAAGGCGATGTTCGGCGCTCAAAAACAAGATATGGTGACCGTGGGAATTCCCCAAGCACCAAAAACGGAAGCGGCCCTGTTGCCCGAACAGGCGTTACTTTTGCAGCCAAGTGTAAAACCCCAAGTTCAGCCGATGGTTGTAACCGTGCCTATAAAACGAAGAAGCTGGCGAAGACCGGCATTTATTATCGCCCTTGCGATCATAATTTTTTTATTTATCCTTCCGTTTGTCTCGATATTTGTTAATGGGTTTTTTGGAGTTCAGGCCGTAAAAACGGCCAAAGAACAGAGTTTAAAGGAAGATTTCGCTGGCGCTGCTTTGTCTATAAACTCGGCCGGTCGAAGTTTTGAAGCGGCGAAGAAATCACTGGGCAATATCGCTCCCATTCTTAAAATTGTCTATCTGGGCAGTTTTGTCAACTCCTTCGATCAGTTTTTGTCGGTTGCTATCAGGGGTTCTGATGCCGGTAATCATTTTCTCCGGGCGGTTGATCTGTTAAAACCCTTGATCCTTGGGTCTAATGCTTATATCAAGAATTTACCTGAGGCGCAAAGAGAGCTGACTTTGAGTTTGGAGAACCTAGGATTTATTGAAGCCCAAAAGCTGAAATTTGATGCCCCGTACTTAAACTATATACCAATTGTCAGGCAATTACTCACAGTCGCCAGAGATGCCGCTTTAACCATCCCGGAGTTGACCGCGGTTAACGGTAAAAAAACCTATCTTGTCCTTTTACAAAACAACGCGGAACTTAGGCCGGCTGGGGGATTCATTGGGGCATATGCCCTGGTAACATTTGAAAACGGGCGGTTTCTAAATTATGAACTTCATGATATTTACACGGCTGACGGGCAACTTTTAGGCAAAGTCACTCCGCCTGATGAAATTTTGCACTTTTTGGGTCAACCAAACTGGTTCATGCGCGACTCCAATTTCTCTCCGGATTTTGCCATGTCTGCCCGCCGGGCAGCCTGGTTTTTGGAGAAATCGACGGGGCAAAAAACGGACGGTGTTATCGGAATTGACATGTACGTAATCCAAAAACTTTTGCGGGCGGTTGGTCCTTTGGACGTGACAGACTTTAACGAGAAAATTACTGCGGAAAATTTTTTTGAAAAAGCGGAGTATCAATCGGAAATAAATTTTTTCCCGGGATCAACTAAAAAGCAGGATTTTCTAACCTCGGTGGGGCAAGCCTTAATAGATAAAATCATAAGTGATAAGTCAAACCTGGACAAAATGGCATTAGCGCTTATGGAGGCTCTAAACGAGCGCCATGTTCAAATATATTCCCAAAACGAGGTTCTGGAAGAAGCGATTGTTGCCCAAGGTTGGGGCGGCACATTGAATTTTGAAGGGGACAATTACCTGGGTTTAACAGAGGCTAATTTTGGGGCAAACAAGGCTAATTATTTTGTAAATCGCGAGATTTTTCTTCAAACGGACATGGCTAAAACCGGAGACCTGGATACAACGGTAACAGTTATTTATGAGAACACTTCAAAAAATAACGCCTGGCCGGGAGGGGACTACAAAAATTATTTACGACTTTTTATTCCGCCCCAGGCAAAATTCATAAGCGCAAATACCGGGGACAATAAAAAAGCAACCGTAAGTGCGGTTCTGACGGAAAACATTTTAAAACGGTTAAAACCAGAGGAGTTTCTGGTTTATAAATCATCCGATTCGGGAGTCATAAATTACGGATTATTAGTAAATATTCCGGCCAGTAGTAAAAAGACAGTGACTTTCACTTACCGGTTGCCCCCGGTGGATCTTACCAAGGAAGAAATACCTCACATGGTATTTATTCGAAAACAAGCGGGTACCGATAATGATAAATTGACTGTGATTTATAACTTTCCCTCATTTTTAAGACTTACTGGGGTTGATAATACAACGCAGTTTCGGTATAATGGGGTTCTGTCACAAGATAAGCGCATAAATCTCGTATGGAAAAAACAACTTTAACAGCCGTAACAAGAACAGTTTTGGGAAGAAAAGTAAAAGCTCTTCGAAGGCAAGGGGTTCTTCCGGCCAATTTATTCGGTAAAAAAGTAAAGTCCTTAGCCTTGCAAATTCCGGTCAAGGAATTTATGACTGTTTACAAAAAAGTCGGAGAGACAGGGCTTGTCGAACTTAAAACCGAGAAAGAAACCTATCATACCCTAATTACAAAACTTCAAACTGACCCTTTAACCAGGCTTCCGGTTCATGCTGAATTTCACGCCGTTTCCTTAACCGAGAAAATCAAAGCTAAGGTTCCGGTGGAACTTATGGGCGAGTCACCGGCGGTTAAAGACGGAATTGGATTGTTGCTTCAGACATTAAACGAAATTGAGGTTGAGGCCTTGCCGACCGACCTCCCGGAAAAGATTGAAGTCGAAGTTTCCAAGTTGAGTGCCGTGAATGATCAAATTACTGTTGGTGATTTACCAAAACTTAAAGGAGTGGAAGTTCTAACTGATGGCGGGGAGATTTTGGTAAAAGTTGCCGCCGCCGTATCTGAAGAAGCACAAAAGGAAGCAGAAGAGACCGCTGCAAAAGAAGCCGCCGCAACTGAGGGTGAAGCTGCTGCTAAGGAAGCTCCGGCAGAGGGTGGTTCGGATCAAGCTCCAAAGCCCGAGAAAGAAAATTCTTAGTTTTTTCAACATCGGAAATCTTCCAGTATAAAATTGCCAGCTTAATATAGCCGTCCCGGTAATTTGGGTACTTAATAATTAACTTCTCCCATTTGGTTATTTCTGCCATGACAATTTCCGGTTCGGTTATAAAATCAATGCCGGCAAGTTTAAACTCCTCTTTGGCTCGCAAATAGTCGTTGTTTTGCAAAAATATCTGGGCCAGGGTTTTGTGGTCCTGTTTTTCCTTAGCGATATCAAACAGTGTTTGAGGACGGGGGTATAAATTTAATACCAAAACTATCACCCCAACGGTCATAAATAAAATGGTAGAAACAATCTTCATTTTAGGTTGCTTTATAACCTTTAATTTGAGGGATGTTTATAAAACCAGCTTGAGTGTAGGTGTATTTGTCTTTATAGAAAGTTAATTTTGCTCCATCAGTAACAAGCCTTGCTTCCATCCCCAGGACCTGGGACCCGCGGCCAGCATTTACTGCCATTATAGGAACCAGAACATTGTATAGGGGTCGCATAAGATAATTTCCTCCAAAAACAGTCATTACCGTTGTTTGTAAAGTTTCACATCCAGATGGAATCAGGGGAGCTTGGGGAGCCAATTCACGCGTAGAAATATCCGGAGAAATGTTTGCTGCAGTAAGCATGAGGTCAGATAAGGCTCGGGGATGATTGGCAATCTGCAGTTCCAACGAGTTGAATTCTCGAGTTTGATCCGGAACATAGACTTTTGGGACGGCAACCTCGATCTTTGGCTTTTCAACTCGGAATTTTGCGACCGGATTGTGTGGGTCAGTGGTATCCATTTCTAAAACCGGATCGCCTTCTACAATTTGAAATTTAAAATCTTGCTGAGGGTTTGGCGGAAACATTAATCCTTCCTTTTTTAATTTATCAAGTAATTCCTGATCAGAGAATGCTAATTTTATGAGAGTCTCGACTTGGTCGATTCCAAAAATAAGGCTTCCCTGTTTATTGATTTGAATTTCTTTAGCTGTTGTCTGAATCTGACCTACCAACTCCCTTAATTGTCCCTCTTTTGCTTCATATGTGCCCATATGGCTATAATATCATATTTAAAAACTTGTTTAATTTGGTTAAAGGAGGTAAAATTGGGTATGGCTGGTGAAGGAAAAGGTGGATTAATGGATAATCCTCAGAATAACATACCTGAGATTGATAGAGCACGGGAGATACCGACGGTAAAAGCTAATAAGGGAACAAGACGTGCTTATAATTATTGGGCAAAAGATAAACTTCTTGATCCCACTAGACCTGCAGATTATGTATCTGATCCTGCAGTACAAAAGATTGTAAATAGAGTTGATGCACAAGGAAACAGTCCTTCCCCTGATTTATTAGAAAAATATGTAGAGGCAGCTCTTGATTTAAAAGATTCACCTCCCGTAGGTGCCACACCAACTCTTACTAGTGATGTAGATAAACTTGTGGAAGCGTTGAACAAAAAGAAAACTGAAAACAAAGGTGGAAGTTTGATACCCGAATTTCCAAAAACTCCAGAGGAAGTTGCAGAGATTGTTAGAAATGCCGTGGTGGATTTTATTGACACGGATGTCTTGGAAAACATTACCCACGGTTGGCAAACAAAAATTATAGTTACAAGTGGGGTATTGATGAGACATACTTTGGGTGATAAAGCAATTGAGGCCGATCCTGTGATGAGCACCCCAGTAACTTTAAGTGACAGCTCAGGCAAAGTTCTGGAATCGATTCCTCTGTTTGAGTATCTACGAAGAGAGGTTGACGCAGCGGAAGCATTCACTTTAACGGCGTATTCTTGGAAAACTTGTGCAACTAAAGATAAAATTGCAAATGTAGTGGGAATAGATATCCCCAATAAGGCCTTATACGCCTTAGGACAAGTTGCAACAACTGATCTTAAATATAATATAGGAGACAAAGTGGGAGAAGTCTTTAGTGTCTACTGTAAGATTGCAAAAGGGGACTCTACAATTTCCTTAGGAGGTAATAAAAATTTCTTTAGGGAACGCGGTGTTCCTAGGCAGACAGAAAAAGCAACGAGAGAATATATAAGAAATAACTATTTGATTGGTCTTTCGAAAACTGATCAAACATATATTGAGAGTCTAGCTCTTAATTTGGCATATGCTTGGGGTTATAGTTCTGAAGCCAGTTCAACTGGAACAATGAGTGTAACTGAAAGGGCAACTTATTTAGACAGAGTCTTTAAATCTCAAACTTGGAGATCTGTTAAACCGCATTCCGGAGGTCCACGTGCCACAATTGGAAGTGAAAAATATCCTAAGCAGTTACTTATGCCCGCACCTGAATTGTTTACGATTGTTGAAAAGAAAGGGGGAGTTGAAAAGAAAGGGGGAGTGGATGTCTACAGAACGCTAGACTCGAAACTAAAAGAACTCGGTTATAAATTTAGAGATGTTGGATTTATAGACATGCCGGAAATCGATAAAAGATTTGATGTGTTTATATTGGATGCGGTCAGTTACTTTGAGGATATGATAGCTTCTCCTACAGAAATTAAGGCAGAATGGAAAGGGTTTCACAAAATTTCGGAGCATGCAGAGAACGCACTTAATCCTGCGCTAGTTATGGCTCAGATAGAAGGGGTTAATGTCGACGGTATGAAAAAAACAGTTGTAGATAGAGTAGTCGAACGAAGGCAGCGAGAATTAGTAATAGAAACATTTAAGGGTTTAAGGGAAGAGGCAAAGAGGGCTAAAATGTGGTCTGTCGCTGGTGAAATACAAGTGGTTTGCAAGAACGTTACAGGGAAAACTCTTTAGAAACTTTAACCTCTTTCCGAACCTGGCCCTGGTTGGGCATTTTCTGGTAGGCGAGGAGGTGGGCCCCAAAGTTTTCGTTCAGCCCCATAACCAATTACACTTCTTGATATTATCCCTGTCCACCCAAGAGGGTCGGCCAGAGCGCGATTGTACATATTTTGATATGCACGTTCTCTCATCGGTGCTGTTCCAACAGTTGCTCCAAAACCAGTGCTTTCTGACAATGCCATACCGTACTTGAACGGAGGCGATTTCAGTAAATCTTGAAGGATATTAACCGCCTTCGGTATCATAAGTAGTATACCAAGTCCAATCAAGGCGGTGATAGCGGCAGGATTATTACCACCGACAAGCGGCGGGATAAATCCATTTTCCGATCCTAATGCCCTCACGTTTTGCGTGCCATACTCCATAATGGATTGGCCAAACACCAAAAGGACGACGACTAATGGAAAAGCCAGTAAGTTTGAAAGCATGGCTCTAAGCCATAAACCAAGCCCACTTACTCCTGGTATGGCTTCTCCCAGCATAGCCAGTGGAGAAAAGATTACCCCTATTAAAATATTAACGTAAGCGCCCAACAGGGAAAACCAGGTTCGAACTAAAGCATAGAGGATGGCAATGGCGATAATTAGGCCTCCCAAAGCCCCGATTATCGAGCCGACCGAGCCCCCAAGGTTTAAAACTCCCAACAGATCATTCACGATGTTTTGAATTGCGGAACCGCTCATTGTTGTTAGGGACCACCAGTTTCCCAGGCCCACAAACCCAAATATTGATTCATTTTGTAGATTATTGCTTAAGCTCGAGACATCTTTAATAAGGCCACCGGCCGAGACTACACTTAAAATTACCCCAATCAGAACATACATGATATCGATTAAAAATCCGGCGATGGGGTAAGAAAAAGTGATTAAAACCAATGACCAAATAATTTTTGGCAAAGCGGTTTGAATCGATATGACTGTTTTTGGGTCAATTTTTACCCGAAGAATAATCATAAGGCCAATAACCACAAAGATAACGGCGAAAATTAAATAGGTAATATTTCTTACCAGTTGCCACAACTTTAAAATTGGGGTTAAGGAAGTAAATCCAATCCCGGGCCCGGCGGCATAAGCCGGTCTTATGGGTGAAGAAAACCCGGCGTTTTGAGCGATGTTATTAATGTAATCAACGGTAGAAGCCGGTTTATTTTCGTAAAGTCCTCCAATGGCATATGCCATCGTGCCGATAGCCCCATTATTTTGGAAGTTAAGAATGGGATTCCCAGCAGTGGCCCCGGCTGTTCCCAATCCGTTACCGACAATCATTCTTGTCCCGGCATTTGTAAACCCGTTTATCAGGTAAACTTGATATAGCTGGAGAGCGGTATTACCGGTTGCCTGTTGTTGATTAACAATAGGATTAAAAATGCCTATACCTGCTTCTGAAGTATCTGCTCCTTGGCTACCTCCACCGGTACCAAGCGACGATGCCGGAAGCGGCGCTGCAGAGACTGAAATTTTCGAAGCGAACATAAAAAAGAGAAAAAACGGAATGAGCAGCCAGAATTTTTTCATTGATATTATTATTTACTGTCCAAAGCTAAATTGCAAGAGTTGACCTTTGGGAAGACCTAAAAATTCGCCCACAAAATTTAAAATAGCAAAAGAGAGTAAAACCACAACCAGCCCAATCATGGCGTAGGTCATGGTGTTTTTGGCCGAAGCCACGGCTTTTGGGTCACCTGATGAAAGGATAAACTTTAACGATCCCCAAAGAAGAAATGCCAATGTTACAGCTCCCAGAAAAAAAAGCAGGATTTCAATAACTCTTCCAAACAGTACCGGGACGCAATCAAATGTCGGAATGTCGTCCTGAAAAGTACAAGAAAGCGGGCCAAACATAACAAAATTATAATAGCATAATTTATGCTAAGATAAAACTATGGCTGACGTTAAAATTTTGACTAAATTAAGCCTTAAAAAGCAAGTCGATCTATTATCGCAACTCACAAACGAACAGTTAGTCGAGTTGATTAAGTACTTGCCGACCGGCGCCACAGAGTTTGAGGTGGGGAACTCGGGGTGGTCGATGGAAATATCGACGGTTATTGATTTGGCTTCTCAAAGGGGCCTAATCGAAACCGGGGAAAATAATGTTCCCTTAAGACAAATTGAGGATATCCAAAAATCAATGAAAAACGGAGAATCCGGCGGAACATCAAAGTCCAGGCAAAACTTATCACAAGCTGTTTCTCGGTGGAATAAAGATATTCTTAATAATAATAAAAAGCAGGTGGATGTAAATGATTTGCCTCTGGCTGACGTTGCTGTTGAAAAAACTGAGACGCCTAAAATAATAGAAACAGAGAATGAAGTCAAACCGGTTGCTCAGGAACCGGATGCTCCAAAAATTCATTCAACCGTAAGTTATCCTGTTGTTAGCAGGGCTCCGGAAAAAGGACAAGAACAAATTAAAACAAAGCCTACAGCCCCGGTTTATGTGCCAGGGGAGGGTGTAAAGACAGAAGCCACAACCCAAAGAGGGCAGGAAATTGCTTCAGCCAGGGAAAGAATAATTACAAAGCAGAAGGCGGCCGCGGGTGAATCTTTAAGTTGGCGTGACTATTTAAAAAGTCCGGAAAAAGCAGCTGGAGGACTTGTCCAATGGATAAGAACTAAAGGGTTAGGTGGCGTGGGTGAGAAATCTGAACCAGGGGGATCAACCGAACCAAAAGGTTTCGCCGGGCAGGTAAAAGAATTCTTCAGACAAACTCCTCAGGAACAGGTGGAACAAATGATAGAGACAAAAAGGCGGATTGCGGAACAAGAAGCGCCGCCTGAACCTTCGGAAACACAACCTGAAAGACTAATAATCGTACCATCAATTTTTAAAGAGCGGTCGATGCCTCAGGCGGTCGTTACCCGCGCAAATGTTAAATCTCC
>Ga0209542_10004036_pt1 | contig 30651 bp, 28 predicted proteins | sample RifCSPhighO2_01_FD_184028 | JGI IMG/M metagenome (GOLD analysis project Ga0209542, IMG submission 184028) | Soil microbial communities from Rifle, Colorado - Rifle CSP2_plank highO2_0.1 (SPAdes) (version 2) | ecosystem: Environmental > Terrestrial > Deep subsurface > Rock core/Sediment ... | reverse complement strand
CGCTGAGTTTGCGCCGGAAGCCGATTCGATGTCTCCCCCGCCGAGGCACTCGTCGTCTGCCGAGTAGAGGACCGCAGACTGTCCCGCGGCAACCGGAACCGGGCACGAGGCGAGCTCGATTCTTTCGGGGAAGTTTGCAGAGAGAACTCGGAGTGGCTCGCCCCGGTAGCGGACGAGGCACGTGGCCGCTCCGGCGAAGGCGCCGAGACGAGTTTCGGAGCTGCGGCTAAGGACGAGCGTGGCCGGGCTATCAGAAATTTGTGGCGGTTTCCCAGAAACGGTAACGGTGCCGCGGGCCGCATCAATTCTTGTGACGAACAGCGCCGCGCCGCGGAGCGTCGGCTCAGAAATATCGAAGCCAGCACGCTCCCCGGGGGTGTAGAGGACGGCGCCGTCGTGCCGGCCCACCTCTCTCCCGCGCTCGTCGAGCACCGCGCCGGCCGCGGGTTTCAGCTCGTGCCGGAGGAAGTCTTTCAGGTCGAGCTCGCCGACGAAGCACAGCCCTTGGCTATCGGGTTTCTCGGCATTGGGCAATTTGAACTCGCGCGCGAGCCGGCGAACCTCGCGCTTCTCGAGGCTGCCGAGCGGAAAGAGCGTCCGCGCGAGATCGCTCTGGGTGAGAGTCCAGAGGAAGTAGCTCTGATCTTTCGACGTATCGACACCGCGCCGCAGACGAAATTGAGAATTATTCTCCGCCGCAAACCCAGAGTACGTACTCTGGGTTTGCGGCGGAGCCGGTTTAGGTGAGGTCTCGATGCGGGCGTAGTGCCCGGTGGCGAGGAACTCTGCGCCGAGAGCGCGGGCGGCATCGGCGAGGAGGCCGAACTTGATTCGTCGGTTGCACCAGACGTCGGGGTTGGGCGTGCGGCCGAGACGGTAGGCGGCGAGCATCGGGCGCACCACCTCCCGCTCGTAGGCATCACCCAAATCAATTTCGCGAAAAGGAATTCGCAGGTGAGCCGCCACGCGCGCGGCGTCGTCTGCCTCCCGCCGCCAGTCGCACGGAATTCCCGGCGCGCTCCAGCCGCGGGCGAAAAGTCCAATCACGGCGTGCCCCTCTTTTTTCAGCAGCGCCGCGGCCACCGCCGAGTCCACGCCGCCCGAGAGTGCCACCGCAATCTTCTTTCCCGTCATATCGGCGAATCTAGCACGCTTGCGCTGGCAACCGCACGGCGCTAAGCATTAGCCTATGAGTTCTTCTCAGTCGGTCACCTACTACGGCTGCACCTACGTCATCGATTCGTTCCTGAATCGGCTACCTGTCTCGGGCCGCAACACCCACTCGCCGCACGTCGTCGTGTTTCGGGTCACCTCCTCTATGCCGCTCGCCAAGGATGACGAGTTCCTAGCAGCGCCGGGCCTGCGTCCGTTCCGAGTCCTGCGCGTGCTGCCTTTTCCGGCGGGCACGCTGCCGGGCGGCGTGGCAGCCGTTGTCAGGTTCTACGACGTGCCGCTCGACGGCGTCGACGTGGCGCTCAGCATGATCTGCGCCAGCGGCGCGGTGCAGTGGCCCCGGCCGGGTTTCTGGCGGCTCGTGGGCCAGGCGCTCTTCGGTCTCCAGCCGCTCCAGCCAAACCCCGCCATGCTCAAGGCGGTCGCAGAGCGCGAGGCGATCCGAATCTCGGCAGAGGTCGACACGTTCCTGCGGGAGCTGCAGCCCGAGTGGCTGCACGCCTCGCCGCTCGCGCCGCTCGCCGACGCCATTATCGCCACGCTGTTCAGGCCCGCGCCCGGCCACAGCTGGGCCGAGTGCGACAAAGTCACCGCCGAGCCCTAGCTCGGTGGTTTTTCTTTTCTGATTTTCCTACTCAGCCTTCAGCCTTCAGCTTTCGCCCTACAAATACTTCTCCCGATTCACCTGGTGCTCCGCGAACGTTTTTGCGAAGTGCATCTCGCCGTCGCGGCCGGAGAGGAAGTAGCGGTAGCCGTCCACCTCCGGGTGGAGCGTCGCATCGAGTGCCGCCAGCCCAGGGTTTCCTATTGGCGAGGGCGGCAGGCCGGTGCGGGTGTAGGTGTTGAAGGGGCCGTCCCTGGCGAGATCCTCCTTCGTGAGTTCCCTCGTTGATTTCCCTATCGCGAAGACGAACGGCGCGTCTACCTGCAGCGCCATCCCGTCGTCGAGCCGTCGCCAGAGGATGCCCGCGACGATTGCCCGCGACTCCGCGGTGGCCTCGCGCTCGACGATCGAAGCCATCGTCACAATCTCGGCGAGGCTGCGGCCGGAGGCGGCGACGTCCAGTCGCAGCGCCTCGAGCTTGTGGCGGAAGTTGCCGCGCAGCTGCTCGGCGACCGCCTCGGCCGTGGCGCTCGGATCGAGGTGGTAGGTGTCGGGGAAGAGGTAGCCCTCCTCGCCCTCGGTGCTCTGGAGGAAGCCGGCGGCAGAGAAGCGCGGCAGCGCCGCGACGAGGATCGCCGACATCTCCTTCCGGCTGAGCCCCTCCGGCAGCGTGACCAGGACGGTGGCGCGGGTGTCGCCCTCGCGCAGCCGGCGCACCACCGATGGCAGGCTCTCCGCCCGCTCGAAGATGTAGGTGCCGGCGTCGAGCGACGACTCGGCGCCGGCGAGCGCCACCGCTACCGCGAACGCAGACCGAGAGCGCACGGCCCCGGCCGCGGCGAGAATCTCGCCGATGTCCCTCACCGAGCTGCCCGAGGGAATCTCCACGGTAACCGCTGCCTGCCCCCAGGGCGGCAGCGAGGCGTACGCCTGCGCCAGGGTCGCGGCGAGCACGACCACCACGACAGAGAGCGCCACGGTGCGGCGGGCGCCGTCGGCGTAGCGAAAAATGTCTGGCACCTCGGTAGCGTTGAATCCTCTAAACGGGCAGGTTTGAGGGCGGCTCGCCGCGCTTCGAGTCGACGCGGCCGAAGGTCGGCGCGCTGGCGGCGGAAGACGGCAGGTGGAAAATCGTCGCCAGCTCCTCGGTGTTGAGCACGAAGGTCTTGTGCTTGTCCTCGCCGAAGTAGGCCCGCGCCCTGTAGAGCTCGAGGTACTTCCTCTTTTTCTTGGCTAGCTTCTTGCCGCGCCAGTCCTGCCACGGGTAGTCGAAGGAGGTGGCGGCGCCGTCGGCACCCTTGAAGCCATTCAATTCACCAGAGTTGTATTGGCGGAACGCTCCAGAGAGTCCGGCCCGAGTTAGCCCTTTCTCCCCGTCGAGGGCGTCTGTTGGATAAATTGCCATCGTGCGAATGCCGACATCAAAACCGTACTTTGATACGGAGCGCTCGAGCGCCTCGATGACCTTCTCCTTACCCTTGGTGAGCTTCATATCTTTCTTCTCGCCAATTTCCATGATGCTTTCCTCGCGAATCTTTTTGATTTCCGTCTTGGCCGCCTCCTTCCAGGAATCAACTTTCTTGAGCCACGACTTCGGGTCGGTCGCGTCTTTCTTGTGCGCGCGGAGAATAATCTGAATCCAGGCCTGGTGGCCGCGCGGCACCGAGCCCATGAACTCGACGACTGGCGCGATGGGATCAATCTGCACCTCTGGCTCGACGTCGCCGACGAGGCCGTAGTCGATGTACGTTTTGATCGGGTACGGGTCGGGTTTCTCGAGCACCAGCCGGCTGCCGAACAGGTCGTACTTATCTTCCTGGTAGAAGACGTCGTCGACGTAGTCGGAGTCCGGCCGTACCTCGGCGCCCGGGTACTGGGCGTAGAGCTGGGCCTCAATGAGCTTGGAGAGATTCTCTGGCGTGTAGATGTAGAAGCGGACGTCGCCGCTAACGGAAACAATTTCCAGCGAAAAGTACGGGCGCGACTTTCCCTTCCAGTAGAGGTCGTACCAGTTGCCCTCGCCGCCCGTCTGGTAGAGGGTCGTCAGGAACACCTCCATCGCCGCCGGCGTCTTGAGGACCTCGCGCGGCGGCACCAGCCGGAGCAGGACGTACCTCTGCGAGGCGGCGAACTTGCCCCGGACGTACTCGAGCCAGGTCTCCCACAGGAACGCGGCGGCGGCGAGCGCCGCGACGAACGGCAGCAGCAGCCAGGCGTAGTGGATTGCCGCGGCAGAGAGAGCGTCGGGGGTCACGGGGCGAATTATAGCGAAGTAACAAGTAATAAGTAACAAGTAACAAGTAACAGGTAACAGGTAACAGGTAACAGGTAACAGGTAACAAGTAACAAGTTCGGAGGGACCCCGCTGCGTGAGTCCTTTCTTCTTGTTACTTGTTACTTGTTACTTGTTACTTGTTACTTGATTCTCTCCCACTTCGCCTTACACCGCCACCGGCGCGTACCGCCCGTCCTTGCCGCGCCGGAAGTAGCGCTGGTTCTGGAGGTTCACCAGCACGGTGTTCTCCTTGACGTAGCGCTCCTTGAGCACCTTCTCGACGACCTCGTCCTTGGTCAGCGGGCCGCTCTTCCGGAGCACCTCGCGGATGACGTCGCGGACGACGCCCGAGAGGTAGCCCCACTCGGCGAGCGCGTAGAGGCCGCGGCCGACGAGCACGAAGCGCTTGTCCTTGATCAGCTCGTTGTGGGTGGTGGCGACGTGGGCCTTCTTGCCGAAGGTTTTCTCGATGGCCTTGGCGACCTCGCGGAAGTGCATCGGCGAGCCGTGCCTGCGAATCACCAGGTAGGCGTAGTCGCGCACACCCTTCACCGAGACGTTCGGGGAATCGGAGCGGCCCCACTCGCCGAGCGGGTTGCAGCCGATGCGCTTGGAGACGCACAGCCAGTTGCGCATCACCTCGGGGCGGCGGTAGCTCGACGGCACGCCGGCCAGGTGGCCGGCGAACGTCGCGAGCATCTTCTCCTCCGGGACGAGGTCGTGCTCGCCGAGGGCGGTGTGCAGCTTGTCGAGCGACTCGTGGACGGCGTCCGCGAGCTTCCGGTTGGTGGTCCAGCGCGGCTGGAAGCGGTCGGACTCCTTCAGCCGCTGGAACGGATCGGCGACGGTCAGAAGAAAGTAAATGGCGTTCTGGACGGAGTCCTGCTTCGCCAGGCAGGTCAGCAGCTCGCGCTCGGCGACGATGCCGCCCATCGTGTCGACGGCGCGCTCGAGCTCCTCGAGGTAGGGGCCGACGGCCTTGTACTCGTCGGAGCGGCGGATGGTCGAGAGGCCGTGCTCCTCGATCTGGCGGACGCGCTCGCGGGTGATGCCGTAGGACACGCCGATAGCCTCGAGCGTTTCGCTCTCGGCGTCGTCCCCCAGGCCGAAGCGGCGGACGAGGACGTCGCGGGAGCGGTCCGTGACCGCCTTCAGGAGGCGGGCGACGACCTGCTTGGGCTTGAAGGCCAGGGACACGGTCTGGGTAGCCATAGGTTTCGGTTAAATAAGCTGCCGCAAACTAACAGTCAGGCGTGGTGTAGTCAAGCGGAGGGTAGGGTGGCTGTCAAGAGCCCCGCTCGCGGCTGCCAATGACAAAGGAAATTAGGCGGTTTTTCACGAAGACCACCTTTGATACCTGTTGCCCGATGAGGTGTTTTTGGGTTGACGGAGCCGCCTCGGCGGCTGCTCGGACAGTTGACTCGTTCGCGTCCCGCGCTACCCGGACGGTCGCGCGAACCTTCCCGCCAATCTGCACGGCCACGGCGACGGTCTCGTCCTCGAGGAGCGGGGCGGCGGCCTCCGGCCAGGGCTGCCGGTGCACGGATTCTCCCCCGCCGAGGCTCCCCCAGAGTTCCTCGGCTAGGTGCGGGGCGAACGGCGCGAGGATGCGGACAAAGAGTTTCAGATCTTCAGCTGACGCGCCACCTTTCTCTAGTTCGGTGAGACACATCATCATCGCCGCGATGGCGGTATTAAATTTTAGTGTCTCGATGTCTGCGCCGACCTTGGCGATGGTGCGATGCAGCGCCTTTTTCCCCGAGGTGGAACCTAGGGAAGCTTCCCTAGGTTCCACCTCGGGGCGACTCACTAGCCGCCAGGCGCGGTCGAGGAAGCGGCGCACGCCGGTGATGCCGTTCGGGTCCCAGGGGTAGCTGCCGACCTCGGCGTAGGGCCCGAGGAACGCGAGGTACATTCGTACCGTGTCGGCGCCGTACCTGGTGACCTCGGCGTCGGGATCGACGACGTTCCCCTTCGACTTGCTCATTTTGTCGCCGTCGGGGCCGAGAATGAGGCCGCGGTTCGTTCGGCGGGTGAACGGCTCGCCGTCTTTCACCAGACCGAGCGAGGCGAGCGCCTTGGCGAAAAAGCGCGAGTAGAGTAAATGCATCGTGGTGTGCTCGGCGCCGCCGGAGTAGAAGTCAACGGGCATCCAGTTGCCCATCTTTTTTCTCGAGGCAAACTCCTTTTCGTTGGCCGGGTCGCAGTAGCGGTAGTAGTACCAGGACGAGTCGACGAAGGTGTCGAGCGTGTCCGTCTCGCGCTCCGCCTCTCCGCCGCACGTCGGGCACGTCGTCTTCACGAACGCCGCGTTTCGCGCCAAGGGCGACGCTCCGTCGTCTGCGGGCAAGTACGAATCAATGGCGGGTAGCTCAACCGGCAGCTGATCCTCCGGTACGCCAACCGGGCCACACTTCCCGCAGTGCACCACCGGAATCGGGCAGCCCCAGTAGCGCTGTCGCGAGACGAGCCAGTCGCGGAGGCGGTACTGGGTCACCTTTCGCGCCGAACCCTTTTCGGCAAGCCAGGAGGCAATCGCGGTGCGCGCCTCGGCCGATCGCATGCCGTTGAACTGCTCGGAGTTCACGGTGATGCCGTCGTCGAGCGTCGGGCGCTCGGGCCGCGGCGCCGATGCGTAATCAATTGCGGCGTCGTACCCTCTTTCCGGAACGACGGAGAAGGGTAAATCTACTCCAAATTTTTCTGCGAATGCTAAATCGCGCTCGTCGTGGGCGTCGCCGAAGACGGCGCCGGTGCCGTAGGAGCCGAGCACGAAGTCGCCAACGAAGATGGGAATCTCCTTCCCGTTGGCAGGATTCACCGCCACCACGCCCTCGAGCTTCACGCCAGTCTTGTCGGCGGCACCCTCGAGCCGTTCGAGTTCGCGCTTCTTGGCGGCAGCAGCGGCGTAGGTGCGCACCTCGTCGATGTTTGAAATCTTGCCAGCGAGCTTCTCCACCAACGAGTGCTCCGGGGCCAGCGTCACGAACGCGCCAGAGAAAATGGTGTCGATGCGTGTGGTGAAGACGGAAATTTTCTCGTCTGTGCCCGCAATCTGAAAATCAATTTCCGCCCCCTCGCTCCGCCCAATCCACTCCCGCTGCGCGGCCTTGATGGGCTCGGGCCAGTCGAGGCTCGCGAGGTCGTCCACCAACGCGTCGGCAAACTTCGTGATGCGCAGCAGCCACTGCTTCATCTTTCGCTGCTCTACGGCAGTGCCGCAGCGCTCGCAGGCGCCGTCCTTCACCTGCTCGTTGGCGAGCACGGTTTTGTCGTTCGGGCACCAGTTCACCGCCGTCTCCGCCTGGTACGCGAGGCCGGCATCGAGGAGCTTCAGGAAGAGCCACTGCGTCCAGCGGTAGTAGCCGGGGTCGCAGGTACTGATCTTGCGCGACCAGTCGAAGGAGGCGCCCATCGAGCGCAGCTGGGTCTCCATCGTCGTCATATTCTGCTCTGTCCAGTCGCGCGGGTTTAGGTTGTGCTGAATGGCGGCGTTCTCGGCGGGCAGGCCGAAGGCGTCGAAGCCAATCGGGAACATCACGTTAGCCCCCGACATTCGTAGCTTGCGAACGTAAATGTCTGACACGGCGAAGGCGTACCAGTGGCCAACGTGCAGGTTGCCGCTCGGGTACGGGAATTCCACCAAGCAGTAGCGCTTGTCGCCTTTCGCCGCGCGCTCGTCGCTGGCCTTGTGCAGGCCGAGCTCCTCCCAGCGCTGCTGCCACTCCTTCTCGACCGCCTTGTGGTCGTACCAGCGATTCTCGTTGGGCATAGGTCAGTATCTTAACCTTATTTGACCGGCGCCTGGCTAGTCGCGCTAGACTGTTGCAAATGGCTAGACGAACCTTAGCGCCCGAGGCGCTCTACTCCTCGGAAACCTTCGACCTGTGCCGCCGCGTGCTTTTCCGTGAGACCGACGAGGCCCTCCGCAGAGCCAGCGAGCGTCTCAGGAAAATCGATCCCGGTGGGCGCAGGGCGCTCGACCTCCTCCGCGAGCTGGAGGGTCGCCAGGCCCCGTAGGCCGGAGTGCCGGCCTTTTCCTTTCGCGCGCGGGCTGCGTTGCAAAAGTTGCCCTTTGGTGGATACTGCGCCGGAACCACCTATGCCAAAACTGAAACCAAAAATTCTTGTGTTCGCGTCCGGATCGGCCGAGGGCGGCGGGTCGGGATTCGAGAAGCTCGTCGAGGCTTCCCGCGGCGGGCCGCTCGACGCTGAAATCGTCGCGGTGGTCTCTAGCCACGCGAACGGCGGCGTACGCGAGCGCGCCGACCGGCTCGGCGTGCCGTTCACGCACTTCCCGCTCCCCCGCGAGGCAGCTGACTACCAGCGTATTGCGGACGCCTCGGGCGCGACCCTGTTCACCCTTTCCGGCTGGCTCAAGATGGTGAAGGGGCTCAACCTCGCCACCGGCTTCAGCCCGAAGACCGTGATCAACATCCACCCCGGCCCGCTGCCGGAGTTCGGCGGCCCCGGCCTCTACGGGCACCACGTCCACGAGGCGGTGATGGAGGCATTTAAAGCCGGGGAGGTCACCCACTCGGCCGTGACGATGCACTTCGTGGACGAGGTCTACGACCGCGGCCCCGCCTTCTTCCGCCTCAACATCAAGGTTGAGGCGGGCGATACGCCGGATTTCCTCGGCGCGCGCGTGAACCGCTGGGAGCACCGCTGCCAGCCGGAAATCACAAACCTGGTGGCGCACGACCTGATTCGGTGGGACGGAATAAATCCCGCATCGCTCGTGGTGCCCGACGGCTACGAGATCGAGCGCTGGGCCGATGGCGACCCGAGCTAGCGACAGCCTGCCCGCAGGCCCGAGGGAATCTTCGGGCCTTTTCCTTATACCTTGAACTCGATCACGTCGCCGTCCTTCACGACGTACTCCCTGCCCTCGGTGCGCACCTGGGCCCGCTCGCGGGCAGCGGCGTAGGAGCCGGCGGCGAGGAGGTCGGCGCAAGCCACCACTTCCGCGCGAATGAAGCGCTGCTGGAAGTCGTTGTGGATGGCCGCGCCAGCCTCGGGAGCCGTTGCGCTGTGGCGAATCGTCCAGGCGCGCGTCTCATCTTCGCCGGTGGTGAAGTAGCTGATGCGGTCGAGGAGGCGGTAGGCGGCCGCGGTGAGCGCGCCGAGGCCGTCGCCGGAGACGCCGAGCTCTTCGCGCATCGCGGCGCGCTCCTCCGCAGGCGAGTCCCCCACCATTTTTTCTGCGCCAGCATCAAGGGTGACCCAGACCGCCTTTTGTTCATCAAAAAACGCTTTCAGTTTTTGCCACCGAACATCGTTGGCATCATCTATATTCTTTCCACCTGTTTGTTTGTTGAGGCAGTACATCACCGGCTTCGCCGTGAGCAGGTGCAGATCCTTCGACGCCTCGCGCTCCTTTTCGTTCAGTTCAACCCCGCGCGCCGACTTTCCTTCTTTGAGCGCCGCGGCCAGCTTCTGGCACGCTCCGTCGAGCATCGCCGCTATCTCATCACCTCGCTTCACGTCGCGCGACAGTGTCTCGCGGCGTTTCTCAACCGTTTGTAAATCAGCGAGAGCAAGCTCGAGCTCGATTACCTCAATGTCGTTTAGCGGATCAATTTTGCCCGCCACGTGCACCACGTTCTCGTCGTCGAAGATGCGCACGACCTCGCAGATAGCGTCGGTCTCCCGAATGTGCGCTAAGAACTTGTTGCCGAGCCCCTCGCCCTCGGAGGCGCCGGCCACCAAGCCGGCGATGTCCGTGAACTCGACCACCGCCGGAATCGTCTTCGCGGATTTGGAGAGCGCAGAGAGGAGGCCGAGCCGCGGGTCGGGCACGGCGACTACCCCCACCGTCGGATCAATCGTGCAGAACGGGTAGTTCTCCGCCGGCACCGACTGCTCGGTGAGCGCGTTGAAGAGCGTGGACTTGCCCACGTTCGGGAGGCCGACAATGCCGACGGAGAGGGCCATGACCTAGCGCCGCGGCGGCTGGATTCCGGCCGACTTGAACGTTTGGGCAATTTCGTTCTTGCGGGCAAAGAAGGCCTGCATCGCGGCGGCCTGCTCGGGAATGCCCTGCTTCTTCTTGGCCGCGATGTCCTTCGAGATGGCCTCGAAGAGCTTCGGATTGGCGGCCATCAGCCCCTTTATCATCTCACGCTCGCCTTCTGGGAGTTTGCGGAGCTTCCAGTCGAGGATTTTCTGGGTGAGGAACTTGAACATAGCGAGGTAACAAGTATCAGGTAACAGGTAACAAGTAAAGCGCCCCGATCCTACTGTTACTTACTCCTTGTCACCTCACTACAAATACCTGCTGATGTTCCGCAAATGCCCCGCGTAGTCGCTCGAGCAGTGAATCGTCCGCGACCGGTCGTGGATGTAGAAGAGGCAGGTCGTGTCGGCGGGGTGCATCGCGGCGGCGATGGCGGCCTCGCCGGGGCTCGAGATTGGCTCGGGCGGCAGGCCGCTCTGCTGGTAGGTGTTGAACGGCGAGTCGATGCGCTTGTCCCTCGGGGTGAGCCGCGGCCACCAGCGCCCCTCCTTCCCCTTCGCGTACTGCAGCGTGGCGTCAACCTGCAGCGGCATGCCGAGGAGCATCCGGTTCCAGATGACGCCGCTGATGAGGCGCATGTCGCCCTTCCCCGCCGCCTCGCGCTGAATCATCGAGGCGACGCGCACCACCGTGCCCGGGTCCAGCGCCGGCGTGCCCGAGGCCGCGACCAGCTCCCCGTAGACCTCGCCGAAGCGATCCTCCATCGCGTCGACAACCTCGTCCGGCGTCGTGCCCGCAGCCACGAGGTAGCGGCCCGGGAAGCGGTACCCTTCGCCGCCGCGGAAGGCGCAGGTGCTGGTCGCGCCAGCAAAATCTCGGTGCTCCCCGTCTGTCCAGCCGAGCTCTTTGGCAAAAACGTTCGCCATTTCCTCGCGGCGCTGCCCCTCGGCGACCGTCACGAAGCGGCGCGCCTGGTCTTCGACCGGCAGCGTCACGGATGCCTCGCCGAGCGAGATCACGAGCTTGCCGGTCTCCGGATCAAGCGTGCCGAGGCTACCGGCGAGCGCCACGGCGGCTGCGCCGAGGCGCGTGCGCACGGCACCGGAAGCCTGGAGCGAGCGGGCTAGCTGCTCGGGAGACGCGTCGTCGACCGCAACCACGGGCCGCGTCTCGCCGCCAATCGGCGAGAACAGGTAGCCGACCGCGAAGGCGAGAACTGCGGCGGTCGCGGCAACGCCAAGCTTCCTTCGCATTACCCACATTCTACACGGGCCGAGTGGCCCCTCGCCTTAACTTTTACAGACTGCCGGCGCGGCGGCATCTCGGGCGAGGAGACGAATGGCGAGCAGATGCAGCAGCACGCCGAGGATGCCCACCTCGGCGCCGTGGAACGGCAGCGCCGGCACCAAGCTTGCGAGCCCAAAAACGGCGAGCAGCGCCGAGAGCGCGACGGCCGAGCCGCAGGCGGCGCAGCCGAGGCCGAGCGCGCCGGCGAGAACGCCGACGGCGCCCGCGCCGATTCCCCGCCGCCGCGCGGCGCGGCGGCGCAGCACGAAAACCGCGAGCGCCAGCGTCACGCCGAACAGGAGCGCACCTGCAATCACGCTCGCCGCGGCGAGCGGCGTGAAGTTCGTGCCGATTGAGCCCCAGAGCGCGAGGAGCAGCGAGACCTTCTCGCCCCAGGGTAGCGAGCCGCTGAAAATTCCGTCGCGGGCCAGCATCCAGTTCGGCAGCCAGGTGGCCAGGGTGAACGCGCCGAGCGCGGCGAGCGCCGCCAAGAGGGCGTAGCGCGGCTCGCCGAGCACCCGGCGGAGCGCGACGCTAGTGGACCCAGAAGTAGACACGGTTCTCGCCGACAATTCTGCCGTCGGCGTCGTACGCCCAGGCGCGCACGGTCACCCGGCCGCGGCTGCGGCCGTCGGCGACGCCGTCGAGGCGGAAGTCCCGTACCGCGCCCTTCCTCGTCTTCGAGCTGCTCAGGCGCGGCGTCTCCTCGCCGCAGCCGAGCGCGAGATCCTCGCCGAAGCGCACGACCGCGTTCTCGCAGTAGGCGCGCACGACCCACCAGGAAATTTTGAGGTTCTCCTCGCGGTCGCCGAAGTTCATCCGGTACTTCGTGAAGCCGTCGTCCGTCTTCGAGCCTCTCTTGTAGGTAATTTTGATTTGGTTGAGGCCGGGAGCCTTCACGAACGGCGGCGGCAGCGCGGGGTTGTAGACGACGGGAGCCGTCGGCTCGGGCGGCAGCGGGGCGACGGGGCACGACACGGTCTGAATCCGCAGGCGGGTGATTGGCCCGGCAATGGAGGTGCGGAGAATGGCGTGCTCGGCCTGGAACGCCGAGACCGCCGCGGCGGTCGAGGTGCCGTAGTAGCCGGAAATCACAGTGTCGCCGCTGAGGTAGCCCTTGGCCTGGAGGAAGGCCTGGAGCTGGGCGACGGAGCTCGGCGGCGCGACGTCGCTGGCACCCTGCTCGAGCGTCTCGGGGAGGATGGTGCAGGCCACCTCGGCGGCAGAGGCGGTCGCACCGGCGACCGAGACGGCGGCGGCAGCCGCGAAAGCTAGGAGCGCGTTTCTCACGCCCCAGATTCTACCGCACGGCGCGCGACGAGGCACCCACAGGCGCACAAGAAGTAGGAGGGCTTGGGGAGACGCGGCGCCGAGAATCACCGGATTTTTAGCGCTCCGGAATCCCCGGCCCCGGTTATGAACACCCCCTCCGCCGAACTCTTCTGGCGTGATGCCGCCTGCCCGTGTATAATTTCTCAATGAGGAAACTTGGGGAGAAGTGCGCCGTCTTCGGAGTCTACGGCAGAGACCTCGACGTCAGCCGCCTGACCTTCTTCGGGCTTTACGCCCTCCAGCACCGCGGCCAGGAGAGCTCTGGCATCGCCACCACCGACGGCTCCTGCATCTACTGCCACAAGAACACTGGCCTCGTCGGCCAGGTTTTCAATGATGACAACATCATCAAGTGCCTGCGCGGCCACATCGCCATCGGGCACAACCGCTACTCCACCTCGCGCGACTCTGGCCTCCGCCACGCTCAGCCGATTGTCTTCCACCAGGACAAGGTCTGCCGGGTAACGCGCGACGGCGTCGACTGCGCCGTCACGGACAAAAATTCCATCGCCCTCGCCCACAACGGCAACCTGCCGGACACGGGAAAGCTCGAAAAATTTCTGAAAGGAAGAAAGGTGCCGACAGAAAATTCTTCCGACTCCGAAATGATAGTGAAGGCGCTCGAGGTCTCAACCAAGGACGGCAAGACGATCGAGGAGGCGGTGAAGGAAATCTGGCCCCTGATGACGGGGTCGTTTTCAATCCTGGTGATGTCCCAGAGCAAGCTGATTGCCATCCGCGACGCCTACGGTATCCGGCCGCTGTCGGTCGCCAGGCTCAACGGCGGCTTCGTCTTCGCGTCCGAGACCTGCGCCTTCCGTACCATCGGCGCCGAGTACCTGCGCGACGTTCGGCCGGGCGAGATGATCGTGGTAGACGAGGGCGGCCTCCGGGCGACGCAGGTGGTCCCCGGCCGCGAGCAGCTGGACGCCTTCGAGTTTGTCTACTTCTCGCGCCCGGACAGCACCCTGATGGGTAAATCGGTCTACGAGGTGCGGAAGAACTTCGGCCGGCGGCTGTTTCGGGAGTACCCCATCGCGGCGGACGTGATAATCCCCGTACCCGAGACCGCCGTACCCGTGGCGATCGCCTACTCCCAGGTATCGGGAGTTCCCTTCGAGACCGGGCTCATCAAGAACCGCTACATCCACCGCACCTTCATCGAGCCGGAGCAGCACATCCGAGACCAGGGCGTGAAGGTGAAGCTGACGCCGCTGCGCGAGGTTATCGCCGGCAGACGGGTAATCGTCGTCGACGACTCGATTGTGCGCGGCACGACCTCGCGGCAAATTGTGAGGGCGCTCTTCGAGGTCGGGGCGCGGGAGGTGCACTTCCTGGTGAGCTCGCCGCCGGTGCGCTACCCGGATTTCTACGGCATCGACACGCCGCGGCAGGGAAACCTCATCGCCGCCAGCAAGTCGGTAGCGGAGATGCGCGAGTTCCTGGGCGCGACGAGCGTAAATTTTCTTTCGTACGAGGGGCTGATCGAGTCGATCGGCGTGCCGCGGGGAAACCTCTGCACCTCGTGCTTCACCGGCGAGTACCCGATCGACATCGGCGAGAGGAAGAAGGAGGTGCGGCGACCCGCCGAGGGTTCTCGAATTAAAAAGGCGCGAACCCGAAGGCCGGCCGTGGCGGCGTGAGCCAGTACTCTCGTTAGGTGGTGTTTGTTTGAAAAAGTCAGAACCCATTTCGCGGAGAACCCTGAAAACTAATGCGGACTCGGCAGGGCGAAACAATTTGACTGGGGATATGGATTCGCCCCGCCTCGGCTTCCGTCCCGCCTGTAGGAGGGGTCTGGGGAGGAATGCGGGCAGGTTTCGGACTGGGGGTTTTCGGAAATTCGGCGGCTATGATTTTGATTACTGTTTCGGTTTGATTTGTTGTTGGGGTTGCGGTCCAACAAAAATCTGCTGAAATTGCTTGCCCCACGATACACCATGAGTGCTTTCGTACAATTTTACAAACGGACTGACATTGAAAAAACCATTGAGTAAAATGTACGATTCCCAAAGTAAATCCTGAAGCGTATCGTCGGCAAGCTCAATTTTCAAACCAAAGGCGGTGAGCTTGTCCATTGGTAAAGGGCGTGAGTGCATCAAATGTGTATCGTAGTCGGAAAAATAACTCACCGCCTTTTTGATTTTCTTATCGATATTCTTCTCGCCTTTAAACATATACTTTTTGAGCCAAGTCGAAACAAGCTCTTTTGATAACTTTTCCGAATCCTCGCAAAGTTCCAAAAGTTCCAGCGAGTATTTTTCGATGAGTGGAATATAGGCGGGCAAAGCCTCGGGGCCTTCTTTGGCAATTCTCTCCTTTGCCTTTTCAAAGCCTCGCTTAATAGAACGAGCCGGAACACCGTTTATTTGCGGGTCTATCGGCCCTAAAATTGCGCTGGAGTGCAAAACGATAGAATTGCCAGACAAAGCCAGCATCGTGGCCGCCGAATAGGCAGAGTGTGGAATAAGAAAATTTATTTCTTCAAACTTATCACGCAACAAACAAACAAGACGCTCTGTTGCGTCCGGTCTACCACCCGGGCTATGTAAGAGGACATCGATTGATTTGCTACCTTTTACTGAATTGATTAGATCGGTGAAGCCGTCCACATCGGACAAATCAATGGAGTTTGGCGCACCTTGCGGAACACCTTCTAAAAATTTCGTAGCGTAAATTAAAAGTGGACGGCCACGATGTTTTTCGATTTCCTCATAGCAAGCCTTGCGAAGTGCAAATAAATCCTTTGTGGTTATTGGTTGTCCTGCTTGTTGCGCGGCACCAAAATAATCGTGCCAATCTTGCGTTGTCTTAAATTTTTTACGCTGTGGTTGAGGCGACTCCATACTGGTTAATTTCAAAATTAATTGTTGAACCGTCAGCTACCTTAAAAGCTGGTTTTCTACCCAACGCAATATCAGCCCGATCAATAAGGTCGGTGGTTTCCTTGTAGAAGCCGTAGGATTTCAAGGCTTCGGTATTTTGCTTCAAAACCTTTTTCGGGGCCACTTTTGAGAGCAATTTTCGTGATGTTTTCTTCATAGTGTCTGTACTATAGCAAAATAGGCGTGTCTAATCAATGAAGGGATTTAGACTATTCGCCTCCAACGCTTGAACGCTTTTATATCTCCTGAATTCAAATCAAACCATTCGCCGTTCATTCTTTTGGCTTCAAAGCGTTTATGCCAATATGTTTCATGCCGAGGGGCGAAGCCCCGAGGCAACTTCTTCGGCAAATCAATTTTGGTGGACCCGAGGAGACTCGAACTCCTTACCTCCTCATTGCAAATGAGGCGCTCTACCAGATGAGCTACGGGCCCCTCTTGGGGACGGCGCTACCCTACCAGCCGCGCTAGCGACTCGAAAGCGCTAGCCCGACCACGTGCTCCGCTACCTGACCGAGATCCGCGCCGATGGCCTCGATGGCCCGCGGCAGCCGCTCGCCCGCGCCGAGCTCGGGGTTGCCGTTGACCTCGAGGACGAAGACGCCGCGCTTCGGGTGGACGATGAGATCGACGCGCGAGAGGTGGCGCAGGCCGAGCGCCTCGTGGGCGCGGCGAGCGGCGTCGTAGATGGCCAGGCGCTCGGCCTCGCTGAAGCGGCCGGGGCAGACCATCTTCACGCCCGCGCGCTTCGCGGCCTCACTCAGTACCCGCTCGCCTTTCGGCAAACACACCTCTGCGGCCGGAACGCAGTAGAGCGCTTCGCCGCGAAAGCCCTCGAGCAGACCCACAGTCGCCTCGCGGCCGACGATGAGCTCTTCGATGACCGCCCGCTGCCCGGCCTCGAATGCAGCTGTGAGCGCGGAAACAAGCTCCGGATAAGTGGAGACCACGGTTACGCCTTTCGAGAAGCCGCCCGTCGCCGGCTTCACCACCGCAGGCATCGGCACGGCGCGAAAAACAGCGGAGGCCACCGCCTCGGGGCTGCTCTCCTCCTGCCGCGCCACAAAAATACCGGCAGGCACGCGCACGCCGGCTCGGGCGAGCACCTCCCGGGCGTGGTGCTTGGCTAGCGAGAGCGCGCCGGCGACCGGCGAGGGGCCGGTGTAGGGCAGGTTCATCTGCCGGAGCGTGCGCTGCAGCTGGCCGTCCTCGCCGAATTCGCCGTGGGCGGCGTTCCAGGCGACGTCGGCGCCGCGGGTTGCCTCGCGCGGCGTCACGGGCTTGCCGCCCCGCAACCATTGGCCCGCCTGATCAACCACCACATCGATAATGCGGAAGCCTTTCGCTAGGAGCGCCGCCCCCACCGCCTTGCCCGTCTTCAGCGACTCGGCGAAGCGCGAAGACGGCCCGCCCCTAATGACCGCCACGGTTCGTGACATTGCAGCGTTAATTCTAGCACCCGCCGGCGCTTCAGTTGACTATATACGCACAGCGTGTGAGCATAAATCTATGCGCTCCTTCGGAAATGTATTCATCCTATCTGCTCTCGCGGCCAGCGCGTTCCCCGGGCTAGGCGTTGGCCTTGCCCTGCGCAACACCCTCGCCGACCGTCACCGTCCCTACCACACGGGCCAGGCCAAAAGCTGCCGCGCCGCACGCCGCCGGCCGCAACCAGGCCCGCGCCCGGCGCTAGCTCTCCCTCGGCCGTGGCCGGCCTACGGGCGAGACTCAAATCCCGCCCCGCGGGATTTTCTTTTTAGAAATGGAAAACCGCCCTGAACACTCCTGATGTGTGCACACCGGGAGTGTGTTTTACATTCACCTGCCGAGATTTTGACAGAATAGCGTTGTGGCATTATATGCCCTATGGAGAATATAGGAGCGCCCAGTCTTCCCAAGCAATCAGATGAGGCCTCGGGGATCGGTACTCAAAAGGCCGGGTCTGTGGGAGGGGCCATTGCGTCAGAGCCTAGTATGGAGCACGCGATGGAGGTTCGTGCGTTAAAGATCCTGGAAAACGGTCTACTGGAGATAATAACTTTATTGAAAAAAAATAAAGATACTATTGAAAAAGCGAAGGGTCTTAACCCTGCATATTATCAAGATAACGAAGCGACCGAGCGAGGCGGTTGGTACCCGTACTCACGTATCGAAGCGATGAAGAGGCTGGGCGAGGCGTTAGAGAATGCTGAAATAGCGTATACGGCTATCAACCAGAATCCAGATGGTCTCAAATTTTTTCGGACAAAAAGATGGAACGGTTCGAGGAAGGAAGACAATGAGAATGTTACGGAAGCGACTTATCAAGTGAGCCGCTTTTTCCGGCTAGGTTTATTTAGTTATTACGGCTCGGTTCTCGTAGAAGGGGGCGCTTACGCAAGACATCTGACAAGAATCATTAGGGATAGACCGGATGGTGTATTCGCAGCTTCAAGCGGTGCCATATACCCCGAATTAGAGATCAAAGGTTGCGTCAAAGGTTTTAATGAGGAGCTAGAATCTCAAGGGAAGGTGCCGATAAAAGTGCCATTCTTTTTTTACTCTAAATCAAAGCAAAGCGAGGGTAAGAGATATCAAGAGCTCATACAAATGACCGCGAACTCTGTGAATAATATTCTGCAAGAAAAATTGCAAGGTGGCGAAAATAAAGCCACGATTTCAGTCTTTGATGAGTCGCGGAATACCGGTCGTACGATCTTTTTCCTCGGCGACCTTCTCAGAGACGCGGTCAAGTACCTAAAATCTGAGAAAAAAATTCCATCTGATTTTCTTGTAGAGTACGGCTCTCTTGGAACGCACACTCACGGAACAGAATACCCAGAATATTACCGACCGCTCATTGTACGTCGTGGCGACGAACACGTATTTAGAAGAGTGTCCAAAAGAGATGGCCAGGAGCATCTGAGACAGGAAGTTCTGATTTTCAAGTTTGCCCAACTTGCTGGAGAAATTAAAGGCCGTCTTATGGCGAATGTATTAATAAATGGAAAATTAGAAAACGAAGAATACGATATGGACGATTTTGCCTTTGAACCTTTGGTGGTAGATGAAAGTCCCAGCCGTGCCTACCTGAATAGCCTAAAAAATAATCCAAAGTAAGGACCGGAGCGGACTCTTTTAACACTCCCGGTGTGTGCACACCGGGAGTGTGTTTTATGGAGGTTTTAAGCCGGATTCACGGCGGGCGCGGGAGCGCAGCGTGGCGACGGCGAAGCGGTGGGCCTCGCTGTTGGCAAGAAGAATTTCATGTTTACGCTTGAGAGTAATATCTTTTGGTCCATCTATTCGAGCCACCTGATGTCGCTCGTTCTTCACAACCGACACAACTAATGGTTTGCGTACGAGTACATTAACGAACGACCGTTTCTTAATGTACTCAGGCAAATTCACAGAGAAGACTGATTCCGCGAGAGCGCGCTGGAGATTGCCGTCGGCTACCACCAGGTCGGGTACGCCCCACTCTAGGTGGCGCACGCGACGCTCGAGGAGCTCGCGCAACGCCGCAAGGTCGTCGCCCTTGTGCCGTCCGCGTAAATTGAAAGTTCGATACGCCGCCTTTTTCGGCCAGCCATCCTCCAGCACCGTCATCACGCCGACAGTCTGCGAGCCGGAGTAATGCGCAATGTCGTACGCCTCCACCCTAAAGCTCGTCGCATCCAATTCCTCTGGTTTTATAAGTGAAGCATCGCGAATATGTCGCAGCGCGAAGAGTTGGCGTTTTAGGAGGTCGGCATCCTCGAAGCGGCGAGCCTTGGCCGCCGCCTTCATGGATCGCTCGAGGTCGCGCTCCAGCGTGCCGATTTTGCCGTCGAGCAGGAGCGAGATGCGCCTTACCGTCTTGCCGTACTCCGCGGGTGTGATTTCGCCCGTGCAGCAGCCAGGGCACAATCCAATCTGCCTTGAAAAGCAAGGTCGGTAACCCGACAAAGTCGGACTTTGTAGTTGACACGGTTTACACTTTGCGCCGCGGTACGGAAAAATTCGACGGACGATTTCTAGTGCTTCCCGAAGTTGGGTGCCGTGTGGAAACGGGCCGAAGATTTTCTTGAACGCTCGTGCCTCTGCCGATTTCAGAAATTCGAGCGTCCGGCCGCGAACGAGCGAGAGCGCCGGGTACGGCTCGTTCGTAAGGGCCACGAAGTAGTAGCTGCGGTTGTCCTTTTCTTTGACGTTCGCGGCTGGCAGGTGCTTGCGAATCAGCGCCGCCTCCACAACCAACGCTTCCAACACCGAGCGCGTCTCCTGCCACTCGATCTCTGTTGCCATCGTGACCATGTCCACGATGCGCGGCCCGCGGGTGGCGAGGAGGTCAATCGAAAAGTAGCTCTTCACCCGGTCCTTCAGTGAGGTTGCCTTGCCGATGTAGAGAATCCCCTTTCCCTTCTTGAAGAGGTACACGCCGGGCGCGTCGGGGAGGGCGAATTTCTTGAGGTCTTTTTGTGTCACGGGATGCCACTATAGGCGCCCCAGGCCGTAAAAGGAAAGCCCGCTGAACGGGCCGGGCAGATTCAGCACATCGGTAGGTCGTCTACGCAGGCTACACGCTTACCGCCTGATGTTAGGTGAATGAACCGTGCCGCCTTGACCTCGAAGAACGCTACCCGACGCTGCCAGTCAGGGCAGTCGCCCGGCATCGGGCAGACGACAATTTCATCACCGATCGCCGCCTCGGGTTCATTCCGGGCCGCTTCGACTGCGGGCGCCGTCAACTTGAGAGCCTCGACCAGCCTGCGGTCGCTCTCGCGAAACAGCCTCACGGTGTGATGGATTATTGCGTCTTGGAGCCACACTTTCGCCGTCCCCGCTACCGAGGCACTCCGCACAAGGACGGAGCCGTCCGGGACGTTGTCAGCGCTGAACTCAGTTGCTAGCCACATGGTACTCATGTGCCGATACAACCACGCTCGGCGCGCCTTCGCAAACGGAAAAGCTCACCCGGCGAAGGGTGAGCTCGAATCAGTCGGTGCCGCTACCGCCCCTTGATCGCCGTGGCTGCGCAGCGCCGATTTCGCCCCGCAGTTTCCGATGCACACTCCGCGTCGCTGTTCTGCGTGATCTCTTCCTCGGGAAAAACCAAGCGAATGCTGATGTCCTCGATGCGCTCTGGGGGGTTGATTCCAACAATCGGTGGCCTGCCACGCAGCTTGCAAAAGATTTTGTGCATGACCTTGGCCAGACCAGCCGCGCGGCGGCGCTTGCGGCGCTTTGGATGAATGTTTGTTTTCATTAGATTCAGATTGCGTTTCGGGGAGAGCTTCCTCGTGCCCAATGCTACGCCTTCCGTTGCACCGAGCAAGCAAAGGAAAAAGCGCCGTGTGGCGCTTAGGGAACCCCAATGCAGGCAATTCGTTTTCCGCCCGAGGTGGCGTGGATGAACCGCGCCGGCCTGACATCGAAGAAGGCGAAGTGGCTGCGCCAGTCCGGATCGTCGCCGGGCAGCGTGCCCGTGATGATGAGGTCGCCGATGGCGGCCTCGGGTTCCTCACCCTTCGTTGGCGGCTCAACAATGAGCGGCGCGGTGCGGGAGAAGTTCATTGCCTCGAACAGCTTCCGGTCGCTCGTCCTGAAGAGCTTCACCTCGCGTTCGATCCAGAGGCGCTCGCGAGCGTCCTCGGCTGTTCCGGCGCTGCGGGTCAGCACGGCGCCGTTGGGGATGTTCGCCGCCTCAAAGTCTTTGGTTAACCAAACAGATCTCATACGGCCATACCAGCACGACGTCGCGGCGGCCGCAACCGACCAACAATTTTCGCTTATTGACTTATTGTGGTAGATAGGTTACTATGGATGGCATATGAACACTCAAACTGGTTCTCCGCCCCCCATCTGGAGGCGCTCCGTCGACTACGTCTACGGACGCCTCTCGCTGTGGATCACGATTGTGCTCCTAGTCTTCGTTTGGGGCTTTGTCATTAAGTGGGCCACCAACCCACTTCGCACCATTTGGGGGCCACCGTTCGGCGGCACGGTTGCCCAGAAGCTGTGGCTACCGGACGGCACCAAGCTGCTGAATCCCCCTGGTCCGATTGCTTTCAAGGCAATCGATCTGCACAGTCCCATGGTCGTGTTGGTGAATTCACGCGAATTGTTCGCGAACTACGCCGCTGCCGCAGGTAGCAGCGAGGCGATCATCAGCGGGGAACACGACCTCGCAGTCACCTACCTCGCGCATATGGGACAGCAGAGCTACCGCTACATGTGCTCAATCGAGAAGCCTACGAGTTTTCCTCACAGTTTTCGTGAGTTTCTCGACTCCAGCGTCCCGGTTACACTCACCGTGGACGGATACCTCATCTACCAAATTTCGAGCATTTGGTCCGGGTTTCTCGTGACTATCTCTATTCTGTGGCTCGGCACGCTGTGCGCGGTAGGCTTCTTGGTGAGCAGAGGGATTCTGCGGGTTGGGGAACTCTTCTGAGCTGCCGCAATCGACTCAAGGCCGCTCGCGCAAGCGAGCGGCCTTTTCTTTTTTACTTCTTTCCCCGTCGCAGCACCTTCCGCAAGTACTGCCCCGTGTACGAGCCGTCTGTGTCTGCCACCTCCTCCGGCGTGCCCTTGGCCACGATCGAGCCGCCCTTGGTGCCGCCCTCGGGGCCGATGTCGATGACGTAGTCGGCGCACTTGATGAGGTCGAGGTTGTGCTCGATGACCACGACGGTGTTTCCCTTCTCTACCAGCTTCTGGAGAATCTCGATGAGCTTGCGCACGTCCTCGTAGTGCAGGCCGATGGTCGGCTCGTCCAAAATGTAAATTGTCTTCTGGACGTGCGTGCGGTAGAGCTCGGCCGAGACCTTCACGCGCTGCGCCTCGCCGCCGGAGAGTGTCGTGGCGCTCTGGCCGAGCTCGAGGTAGCCGAGTCCCACTTCGCCGAGTGTTGAGAGGCGGTCGGAGATAGACGGAATGTCCTCGAAGAACTTCAGCGCCTCCTCGACCGTCATTTTTAGAACATCGTAAATGTTCTTGCCCTTGTACTTCACCTCCAGCGTCTCCTTCATAAAGCGCTTGCCGCCGCAGACGTCGCACGGCACGTAAACGGTCGGCAGGAAGTGCATCTCCACCGCCATCTCCCCGTTACCCTCGCAGGCCTCGCAGCGGCCGCCGGTGACGTTGAACGAGAAGCGCGACGGCCCCCAGCCGCGGTAGCGGGCCTCTTCCGACTCGGCGAAGAGGTCGCGGATGTGGGTGAAGGCGCCGGTGTAGGTGGCGGGGTTGGAGCGCGGCGTCCGGCCAATCGGCGCCTGGTCAATCAGGACGGAGCGGCCGAGGTACTCGGCGCCGGCGAAGCTCTGGCAGTTATAGATTTCCTCCGAGCGGTAGCGGCGGTCGAAGCGACCCTGGAGGTTCTTGTGCAGGATTTCGTACACGAACGACGACTTGCCCGAGCCCGAGACGCCCGTGACGCAAATCAGCCGGCCGAGCGGGACATCCACAGAGAGGTTCTGAATATTAAAAATCTTGCCACCGCGAATCTGAATCGCCCCGCCGTGGGCGCCGTTCCTGCGGCGGCCCGGTACGGGAATCGACTTCTCGCCCGTCAGGTAGGCGAGCGTCGTCGAACCCTTTGAGGGGGCGCGGCCGGAGAGGAGCGGCGCCATCCAGTCCGCCACCACAATCTCGCCGCCGTGGACGCCCGCGCCGGGGCCGACATCCACCAGGTAGTCGGCAGATTTCACTGTCTCCTCGTCGTGCTCCACCACGATGATGGTGTTGCCGAGGTCGCGCAGGCCGGTGAGCGTCTTGATGAGGAGCGCGTTGTCCTTGGGGTGCAGGCCGATGGTCGGTTCGTCGAGGACGTAGAGCGCGCCCACAAGGCCAGAGCCGAGCTGCGAGGCGAGGCGAATGCGCTGCGCCTCGCCGCCGGAGAGGGTGTGGGCTCGGCGCGAGAGCTGCAGGTAGTCGATGCCGACGTCGTTCATAAAGCGCAGCCGCTCCTCGATTTCCTTCAGAATCACCTTCGCAACCTCGCGGTCGCGCGGCGTCAGCTCGACGCTGCGGACGTACCGCAGCGCCTCGCTGATGGTCTGGCCGGAGAAGACGTCGATGGAGATGCCCTTGTGCCCCTTGCTCGCGCCGAAGAGCACGTGGTGCGCCTCTGGGCGGAGCCGCGTACCCTTGCAGGCCTTGCACGGCTCGTCGCCGAAGAGGTGCACGGTGCCGAGGCCGTTGCACTCGGGGCAGGCGCCGTAGGGCGAGTTGAACGAGAAGAGGCGCGGCTCGACCTCGGGGAACGCGAAGCCGTCGTAGGGGCAGAGGAAGCGGGTGGAGAGCAGGCGGTCCTCGGTGGGTGTCACCACCCGGAGCATCCCGTCAGCCTCGTGGATGGCGCGCTCGATCGATTCCGACAGGCGCAAACGGAAACCGTCGATGGAGTCCTTCTGCTCAGGAGCAGCCTTTGGCTGCTTGCCTCTCCTCGTGTCTTTTTCTCCGCCCCGGCCGCCGGGGCGATGGAGCTCGCTGACGAGGAACTCGTCCACCAGCACGTCAATGTCGTGCGTCTCCGTCTTCTTGAGCACGATGCGCTCGCGCAGCTTCTTCACCTCGCCGTCCACGCGCACCGTCTCGAAACCCTTGCCGAGCAGGTCGTAGAGCAGCTGGTAGTACTCACCTTTCCGCCCCACGACCACGGGCGCGAAGATTTGCACCTTGTCCCGACCGCCCTTCGGGTTGCTCCGGACGCTGTGAATCGATTTCAGGACCGCCTCGATGATCTCCTCTTTCGAGAGCCGCTTAATCTCGCGGCCGCAGGTCGGACAGTGCGGCTTGCCGACGCGGGCGTAGAGGATGCGGAGGTAGTCGTAAATCTCCGTGACGGTGGCCACGGTGGAGCGGGGGTTGTTCGAGCGCGACTTCTGATCAATGGAAATGGCCGGCGAGAGGCCGGTAATCTCGTCGACGTCCGGCTTCTGCATCTGCTCGAGGAACTGGCGGGCGTAGGAGGAGAGCGACTCCACGTAGCGGCGCTGGCCCTCCGCGAAAATGGTGTCGAACGCCAAAGAGGACTTCCCCGAGCCGGAGAGCCCGGTGACGGCCACCATCTTGTTGCGGGGCATCCGAACGGTGACGTTTTTTAGATTGTGGGTTCTCGCGCCTTTTACGACGAGCCACTCCCCCTGCGGGGCCTTGTCCTTACCTTGCACGGGCGGGAAGGTATCACCAAAAAGGCGTGATGTCGAGCGGGGGCGGCTCGACGGACACGAACTCACCGCCCCCTCATTTCCAGCTAATTGACGCCGAGGATCACGCTGCTAGAGTAGCCTCATATTCCTAGGGAGAGGTACTACGTGAGGTTTCGTCCTCACGCGGTGCCCCTCCATCGTTTTTTGGCCGTAGAGACTTGGGCAGCTCTTCCCTCTATTCATTTTTACCTAATTGACCGAGCTGCCTGACCTGCTACAATTGAAACGTATCACCAGAAAGAGGCCTGCCTGAGGTTCCGTCCTCAGCGCGGACCTTTTTCATTTTTACCCTCCTCTTTTCTTTCGAGCAGGTGCCGCAGCTGGCCGAGGTGAAACAAGGCAGCACCTGCTTCACGGCTAAGTAGCCGAGAGGCAGACGAGCAGGGGCTTAGCACAGCCTCTAGTTTTCCGCCCCGCCGCCAGGCCCGAACCAGGGAGTAGAAGTCGCCGTCACTCGTGACCAAGACAGCACCGTCGTACTCCTCCCAACGAAGCGCTGCCTGGAGCACCAGGTCGGCGTCGATGTTCGCCTTCACCTTCCCTTCGCTGTCCCGCACAACCGGCTTGAAGATGAGGCGGTACCCAAGAACCTTCAGTCGTCGGTAGAGGTTCTCGCGCTCCGGCAGGTAGCCAACGAAAATGAGCGCCTCGGTAACTCCGTACTTCTCCGTGAGGTACGTGCGAAAACGGCCCCAGTCGAGCACCCAGCCTTGCGACTTAATACCCAGGTGCAGGTTGTTGGCGTCGATGAAGGCCCAGACGCGGCCGAAGTTCTTGCGCACGACTCCTCATAGCAGGATGGCGGTGAAGGAGACGTGAGGAGAAGTTAAAGAGTGTCCATCGCCCGGAAAAGAAAAGCCGCCCGAGCACGCTGTGCGGGGCGGCGAGAACTACCAGCTCCCTCGGTTCTCAGATATTGCCCGTTCGATGCATCCGTCAGCCTGCTCTCGGAGGCGAGCGGCTGTTACAGGACTTTCGTCCCGGTCTGCCTCCTGCGCCTGTCTCAGGAGATTTTGTCGTTGTTCGTAGAGACGCTCCTGAATTCGCTCATCGGAAGTTAATTCGCGACGGAGTTTCTTGTTCTTGGTTTTCACCCTCAACTTTCCTTTGTGCTTCATGGAACAAGTAATATGCAGTATTACCATTTTGTCAACCTCTGCGTGCCGCCCGGGGCAGGCCTCCAATCCAGGACTACTTCCCCGCCTTCTTCTTAGCCTCCGCCAGCTTCTTCGTCTTGGCCCGCTCCGCGTTCGCGTGCCGCGCCGCTGCCCAGCCGCGGCCCTTGGCGAGGGTGCCGGCCATGGGCTTTGGGGCGCGCTCCTCTTTCTTGAGCACCGCGATGGCCTCCTTGTGCGTCATTTCGCCAGCTGCGTCTGAGAGCGGCTCGTTCTCTATCATTTGCTCAATCTGCGCGATCTCGTCGCGAATGATGGCTGCCGTCTCGAAGTCGAGCATCTTGGCCGCGGAGTTCATTTCCTTCTCCTTAATTTTCAAAATTTTGCGCAGTGCGGAGGGCGTGGCCTTCTTACCGCCGAAAGCCGCGTTGAGCTCGGTCGCCACCACCTTGTCGTGCTCGCTGCGCATAGTCTCGGCGATGCTCTTGATGGCCTTGACGATGGTCGTCGGCGTGATGCCGTGCTTCTCGTTGTAGGCCACCTGCACGGCGCGCCGGCGAGAGGTTTCGCCAATGGCGCGCTCAAGCGAGCCGGTCATAACGTCGGCGTAGAGAATCACCTTGCCGTCGACATTGCGCGCCGCGCGGCCAATGGTCTGAATCAGCGAGGTATCGGAGCGCAGGAAGCCCTCCTTATCTGCGTCGAGAATGCCGATGAGCGTCACCTCGGGCAGGTCGAGGCCCTCGCGCAGCAGGTTCACGCCAACGAGAATGTCGAAGTTCCCCTTGCGCAGGTCGGTGAGAATCTCGATGCGTTCTATGGTCTTCACGTCGCTGTGCAGGTACTTGGCGCGGACGCCCTTAGTTTCAAGGAACGCCGACATATCTTCAGCCATCTTCTTGGTGAGCGTCGTGGCGAGCACGCGGCCGCCCTTCGCGATAGCCTCTTCCGCCGTCTTGATGAAGTTGGGCACCTGGCCGGGGTACACGTCCCCCTTGCCGGTTACGGGCCGCACCTCAACCGCAGGATCCACGAGGCCAGTGGGGCGAATGATTTGCTCCACCACGTCGCCCTGCGCCTTCTCGAGCTCGTACTTGCCCGGCGTAGCCGAAACGTAGACGGTCTGCCCGATGCGCTTCTCGAACTCCTCGAACTTCAGCGGCCTGTTGTCGCGGCACGACGGCAGGCGGAAGCCGTACTCCACGAGGTTGTCCTTGCGCGACTTGTCGCCGGCGTACATCCCGCCGATTTGCGGCACCGTCACGTGCGACTCGTCGATGACCGTGAGGAAGTCCGCCGTGCCGTCTTTCTTGCGCGGGAAGTACGAGAGCAGCGTGTCGGGCGCCTCGCCGGGCTTCTTGCCTGAAAAGTGCCGCGAGTAGTTCTCGATGCCGTTGGTGTAGCCAACCTCCCGAATCATCGCCAGGTCGTAGCGGGTGCGGCGCTTGAGGCGCTCGGCCTCGAGAATCTTGCCTTCCTTCTCTAGCTCGGCCAGACGCTCCTTCAGCTCGTGCTCAATAGTTTTTAATGCAGACTCAATCTGATCCTTCTCGGTGATGAAGTGCTTGGCCGGGAAAAAGTAAAAGTAGTCGAGCGGGCTAATTTCGGCGCGGGTAACGCCGTCGATCTTGGTCATCGAGGCAACCTTGTCGCCCTCGAACGTCACCCGAATCACAAAACGCTCGGAAATGGGCATCACCTCTACCGCTGGCCCGATGCCGCGCACCATCCCAGGCTTCAGGTCGGCCGTGGTGCGCTCGTAGTGCACGCGGATGAGGCTGCGCACCAGCTCACCGCGCGGCATCGCGTCGCCCACGGCCACGCGGAAGTTCACCTTCTCGTACTCGGCGGGCGAGCCCAAGCCGTAGATGCAGGAAACGGACGCCACCACGATGGAGTCGCGCCGCGTGAGCAGCGACTGCGTAGCGGCGTGCCGCAGCCGCTCAATCTCCTCGTTGATCATCGCCTCCTTTTCAATATAGGTGTCGGAGGAGACGACGTAGGCCTCCGGCTGGTAGAAGTCGTAATAGGAAACAAAGTAGGAGACGGCGTTATCGGGAAAGAGGTCGCGGAACTCCTGGGCGAGCTGCGCCGCGAGCGTCTTGTTGTGGGCAATCACCAGCGTGGGCTTCTGAATTTTGGCAATGACATTCGCCATCGTGAACGTCTTGCCCGTGCCCGTGGCGCCGAGCAGCGTCGTGTGGCGGTCGCCCCGCTCCAGCCTCTTGTTGATACTGGCAATAGCCGTCGGCTGGTCGCCGGCGGGCTTCATTGGGGTCTTCAGGACGAACTTGCCACTGTCGATCGGCACGGAGGGGAGAGTAGCAGAAAGCCGAGACGTGGGGTAGAAAGGTGGCAAATGGATTCAGACAAAACCTTGCAGCAGTTCCTGCATGAAGCCGACGTCGAGATGACACTACGGAACGTGCCCGTGGGTCTTAGCGAGGAGTTTATGACGCACCTACCACCTGGTGTCATGGAGGACTACACGCTGGCGACACCAGTTCCGCTCACCGTCCTCGAGCCGCTCCTCGACCGATACTTCGAGGGGCTGGCGAGCGAACGTGGCAGCATTGATCCTGCCTACTTTGGAGGAAGCATCGAGGCGCTCGCCTACGGCTACGGCGACGCGCGCACTGTCCTGATGATGCGTAAGAACGACGAGGGCTTCGTGGAGTCGGTGCTGTTAATGGCGTCGCCCGACCCCACGCTCGACTGACCGTCGAGCTTTTCCGTCTCAAAAAGAAAGGCCCCTCTCCTGCAACCAAATAGCAGGTTTGCAGGACTTGTCAATTAACCCGGATCGCCTTGCTGGCAAAGGGCAAATTTCGTCATTCGGGGACGTAAAAACCCCTTTTTCGGAAGTTGACGCTCCTGCCTTGCGGCTCGTCCAAAGTTCCCGAAAAAGAGGCTGCTTTCGCTGGTTACGGTTTATATCACACTGTGTTTAAAAGGTCAATTTCCCGGCTCACGCCAGTTTTTCAGCGCCTCGGCGCGGTAGCGCGGAAACTGCCCATCGATGATCGCCTGCCGTGCCTCCTCCACAAGCCGCACCGAGAAACGAAGGTTGTGCTGCGTCAGGAGGATGGGGCCGAGCATTTCGTCGGCGCGGAAGAGGTGGGCGATGTAGGAGCGCGTGAACCCGGCTTTACAGGGAGCGCAGTCGCAGTTTGCTTCGATCGGGTGATGCTCGTCCCGTGCGGAGCCGCCGCGCAAAGATATTCTCCCCTCTTTGGTGTACGCGTACCCGGTTCTGGCTAGCCGTGCTGGCGAGACGCAGTCGAACGTGTCGTAGCCCTTCTCGATCGCCGCGAGCAGGTCGGGTGGCTCGCCAATGCCCAACATATGACGCGGAAGTTCGGGCGGCAGTTCATCGGCCACCCAACTCGCCACCGAATCGAGGTCTTTCCGCGCGAACGCGCCGCCGACGCCGATGCCGTCGAAGCCCATCTCCGCAATCTTCCTGGCGCTCTCTCGCCGCAGATCCTCGTGCCGTCCGCCCTGCACGACGCCGTAGATACCTTGCTTCCCTGCTGAAATTGAATCACGGTGCGCCACAAGCGATCTCTTGGCCCAGCGGTGCGTCCGATCGAGCGCCTCGCGGAGGTAGTGCTTGCTTTCGTTCGGCGCGGGACACTCGTCAAAGGCAAAAATGATGTCCGCCCCGAGCGCGTTCTGAATCTCCACCGATTTCTCTGGCGTGAACATGTGCGCCGAGCCATCGATGTGCGAGCGGAACGTCACGCCGTCCTCGCCCACGATTGCCGGTTTGAATTCCGCGGAAACATTGCGTCCATCGCCGCGCGCCATCTCACCTGCCGGCAGCAGCAGCTCCTCGTCCGTATCTTTTGTAACCTTCCTGATAGAGCGCCCGAACGCCACGCCGAGCGAGAACACCTGGAAGCCGCCCGAGTCGGTGAACGTCGGGCCTTTCCATTTCGAGAATTCGCCAAGCCCGCCGCCAGCCGCCACAACCTGGTGCCCGGGCTGCAGGTAGAGGTGATACGTGTTGCCGAGGAACGCCTGCGCGCCCGTCGCCTTCAGCTGCTCCGGTGTCAGCCCTTTCACGGTTGCCTTAGTGCCAACAGGGATGAACGCCGGCGTCTGAATCTCGCCGTGGGGCGTTGAAATCGTGCCGGCGCGGGCGCGGCCACCCGGCACGGTTGCCGCGATCTTGAAGCTAATCGGAGATTTGGACACGGCGGCAATCTAGCAGAGGCACGCGAGAGGAGCGAGGCGGCATTTGACATACACGAGGCATCGTAGTTGAATCGGTGGCATGAGCTCCTCGAAACTAAAAAAGTTTGGCTTCCCATTAGTCTTCCTCGTCTTCATCTACGCGGCCATCATTGTTGCGGTGTTTGCCGTCATCGTGGGTCCCGAATCCCTGGACGCTAGTCTGTCGACATCTCACTCTTGGATCTACATCTACCTACTGCTGGTAGTCGTAGCGCTCGCGATAGCGCTCTACGATTTGACGAGCCCGTCCCCGTATGGGCCGCCCAATAACGACTGGACCCCGAGTAACAACTGGATCGCAATGACTTGCGTTGGCGTGGCCATGTTCTACCTCTTCTGCCTGGCTATCCTTATTTTTCTCCTCAAGGGCATTTAGCCAGTAGCGGAGGTCGTCTGGCTCTTGGCAATGTCCTACCCGGGAGCACGATCCGAATCCTTACATCTGCCGACAGCTTCGCTGGGCAGGTTTTTCTTTTTTCGGTCTGCTACAATCCTTCCCGTAATGCCCGACGCAGTCAGCCACCCCATCACCCCGCCCGCCAAGCGCACCTGCGACCCCGTCACGCTCGAGCAGCTGCACTCGGACACCGAGCGGCGCGTCGCAGGTGC
>Ga0209542_10004033_pt1 | contig 30657 bp, 36 predicted proteins | sample RifCSPhighO2_01_FD_184028 | JGI IMG/M metagenome (GOLD analysis project Ga0209542, IMG submission 184028) | Soil microbial communities from Rifle, Colorado - Rifle CSP2_plank highO2_0.1 (SPAdes) (version 2) | ecosystem: Environmental > Terrestrial > Deep subsurface > Rock core/Sediment ... | reverse complement strand
TCATGAACTGGAAAAAGCCCCTGGTGACAGACAGCGGAGGCTTCCAGGCATTCTCTCTTGGCTTGGGAAAAGAGCATGGCACAACAAAGATGTACAAGCCAAGGAAGAATGAGCAGCTCAAGCCCGTAAAGCCGCTGGCAGTGGTAGCTGAGAAAGGCGTCCATTTCCGGTCAATCTATGATAATTCAAGGCAGTTTCTTACTCCGAAGAAGTCTATTGAGGTGCAGGAAAAACTGGGAGCAGACATGATCCTTGCCCTGGATGAATGCACGTCTCCTCTCAGCGATAAAGCCTATGTGAAGAAAAGCCTTGAACGGACCAACAGGTGGGCCTTGGAATCCCTTGCAGCCCATACCTCTGGCCAGGCTTTGGCCGGCATTGTTCAGGGCTCCCACTGGAAAGACCTCAGGAAACAGTCTGCAAGATTCATCGCATCACAGCCATTTGACGCAATTGCCATAGGGGGCTCTCTGGGAAAGACGAAGAAGGACATGCATAACATCCTTGACTGGGTTGTGGAGGAGCTGCCGGAAGAAAAGCCGAGGCATCTCCTTGGCATAGGTGTTGTTGAAGACATCTTTGAGGCAGTAGATCGGGGGATAGACCTCTTTGACTGTGTAAGCCCTACAAGGCTAGCCAGATGCGGGTATGCCTATGTCCGGCCGCCCCTTGGCACTATGAGAAATAAATTCAGGGTCAGGCTCAAGGCAGCAGCGTTCAAGAAAGACCCCGCCCCTATTGATTCTGATTGCCCATGCCGTGTCTGCAAGCTCTATTCACGGGCATATATCAACCATCTCTTCAATGCAAAAGAGCTGCTGGCATTTACGCTTCTCAGCCACCATAATGTCTCCTTCTTTCTTAACCTCACCGCTGAGATACGGGTTGCAATAAAGAAAAAGAAGTATGCAGAACTCAAGGCAAGATGGATCGGGTAGCGGGCTCTGGTGAAAACAACTCGGAAATCAACCAAAATCAGGGTTCTATTCAACGATGAGCGTTCCTGTCATGCTTCCATGGCCTGAGCCGCAGGGCACTGAGCAGGAGAATGGAAATGTCCCTGCTTTGTCTGCCACGAACTCAACAATAATCTCTTGTCCAGGAGGAAGCCTTTCATCAACACCGAACTCAGAAAGCCTGAATCCGTGGGTCACATCTTCGCTCGTAAGGCTGATGCGCACGCGATCGCCTTTATTCACGCGAATTTCACTTGGGCTGAATTCCCATTGGCGCGCAGTCATTGTGAACTCTTTAAGTGGGGCTTGAGGCATGTCCTGCAAATCCTGCATAGCCTCTCCATCTGGCACAACAATCATCTCAGGAACATCATCCCCGGGAATCGCAGGCATGTTTGAGGATACCGGAGTTCCATCATCTTCTCCTGATGGAGCATTTCCTGGCATTGGGCCTACGCTTGGCGGCTGCATGACTGCTGCAGGCTCGCTGCACCCAGCAATAGCCAAGGCCATAATTGAGAAAAACACCATGACTGCGATATTCTGTTTCATAAAAGCCACCTCTTGAGCTGGCTGATTGCTCCTGTTTTTATATGTTTTGTTTTTGGGCTTCGGTGAAGCCCCGTATGGGGCAACCCCCTCAACTCAGTCTATGGCAATCCTCAAGAGCCTCGCAAAGAGGCGGCAGCACTGATTTTCACCGAAGCCGTTTTTTTGCTGTGCGCCGCATGTTTTTTAAAGAGGCGCGCAACTCCAGATATTTATGAGCTATCTTGTTGGAAAATATAAGAAAAAAGTGGATTCGAAGTCGCGCCTGCTGCTCCCTGCTGAAATAAGGGCAATCATCAACACAGACCCAGATCCCTATCTCTATATACGTGTTGTTCCAGACCTCCCGCTGGCGATTGTTTTTCCGCCTGAGACATACTCTCAGCTCCAATCAAAGTATAGGGCATTCCCGATCGGCAACCCTTACCGGTTACAGTTTTATGCCTTGATGGTTGCGCATGCAAGGACAGTGGACAAAGATGGAAGGGTCAACATTCCTGGCTTTCCGACAGGAGCAGCAGTTGTTGTTGGCAATGGCGACTCATTCTATGTTACAACTCCAAAGCTTCAGGAACTGCTTGAATCAAACACCGAAGACCTTGGCGCAGGTGACTCAATCTACTCGCTGGAGGATACGCTGTTCGCGCTCCTTGCAAAGGAAGAGGGCTCACCGTAGCTCTTCTCTCCCTCGGGCCATCCAGCTCCACAAGGCTTCTTGCCTGCGGTCTTCCAAGCGCCAGCTGACCATGGGAGCTCGGAATTGTCTGAGAGGGCCCAAGAATTCTCATCGCTTCAGAGCCCCAAAACCGAAAAGTATAAATATTAGCTATTATATACACTTATATAAGATGAAACAAACAACAATTTTGCACAGCCCAACACTAGAATCTGTGCTCATGGTAGAGAAAACGATACAAAAATACAGCCAAGAGTGCGGCAAATACCAGCTATGGAATAAGTTACCTAAAAAAATGATGTACCAGACATTTCAGATAATCTTGGGTTATTTAGAACAATCAGGAAAAATAATGATCGATAAAGATGGCTGTATTATTTGGACTTATAATCCTCAAATGATAAAAAAGATACTATCAGAAGGAGTTACTTTGAAATGAATGATAAGCCTATCTATGTTTCGTTTGGCAACAAAAAGCTGGAGAACGACTTTGAATCATTGAAAGAAGGCAAGTTTGAGGATAAGCAGTTATATGGTTTTATTAGTCGGGCCAGAGAAGATTTGAAAAAGAACCCTACTTGTGGAGCAAAAATTGAAAAACGATTATGGCCTAAAGAGTATATTAAAAAGTATGCAGTGACGAACTTATGGAAGTATGATTTACCTGATGGTTGGAGAATCGTCTATACCATTCAAACAAATGAGATTATGATTCTGAATGTAATCCTTGAATGGTTCGATCATAAAGCATATGCGCGAAGATTCAAATATTAGGTTTTTGGGCTCCGGCTAAATTAAAAGAGTTCTTGGACAGTTGAAGCGATGAGTTAGAGGATTCTTTTCAGAGCTGGTGAAACCGGCAGCTAGAACTCAGTAAGCTTCTTCACGGTGTTGAGCCGTATCAATGATGTCGTTCCTTCTTTCCCGCCCTCGACCTTGCGGAGAGTGATGAATTTCCCCTGCTCGAGTTTTTTGATGGTGCGGTGCATGGTCTTGTAGGAAGCAGTGCCTCCTGCCTCCTGGTATTTCCGGAAGAGGTCTCCGCTCTTGATCTCTGACTGCTCTCCCTTGATGATGTCCAAGACCTTCTTCGCATCGGTGTCAAGGTCCTGGGAGCTGTTAATCTCGAAATCAGCGAGTTTGGTGATTGCTTCCCTGGCATGATCCAATGTTATCTTTCTGGATGCCTTTGCCTCGGCGATCTCCCCTGCCTCTTTGAGGAGGAAGAGGCCTGAACGGATATCCTGGAGCTGGCTTGTTCTCTCGCTGACAAGGCTAATCGCCTCAGGCTCCCAGATGCCCGCAACAAACGCATACTGGATCCGCTGCCGGAGGATCCCGTCAGTCTCAGACTGGGTGTACGGCCTGAACTCAAGCACCTCGGTAGAAAGCCTTGATCGCAACCTTTCGTCAAGGTTGCCGAGCCATTCTTTTCCATTGGTTATGATGATGACTGCTCTCCTGTAAACCTCCTCAAGGATATGGTAGAGGATGTCAAACTCCTCAAGCTTGTCCACTTCATCAAACACAAGCACGCATTCCTTCTTATTGAGCATCTGCTTTGCAATGCTAAACAGCTCATCAGTCCGCTTGTTCATGGTCAGCTTGTAGCCGAGCTGTTCGCAGAGCTCAATGGCAATCTTAAATGAGGTATTTTTTTGCCAGCAGTTGATATAGAGCGGTATGATATCATCGGTCTTTTCTTCCACCTCTCCAAGCACATGGCGGACCGCAACAGTCTTCCCAATCCCTGGCCTGCCTGAAATAAACAGGCTCTTTCCGTTCCTCTTGCTGAAGAGAGGGGCGATGCACGATGCAATATGCCTCTGCTGGGCTTCGCGATAGGGAACAATCTTGGGGATATAATCAAAGGAAAGGGCAATCTCATCCTTGAACAACGACTCATTTGAAGAAAGCATCTTGTCGAAGAGGGCCATAGCCCTGAGGAGGCAGAATGGTTATTTAAGGGTTTTTATTCTTCCCATATACGGCTGTAAAGCAGCAGGAACCTCAACTGATCCGTCCTTCTTCTGGTAATTCTCCAAAATGGCAATTATCACTCTGCTTGTCGCAATTGCTGTGTTGTTCAATGAATGGACAAGGGGATTTTTTGGAGCCCCCGGAATCCCATACCTGATGTTCAGCCTTCTTGCCTGATAGTCTGTGCAGTTTGAGGATGAGCCGGCCTCCTTGTATTTCTTCTGCCTTGGCATCCAGAGCTCCAGGTCGTATTTCTTTGATGCAACAATGCCAAGGTCTCCTGTGCAGATATTCACGATCCGGTAAGGGAGTTTGAGTATCTTCATCAGCTCTTCTGCATTTTTTGTGATCTCCTCATGCAGCTTTTCAGACTGCTGTGGTGTGCAAAGCACAACCTGCTCAACCTTATGGAACTGATGCACCCTGAAAACCCCCGCTCATCAATGCCATGGCTGCCGATTTCTTTCCTGAAACAAGGAGAATAGCTGACAAGCTTTAGCGGAAGATCTTCCTCCTTCACTGTCGTGTTCATAAACATTCCCATCAAGGGGTGCTCAGACGTTCCAATGAGATGAAGGTCCTCATTCTCTATCTTGTAGATCATATTCTCAAAGAATTCGTAGTCAGTCACTCCCTCAACAACCTTTTTATTAATCAGCAAGGGGGGCTCAATAAATGTAAATCCTTTTTTCACGAGATGAGTAATTGCAAGATTGATTAATGCCCGATTGAGCAGGGCAAGATGGCCTTTAAGGTAGTAGAACCCCCTTCCTGAGGCTTGGGCAGCTGCTTCAAAGTCTGCGCCTCCCAGCTTTTCTGCAAGCTCTCCGTGGGGGATAAGCTCGAATGCTGGCTTTTTCTGCCTGCCCCATTTCCTGACCTGGACATTGCCAGATTCATCCTTGCCATAAGGAACAGACGGATGCATAAGGTTCGGCAGCCGGAGCAGGTACCAGTGGATTTTTTCCAGCAATTCATTAAGCCTTGATTCCTGTTCCTGAATGTTTCCGAGCCCTTTGATCTCTGATACCTTCTGGCTGATGTCTTTTCCCTCCTTCTTCAGCTCCCGTATCTCCTCTGTTGCCTTGTTTCGCCTTGCCCTGAGTTCCTCAAGCTTCTGCAATGTCAGGAGATACTCCCTGTCTTTTTGCAGGAGGCCGTCAAGCCATGAGAGCTTTTCAGAGTCTCTGCGCTTCTTCAGGTCTTTTCTGATGAGATCCGGCTTTTCTCGGATAATCTTGATATCCAGCATAGTGATTTTTATTGCAGGCGATTATAAAAAGGTTTCTGAATTAGGCTCTGCTGAAATCCTTCTCGCTTCGCTCGGCTCGATACGCCTTACAGAAAACCGACATCCTCCGAAGGAGCCAACCCTCCTCTCGGTGTGCTGTTTCAATTCCTGCGCCTCGCAAAAATGGCACTGCATGCGGTTTCAGCAGAGCCTCAAGGCAATCCTACCACGATACCATCTTATGGGCCTTCTTGTAATTCTTATAGATCGCCCAGGTCAATGATTTTACAGTCTTAAACGCATTGTCCGTTTCCTTCTCCCTCTTAAAGGCATCCACCTTGGGCTTCTTGCCAGGCGCGGATTTCACGCCAAACAGCTCTTTAAATCCCTTCAGAATTCCGATAAACGGCTCAGCAACACCCGGCTCCCTTACCGGCGCATTCACAGCGCCTTTCTGGAATGTCTCTTCCCCTGCTTCTTTCAAGTAGGTCTCCAGCTCTGTCCCCAATGCCTCCATCGCAGCCCGGACTGAGCCATCAATGACTCCGAGCAGAGCCATGTCTTCCTCCTCTTTCATCTGCTTATAGCTGTTGATCTGCTCCCGTGTCCATGCATAACACCGGAAATTCATCTTGATCTCGCCTGAATGGAGCGGCCCTCGCTGAAAGCCCTCCTGCTGGAAGCTCATCGCAGGAATCGTCCTGTACTCAAAGGTGATCAGGGAAACTGCGTACACATCCTTATTGCCTTGAGGAAGGGCAAGAGCCATAAACTCAATATCGATAAGCGATCCCTCAAACGCAGAGATGCTGTCCACGCTGCTCGCTTTTTTGATATCCATTGCCTCTGACTGCAGCCTGCGGATGTTCCTCAAATACGGCCTCACCCAGGTCATGTACATCTTGATCACATCATAGTGCTGCTTGAGGTACTTCAGCGTAAACCGTCTCCTGTTCTTAAGCTCGTCAAAGGTGTGCTCCTTCCACTCCATGTAGCTCCTTAGCTTTCTCTTGAGCACCTCCTTCACCTTTCTGTTAAACTCAAGCCTGTCCACTGCCTCATCAACATCCCTGCTTGTCTTGGGGTGCACAGTAAAGAAAAGGTCAGGGAGAACAGTAAACTGAAGCTCCCTGGACATTCCATAGACCGAAGCAGGGTTCTTTGCGCCTCCTTCGACCTGGTCGATGAATGTTCCTTTGAGTGTGATTTCTGCGCTTTCCCTGCTCCTGCTTAAATAGTCATAGCTGTCGCTGTAGTACGCGAGCCTTTCATCCAGGATGCGCAGCTCCCGAACCAGCTGGAAAAGCTCCTTGACCATCTTGCCAATCGTAGCAAGATACTGCGATACCCTGTCCTGCTGCAATCCCAGGCGCTGCTGGGCTGTTCCAAAAAATGAGCTATGCTCACTTGCTGTGAAGCTGTCTGTTGTCTTGATAAACTCTGAGAATCCCATATCTCTTGCGTAGTCCAGGATCCAGAAATAGGTCTCTTCAATGTTCCTTGTGCTTTCGAAGATAAGCCTCCATTTCCTCTTTGAGGCCGGGTACTCTGTGGAGATCATCTGGTCCTTTGCGATCTCTATGATATCCACGTCAGCATGCTCTTCTACCTCCTTGCCGGGGAAGCTCTTTGCAAGCCTAGCTCTTGCTGATGCATCAAGCCCTGCATACAGCGGCTTGTACTTCGATTTTATGAAGCCTGCTTTCACGAGCCTATAAACGCTGTCGTCTGTCATTGCCTGATGATGTGCCCCACTTTTTTCCTCTGATGCAGCTCCTTGATATGCATCTTCCGGTGCTTGAGTATCCTGTTCAGGTCTATGCTAAGCTGCCCGATCAATACGCCGACGTGCTCGCCGCCGAGGAAATGCGGCAGGATTACGTAATCAGCGCCCTCCTCGTACAGCTCCAATGCTTCGTGCAGATGATTTGCAGTCACAAAAATGATCATCTTCGGATAAATCTTTCGCAGCTTCCTCAGCACCAGCAGGTTATTATGCGATTCCGGAACTGTGGAGATGAGGATCTTGCACGTGTCAAAATCCACCCGATCGAGGATCTCCGGATCAGTGACGTCCCCATAGATGCATGGCGTCTTCCTCTTAATCAAATGCCTGATAACCTCCGGGTCGTAGTCGATGATAAGGATTCTCTTTTTTAACTCTTTTGCTTTTCGCACAATGCTATACCCGATCCGGTTGTAGCCAAAAAGGATAATCTCCGGCTTGATCTTCACTCTTTTTGACTCAGCTCTCTGTTTCCCTGCCCTCAGATGCTCGAAAATCCCCAGGAGGGGGGAGAGCTGCTCGTAGATAGCCTCCTTATAGGCAATGAGGTAGGAGGACACAGCCATCGTGGAGATGGCAAGAAGCACGGTAAGGGTAAATACATCCTGGCCTATGAGCTCCTGGCCTGTTGCTGCTCCAACCGCCATCGCCTGGGCAACGATGATCAGGGAGAATTCAGAGACCTGGCTTATTGAAATGCTTCCCAGGAAGCTCGGCCTCTTGGTGAATCCCTGCAATGAACTGATGAGCATGGCGAGCAGCGGCTTGAAGATGATGACTACACCAAACAACACTGCAAAGGGAAGGGCAATGGCAGGAATCTCGTTGAGCGGCAGCACAAGCCCCAGGCTGACAAAAAAGATGGTTGCAAAAAAATCCTTCAGCGGCACTATCTTTCCGATAATCTCATAGGCATAAGGAAGGTTTGCCAACGCCACTCCTGCAATAAACGCCCCAATCACGATGCTCAATCCCAACCCGCTGGCAACCAGGGCAAAAAGAAAGGCGATTGAGATGGAAACCAGGAAGAAGACCTCCTGGCTCTTGGCAGCAAACTTGTACAGCGGGCCCAAAATAAATCTTGAAAAGAGTATGGCGCCCAGCAGCAATCCTGCAAGCTTCGCAAGCATGAATGATGCATCTCCAACAGATACGGATCCTGTTGAAAGCACACTGAGCGCAAGGATTGCCAGAAAGTCTTCGGCAAGAAGAATCCCGATAACAGTCCTGCCATGCAGAGTGTCCAATTCCCTGGTATCAGCGTACATCTTCACTACGACAACAGTTGAGGAGAAAGCAAGTACTATGCCAAGGTAGGAGCTTTCAGTTCCTGTAAACCCGAACCACGTTCCGAGGAATGCCCCTCCAGCAAACAGGATCAACGACTTGATGAGCCCTGCAGCAAATGCAACTCCGGCAACGCTCCTGATCTTCTTGAAGTCAAGCTCCAGCCCAACAATGAACAGAAGGAATGCGATGCCTACCTCTGAAAGCGAGCTGATAAGCTCTGAATCAGTTACATATCCCAGAATAGGCCCTATAATCAGGCCTGCGATCACATATGCCGGAATCAGGGGCTGCTTTAGTGCCTTCAGCAGGCCTCCAAGCACTGTCGCAACGATAATGACGATGCTCAGCTCAAAAAACACCATATTCATGCTGCTTCATCTCCCATACTTCTTCATCTCCTCTTGTTGAACAGCTCGATATATCCTTTTTCTGATAGGTATGCCATCAGGATGCTCTTCACCTTCTCTGCCTCTTTCTTTCCAAAGCCCTTGACACTCTGGAGAAGCTGCTCCTGCTCCTTGTCTACTGATATTGCGATGCGTCTTGCCATAATTACAAATATGTAACAATTATTAAACATTTTATCTCATAATCATTACAGATGTGTAATAAGATATATAAGGCTTTCTATTCGGCGTAACACTCCTGGCATTTCCGAATCTCACCAAGAGTTACAGGAACTGAAATGTTTTTAAACATAAATCAAATCTCGATGCCTATGGCAATACGTATCGGAGCAGCATATGATGCAAAGCGAGGAGACCTTGCCGAAAGGATACGCACCGGAGAACTAAGCGTGCTGGAGGCAGAGGCAGAAGCACATGCGTGCTATTTCTGCGCTAGGAAGATCACAGGAACCATGGTCGTGCTTATTGATGAGAACACAGATTCGCAGCATCCATTGACCTCTCAGTATTTTCTTGATCCGGCCTGTTATAGAAAAGCCCAAAGCCATACATGGTTTGGCACACTGCGGCTTCCCTCAAATTAAATCTTGGCAGGAAAGCAGCCCAGTCCGCTGGAGAAAGGGCTAATCTTAATAAACCCCATGTTCTTCCGGAGAACCATGGATGTTGTTGTGAAAACCTCAAAAATCCACGGAAAAGGGGTGTTTGCCTTTCGGTCTTTTAAGAAAGGCGAGATTGTACTGAGATGGAAGCCAAAGGAATTAACCAAAGAGCAGGTTGAGCAGGTGTCTGAAAAAGAAAAGCCCTATGTCTCATTCCTCGATGGAAAGTACCTTCTCGAGCAGCCTCCGGAGCGATATGTGAACCATTCCTGCGATCCAAACACTACTGTCCAGAATCTCTGCGATGTTGCGAAAAGGGATATCAAGAAAGGAGAGGAGATCACATCAGACTATGCAGAGACCGCGCTCCCTGATCTGAGAATGGATTGCAAATGCGGAAGCAGGAAGTGCAGGGGAGTCATTGAAACCAAATCCACCTGCTAGGATCCTAAATCTCTCGCAACCGCACTCCCTTGACCTGAACGCCTCCTGCAGGGATGCCACGGATGATATCATCCAGCTCTCCGCCGATCCTCTTCTGGATCAGCTTTGCAGCCTTGCCTGATTTTTCCTTCCCAGGCGCAATCTCGATAAGCCTGCTGCAATGGCGGCTGACTGCCGAAAGCGGGCCTGCCATGATACCCTCCCGATATACTCCCAGGGCAAGCTGCAATGAAACCATAAACCTTTCTTTCCTTCCCCGGACGATGAAAGAGCCCTTTGAAATGTACTCTCCTGATTGGGGGGTCTTTGAGAGCTGGTCTGGAGCCACAGCAAATACCTCCATGGTTGTAAGGCCCTGCCTCCATGCACGTGAATAGGATGCAGTTGCTATAGCTGCCTCTGTCTTGGTTATCTCGCCTATCTTTTTTCCTTCAGCCTTTACCACAAAAAAAGGGCTGCCTGCCAGCTCTGAATGGAACACAAGATCGCCTTGAGCAGTTTGCTTCTTCACAATAATCTCGTTTGTGGTTGCATCCCTCCCACCGATAACAAGGAAATCCTCTGACGAAATAAACCAGTGAAAGTGATCATACCATGGGCGTTTTCGCTCTTTTGCCAGCTCAGTCTTCTTCTGCAGGGCAACGCCCTTTTCCAGCTGCTCTTCAGTCCTCTTGAGGCTTGCCTCAGCGCCCTGCCGCTTCTTTCTGGCCTTCTTTGCCTTCTCGTACAGCATGGCTGCATTTTGCTCAAGGGTCTTGGTGTAGTCTAAGGTTATCTGCATGAGGGTCAAGGAATTTCGAGCCTATTTATGCTTACCGATTCCTGGTGAATCCCGCACAGCATCAGACGATCTGCTCAATGACTCTCAGCCAGTTCATGGCTCTTCTCTCGGTATCTCTAAGCCGTCAAAGTGCTTATCGTAGCTGAGGATTGAGGAGCAGCCTTTAAGGCGCGCTGCTGCATAATGAGCTGCATCAAAGATGTTCAAATTCCCCATCTTTTTGCACGCTGTAAAAAGAAGGTTCTTGTCAACAGGTACAATTGTGCAATCCTGCCTGTAGAGTGACTTGACGCATTGGCATGCCATGGCTGGATCGCATTTAATCTTAACGATACCATTCATCGCTTCAACAAGGCATAAGGCATCTGTAACAAAATATCTTGAGAGGGCCAGCCTGCATTCCTCCTTATCCTCGCCCTCTGTGAATGCTTTTATTATAACATTTGCATCAATGAACTGCGTCATCTCTTCCTTCTCAATGCATGGCTGAGGGCGATCGCTTCCTTCGTTGAATATCTTCTCTTTTGTTTTATTGAGTCTGCTATCCGAAACATCTCCTCCATGGAGGGGGCATCATCCTCCTGATCCATGCTCTTCCTAAGCGCAAGCAGAATTGCATCCCTCTTGTCTTTGAGGTTATTGTCTATTTTAAAATGCTCAATCTTTTTGTTTATGTCTTTCGGTATGTCCAGAGTCACCATGACCATTTTTACATCACCTTATAGTATGATATAGTATGGTGCTATATAAAGACTTTGCTTATCCGATAATAAACCCATAGCCCCACCCGGATTCGAACCGAGGTCCTTTGGCCCAGAACCAAAGATGCTTCGTCTTCCTTCACAGGAATTTGACCGCTACACCATGGGGCTGCACTTTTTAGAAAACAGGTGTGCTATATAAATTTATTTCTCTGGCTCCTTTTGCAACCTTTCTGGCGTGTCCTGAGACTTCTTTTGCGCCATCTCCGGAGTTTCCTGAGAAGCAGTTTCCTCAACATTTTCCTGAGCAGTTGTTGTCTGCGGCTCTTCCTGAGGGGCCTTTTGAGCCTGCTTTTCCTGAGAGCTCGCGTTCTGCTCAATGCCCATAAAGCGTATCACCAGTGTACGCAACGGATAAATCTTGGAAATGGCCTGCTTGATTCGGGTCTGGAATTTATTCTGGATCAGCTCTGAAGCAAAATCAATGTATGACAGCTTTCCTGCTTCTTCTGTGATGGCCTTTTTGAGCTGCTTCCCAAGTGCTGCGCTGATAGAACCCTTTACCATATGCCTACTAATCGCCAGGGGCTTGACCCGGACACTGATCTTGTCTGCAGTAAGGCAGGCAAAAGAATCGTCTATCCTGCGCCCCCCTCTCCTCACCATCCGCTTTATGGCAGAGGGCATCATGTAATAGCTCACAAGCTCGGTCTCAGCAGCGCCCTGCTTCGCCTCCTTTGCAATGAATCCTACCTTCACATTCTGGGTTTTTGGATCGTTTGTTAGAACTGTGAGATTGACCTGCAGTTTCCTTCCAAGGACCTCTTCAGGATCAGAAACAAGCGTTTCCCCCAGGGTCTGCTCATTAAAGAGCTTTGGCGCAATCAGCCTTACCCATCGTTTCTTTGCTTTGAGCTGCTGCATGGGATTTGAGGGAATGGGGTTGGTTTATAAAGGTTTCTTCGCACGACTTGATAAACACTTTATGTATGATGCTCACTACTACCCCGGGGGCAGGAGAAGGAATGCCAAGCCAAGCGCTGAGAAAAATACTGGCAACCCGGGCGAATATGCAGTTTACTTTCTAATTCTTTAAAAAACAGCCAAAGCACGATTCAATAGCAAGGGGGCAATTATGCCTTGTCTCTTATCTCCTGCCGGATAGCTTCAATCATTTCAGAATACGAGTATTGCGGCAAGCACAATTCCCCCAATTTGCTCAAATCCTGGGAAAATACCGGAGATCCCTCATTCCTATCTTCTCCCGCAACCTCAATGCCGAAAGGCGAAAGAATGTCGTAAGCTAAATCAAACCGGGATTTTAATTCAGGAACTGCAACTGGGATAATCTCATTTGAGATGTCTGATTCAATGAGCTTCAAAATTACCTCTGAGATGTGCCTGAGGTAGGTTGGCTGAAATTTCCAGGAAGTATCATACCTTGCAGGAGTTCGTTCCCTTAAATTCTTAAGTAATCTATTAAACGGCCTGTCATTTTCTGTATTTGGGCTGTATCCCACAATTAAGGAGGGCCGTAAGATAATAAATCCTGCATTTGTTTTCCTGACAAAATCCTCTCCGGATAATTTTGTTTTGCCATATACGGTTGTGCCAAGAGCAGCAAACGATGAAATGTAGATGATCTTCGCATTTACCTTATTTGCTGCATCAACAATATACCCTGTGCCTTTTTCGTTAATAGACCTCGCTAAATCCGGATTTTGATCACACCAACTGCCGCTTGCATTGGCTGCAGCATGGATTATAACTTCGGGATTAACTTCAGAGACAACCTTCAAGACCCCTTCTTTATTCGTGATGTCCAATTTATGCAGTTGGGCGAATAATCTATTAGAATGATACGTTCCTGTTGTGTTATGCTTATCTTTTAAGCAGCCATAGATTCCTGCCCCGACATACCCGCTTGCTCCGGTGAGTAGTATATCCATTTGATCCTCAATGACAGTGTCGAGCACCTGGCACCTCAAATATCCAGATCAACAACTTCCTTTGCATGCTCCTGGATGAACTCGCGCCTGGGCTCAACAGCATCTCCCATGAGGATGGTGAAGATCTTGTCTGCCTCGACTGCGTCCTCAACTGTTACCTGGAGCAGGGTCCTGTGCTCAGGATTCATCGTGGTCTGCCAGAGCTGTGCTGGGTTCATCTCTCCAAGTCCTTTGTAGCGCTGGAGCGTAATCTTGTCCCTCCCAATCTTGCTGAGCAGGAGCTCCAGCTTTGCATCATCATAGGCGTAGAAGACATGGTTCTTCTTCCTCACCCGGTAGAGAGGAGGCTGCGCGATATACAAATATCCTTTATCGATGATTTCCTTCATGTACCTGTAAAAAAACGTGAGCAGAAGCGTCGTGATGTGCGCTCCATCAATGTCTGCATCGGTCATGATCACAATCTTATGGTAGCGGATCTTTGATGAGTCAAATTCCTCGCCAATTCCTGTGCCCAAAGCAGTGATGATGTTTACGATCTCTCCTGAGCTGAAGATCTTATCGATCCTGGATTTCTCGACATTCAGTATCTTGCCGCGCAGGGGCAATATGGCCTGGAACTCCCTGTTCCTTCCCTGCTTTGCTGAGCCTCCCGCGGAATCTCCTTCCACCAAATACAGTTCGCACAGGCTTGGGTCTTCCTCCTGGCAGTCAGCCAGCTTTCCCGGCAGGCTTCCATGATTCAGGGCTCCTTTCCTTCTGGCAAGATCCCTTGCCTTCTTTGCAGCCTCTCTTGAGCGGGCAGCAGTCAATACCTTGTTCATGATAACCCGGCCAACAGCCGGAGTCTCTTCGAGATAGGAGGACACGAATTCATAGACCATAGAGTCCACCATGCCCTTCACTTCAGAGTTGCCAAGCTTGGTCTTGGTCTGGCCCTCAAATTGCGGCTCCCTGACGCGGACAGCAAGAATTGCAGCCATCCCTTCCAAAATGTCGTCAGAGCTTACTTTCAGGTCCATCTTGAGCTTCTCCGCATACTGATTAAGGGCCCTTGTCATCGCAGCCTTGAAGCCTGACAAATGTGTTCCGCCTTCTGTGGTGTGGATCATGTTCACAAAGGAGAAAACAGCCTCATTGAAGTCGTCGTTGTACTGGAATGCCAGGCTTAACTCAAAGTCTTCCTTCACCTTCTCAAAGCTGACAATGGGATGAATGATTGTTTTGTTTTCGTTGAGGTATTTGACAAACGATACAATGCCCCCCTCATAATGGAACTCAAGTCTTTTTCCGATCCGCTCGTCCTCAAGAGTTATGGCGATGCCCTTGTTGAGAAATGCCAGTTCCCTAAGCCTGGCAGCAAGAATCTCCATCTTGAATGCTGTCTCCTGGAAGATCTCGCTGTCCGGAAGGAACTGGACTTTTGTGCCAGTATGGCTTGACTCCCCAACGACCTCAAGCTTGGAAACAGGTTCGCCTCGCTCAAATCTTTGCATATAGACTTTGTTATTCCTGCTGACCTCAACCCTGAGCTGGCTGGAGAGCGCATTCACAACGCTGATGCCAACTCCATGGAGCCCTCCAGAAACCTTATACGCCCTCTTGTCAAACTTGCCTCCTGCATGCAGCTTTGTCATGACAACTGTCAATGCAGACATCTCAGGAAACCGAGGATGCGGCTCAACAGGAATCCCTCTTCCGTTGTCCTCAACAGTAACTGAGCCATCCTTATGCACGGTGACAGAAATCACAGTGCAAACCCCTGCAAGCGCCTCATCTATAGCATTATCAACTGCTTCATACACAAGATGATGAAGGCCCCGGGTAGAAATATCACCGATGTACATCGCAGGCCGCTTCCTGACAGCCTCTTTTCCTTCCAGGACCTGGATCTCCTTTGCTTCGTAGCTTTCTGGCATTGTTCCTGCTGATATCTTCCTTGTTTTCCCGACGACAAAAATGAGATTTCCGCATGCATTGGGAAGTTCCTCTTCTTATAAATGTTTCTATAGAAATCAAGCGTTATAGGTCGTATCCTGGCAGAATTAGTGGTGGAAGCGCACACAAGCGAATACCGTCTTGGCATCAATGTAGACTCTAGTTGCAAATCAATTTGAACTCCTCTGAAAGTTATAAGGCAGAATAAGTTTCTGTCAGTCTGGTAGAGAAAGAACTCGTATGATCCGGCAAGCATATACTCCTAACAACAGGTAACGTAGCTTATAGCTCTCCTGCCTCTCTGCCGTTAATCAGATCATCCCACTCCTTCTCAAGCAGATACCTTTCCATATCCTTGTCCTCATAGGTCTCTAAAAGCCCCACGATCCTCTTGAAGGTATTTTTGTCTGCCCTCATCCCGATCACCCCCTGTCCGCATCTCATGAATACTCTGAAGCTCTTGAAGTATATAGATATTTTCTATATGCCATATATGGGGTATATTTAATATATACAAAATTATGCAAAATCATGAACAAACATTCTTATCATAACTCACAGCATCATGACTTATGACATGTCTGTTCACTGCTTCCAAAGAACGCCAATGCTCCTACAATCTCCGCTTGAGCATCTTGAGCGCTTCAAGGATGCGATAAGGCTTTCCGTCGTTTTCGATCTCTTCGAATACCGGATTTATTTCCTTCTCAAAAAAGAAGTGATAATTCAGCTTCATCCTGATTCCACCTCCTGCATAAGGCTCTCCTCTTCTGCGGCCTCTATGATATCATCAGGATTTTCAGCATCTTCATATCCTTGCATAAAGCCATCTTCTTCGGGCCTTAGGGAATCCTCTTCAACGAGCAGCTCTCTTGTGCGCCCTGCGTAGATGTTCTGGTCATCAAATTCTTCGTCCATCTCAAATTCCTTCATCGGCCTCACCCCTCACAATGTAGTACTTACCCTGTTGAGAGGGAACTCCCCTATTTTTATATACTTATCCCTAATATTTTATAATCTATATAGATTTTATATAGAATCAAAAGATTTATATAAAAGTTGTATCTCCAGGATTCCGGGGGAATATGAAGCGGAAAATCATCCAGGTAGGCCATTCAACGCAGCTCGTCTCATTGCCGAGGAAGTGGTGCCTTAGCCATAACATCAGGAAGGGGGATGAGATCGAGGTGGAGGAGAAGGGGCAACAGATTGTTGTAAGCAAAGAGAGAATCCCGGAAGTTAAAAAGATTGAGATTGACGTTTCTGGTCTTGACCGCACATCCATCATCATCTATATCCGCGGCTTATATATCAGAGGTTTCGATGAGATAGGCATTCATTTTTCAAAGCCCTCTGCGTATCACTTCCGAACACGGGAATTTGTGGACATGCGGAGCATTATTCGGACTGAGGTTGAGCGCCTCATTGGGGTTGAAGTCCTCAGTTTCAAGGATGATTTCTGTATGTTGAAAGATTTGTCGGAACCGTCGTTCAAGGACTTTGAAGTGGTTCTCCGCCGGATATTTATGCTTTTGCTGGATATGCTCGAAACCTTTATCGAAGGTCTGAAGCAGCATAAAAATGATAAAATCCACACGATAGAGGACAAGCATGGGCTTGTTACAAAGTTTGCAAGCTATACCCTAAGAATCCTTAACAAAAGAGGATATCCGCCTGATCCTGAAAAGGTTACAGTGATCTACCACACCATAGCCATGCTTGATAAAGTTCGTGACACCGTAAAATATTCTGCTCGTGAGGCTGCCTTGCTCAAAAAGAAGATGGATGACTCTTCCATTACGAACATCACCTTAATTTATAAAAACCTACACCTCTTTTATGGTATTTTCTACAAATATGACCCGAACAGAGTAACCGATATGTACCACAACAGAGATATGTATATCAGAAGGATAAAAGATTTGAAGGAGAAAATCCCTCCCGCAGAACTTCTCATTCTAACCAGCATGGAGCCGATCCTGGAATTCCTGGTAGAACTGACAAAAATTCTCCTTTCCCTTCAGGAATACCCTGCTAAGGCCCCTAGATCCCTCAAGGACTAAAGATAGGTCCTGGGTATCATAAAACTTCGCGCCTGAGAATAGAGATTTCTGGCTTTTTCAGCGAGCCGTTGCAGTGATATCCCCTGAGGTTTAAGCGGCAGTTGGGCGTCATGGCGAACAAACCCAAGATTTAAGCCATGAAGTTCTTGGTCCGGTGTTGGAACCCCCAAGTCCCTTCGCAACGTTATAAGCCCCCCCTCCTGAATATTTGCCCCCCCTATAGCAACCTTTCCGTAGCTGGACAGATCTTGTTCGGGGTAACCCTGATCAGCAACCTCGGCATATATGGCATGCATGTTGCCCTTGATTACCGCCTTCCGCTCAAACAGGTCAAGTATAATCTTTCTTTCATATCCGTTATATCTCTGTTCTCCAGCACCATTATCGATAAAGAGCGATATTACACCATACGTTTGACAAGTAGGATTTATAGAGACGCTTTCAGGAATCATCCCAAGAGCAGTGGATGTATCATGTGCATATTTCCCGCGAAGATCTTTGGGAAAATTGATTTGGTAGCTTCCCTTCTTCTTTATTTGTCTCTCAATCTGTTTCATTGTCCCCCCATCGGAAATGGCCCCCACAAGATGATTGATAAACCCCATATTCCGCGTCATTGATGTTGGTGTTTCTCTATAGATCTTTTCCCACTCGAGTGCAGCCGCAACAAGATTTGCAGCGCGAGCCACTTGGGCAACGTGGTCCTGCTTAAAAATATCGCCGACTGCAAATCCAAAGGGTGAAGGATTCTCTACGATATAGGTAAAGAGCTCCTGGTGCTCCTCATACTTCTTCATTTCCTGGATAAACTCTTCCAGAAGTGAAGCCTCTGTCACAATCTTATCCCGAAGCACTTTCCTTTGCAGCAACTCATCGATACTGGAATAAACTAATACCGAAACAGCATCAGGAAAATGAGATGAAAATGCCTTAAATATCCCAAAGCCAGTTGCAGTGATAATGATATCCTCTTGTTTTGTTAATGCCTCCTGTTCGACTTCTTGAAGAACTCCATAATCGCACCCCTTATATGCGCATGTAACTGAGAGTTTGCCCTCCTTCTGGAGCGTGTCAAATCTCTTCTGATCAATAAATTCCTTATCCTTAACTTGGGTTTCACCTTCTCGCGGGGCCCTTGTAGTTATCTTTGGGAGACTCCATCCATAGTTACGCTCCGTAAGGATGTCTTTGATTTCTGTCTTCCCCACTGCCCGTGGACCGGTCAAAATAAGCACGAGGGGAGACACTTCCTTGGCATCTGGATCTTTTTTTGAATTATGTCTAAAAGGTATCTCCATAGTTCCCCCCACTATCGGTTAACCCCCGGCCGTTTAAAAGGCTATCGTTTAACTGCTGCCGTGGTCATCCCGCTTGCCGGGATTATGTGGGATTATACTTAAGACTCAGGCGAGCGCAACTCTAAGGAGTACATTGAAGCTGTTGGTGCCGAGGCAGATTGTAGATGAAAGCGATATTTACTGCATAGACCGGCGCATTGTGCTGCTTAGCTATGACATCACGTAAACTGAATAGCCCGCCCTCGTGAATCATTGCATTTGTTTTTGTTCTTCCAAGCTCAGTAATTTGGCTCAGAGGCGCCAAGAGTGTGGAGTCCTCTTGGGGTATTCTTTGCGCATAGATCATCCCCGCTCTCCTCGCGATCATATCAAGGGTCATGTTTCTTGATTCTGCCCCCATCTTGCTTGAGATATACATAGTCCAAATACCATAGGATCTGTGCATGGCCCTGATTCTCACCTCCTGTGGGATGCTGCTTTTAGGATAACGCTTTGACTGCGCATAGCTCTCCCTCTCTCCTTCAGTAAATCGGATTTCCAAATGGTTGTTTTCTAACGAAGACGAAACTTCCTCCGTAGACTTTGAAAAAATGGTACTGATGAGATGATTGACGAACCTTTTGTGATTGTGGGCTATCGAATCATTGGGGTTTCGTTGTTCGGATTTCTCCCATTCTAATATTTTTCCAAATAACAAGGTGGTCCGGTTGCCCGCTGCCGTTTGGGTTATCTGTGCTTTTTCGTCTCTTAGCAGGTACCCAAACGGCAGCGGGTTACGTATAATATAATCAAATTCATCTTGATGTCGCAAGAGCGTCTGGCATTTCTTAGCATAATCGTGGAGCATCTGACTTGTTACCAATTCTTGGCTCTTCAGCACGCTGTCTTGGAGGTCTCTTTGGGTTGAATAGATTAGAACAGATACAAGGGTCGGTTTATTCGGATGATTCTTTGCCACTTTATTAAAAAATTTATAATGATCCTGAAACGAAGAGTATCCTGATGCCAGTGAAAGAGTATGCAACGATGAGTCCCCCAATGCCTCTTCTAATGATTTCTGATGAATGCCATACCTGTGATCTTGTGACTGAGTTATAAACCTGAATTCGCCTTGCTGTTCAAGACTTTCGAATTCGGTAGGTGAAACAAAGGTGAACAACAAGGTCTCATCTATCCCCCACGGGAGAGGTGAATCTGATGGCCTCCGGGTAGTGTGCTTCTTTATGACAACTCCATATTTTTGTATCTCTAGGAGTTGGGCAATTTCGCGCTTCCCCGCGCCTTTTGGTCCACTAACAAGGATAATCTTAGGTCTCGTAAATTCATCAACCTGTCTTAATCCATCTTGCTCCGCGGCTGAATTGTCCCCGGAACTATCAAGGCAAGGTGATTCGTACGTGGTTGCCATCTTTACACTACATACCATTTGAAATGGACTGTAACCTTGTATATTTTAAAAGCCTATCGCTATTGTTAACTATAGGAAAAACCCTCGCAAAAAGGGCAGACGATGAAATCTCACCCTGCCCCGTCATACCCATCCATGAATCCTTCTTCCCAGGGAGCGATCTCGTCATTCTCAAGCAGGGCGTTCCTCTCCTCCTCGTCATAAATCACTCCCTCTATTGGCTCAAATTCTTCTTTGGCCCCTGCATACTCCTGTTCTTTCACGCTATCACCTCCTTATCTAAGAATGAGACCAAAAATTATATATACATTGCCCATATACCTTATATACAATATAACTTATATATACTCGAATTTAAGGCTATCAATAGCTTTGGCATGGGGGTGGAGGATATAGACTTCAGAAAAATCATCAAGTTTGGAGTCAATTCGTATGTAGTTTCGCTTCCCAAGGAGTGGATGGACTCCCACAACCTCCATAAGGGGGACGTGGTCTACTACCTTGAGCAGGGAGATCATCTTATTCTTGCGCCGAAGGATCATTCTGCAAAGGAGACCAAGTCCATCATCATTGAAGCAGAAAACAAGGACATCAAGCACCTCAAGCTGGAGATCATCTCAGCGTATCTGAAGAACTCAACCTTTATTGAGATCAAGGGCAAACAGGCTGTTGACCGGCATCTTGCCGAGATCCGGGAGACTCTGTATAGCCTTGTCGGGATGGAGATCATTGAGCAGACTCCTACTAAAATTGTTGCCAAGGACCTTATTGACCTAAAAGAGGTCTCTATTGATGCGACAATCCGGCGCATCGACATGATGCTGAGAGTCATGCTCGGAGATGTGATTGAATGCCTTGACGGCTACAACCCGGAAACCCTCAAGCACCGGGATCAGGACATCAACAGGCTCTCGTATCTCTCCTTTCGGCTGCTCAACTATGCCCAGCAAAATCCATCTTTCCTGAAATCAATCGGGGTGAAGGATACCTACCTCTTTGCGCGCTGGCTTATCGTGATCAGGATTGAGGAAATAGGGGACCATGTCAAAAGGATCGGCAGGTTTCTGGCAGCAGCAAAGCTTGACGCAAGGCAGAAAAAAGGGCTGAAGGATCTCTACGCCAGAATAAAGCCGCTCTATGAGCAGGCAATGAATGCCTTCTACACCAAGGACCTGCAGCTTGCGATTTCCAGCGAGTTTCAGACCAAAGATATGCTGCCCCTAATCACAGAATTCATGCGAACCATCCCAAACCAATCTGAAGACCTGATCCGAATCTTCGAGCATCTCAAGGCCATGATATCTTCAATCGCTCATATCTCACGGGAAGTGCTGAGGAAGGAGTGAATCTAGTTCTCTAACCTATCTGATTATCGTGTGGCTCTGCTCTGGCCCGACAGAAACGATTGCAGCATCAGATCCTGTGAATCTTTCCAAATCAGCAATCGCTGTCCGCAGGGTATTTGGGAGACCTTCAAAACCCCGTATATCTCCAAGTCCACCGTAGCCCTCATACTTGGCGTATTCGGGATGAATGCCCCTAAGGAATCTCTCATCCCTGTCGAATTCTGTGACCACACAATCGTTCTTATTGTTTTGCCGATAACCGAAGCATACACGGAATTCTCCTGCTGCATGCAGACTATCCGCCTTTGTCAGCACAAGGTGCAGCGGCCCATTGATTTGGACAGCATATCTTAAGGCAACCGCATCAGTCCACCCGACTCTTCTTGGCCGTCCTGTTGTTGCTCCATATTCTCCTGCTGCAAGGCGAATCCCAACTGATTGGATCAAAGGATCTTCAGAGTTGATCATGCCTCCTATATCCTTGTGATTGCAGTCATACACAATCAGACCATCATCACCCTTAGTATAGGGAATTCCGTATGTAATCAATTCATACTCCTTGGTCACCTCTTTCTTACTACAATCCGCTTCGGATGCAGATCCTCCGATCTCTGTCGGAAAGGGCCCACCTCCTACACGGGTCATGAAGGGAAATTTAACAAGCCCGAATGTTGCATCCACCATCCTCGCAGACAATCCAACTCCTGCAGCAGTGCCGTTGATAGAACAGTCAGATGAAGTCACGTGGGGGTAGGTGCCGTACTCAATGCTTAGCAGCAATCCTTGCGCTCCCTCAAGAAGGACATGTTTTCCCTGTTGGATAAACCTGTGCATTTCACCAATCGTGTCCCGAACATAGGGCTTGATGCGGCCTGCGAGAGGCTGAAGCTGCTCAACAATCTCTTCAATCCGATCTTTCTCAATCTTCTGCTCAGGATAGAATTGAGCAGCTTTCCTGATCTTCTCTGCAAGGATATCCTTATTATAGAGGTCGCGAATTGCCACCCCTCTCCTGGCTATCTTGTCCGCATAGCATGGGCCTATGCCCCTTCCCGTAGTCCCGATGCCTCCGGCTGCCTGAGACTGATCTTCCTTATCCCTGAGTATATGGTAAGGCATAGTGACTTGGGCATCCCTGCTGATCATAAGATTCCGGTAGGTTCCACCGTCTTTTTCCAAAGCATCAAGCTCGCGGCAAAGAACTCCAAGATCAATAACCATTCCATTCCCCATTAAGTTTACCTTTCCCTGCTCATCATAGGTAATCCCTGAAGGAAGAAGATGGAATATCCTTTGCTTGCCGTTCACAATAACGGTATGGCCTGCGTTATTCCCGCCAGTTCCCCTTGCAATCACGTCAGCCCACTGGGCTGCAAATAAATCAACGATCTTTCCTTTGCCTGTATCCCCCCATTGGTTGCAGACGACTGCTGCAACCTGGGCCTTTCCCAGGAGACACTCTAATAGCATGCGTTGTACCCCCTATCTTTCTGTAACTATAATACCATGAGGAAGCATATCTTCGATTGTTCTCTGTGATGCTCGCTCAAGGAGCTGGTTCTCCCTGACAGACTTTCTGAAGCTCGCCAGATCATGGCCGCCTGAATTGGATATGGTTGTTGTAATATACCTCCCCGCCTTCTCGATGCCGGGCTTCAGCCTCCCTGCGTATGACGTTACGCCAACTACTCCCTCTATCGTAGAACTTGAAAGATTTGAGTGTCCGTACCGCTCAGCAACCTCGGCGTTGTTTGATGAAGATCCTTTGGCTAGGGCCTCTCTAAAACGCAGCCCGTACATCGCAACCAATCCTGCAGTTGGATGGCCCTCCCCCCAAGTCTCCACGTGACTGATAAGAGATTCATCGCCGGTCTCAATATAAGTTATATTTTTGCCGCTTCTTTTCTCTGTTAACTTTCTTCCTGCAGCTTCATAAAATCTGTTAAAGAAATTACCCATCATAATGAGATCAGCCAGCGCCAGCGCAATGGTCATATCCTTAACAGTCTCTATAGCCCCATCAATAACAAATGGCACCTTTTTCCCTTCTTCCTCCAATTCATCCCGCACCACGGCAAGTTCATGGGCAACAGTCATCTGGCCCCTGCCATTCCCCCTCTCGCTTCCTGTCTGGCAGATAGAACCAACACCCATCCCTCCGATAACATAATCTGCTCCATCTTCCGCAAATCGTCTATAATGTGCGCCGTGGACAATGTTGCCTATCCCAAACGGCTTATCAGGGAACCTTTCTTTGGCTGCCTTAAGAATCTTGAGGGCATCATCAAAGCATGCATTTGACGAGTCAATACAAAGGGTGTCCACCTGAGGCCCCCATTTCTCCAGATCTTCCTGCCAACGGCCATCTCTGGTACTTATTGCTATCCCTGCATAATTTGTATCAAACTTGCGCAAGAATGCAATCTCTTGGAGAATGCCTGCTTCGTTGACTATAGGAATAAACTTCTTCTCCTCGCTCGCCGCAATCTCTTTAATCTTCTGGTCGTCACGATGAGTAATACACTGAACTCCCCTGCCCGGCCCTTGTTTTCTTAAAGGAAGCATGAGTTCTTTAATAGGAGTATAGGGTGGAGCCGAAGGTTGATTATTCGGATCATGGACATATACACCATAGAGCTTTGAAAACCTATCTATCACAGGGATCACTGAGTAGCCAAAGGTCTCAACAAGTTTTGCCACATTGTCAAATCTCGTTTCCGGTTGCGCAGAGACAAAATTACTTTGATACTCAATATCTCCTGCCTTTAGGCGGGCATTATTATTCGCATCGAGTATCGCCTGTTTATCCTCATCCCTCAGGCTTCTTGGAACCATCGTCAAGATGCCGTTCCTTCCTGCAGCTACGGCCATCTCCGGCCCTACAACAGACTGCATTCGCGCAGTCATAAACGGGTATTGCAGCTTTATATTCCCCAGATTGCATTCCAGGGAGACCTCTTCGGGTTTTGCGGTGACCCACCAGGGAAGAATTAAATATTCGCTCAGGCTTTCAGATATCTTGGGGCTTATATACGGTCTTTCAGATGCATTCTGGTTTGTGTCTGGCATTGGCCCTCTCCCTCCCATCATTACGGAATCGCTCCTGAAACGTCAAAAAACTCGCTTGCGGAATCGACCAATGTATGACCTGCCAAAACAGAATCAAGATCAATACTCTCACCCTTAGGTCCCATGCTAAAGAAAACGTTCTAAGCTATAAAAACATTTCTATACTGAAAACTCAGAATCCAGTTTTCTTGATCTCAATCTTTCCCCTTTCGGCGTGAATCGTGACTTCTTCATCATCCTTAAACTTTGCAATGTTGTTGGCTGTGTCAGGCAATAGAATCCGGTTTCCCCTAAAGCTCAGGGTGGTGATGAACTCCTTTAGCTGCTCAGGCTCAATCTGCTTCATGATCTTTGTTGCTCCTTTCTTTTTGGACGTATCAACCCTTTGCTTTGTCTGGCTATGAAGATACGAAGCGATCTTGTCAGCGACATCTATCCCTGTTGCTCTCGTCACTCCTTTCAGGCCAGGAGACAGGTTTACCTCTATGACTAAATGCCCTGTCACAGACTCCAGGATATCCACGCCGCATATCTCAGCACCAATGGCTTTTGCAGCCTGAACCGCTATCTTCCTGGCCTGGAAATCAAGGCTCACAGGCTCGCCATGTCCTCCTGCGTGAATGTTGGAGCGGACCTCTCCCTTCAGCGCTGTCCTCCTCATTGCGGCCACCACCTGCTCTCCGACAACAATCGCACGGATGTCGCTGCCTTCTGTCTCGATATACTCCTGGATGATAAATGGCTGGTTCATGACATCCAGGGCATCCAAAAGAGAGCTTGCTGACGCAAAAGAGTCAGAAAACATGACTCCTTTGCCCTGTGTTCCCTGCGGGAACTTCATGACAATCGGATAGCTGACCCGCTTGAGGATGTTGCGGCCAGCCCTCGGCGTTGCGGCAAAATACGTGTTCGGCATAGGGACGTTGTTCTTCTGCAGCTCAAGCTGGGTGGATAGCTTATTGTGCCCTGTGGAAAATGCAGCGGCAGACACAGGCATGTAGCACTTTGAATACAATGCAGCAGTGATAGATCTTAGCAATGCCCGGTAGCGGAACGAGCCTTTGGCATAGACGCAGTCATAATCCTCGAGAGGATTGCCTTCAAAGAGGGCATCAAGCCCTCTCTTTGTCATGGCAACTTCCATCTTGCGGATGTCAAAGTCGTCCACTTTCTGGAAATACTTCTTCATCGCTTTAAGAGTCCACTTCGAGCTTTCGCTTCCCAGGGAGATTAACGCCGCTTTCATTTTTTTGATGCTTTCATCTTCTATTCATTTGGCTCATTTTTTTGGATCGATAAGGAAATGATGTTTAAGGATATTTTGCCCAATCAGGACCTTGTATTTCATGTCCTGGCGGTCAGCAATGGTGAAGTGTGTGGTGATCTCCTTTCCTTTAAGGATTGCCGTGACCTTGATTACTGGCCTCACCTTTGTTCCGGATGCACTCTTGACGATCTTGCGCCTCAGCACCGGGCCAAGGCTAAGCTCTTTTGCAAGCCTGCTGTCCAGGCTTGACTTTGTCGCGCCTGTATCCACCTTGGCATACGTGGTGAGCCTGCCGTTGGCTCCGATAAGAGTGATAGGCTCAACCAACCCAATGGTAACCCGCATGAATGATTCGATTGAAGCACAGTATTTAAAGATTATGGCAGTGTAAAGAAAACTACTCAACTGATTAGGACAACCCCCTTTTCGTCAGGCACGACGTGGCGTGCGGCGAGGCAGGGGATGCTCCCTACGGGATGCCGAGCAGGTTTTGCAAAGCAAAACCGTCGCACCGCCATAGTCAGCGATATAGCGTTAAAATATTTGCTTATCAGGCAGCCAATCGGCTCTGTCCTAAGTCTCGCGTATACTCGGGTTGCAGTATCGATTGGCTTATCTGGGATCTCTGAGGGCTGACATATCCTCCATAGGGACACCCCCCTTGTCAGCGTGATGTTTTGCAGTAAGAGCCTCGCAGAAAGGACGGCAACCTTCGTTTAGGAATGTTTCCAGCCAATCGATACTTATAAAAAGGAAGCAGGCTTTTGCAGAGAGCATGAATACTGAGGATCGGATCAGGCAGGAGCGCCTAAAAAAGCTCCAGGACATCAGGAAGCAGGGAATTGATCCCTATCCTGCTTCTTTCAAGAAAACACATGATGCAGGAGCTCTGCAGGAGAAGTACGCTCATACGGCCGATCTTGGGGACACTGGGGAAAAGAAAAATGGGGAAAAGAAGACAGGAAGGGCGGCTGTAAAGGTGGCTGTGGCAGGCCGCTTGATGAGCCTGCGAAGAATGGGAAAGTCAGCTTTCGGCCATCTCCTGGACACCACAGGATCAATCCAGATCTTCATGAGCCAGGATAGAACCTCTCATTACAGCTTTCTTCAATTCATTGACCGCGGGGATATCCTGGGCATCGAGGGCAGCATCTTCAGGACAAAAACCGGAGAGCTCACTGTTGAGGCAAAGACCATATCGCTTCTTGCGAAGTCCCTAGAGCCGCTTCCGGAAAAATTCCATGGCCTTGTTGACACTGAATTGCGTTACCGGGAACGCTACACCGATCTTGTCATGAATCCACAAGTCAAAAAGACCTTTGAGATGCGCTCCAGGATATTTCAGGCGATGCGGGAATTCCTGCTCAGCAAAGGCTATGTTGAGGTTGAGACTCCGATCCTGCAACCCGTCTACGGCGGCGCAGCTGCCAGGCCGTTCACCACAAAGCACAACACCCTGGGAATGAATCTCTACCTAAGAATCTCAAATGAATTATACCTCAAACGCCTTTTAGTAGGCGGCTTTGAAAAAGTCTTTGAATTCTCAAAGGATTTCAGGAATGAGGGCATTGATACTCAGCACAATCCTGAATTCACCCTCATGGAGACGATGACTGCGTATCATGACTACAATGACAGCATGAAGCTTACCGAGGAGATGCTTGCATCGGTTTGCCAAGCTGTTCTCGGCACAACGGAGATTGGATACCAGGGAACAAAAATATCATTCAAGCCTCCATTCGCAAAGATGACGATGCTGGAAGCGGTAAAAAAGCATACCCCTGTTGACTTCACAAACCTGAACGCAGCCCAGGCAAAAGAAGCAGCCCAGAAGCTCAAGGTTCCCCTGGAAAACAAGGAGACAAAAGGAGCAATCCTTGCAGCAGTCTATGACGAGACTGTTGAATCAAAACTGATCCAGCCGACCTTCATCCTGGATTATCCGAAAGAAGTCTCTCCCCTTGCAAAGGCAAAGCCCGCCAATCCTGATTTCACTGAGCGTTTCGAATTAGTCATCAACGGAAGGGAGATCGCAAATGTCTACACAGAATTGAACGACCCGGGGATCCTGAAAGAAAACTGGAAACAGCAGGAGCAGCTCCTCAAAAAAGGAGATGAAGAGGCGCAGAGAACCGACAAGGATTTCCTGAAAGCATTAGAGGTGGGAATGCCTCCTGCTTCGGGCATCGGCATCGGAATGGACCGGCTTGTGATGCTGCTGACGAACTCGGCTTCTATCCGTGATGTGCTGTTCTTTCCTGCGATGAGGGAGAAGTAAGCTCTCTTATCTTTCTGAGGAAACATGGGCCCGACGGGATTCGAACCCGCGACCACTCGATACCTCTCAAAGTTAAGAGTCGAGTGCTCTACCAGACTGAGCTACGAGCCCCTAAACCAAAAGAAAAATCTATGATTTAAAAAACTATCTACACGCAGGTTACGTCAGCTTCAACCCTTAATTTCAGCAACTTTGACTTGGTCCCCATAGAAAACTTTTTATACTTGAACAGACTCTCAATACTTTATGTACCAAGGTCAGTTGGCGCATTTGCCTCAGGTTACTGGCGATGCGGCTTCTTACATCATTCACGAGAATGCAATAATTACGGGAAGGAAAACTACGAGTCCAGCTGAATTAAGTGTAATTGGAATTTGCCGTCAAAGGGAATATATGGCTAATGAAGGATATGGTTTAATTGAATCTGTAGTGCTTATGCCTTCCATAGACTTTTTGGTCAGTGCTGTTGGCAACCACAAACCAGGAGACCAAATTCCCAAAGATCAAGCTCGATTTGGGGACTTGCGTAATCTCTATACCTACAAATCAGACAATGTTACTATTGAAGCTTTATCTCCTCAGACTAAGTAGGTATTAAACTCTGGTAAACTGAGTGTCTACACCATCTTCAGCTTTCCTGTGAGCTTGTCAATCTTCTTTTCCTCATCAGGCCCGATGCCTAAACAGGTGAGCATGTTGGGAGCTACAACGGTCCTGCCGGCGTCATGGATCAGATTGGCCACGAGTTTCATTGCCAGGGCCTTTTTCCTGAGTTCAAGAAGCTCTTTCTCACCCTTCACCTTCAGAACAACCTTCTTCATCCCGTGCTCCCTCCATACCTGGAGCACGTCTCTCTTTGAATGCAATACCCCCTCTACAGATGCATGAGCGACCTGGCTGGCGAGCTTGCCTTTGGGAAGATTCAGATCCTGCCGGACTACGATTACTTGCTTGAAGCTCATAATGACAACCCTAAGACCCCAAAAGGATCTTAATCCCATTTCTTAAATCCTCTATCCCTTCCTCAGTGGTAATCCCTCTGGCAGCAGCCTCATTCATCATTTCATGCACAGTAAGGCCCGCTTTTCTTGCTGCTTTGTCGAGTGAAATCTTGCCATCTCTGTAGTCTTCCATGGCGTTCTCCAACTGAAGCCCTTTCCATCCCCTGTCTATCAAAATTCTTATAGCTGACGTCCTATCAACCTTCTTTTCTTTTGAGACCTTCTCAATTATCTCAAACTCCTTAGGATCAATTCTCGCTCCAAAAAATTTAGTCTCAGCCATTGTTAACCTCAACCAACGCGTACTCAATGAGGGAATTCTCAAACCAGCCGTATTTTCTTAAGGTATGCAACGCATTCATTGCCTTTTCTTTATTTAATCTTTTTGCTTTAAAGAGGCCCATAATAACATCCGGGCTTCCCAAAGGATGTATGTTGTAGATTTTTGCCGTTTTCCTTCCTTGCTTATTGTCCGTTAATAACCCCTGGAATTTTCCTTCGAGGTAACCTGCCAGTACCTCTGCCTCGCCTTTTCCTAGTCCATAACTCTCTTCAAACCTCTTCAAGGATCTCTTGTTTTTAATGTCCGTGATATGCATCTTTTTATCCTTTACAAGCCTTTCTGTTAATAAGGCATCATAATGCTTTTTTTCTTTGCCTTCAATAACCTCACCATATACCTCTCTTGGGACCGATATATCCCTCCAATCCAGAAGGGCTTCCAGCACACTCGCCTTTGCAAGGAGTATAATAGAGCACGCATCGGCTATAATCCGCATGTTAAACGATATTAAATAATGTTAAATATATAAGCCTTTCGGTTATTGGCCGGTCTCTACATTCTTTCTAAGAACTCAATCTCCGGCTTGAAGAAGACCTGGTCCAGGTGGATGATTGTTGAATTATCCCCTCCAAACCAGTGGTTTGAGCCTATGGCAATGTGCGCTGTTCCGGCGGCTTTTTCATCGAGAATCGTTGAACCTATCACCTTTGCCCTTGGATTCAGGCCGATTCCAAGCTCAGCAACCCTTCTCACGCGGTCAGGGTAGACTGCCTGCTTCTCAGCCCAGAGGAGCGAGCGCTCCAGGATCTCGGCGTTTTTCCCTCCTGAAACCCGAACAACAGAGCCGTTCCTGATTTCAAGCACTATGGGCTCATCTCCAGTTAGCCTTGTGCTGTGCCTGTTTCTTGAGCTCGCATCCACCACAATCCTGCCCTCTGCATTTCTGGGAGCAAGGTAGACCTCGCCTGCAGGAAGGTTGCCGCCCAGCCTGCTTCCTCCATACAAGCCATCAGCCTTGCGGCTTATGACTCCCTCCACATCAAAGACAGCATCAGTTCCTGCATCTGTTGTAATCCGGATTGTGTTTGCAGAGTCCATATCAGCCTTAACTGAATCATGCTTCTGGCTGAGGGCCTTATAGTCAATGTCAATTGCAGCAAGCAAATGCGGAACTTGCTGTGTATCGAGGTAGCCAAGGCTTGGCATGGAGATAAACGGAAGGTGCTGTGCCTTGCAGTAGCTCCTGAAGCTTTTGCCAAGCCTGCCCATGCTCCCAAGCCTGTCTGAGACATTGACCACAACAAGGCTGTTGCTTGGAAGAGCTTCAAGCGCTTTAATCACATCCCGGTCTGCT
>Ga0209542_10004031_pt1 | contig 30669 bp, 28 predicted proteins | sample RifCSPhighO2_01_FD_184028 | JGI IMG/M metagenome (GOLD analysis project Ga0209542, IMG submission 184028) | Soil microbial communities from Rifle, Colorado - Rifle CSP2_plank highO2_0.1 (SPAdes) (version 2) | ecosystem: Environmental > Terrestrial > Deep subsurface > Rock core/Sediment ... | reverse complement strand
TTGCGCATTTCAATCGGCCATCGGCAGTTTTCCAGAATCTATTTTTCAAACAACTCGGGCACTTTTTCTTTCTCTGTTTCATGCTAGAATACTAGCATTCGCAGGTCCGTTATTTAGACTTTACCCTATGTAACATCACCTCCTTTCTTTACCGAGGATACCATACCCCTCGAAACAAGACTAACCACAAACTGGTCCGGCTTAAGACCTCTCCAATCAATCGTTGGATCTGAAATCTCGTACACAGTTTCCGATCTAAACTGACGCACAATCTCAAAGCCGTGCTGATCCAACAACACCATCTTATTCCCACCCAAAGCAACGACTCCGCCGAAACTTTCTTGCCGTAATCGAAATTTAACCGTCCGAAAACTGGTAAGGGTTTCTGTCTTAGGGACATTGCCTGCCCGCCTCTCTTTAATGCCCTTTGCCATTTCTAGGGCATGATGCGGAATAGAATAAGGGTCGAGATCGTTGATTTTTCCAGTTCTGGTTTTAGCTTCCATTCTGCAACCAGCGCCACACATAGGAAACAACGGGCATGTCTTGCATTCACCGGGGATTTGAAATCCTTCACGCCAGAGGTCCATCCTGTCCCAAATGGTTTTAAAATCTTCTTGCAATAGGTTGCCATAGGACAAGTCTAAGTGAGAACATGGTCTTACGGGCCCATCGTACGAAACCGTCATAGTTGTAATTCCAGCAACACATCTGCGGGTAGTGAACAATTCCGGATGCTCAACCCCGTAGAGACCACACAAAGGAATTGGTTCAAGAGTGTCTACTTCAATTTCAAGATGCTGACGGACCCAACAGAGATCGTTAAGGAACCGAACCACTTGTTTTTGGCTCAAGGATAAATCGAAAAAATCTCGGCAATTGCCCGGGCATCCGGCCTTCGTGGCATTGAAAGTCTTGATACCAAGACCAGACACAACCTCCGCCGTAGTTCTGACATGTTCAACATTAAGTGAAGAAACCACCATGTTAGCCGACACGCTAATACCTGCATCTTGAGCGACCCTAATACCATTTAGCAACAATCTAAATGAGTTTTGACTTTTGGTAATAGAGTCGTGAATTTCTGGTGTCGGTCCCAAAATCGAAGTCAGGATATGTTTCAGGCCAGCCATCCGTAAAGCAATAGCCTTTTCTGTTGTCAGAAGTGTCAAACTGGAATTCATGTTCACTCCCATATTACTCGATCGAGCTAATTCAATGCAGGCAAGAGAGGCTGGCATATTTAGAAGTGGTTCGCCACCAGTAATAACTACATTGAATACTTCAGCATCGTTTAGTTTACGAAAAATACTTTCTGCGTTTTTCGGCGCGAGAAAATTTTTCGTTGACATAACCACTAATCTAGACTCCTTTCCCCTCCAAAAATTGTAACAATGCTGACAAAGATGCGGACACGCCCCGGTAACCTCTACTTGAACGCCAAACGGAGATTTTAACCTTTTGTACACAAGAACCCATCCCTTCTTTTCAAAGAACCCTTTGGTCAGAGCAATTCTAACCTTTCTATTCCCCATACTACGCCTGATCTAATCAATGTCAACGGCCAATCAATTTGGAATTGTTTTGACTAATTTTTGAATGCCGGCGATCACCACGCCGACCGAAAGCAGATCAAGATTTTTCAGGATGTCCATTGTGATAGATTGTAATATACTTTATCCTATTAGCAAAACTCGGAGGTTGTTCGGGCTCTTTACGAAATCTCCCATAAATGCTAGATGTAGCATACCACTCAAGATTGTCTTGAGGGGATGTTGAAAAAAGTTCTTTGACAATTAAGTATAAAAAAGGAGATACAGAAAATGGGAACAAATAAAATGAGACCCGTCGTAACTGGTCCCTATTGGCAACAAGGTGGGTTAAGCGTTTTTTACCATCATGACAAGGTTGTGGAGGTAAAAGCACCAAGGACATTAGTCAACCAACTGGTGAAGTTCTGTGATGGTCAAAGGACAACGAAAGAAGTTATTGATAGAATCAGTAAAAACTGGGATAAAACGTCGACGATGGAATTGCTCGAATCCCTGAAATCAAACGGGGTCATCTGCGAAGCGGCCTCAATCGGTAAATATCTTTGGCCGTTTGTAGGGAACCCAACAATGTTTGGTCGCGATCTAAGCGATCAAGCAATTCTTCGACTGGTCGGTAAGGCCAACCGGAGGAACTCGTCTGGTCCAGCGGGAATAGAAATTTCCGTCAGACCGACAAATTTGTCTCGCATCATTGAGCAACGTACTTCGATCCGTACTTTCACATCTGAAGCGATGAGCATGAGAACAATTGCGCTCATGTTATGGGCTGGATATGGTGTCGTCGAAAGTTCCCACCTGCTTGGCGAAGGTGATCCTCAAAGAAAGAAAATCTGGCAAAGTCAAAGGTTCTCCAGACACACAGTGCCATCGGCCGGAGCTCTTTATCCCGTCAGACTGTCGTTGGTCCTCCTGCGTCCAACTAAAGAATATCAAGCGGGTGTCTATGATGTGTATTTTAGGAAATATGGAGTAGTTGAACTCTCGCCGACGAAAATAGAGGTCTTTCAAGTCCTTCGTTCTTTTGCTGACCAGACAATCTGCAATAAGGCCCAAGGAGTCATCGTTGTCAGCGGCTCATTCGAGTTGTCTGGTGAAAAGTACGGCAATCGATCCATACTGTATGTACCGTTAGAGGTGGGACATATAGCCCAAAACATCCATCTGTCAGGAGTGGAAAACAAAGTCGGGACAGTAGAAATCGGCGGCTTTTTGGAAGAGTCAATGAAAAAAGCTCTCCGGTTGCCCAAAGGTTTTTGGCCTCTAACAACGATTCTCTTTGGACAACCTAAGGCATCAACAACTACCAAACCGACAAAAGAAGGCGCTCTCGATGTGCGATGGGCCCCGCCAACGGCCGACAATTATGAATTGCCTTTCTCAATGGTGTTTGCCAAACCTAATGGCAAGGTTTCTCGAGATTGGTCTTGTGGTCGAGCCGAAAACCCACAGTTCGCCTTGAAAAAAGCAGTGTCCGAGGTGTATGAATGGCAAGCTTGCGGGCGATTGCCCGAAGATCTCATTAGGGCCTCACTCAAAGAACTTGATGAGGCGATCGATCCCCGATCAATCGTTAATTATCATGAGCGACAGTACCAAAACAAATGTTTCCCGTTAAAACCGTTCAATGAAAGACATCAGTATTCTTGGGTAAAAGGGAAAAACATTTTATCGGGCGAGACGGCTTATATTTTAGCCGACTGCGTTTACTTTCCCTATTTTCCGAGAACCCCACGATACACCATGGCTAATTCATCAGGTACAGCTGCTCGATTTGACAGAGACGAAGCGATCCAACATGCCACTCTCGAACTGGTTGAACGCGATGCCTTTATGATCGTCTGGCTCAACCGATTGCAAATGCCCAACATACTTGTTAAAAGTCTGTCGGGGTTTGTCCAAAAAAGGATTAGGGCATTGGAGCGAGCCGGGTTTAGAGTCATCGTTAAAAACTTCACCCTGGATATGGCGCCAGTCATTTTTGTCTTTGCTCAAAACGAAAAGCTAACGACAACGATCTGCACTGCCTGCTCGTCCTTTGACACGGTTTCAGCGATTGATCATGCGATGAAGGAAACTGAAGCTGCTGCCTATTGTCGATTGAGAAATCAAAAGGTGGAATCGATAAAACCTCGAGAGGTACATCGAACCTATCATCATGGCGACTTGTACGGACAACGACATTATTTCCAACGGGCAAACTTTCTAGCCGAGGGTGGTACAATGATGAAGTTTGCCGATGTTGCCAATAAGACACCCAGAACATGGAGCAAATTACTGAAATGTTTCGAAACCGTAAGCTCCTCGATCTTAGCCGTTAGCCTGCAATCAGGCAATCAATTTTCGGACTTTCAAATTCCGAAGGTTGAAAAAGTGTTTGTTCCTGGTATAATTCCTATGAGTTTCGGTTATGGTCTAGAACCTTGTGGAATGGATAGGGTCTACACTCTTCCAGTCCAACTTGGATATAGAACTGCTCCACTGGAATACCGGGGACTAACAAAATTTCCACACCCTTACACATAGAAAGGAGGTGATGAGCAATGAAAAAAGCTACTGCAAACAAGCAACCGAAGCGGTTCATCTGGTCAATCAAAAGCAAACCGCGCACTAGCCAGATGACGTCGATGAAGAGCAGCGACTCTTCGAGCCAGAGCGCTCAAAGTAAAGACTGAGCGCGCACCGGATGAAACCGGTCAAAACAACCCTTAATTGCCTTCCCAGGCAATTAAGGGTTTATTTATTACCAAAACTAGACCCACTAAAAATATCTTTCGGCTGTCTGGTCATAATTTCTTTCCAATCCAAACTTGGGTTGTTTTCCAAAAATGATTTAACGATATGGTAACCAAGAGCATATCCGGTCCAACGAATATATTTTTCATTACCAAAAAATACTCCTCGACAAATTTCAGGATTGGTTAATTGTAATAAGTTTGCCAGTTTCATTTCTAAAAAAATAACTTTCGCCCGATTTAATCCAAAGATTTTGGTCCAAGGAGCTTGACCACCACCGATAACTTGTTCACGAAAACGTTCGGCCAACCCCTCAAAAATCATTGAGTCTAAAAGGGATTCACATTTTTTATCTCTCAAAAAAATAGCATGATTAAATTCATGTCCGACAGTTTCGCTTAAAGCCCTATCGTATTGCGGGTTAGCGGGATTTATGAAAATTAAAATAGTATCCGGCCAAGGGGTATAGCCGGTCGTCCCCGACATTTCCTCCTTAACAAATTGACTAAATGTTGGGAAGACAAAAATACTAGTAATTTTCCCTGGTAAAAGATCAGAGCATTTTTTAATAGCTTTCGTTATAGTTTTAATTATCCTTACTTCATCTAAAGTAAAAGTATATTGATGGTTATTATCATCGGCCTTATCAAAAACGGCTCCTCGCAGATAATTATTCAGATTTTCTTTAGTGCTAAAACCGGCATAACCACTGTCTGAATCTTCAATTTCCCTTAATAAACAATCGAGTAGCCCATTTTTATCATTATCACTTAAGCCATAATCTACACAGGGCAAATGGACATAAGCAATTATCTTAGCATTATTTTTTATTTCTATTTTCATGAATTTTATCCTTCATAAATTCTCATATACCCATCCACATAGATTTTCGTTTGCCAATTAGGGATATTGCTTGATTTCAACTCTTCTTTACTTGGATCGCGCAAAAAACTCAACAAAACCGTAAAACCAAGCACGCCGATGCCGGCGATGACCACGCCGACCGAAAGCAAATCAAGATTTTTCAGGATGTCCATTGGGGTACATTGTAATAGAAACTGTGAACAAAAACAAAATTTGACGGTAAAAGTTCCTTGTGGTATCTTTCTATAAGAAATTGGCTCTAAAGTTGAGCTATAGTTACTAGCACATTGAAAAATAAAAATGGGAGTCAAAAAATGGACAAACACAAGCTTTTTCAACAGATCGAGTCTAGTATTAAAGAACAAATCGCAGATGCCGAAAGAGCGAGACAAGATTCCCAAGACGAAGCAAACAGACATGTTGGGAGAATGCAATCAAGGTACGACACCTTTAAGGAGGAGGCTCAGCAAATGGCCGCGGCCCATGAGTTGCGTAAAGTAGGATTGAGCAGATCATTGTCGACCATCAGAAGTTTCCTTGCCGACCTAGACACACTTCAGACTGGGGGCATGATTAGAATTGGAAGTGTGGTCCTTCTTGAGTCTCTAGATGGACAAAAACAAAAACGTGTAGCACTTGCCCCAGTCGGTGGTGGAATAAAAATTTCACAGGAAGTAAACGAGGTTACTATTGTCACGCCATCTGCTCCCCTCGGCCGAACTCTTTTGGGAAAATTAGGTGGTGAAAAAATCGAGTTGATACTCGACGGAAAAACTGTAACTTATGCGATTTTGGAGGTGATCTGATGAATTTGTTTATCAGTCTTGACGGAGTTGATGGTGTCGGTAAAACCACGGTAGCAAAACTCCTCGCCGCTGACGGAGTTTTCCGATATTACAAATCTCCCGCCGGACCTTTCGCACAATTGCGAAAAGAAATTGACGCTCACGCAACTCCGCTTGAGCGATACTGCTTCTACCGACTGGCAACGCAGTTTGATTCAGTACAGATAAGCCGATCGTTGGAAACAAACTCTGTTGTCTGTGATCGCTACATTGCGTCTACGGCGGCATATCACATCGCAATGGATGCTCGCATTCGAGTCATCCATAACGATGTTGAACTTCTCGAGCCACACTTCGCGTTTCTTCTCGGCGCTCGTTCGGAGGTTCGTGATAAGCGAATACTTGAACGCGCAAAAGTGTTGAGCGATGTAAAACTTGAGGGAGATAGCACGCTCCTTGACCATGTCGCTGAAATCTTTATGTCGTTCGGTCTCATCTACATTGACACCAGCGACATCACGGCCGATGAAGTCGCCACAACAATTAAGCACATCGTTGCGCAAGGAGAAATGCTATGAGCTTGAAGCCGCTTTCGTACGCTCACATTATGGCCATTGCAGATGCCTGGCGTGATATGGGTGGTGCTCTCGAAGTGGAAATCGGCGCGCTTGAACCGCTTTTGTGGCGGGACGAGCAGTATCGCATTCACGATGTCGTAGGTGCGCTGACGGGACGTGGTTTCAAGGTTTCGATGACGACCAACGGGCAACTGTTGGACATCTTCGCCGAGAATTTGAGTCGCGCCGGCCTCTCGCTCATACGATCGAGTTGGCACTCGACTAGCCCGTTGATGTTTCGGGAGATATCCGGAGGCTACGGCGATTACGATCGGTTCATGCGCGGGATAACACTTGCGCTTGAATCGGGTATAAAAATCGCTTTCAATCGTGTGCTTCACAAAGGGTACACTAGTGATATTCTCGAGCAGTTGTCATTCGTCGAGCGATACAAAAGCCGACTCAAACTCTACACGCTTCTGTGGACACCACAGAGTGCATCTACTCACGAATCGTTCTATCAAGACTGGCATCCTGTTGTGCGAGAATCGGTTTTGCCGCGCACACTTAAGATAGTCAGAGTTAGAAAGCAACTTGGCCGTGAACGTCTTCGGTTTCATCTTATTGGAGGCGGATCGGTCGAAGTGAAGCTGTGTGATAAATTAAATCGTAGTATGCATCCCTGCGTATCATGCTCGTTTAAGAAAGAGTGCGAGGAGGGGTTCGGTGACTATGTTCGAGTTGACCCGCGTCTGCACCTCTATTTCTGTTACATGCGTCGGGATCTAGGATTCCAAATACCGGAATACTTCGGAAGACCAGAGGTATTGAAACAGAAAATACAAGAAGCAGTCAGGACAATAGATGTTGCGAGTCTTCTTGCAACGGCTCCGCTACGCCTAACAGTAACGCCATTCTGCAATTTTAATTGCAGAGCACCGGGGGTAGAACAGGGATGGTGCATGGAAGAGCCCGGCGAGTTCGTGTATCCAAAAATTCGAGCATCTCTGTTAAAAAAGAAGTAGTCCAACGCCGCGTATCAAGCCCACAAGCTCACGCGGCGTTTTTCTTTGGTGAATTTGTAAAAGTAATTTCCGGCAAACGAATTATCATCTCGGCTGGTATGCCAAGTTCTTTCTCGTACACAAGATCAACACTGCCAAAAACTGCTTGTTTAAAATCGAAACTTAATTCTTCAGATATCGCTCGCACTATTTCCTCATTTTCACCTTCGATCTCCACGAACGGATTCAGTCCTGGCCAAGTATCGATCGTTACTTCCACCCCGTCACGCACCCATACCTCACGCATATTTTCTTGGAATGCTTTTGCTGGTATATCGCACGCTTCAAAAAAAGCCGTGGCAGTCTCAAAATTGTTTACTACGAGTTCAATCTCATAAGTGTCGTTAATGCCAAATCCGCGAATCTCTTTAACGGTCATTGTTACCTTATCGGATTCTTGTCGGACACGACCCCACTTATTTCGTCCGGGTGCAACACGAGAAAAATCGAAGGTTTTTCTCCGCATTATATACTCTGGTGTTTTCAATTCAAACCCCGCCTCTTTTAATTTGACTCGCGTGGAATCTTTATCAACCGAGAGAAATGTTGCTTCAATTTCTTTTTTCATAGGCGTGATTATAAATTAAACGAACTCCAAAAGATGGTTAGGATTGAGAAATAAAAGAAACTCCGATTGGTGATGCTTCCACGGTTACTCAACAAAACCGTAAATCCCAGCACGCCAATACCAGCGATGACCACACCGACCGAAAGCAGATCAAGATTTTTCAGGATGTCCATTGGAGTAGATTATACAACAAAACAACAGATCTCGGCAACAAAAAAATTGACCGCAACCGGGCTTTGTTATAATCTTATTCTAGATTAGATCTTTGACACTGTGTTGGTGTCAATCGTTCTGTTTGGACGACCTGTTGAATTAAGGGGAGACGCCGTGAAGCGATTGAGTATTTGTCTGACCGTTGTTCCACTTTTTGGTTTTACCGGGCCATGCATGGAATCGTCATCATCGACTCCCTCGAATCATAACGAGGCTAGCGACGAACCATCGATAGCGCCGCCAAATCAATCAAATCAAATTGAACCCACGGCGCCAGAACCAACAACTCTCGCGTCGGTTCCGCCAGCGCCAACTCCTACTCCTCCATCTCCGGCCCTGCCACCATCTTCGCTGCCACCGCCCGCTCCGCCGCCGATACCTGAACCAGCGCCGGAAATTACCGAACCGCCATTGACACCATTCACCTGCCAAGATTTCGCGTCTTTGCCGCTCGTTGGACTGCCAGCCAGGCAAATTGTTCACTCGCTAGCTCCGAACGAAGACTTACTTTTGGCACAATCTGTTTTGTGATTCTTCGGTCGGTGACGACCCCGAAGGGTCGTCTGATTGCGGCCGTTTGGTCGTGGGAAGATCAGGCGCTGGTTACGATGAGTATCGAGCGGTGATCAGATTTGATTTGACCGATTTGCCCGCCACCGCCGAAATAGAAACCGTCTATCTCGATCTTTATCCGCTGGGCGGCGAAGCATTTTTTACTGTCAATTTAACAGTTGATCGACTAAAGGCGGAATGGTGGCAAACCTGTCCTGACAATCCGGCTGACTGGCAAGTACTCTGCGACAATGAATTGCCGCTGACTACCGGGACAGGCTTGAGTAGCTCTAATTGGTGGAGCGATGACGAGATCAACTATTGGCTCCGTTTGGATATCACCACGCTCTATCAAGATTGGCGCGCCGGAGAATTTGCTAATTATGGCTTGATGATTGATGAAGCGGGTTTCTTCAACAAACTCATTTTTGCCAGCGCCGACAACGCCGATTCGCAAATACGGCCACGCCTAATCGTCACAACCAAAGCCCAAACACCGACGCTCCGATTTCCTCTGACCGGCTCCTACACTGAAGAGAGAATCAGCGGTTATGATTTCGGTGATTGGTGGAGAGAAAGTTATTGTCTGGACGACAAAACACCGCTTCGTCACACCGGAATTGATCTTCGAGCGGCGGTCGGCAACGTGGTCTATGCGGTCAGTGACGGAAAAGTAGCTTACGCATCACTTAGCGACAAATGGGGCGGTTATGTGGTGTTAGAACACGACAACAAATGGATCAGCACTTACACTCATGTTATACCCGATGTGAGTGAAAAACAAACCGTCGCTCGTAGCGATCCAATCGCCGCTATCGCTTATGGCAATGCCAATTTCGACCCCCATTTGCACTTTCAAGTTCGATACACACCTTTTAAGATTTCTGAATTGAGATTGTCTCTTATCGGACGTCTGCCAAATGAAAGTTGTTTTGTAAAGGATAGTCCTTTTCTTCCTGAAGCCGATCCCAAATTCCCAAAAGATTTCCTAGATCCAAAATGTTTGGACTGGGAGTAAATCACGACCTCACGGTGGCGGATTCCTATCCGCCACTTTTTTATGGATAAAAACTTACCCAACCCTCAATCCCATGTTCACCCGGACGTGCTATCATCGTGCGCTCTTCTTCAAAAAGAAACAAGTATCCATTCAAGTGTATCGAGTAAACACCTGACCTCGCGCCCCCTTCTTGGAAATCTCGAAAAACAACTGTTAGTTTGCTCTTATTGGCTCCGACAATCTCTTTGCATGTCTCCTGATTTTTTTCTGTCGATGCCGCTTCCGCAATTCGTTTTACCACATCAACACCATTAACGATAATTATGGGTGCTTGGTATTCAATCCCGCAAAAATTGACAATTTCATGCATCGCCTCGTTGTCTAGCTGTTTTTCTGCCCGCAATAAAAATATGATAAATATCAACAATCCGACCGCGATCAATAACCAAACAGATTTAGGCGCCATAAAAAATTTGCGGTTCATCGCCATCTGATTTCTGGCATTTTTTTACTGGAGCGGGCCGTTGGCTCACCGCCGCGACCAACGCGAAACATCGCGGTAACTAACCAACTCTTATCTTTTATGCCAGCGATATCTAAAATGGCTTGATATTCTTCGTCGATAAGTTGCTGGTGTTCGCGAGAAAAAAGTTTTAAGCCGCCAAGATTAATCCCCTGCCAGAAAAACATTGTGCCAGTGATCAAATGGAAACTAAAACCAAGTCGAGTAGCTTTGAGCCAGATTCTCTCAATCACTCGACCGGCGGTGATAAAATCGCGATCGTCATTTTTTACCGCCACTAATCCCATAAGTGGCGTCGCGGCGTAATTTTTGGCATTGCCGGCCGCAATTTTTTTGGCTAGGCCAAATTTGGCAAGTTTATTCATTATTGACCAACGTTTGAACAATTTCAGTCCAAATTTTTCTGGTGGCTTAAGCTCCATCGTTTCCACAAACAAACCCTTCATCTTTTTCTCCTCTTCTCCTCTTGACCAGACCACCTCGTCAAAAAACAATTCGTGGAGTTTCTCATTTTCTAAAGTAACAATTTCATTGGCCGCGGCAACTTGACCTAAACGATTAATCTGATTTCCATCTTCTATCCAGATTACTCTTATTTCACCACTAATTTCTTCAACCGATTGTCGCAAATAATTTTTCTGTTCAATCGTCAACGGTTTTAAATCATATCTTTTTCGATTGGTGGTTCTTTGCAAAATAATTTGGGATAATTCCTCTTCGACTGGCGCCGCCTCGGATAACTTTATCTGCGCGGTCAAATTCGGGTTGGCAAGATCAGGAAATATTTTAATTTCGGTTTTGAATCCCGAAGCTCCAGCAGAAATTTTTATATTCTCAATCAACGCGCCGTGAGCAATCCAAGTGCCGCGGTTATGGTAATTTAAAATCGGATGATCTTTCTCTGGTTCAGCAATGACATCAATTTCGTTACCGCGAATCTCAAATCGCCACGGTTGAGAATTGCTCCCCGACGGAGCATTGATACTCACAGTAATAATTTTCCTGACTGTTTCCGGCGTAATCATGCTGAAGGTAAAACGATCTTTGGCTTTTTGCCTCGCACATAAACGAGTTGCCGTCGATTCAATTTTCCCCACTCGGGGCTATCGCTACTTAACAAATTAATTTCAGGCAAAGCGCGGACGCCAATGGATTGACGGAGCTTGCGAAACTCAATGTTGGTGTGTTCCAGCCCGTTGACCATCTCATTTTTTATCCAGGTCTCAAGCTTGGAATTCAATTTGACTTCCGGCGCCAGTTCTAAATTGACGTGCAACCGTTCACGCTTACTCCCTTTGGTGTAATCGGAATAAGCGGCAAATTTACCCGAAAAGTATTGGCTCATCTTGCCGCGCTCCAAACACATTTTTATGTTCTCCGGATAGATGTTTAAGGCGTAAAAGGTCACCGCCACGTCACTTCTTCCTTTAATAATCAATACCGGTGTTTTAAATTTAGTTAAACCTTTGGCTTGGGCGATTTTAGATAAATTATATTTTTTTAGAATGGCGGAGATTTCTGGAAAACTTTTGATCAATCCCAAATCATGGATATTGTAACGGATAAGAGGGATCGAAGTATTAGCCGTTAGAACCAATTCTTCACCAATGGTTTCAAAATAAATTAATTCCGGATCATACTGAACTAGCGCCGGCAAAATGGTCGCTTGACCGAAAAGCTCGTGATATAAACTTTTATTTTTGATTGCTTGGCACCTCAAAAAGATTGATAACGGCGTTTCGTGCCCCATGACGCCAGCATCCGCCGAACCGTAGATATTGACGATCGCTTCCGGATTAGCTAGATTCAATCTCGCCATTAAATCCGAGCGCCACTTTTCAGAAAATTTATCGCCGGCCGTAATAAATTTTAGTTTGGTCGGCGGCAAAGGAAAATGTCGCTTCTGCGCCTCAACGATTACATCCATGATAAAAGGCGGGTAACCGTTGATAATTATCTGATCATAATGGATCGCGACATTTTTCAATAAACTTAAAATGTCTTCCCGTTCAATCCCCGGCGTTGCCACGGTGATTTTATAACCGCGGCGCGCCACTTCACGAAAACTATCAGCGGTAAACGGGCCGGCAATCCAGATTCCCATTGAAAAGCAGACAATGGCTAGAACGGAATCGGTTTTTTTAATTTGAAAAACATCGCGAATGATGCGCTCATGGATCTGGCCGCCAATCTTTTCTTGTTCATCGCCGCGCCACCAAAAAGTAGGCTGGCCCGATGACCCGGAACTAGCGTAAACCATTGGTGGTATTTGCTGGCGTGGAAATAAATCGCGATAAGCTGATTTATAAATATAAGAACTTTTATCGGTTATCGGCAAACTTTTGAAATCTTTCTCATCGCGCAAGTGACTTAACTTAATTTTTTTCTGTTGCAACAAACGCCGATAAGCCTTAGTTTGGATTGCCCGATTGAAAACGAGATTGGCTAATCGCCCGTTCATAATCATTTGGCCGGTTTCCCAAAACTCTGTTTGAAATTACTCGTTTTCTCTTCCCGGGCCGCTTGCTGTCCGGGAGAATTATACCCGGGTAAAATTCGTTCTTCGAAATTTATCAAGTAACGGCCTGACGGCAAGTCCAGCCCTGTGGTAATGTAGCGAACGGCAAAAGCGGCTGCCGCGCCGGCCATCATCGCCGACGGTCCCAATTGCGGTATCGCGACAATAGATCTGCCAATTTCCAACAAAGATTCTTGCATTCGATCGGTTAAATATTCCGGCCCCACAATTTTTGTCGCCAATTGAAGCCAATCGCGAAAACCAAGCTTGGCAAAATCTTCCGGCTTAATTCCGTCACCGAGCAAACCGTGAAAAATTGGCCGACTCGGCTCCAAATCAAAACGTTCGATGTCTAAAATAATGCCGTCACCATTATCCGTGGCCATCACCACCGGCAATTTCGCCAATTGGCAAATAAATCGCGTGGCAATTTTCAAATCGATACTGTCTATTTCGTCAATAAAAACATCAAGCCGCGGTTTGGTTAAAAAATCAGCCAATGTCTCGCGAGTTATTCCCTTGTCCCACACTTCCAGTTCGATAAAAGGATCCACTTCCCAGACATTCCTCGCGGCGACAGCCGCCTTATTTTGACCCAAATCAAGAACCGTCGCTCGCAAACGATTCAAATTAGAAATTTCGACCGTGTCCGGATCCGCCAGTTTAATTCTTTTCGGTCCGCCGCTAAAAACTAACGCTGATAAAACTGCCGACCCCACCGACAAGCCAGCCACCCCGACGATGGCTTGGCGGTAACGATTTTGCTCTTCTTGGTTGATGATATTCCGATTACGCATCGTCCGAAGAGAGAGATAGGTTTCTTCCTCCGGTAAAACTACCGTTTTGTCGCACCACGGGTAATAGACCCAACAACGATTGGGCGTTGAGACCCTAAAGGACTCCCACTCAACAGTAAATTTAGAAAAATCATTTTTTGCCGCCGGATGATCTCGCAGAAAAATTTCCTTGAGCCAATGCTCGGAATCGTCTATTCTAGTCCCATGTTTCGGAATTTCTTTTTCGGTGGTAAAAATTTGTGGCGCTTCAATCATAGATATAATTTGCTTGTTTTAAGCCACGCGACCGTGGCCGGTAATTCTTTTATCAAAACTCGATCTTCAATAATCACCGGCAATTGCTGACGGAATGATTTATATAATTTAAGCGCGGTTGAAGATAACTTTTTCTGATCGCCCTTATAATCAACGGCTTGAGCCAGAGCCACTAATTCAATCATTAAAACAACGAAGGCGTTGTCAATAACTTTAGCTGTCAGCAAAGCCGCGTCCGTCCCCATACTAACAACATCTTGATTATCGCCGTTGGTCGGAATGGAATGAAGCGAATGCGGATAAGCGAAAGACTGGCTCTGGGCGGTAGTTGAAGTCGCGACAAATTGTAACCCTTGAAGTCCCAAAGTTAACCCCGGCTGTTTGAGATTGAGAAAGGGGGGAAAGAGAGTATTGATCTTGTGATGAAGGAAGAAGTTGAGCCGACGTTCAGAGAGAATCGTCAGTTTAACTAAGGCGGCCTTGAGACGATCAACTGCGGAAGCAATATAATCACCGTGGAAGTTGCCGCCGTGGATGAATTCGGATCGTTCGGTCATCACGATAGGATTATCAGTCACTGAATTGATCTCAATCTCAACCGTTTTCTTCACCTGCTCGATAGTTTCATAGATTGGGCCCAAAATTTGGGGGAGGCAACGGAAAGAATAAAATTCCTGTCCGTTTTCTTTTATTTCCTGAACATCACCATTAAGTTTGTACTTGAATTGAAAGTCGGCTCGGTCGCGAAGCAGACGAGAACCTTGCGTCAGTTTTCTCATCAGCTCGGCAATTTTGATCTGGCCCGGATGAGGCCGGAGAAACTGGAGATTTGGATCAATGCCGTCTTTGAAAGCGCCGACCAACTCCATTGCCAGGGCACCGTTGCGGGTCGCGATTGAGAGGCCGAGCTCGGCTTGATCAACCAAAATTGCGGCTATTCCGGCCATCACCGAAGTGCCATTGATCAGCGACAAACCTTCTTTAATCTTAAGTTGGTACGGAGCAATTTTTAGTTTTTTCAGTATCGGCGCGACATCCTGCCTAACGCCTTGATAGAAAACTTCGCCCTCGCCAATTAAAGCCATGGCGATGTGCGCCAGTTGGGTCAGATCACCGCTAGTCCCCACGGCGCCGTGTTCCGGAATTATTGGCAATAAACGATGATTGATAAAAAGCGCCAATTGTTTAATCAAATCCTCCGACACGCCGGAATGACCTTGGAGAAAAGTGTTTAACCGGACAACCATAGCGACTAAAGAGAAAGCCTGTAATATCGGCTCACCAATACCCGTCGCGTGACTTCTGACCAGATTGTATTGCAAATCAACAAGTTGATTCTTGCCGATCAATCTGGAGACCATGGGGCCAAAGCCGGTGTTGACACCGTAAATTACCCGTTTGGTTGATTCCGCTTTTAGGAATTCGTGCGCACGCGATACCCGTTCTAAAGTTTCCGTAGACACTTCCACTATCAAAGAATCGTCTCGCACGAACGAGACTAAGTTTTCGATTGTTAAGTGTTCACCATCCAGGATAAGCTTTTTACTCGCCATTTCTGTATTCCCCACTATACCATATTGTTTGGCAAACACAAAAAGCCGCCAGTGAAATCGTTTGGATCCCAACCGGCGGCTAACCGCTCACCCCCAAGCACTGTCAAGGCTTAGCCTTGACATGATCTTGACAATTTTTTACCCAAAAACAAAACCCCGCCGAGTCGCCGGTTGGCGAAGGACGGGGTAAGGTGGAAAAGGTTCTGGGAGTTGAATTAGGCCGAGTAATTAGTAAGTGCCACGACTAGTAATCGGGGCTGATTTCGACACCAAAGTCTCGTAGATCTTGAGTGCCGCCTGATTGATGGCGGCGCGCTGAGCCTGACCGATCGCACTCGCGGCACTATCGGTGCGAGTTTTGGTATTCCCCCAAGTCGTGCGTGAAGTCGTTGCCCTCACCGAGGTGAAGTTCCCCTCCGCAGTGCAAGAATTAATTAGACGGCCTGTGGACGAATCAACAATCTGGACATCCAGAACGACCAGACCAACATCCTTCGATTCGTTGGTTGTCTTATTCCCCATTCCGTAGGATACAATTCCACCAATGTAAGGGATGAACGGGGTCAATCCTGGCCCCTTACTCTCGCCTTCGCCGGTTGACTCGGCCACTTCCGAAAATTCGGTGACACCTCCTTTGATAATAAAAGGTCCGAGCTCTCCCACCCTCATTCCGGCAACAATCTTGTCTGGGTTATGAAAATACATCATGTAGTCAACAACAACGAAATTAGGCGATTCCCGAAGTGATGACACCAACTGGGCCGCCACACCGACGCCGATCTGCAGTCCGGGATTAAGAACTACAGCACCGCCTGAAGTCACACCGCTGGCCGCCATTGTGAATGGCTCAACCACGACAACGCAAATTGGCAATGACGGATCACTGGGAATCTTGACCAATTTAACTTCAGTCACAATTGGTTTCGTCGCTTTTGCTTGGGCACTAGTCGGGGTTATCCCTGAATGCAACTTTCCACCACCACAACCGAAACACATGAACGGCACAAGCGGCCATAACTTCCCGAACACTGGGCTTTTCATTTCCGTTTCTCCAAACAAAGATACCAGAACCTTTCAAGGTTCTATTTCCACCCAACAGCTTAGCAGGAAGAGAAAAAATTACAACCCCTCCGCACGGAGATCTTCGATCATTTTTTGAGCTTTACGTGAGAGTTTGGGCGGAATTTTAATCGAGACTTTGAGATAAAGGTCACCGCGCTTACTTGGACTTGTTGGCACGCCGCGTCCCTTCACTCGCAGAATTTCCCCCGGCGAAACACCTTCGGGGATTTTCACATTAATACTGCCATCAAGCGCTTCAACCTTATACTCCGCCCCGAGAAGCGCATCGGATAGTTTGACTGACAAATCCATCACTAAGTTATCCCCATCGCGTTGGAAAACTTTGTGTCGCTCAACATGCACCTTGACATAAAGATCGCCGGCCGAACCGCGGGGCACCGCTTCGCCGCGACCAGTTAGACGAATCATCTCGCCGTTTTGAATCCCGGCGGGAATGGCAATACGCACCTCCTCATTACGCTTGACGACCCCATGACCACGGCAAGTCGTGCAACGCGATTCCGGAATTTCTCCTCGACCAACGCAGTGATTGCACTCGCGAACGGTGCTGAAAGAACCCAAGAAAGAACGCCTGGCCTCATGGAGCTTACCTTGACCATTGCAGGTCGCGCATTTTTTCATCACCGCTCCCGGTTCACCACCTGACCCCTGGCAACGATCACAAACACCGACCTTGGCAATCAACATTGTCCGCTCACTGCCAAAAATCGAATCGGCGAAGGGAATCTGGACATCAACTGAAATGTCCCGTCCCCGCCGTCCGCCTGAAGCAGACCGACCGCCGAAGAATTCACCGAAGAGATCTCCCAAATCCCAACTTACTCCCCCCTGAGCAGACTGTCCAGAGAAACCGGCGAAATCGCCGAAGTCCCAATCCCCACCGCTCGGACCAGCCCCTCCTTCACCGCTATTCCAACCGGTACCGTGAGTATCGTAGGCCCGGCGCTTTCGCTCATCAGAAAGCACTTGGTAAGCCTCGTTAATTTCTTTAAATTTGGCTTCGTCGCCACCCTTTTTGTCAGGATGATATTTGTGAGCCAACTTATGGAAGGCCTTTTTGATCTCATCCGTCGAAGCACCCTGCTCCAACCCAAGAATATTGTAATAATTTTTATTAGACATAATTTATAAGGTTTCGGCATCGCGCATAGGGCCAGCTTCTGGTTTTGAGCTATCAGTTCCTTTTTTGTCTTCTTTCTTTTCCGTTTCGTTAGTCGCTGTTTTATTTATCGCTTCGCCAATCTTTTGTAACTCACGCGAGAGCGCGTCTGTGGCCGTCCTAATTTCTGTCACTCCGCTACTCTTATCTTTTACCTGCTTCAGTTCGGCAATCTTTGCCTCCACGCCTTGCTTGATTTCGGCACTGATTTTACCTTCAGAATCACGGAGTGATTTCTCGGCGGTATAAATAAGTTGATCAGCCAAATTACGCATATCAGACTCTTCGCGCTTCTTTTTATCTTCTTCGGCGTGCAAATCAGCGTCCTTCTTCATCTTCTCAATATCATCGGCGGTCAAGCTTGATCGCGCTTCGATCCGCACCGATTGCTCCTTCCCACTCGCCTTATCTTTTGCTCGCACATTCAATATACCGCTCGCATCAACATCGAAGGTTACTTCGATTTGCGGCAGACCACGTGGTGACGGCGGAATACCATCAAGAATAAAACGACCAAGACTCTTGTTGTCACTCGCCATCGCCCGCTCACCTTGGACAATATGAATCTCAACTGAAGTCTGATTGTCGGCGGCGGTAGAGAAAATCTGACTTCGTGATACTGGAATCGTGGTGTTGCGCTCAACAATCTTGGTGGCCACCGCTCCCATCGTCTCGATACCGAGCGAAAGTGGAATAACGTCAAGTAGCAAAACGTCTTTAACATCACCTTGGAAAATACCAGCCTGTATCGCCGCCCCCACCGCCACTACTTCATCAGGATTAATTGAACGATTCGGCTCTTTGCCAAACAATTTCCTAACCTCTTCTACAATCGCCGGCATTCGCGTCTGGCCACCAACGAGAATCACCTCATCAATATCAGCGATCTTGTAACCCGAGGCTTCGAGGGCGCGGCGAGTAATCTCGATCGACCGGTCAATGTATTCGCGCACCAAACCTTCTAGTGTGGCGCGATTCAACTTGAGTAATAAGTGACGTGGTCCCGAGGCATCGGAGGTGATAAAAGGGATATTAACTTCGGTCTCCATCGTCTCCGAAAGCTCATGCTTCGCCTTCTCGGCCGACTCCTTCAATCTCTGAAGTGCCAGCGTATCTTTAGTCACATCAATCCCTGATTCTTTTTTGAATTCGCTGGCAATCCAATGGATAATTTTCTGGTCAAAATCTTCGCCACCCAAATGCGAATCGCCGTCGGTGGATTTAACCTCAATACTTTGCTCATCTTCGAGACCAGTGATATCAAGCACCGACACATCGAAGGTGCCACCGCCAAAATCGTAAACAACAATTTGCTCTTCTTTCTTTTTATTAAAACCGTAGGCTAGAGCCGCCGCGGTCGGCTCGTTGATAATCCGACGAACTTTGAAACCAGCGATCTCACCGGCATCCTTGGTCGCCTTCCGTTGCGAGTCATCGAAATAAGCCGGCACAGTGATCACCGCCTCCTCAATCTTCTCACCGAGCTTGGCTTCCGCATCTCGTTTCAACTTCTGGAGAATCATGGCCGAGATCTCTTCTGGCCGATAAAATTTGTCAGTCTTCACCTTCACTCCGCCGTCGTCGGAGCGTTCGATCGCGAACGGAACAATTTCTCGATCTCGTTTAATATTCGGATCGTCAAAACGATGCCCCATCAATCGCTTGATCCCAAAAATAGTGTTGGTGGGGTTGGTGATCGCTTGGCGTTTGGCCAACAAACCAACCAGCCGTTCACCGGACTTCGAGACGGCAACGACCGAGGGTGTCGTCCGCACCCCCTCACTATTCTCAATAATTTTAGGCACACCACCTTCGACATAGGCCATCGCCGAATTGGTCGTCCCTAGATCAATCCCAAGTATTTTTGCCATAGCGATAGATTATGATTACTTACTAAACGCGCCAACCTTGACTTGAGCTGGACGCAAAACCTTACCTCTCAACCGATACCCCTTCTTCAGCACTTCAACTACTCGTTCGGCTTCTTCCTCTTTGCTCGTAACTACCGATTCGATGGACTCATGACTTGCTGGATCAAAGGGCTCACCAAGTGGATTGATTACTATTAATCCATTGACTTCAAGAAGCTTGGCCAACTTCGTGTAAATATATTCTACACCCTGTCGCCAGTTCTCGGCAACTGCCGCCCACGCCACTTGATTAGCAAAAGCCAGCTCGAAACTATCAGCAAGATCAAGGAGGTCGAGAAGCAGGGCTTGATTGGCAAATTCAACTATCTCTCCCCGCCGCGTTTCGGTCGCCTTTTCTAAATTTAAGTAATCGGCTTTAAGCCGTTGCGACAAGGTCAGATATTCCTGTTTATCCGTTTGACACTGCTTCAATTCCTCGCGCAACTTTTTCAATTTGGCTTCGGCCGTTTCAGTCGCCCCCTCACCATCCTCTGGCACGATTTCTTCTACCTCGAGTGCTTCAGCTTCATTTTTATTTTCCTCGTTCTCGTTGTTCATAATTTAAGAATCTTATGTTGCACCAACTATCGCTTACTCCACTGCGGCGCTTTCCGGGCTTTCTTCAAACCAAATTTGCGACGTTCTTTCATTCGTGGATCGCGGCGTAAAAACTTCTTCTGTTTCAAAACTGGTCGAAGTTCCGGCGTTATCTTGACCAAGACTCGAGCGAGACCCATAGCGATTGCCTCCGCTTGAGAGTGAATTCCTCCACCACGTACATGCGCACTGATCGTCCATTTCTCAGTCGCCGCCGCGAGCGCCAGTGGAGCAACGATGATGCGTTGGAGATCCGAAATGGCGAAATAGCGATCGAAGGGGCGATCATTAATGATCAATTCTTGCTTGGTACTCGGAGTGAGACGAACGCGAGCAATTGAAGTTTTCCGCCGGCCAATCGCTTCAGTGTAACGAGCATTTAGCTTTACTGTCTTGGTTTTAGTCACCATAAAAATAATTTAGGCTGTGACGGTTAAATGTTTGAGGATACTTCGGCGCAACTTATTGTTAGGGATCATCCCCTTCACCGCTTGGCGGAAAAGTTCCGGATACCCCCGACGCAGGGCTAACTCGACCATCGCCTCCGATCTCAAACCCCCCGGATAACCACTGTAACGAGAATATTGAGTATTAGCGAATTTAGCCGGCTGAATCTTCAAGTGCGAAACATTAGTGACCGTGACAAAAACTTTTGGCTCCAAGTGGGGGCGGAAGCTCGCTTCGCCCTTACCCCGCAAGAGAGAAGCCGCTCGGCTCGCCACACGACCAAGCGATTCGCCGGTTGCATCAATCGTGTAAACTTTCTCGTCTGTTTTTTGGGTGTTGGTTTTAGTTTTAATCATAATTTTAGTTAGACGAATTCAATCAACGCTCGTGAGCTACCATCCGACAACCGCGTTGGCAATTTGGTAATCCGCGTATAACCACCCGCCCGTCTGGCATAACGTGGGGCAATATCGGTCACCAACTTTTGTACCGCTTCCAAGCGACCAAGACGCGCGAGAAGAAGCCGCCGAGCGAAAAGATTCCCCACCCGCGCGCGCGTCACCAACTTCTCAACTAACGGTCGAAGCTCCTTCGCGCGCGCGGTAGTTGTCCTGATCTGGCCATGAGTAATTAGGTTCACAGCCAATGAACGAAGGAAGGCGCGCCGTTGATTGCGCTCCCGACCAAACTTCCGATTGTGATTATGGTGACGCATATCAATGATTATTCCTTGAGTGTGATCTTGTGTCGCCCGAGAACCTCTTTGATCTCTTCCATCCCCTTATTACCGAGTCCATCAATTGAGGAGAGATCGGACTCTCGCTTTCGCGACAGGCCACCAACAGTCCGGATACTAGCCCCGGCCAAAGCCTTAGCCACCCGTGGGGAGAAATCAAGATCTTCGATTCTAGTCTTAAGGAAGTCATTATCCACCGACTCGGTGGTAATTACCACTTCTTTAACCAAGATCTCTGTTGCTGGCAGTTCAGCCACCGATACGGGCAACTCTTCTTCTTTGAAGCCAATGATCGCCTTGAGTTGATTGATCATGATCTCAATCGACTTCTCGAGTGTTAAATGTGGACTCACACTCCCGTCGGTCTCGATCGTCAAACGCAAACGGTTGTAATCTGTTCGATCACCAACCCGCATGTTTTCCACTTCGTAACTTACTCGCCGAATAGGAGTAAAAGCGGCATCAAGAATGATCGTGCCAATGGCTGGTGGTCGAGTATTTTGGAGAACCTCTTTGGGGACATAGCCGATGCCCTGTTCAAGCGTTAATTCGGCTTTGAATTCCGCGCTCTTCTCTGTCAATGTGGCAATCACTTGATCGGGATTAACCACTTCTACTTGACCGCCAGTCTCAATATCACCCGCCGTAACCACGCGCGTTCCCTTAATCGAGATCGTGGCCACTTGCGGCTCATCACTCGACATCTTGAAACGAATTTTTTTCAGATTAAGAATAATCACAATCGCATCCTCCTTCACTCCCTTAAGAGTGGAGAACTCGTGTGACGCGCCTTCAATCTTGACCATGGTAATAGCTGTGCCAATCATAGATGAGAGAATAATTCGGCGCAATGAATTACCTAGTGTCTGACCGTAACCCGGATAAAGACCCTCAATTTCATAAATTCCTCGATTCCCGTCTTCACTAACGATTCGAGGCTTGGAAGGAATAATGATATTTAAATCAATCATGTTAATTAAATTTAGACTCGACTATAAAAATCAATAATGGCGCTAAGGTTAAGATTTGATTCAGCTTCCTCCAACATTGGCTCGGCCACAACTTTTGCTTCGCGATCGGCGGTATACAAAAGCCAAGATGGCGGCTCCACTTCCTTGAGGCGCTCGGCTACCTCGCGGAAAACTCCGTTATCACGACTTTGCGATCTGATACTGATCACATCACCGACGGAAACTGCATATGAAGGAATTGTTACCCGTCGACCGTTTACTAAGATGTGACCGTGGCCAACCACTTGGCGAGCGAAGGCCCGTGACGACACTAGACCAAGACGATAAACAACATTATCAAGTCGCGACTCGACAAGTTGACCGAGATTGAGGAGCGGGTTGCCAGTTTTCAACTTTCGACTACGTTCCACGTAATTTCGGAATTGTCGCTCGTTGACACCGTAAGTATAACGAGCCTTCTGCTTCTCTCGAAGCTGGCTACCATAATCCGAGGCCGAGCGCGACCGACGGCCGCCACCGGCCTTCCCCGGTTTCGCCAAGCCGCCACTCGAAATCGTGAACTTGGTCGTCTGACACTTGGGGAAAATGCGTTCCCCAAGCCGTCGACAGATTTTAAATTTTGGGCCAGTTTTCATATAAAACAATAGACTTAGACTCGACGAGGCTTTTTGGGTTTCGGACCGTTGAAGGGTATCGGTGTCGCGTCTTTAATCGCCGTGAGATTGATTCCCTTACTGGCAAAAGCGCGCATCGCCGACTCTCGGCCAGAACCAACCCCTTTAATTACCACTTCGACTTCCTTAATTCCTAAATTGCTCGCTTTATCAGCCATTAGTTCACCAACCTTGCCAGCGGCAAAAGTTGTTCCCTTCTTTGCTCCTCGGAAACCGAGCGCCCCGCTCGACGACCAACCAAGCGCCTGTCCCGCACTGTCGGCTAAGGTTAATTTAGTATTGTTGTAAGTTGATTGAATATAGAGAACACCATGGGTGTATTTCTTCTTCGAACTCGTCGCGATCGTTGGTTTAGCAACGACAGCGGTGATTCCAGATTGAGCAACAATGCGTTTCTTACCCATAGACAATCATTTCTTCTCGACCTTCTTCCGACCAGAACCCATCGTCTTTCGCACATTTCCACGACGAGTCCGAGAGTTAGTTCGCGTCCGCTGGCCACGTGACGGCAGACGACGCGAGTGCCGTGTCCCGCGATAACATTTAATATCAATCAAACGTTTAACATTACTGCTCACTTCGCGTTTAAGGGCACCTTCAATCTTGTAAATTTCCATCGCCCGCCGAATTTGGTTCTCCTCTTCAGTCGTAACGTTACTCGGTTTAGTCTCGGGAGCAACGGCGGCGGCGGCAAGAATCATTCGCGCCCGACTCCGCCCCACTCCGTAAATGTAAGTGAGCGCGATATCAAGACGTTTATCATCAGGAATAGTGACTCCAGCAATACGCATAATAACAATCTAGTTAGGCTTGTTTTTGCTTATGTTTCGGCTTATTACGACAGACAATATACAGATGACCGCGGCGGCGAACCATCCGACATTGAGCACACCGCTTCTTTATTGTCGAACGAACTTGCACAAGATAAAAGCTTAAAAAATTTATAAACGTTTAACGATTCTCCCCTTACCACCATAAGGATCTAGGAGAACTTCGACTCGATCGCCAACCAGAACCTTGATGCGGTGATAGCGCATCTTGCCCGCCAGATAAGCAAGAACCTCCGTCCCCGAGCCGAGAGCGACCCGGAATAGGATGTTCGGTAGGGCTTCCAACACAACACCGGATAGTGGTTCGCTTGATTTAATTACCATCGGATGTGTCGTACTGGTTGGTCGTAGAAGACATCTTAACAGAAGGCTTCTCGATCGTCAAGATTATTCTCTTCGGATCAGTGGGGAAGTGCCGTAACCATAGCGGACTGAAAGTCGCACTTGAACTTACAATACTCGGATATTTTACGAAAACGGCTTGATAATCACCCGCCGCTCGACCGAGCAAATCGTGTTTCAAACTAGATGATTCGAACTGCCAAACCAAAACTCCTTCACCACTTAAAGTAAAATTGAGTTCTGGGACGCGATCGGGATCGGGTACTTGGCCAATTAGTCGGAAGTTAAACTGTTCAAGATTCTCAATCAACACTGGCACCTCATCATAAGTCAGTGCAAATTGTCGAGCTAAAACTTGACTCAATTCCGCTCGAGAAAAAATCGGAGCAACTAATTCAACCTGACGAGTGATACTTACTTCTTCTTCGCCTAAAGCCACGTCATCGGTAATCTCTTCGCTAAGCCGCCAGAAAACACTATTCGGATACCAAACATAACCATCAGGAGTCTGACTAATCGCTTCGATAAGCAAACGCTCCTTCAATTGACGAACAAGTTCATCTCCCGCCGCTGACCGGGCTTGGGAATTAACCACTTTGCGATCACCAATGAAGCCCCCAATAAAAGGAATCTTAGCCTGAGCGACAATGGTTTCGAAACGAGGATCGCCCTTGAATCCCGGGATGGTAAAAGTCGACAATGTTCCATTATAATCCGGACCGGGTTGGTCGGCCGTCACTGTTACGGTCAGTTCTCCAGGAGTTATTGCCCCATTAGCGACAGTATAACCAGGAATAGTCACGGCTTCTCTAATCCGGTAAATTTTGCCAGTCGAAGACTCGAAACGAGTATTAGCGACGAGTTTTTGGGACGTTTTGCTATAACGATTGGTGATCATAATTGTTCCGCTTGATCGCTCTTTGACCGACACCATACCCTCGGCTTTGACCGTCACCGATTCCTTATCTCGAATCGTCATGGTCTGGAAACCAAGAGTGGTTGGTGAAGAAGTACTAGCAGTCGGAAGGTTAAGCGCGCGGTATGTACCCGAAATAACGAGTGACAAACGACGAGGGGTAACCACCACGTTGGCTTGACCGAAAATTGTCGAGGCAAAATAGAAAATTAGGGTAATGGCCGCGAGAATAACCAGCCAAACAACCCAGAAAAAGTGACGAGGCGGACGAGGTTTTTTCACCACTCGCGATGGTGATGGTGGAGTAACCACGGGAATAGATGGTAAAACATCCTGCAAACTTCGTTTCGGTCGTTTAATGTCTTCAATCAAATCTTTAACCATGGTGATTTATATCCAAGAGTTTATCATAAAAAACCGAACCAATCAGTAGGTGATCACCGTGCTCGGGCGACAAGCCGGGTCGGGGGCCACACCGGCCGGCCAAGTCGGAGACAGAAAGAAAAGTGGTTTTGAAAACTCGATTGCCGACAAGAATTTCATCGTACTTCTCTTTCTCCAACCAATCGAGAAAAAGCGGGGTGATTAATTGATCGCCAAAAGCCATGACCTCTTTTGGGACAAGATGTTCATGGGATAGAATCTGCAACATCTCCCGGAAATAACCAATCCACACTTTCCGGAAATTGGCTAGGGCAGTATCGATACGCTCACTGGCAAACTTGTTTTGCCCGCCACGACGGTAGGTACGGAAGATTGAAAGAGCTTCTTCGGGGACGGCGCCGAGCGTCTTTATTAATTCACGAATAAGACCGTTGTGCCCGGCCGGGAAAGAAACACTCTCCCAGAGAATATTCTCGGTCAAAAGGAGCACTTCTGTCACTTCGGCTCCAATATCAAGCAGGAAACGATAACGACGATCACCAAGATGGTCACGGCAAATTGAGAATAAAGCAAAAGGGAAAGAGTGAAATTCAATTGTCGCCCGATGGATAAAACCGCGGATCACTTCACTGAAACGATTGAGAATCCGCCGCGAACCAATACTAATATAGTGATGGAGTTCTATTTCCTTGGCTGATTTATTATATGGACTATGCGTTAGATATCGATTCAACTTAACCTGCATGATCTTGCTCTCGATCAATTGGTAAGCGTCCTCAATCACCTCGGGATAAAGTTGGGGGTGCTGTCTGATAAATTGCTTGAGATCAACGGTAACCAAATCATTAAGTAAGGTCGGCGTAATTCGAAAAGATTCTGGCGCCGCGTGGCGTACCACTCGTGTTTGAGAAGCGTAAAACGGCGCCGAGAGAAAACAAACAACTTTTACCGGACGACTATTGTGTTCGCGGACCAAGGTCTCAACTACAGTCTTGAGCGCCGTGACCACTTGATTGAGGAAACGATCTAGGTTGAGCTCTGATTGGAAGGGCAATGGTACACGGGTTACCACCCTGGTCGGCGAGCAAAACAATTTGCGATCTTGATCATAAGTCGGGTCAAGGAGAAGTCCGCCGACGCTATCGTTGGAGAGATCAATAACCATCACCGGCTTAGACATCTTTTAATTGTAACACAAATACCAGTCTTCCGACGCACAAAATCAGTGGACAGTTTTCAACACCGCTTTGATTCTTCTAACTCCCTGACTGACCGCTTCTTCTTTAGTTATTTTGAATTTACCGAGTTCGCTGGTTGAAACAACGTGCGGGCCACCGCAAAATTCAATACTGAAAGCGTCATCTGCTCCCCCACCGATAAAATAAACTGAGACTGTCTCGCCATACTTCTGCCCAAACTCCATTTCAGCTCCCAACTTTTCGGCTTCTACTTTCTTCATTTCTTGTCGAGTCACAAGTAAGTTCTCGGTGATTTTCTGATTAACTAAATTTTCTATTTTCTCTTTCTCCTCGTTGGTCAACTGGCGATTGAAGGAGAAATCGAGTCGCAGACGCTCCTGATTAATATTCGATCCTCGCTGTTTAACTTGTTTCCCAAACATCTGCTGAAGTGCAGCGAGAAGCAAGTGGTGAGCCGTGTGCAATCTGATCGTTAACAGCTCGTGATCAACGAGACCGCCGCTAAACTTCCGCTCGCTCCCCACTCGCGAAATTTCTTGATGTTTAGTAAACTCTTTCTCAAATTCTTCTCGTGATAAATCGGGGTAACAATCTTTAATTACTTCGAACGGCAACCCATAACTCTCATAGAGCTTAAAGGCGGTAATTGTGTCCACTGCAGGCATTTTTTTTAATTCTCGCAAACCGTTATTTAATGCTTCACTACACTTAGTTTTTTCTTCATTATAAATCTCGAGGATTTTCTGCTTATTTAATCCCGGATAAAAAACTTGATAGCTATTCACTATCTCGTTCACCAATGGTGTCGCGTCGCAAGCATAAACAATTACTCGACGGAGAAGGCGTCGTAAAACATAACCGACACCTTTGTTTGATGGAGTGACTCCATCAGAGATGAGAAAGGAGATTGCGCGAAGATGATCGGCGACAATTCGCCGCGCCGACTTAGATAACCTGGTCGGCAGTAAGTTTATGATTGGTGCGAACAAATCGGTTTCAAAGAGGTTGGTTTTCTTTTGCGCAATCATTGCCAAACGCTCGAGCCCCATCCCCGTGTCAACTCCGGGAGTCGATAGTGACTCGAGCTTCTTGTTCGTGCCAGACAAAAGCTCTTCTCTCATCCCCGAAAAAAAGAATTGATTAAAAACGATGTTCCAAATCTCGACCTCTTGATCACGCGCATTTCGACAATAAATCTCGGTCGTCGGGCCGCAAGGTCCAGCCGTGCCTGTTGGTCCCCAGAAGACATCGGCCATCCCTTCTTCTCTAATATCTTTTATCCCCAAGGCCTGCCAAATCTTTTTTGATTCCTCATCTTTCGGGATTGTTAATGGGGTTTCGAGACCACCAAAAATAGTGACAAAAGAAATTTCTAAACCGAGTTCTTGAGTAATAAATTCGTGCGCCAGCTTGATCGCCTCTTCTTTGAAATAGCCACCGAAACTGAAATTGCCCAGCATCTCGAAGAAAGTAAGATGCGAATCATCACCCACTTCGTCAATATCAGAAGTACGAAATGACTTCTGGATTGAAACGGCATTCTTTGATCCGAAATCTTGCATTGGATTAGCAACGTCGGTGTAATATGGTTTGAATTGTTGCATACCAGCAGTGGTTAATAAAACCGAGGGGTCAGTGGGGATCAGGGATGAAGAGGGTACAGCGACATGTCTGTGTTTGATAAAAAAGTCTAAAAACCGCTGACGAATTTTACTCGAATCCATGATTCTTAGCGTATCATAATCGCTCGAAAAAATCCCCAGTGCCAATTAACTTGGACACCGGGGATGTAGTTCAGGATCAGAAACGACAAGAACTCAACTTGACATTGCCTTCGTTCTAGCGAACGCTGGTTCGGAATCGAAGGAAACCTGCGGCGATAGATGCTCAATAATTTTTCGCAAACTTGAAGCGGCCTTTTTGCACATTTCTTGAGAACTTAACCAAGGGTTAGGAAAAAGAATTTTCTGTTGGCGGCAAACATTGGACCAAGAAAATCGGTCCCCAATAAAATCCGAGAGCCTAGAAGGACAAATCAGTTTAGCTGGCCAAAAAGAAGTTAACAAATCGAATGGTTCTGCTGACCTCTCTCGGAGAGTGATAGCTGGGACTCGGCAACAAGCGGCAGTAATCAAATCGTTGGGGGAACTTGAAATAACAAGATCAACACCAGCAATCAAATCCTCTGGCTCAAGACCGCACTTGTCGTGACCGGTTATTAAGCAAGCTTCTAAAACCGAATCTTGATTCAAACCTCTTTCTTTATTGCCGAGAAAAATCAGTGGCTTATCGGCTTGGTTAGATGAGATGTAGAGGTGGAATCTGCTTCGAGTTCTTCGAGCCGAATACTCGGCCTTTCTCTTTCCCTCCTCATCACTCAAAATGAAAAACCGACTATATTTCGGATCGTAAACAAGATGGGGTTTGACATCAACATCATCTGGTAAAATCGCTCGTAGAACTTTCTGGTCAACGTAATTATTAACGATGATTGTCCCTTGGACAACGCAATCCATATTGTCCAGTCCATGGCCCAACCAAGAGGCAAAATGCTTACCAAAAGAAGCTAGGGGGGAAACAAGGAACACGAGCGTAGCACCATTTGCTGATAATTGTTGAACGACATGTCGTTCAATCTCGATACGATCACCACTACAAGAAAGTTCGACGATGATTACATCAAAAGCTTGGGCTTGAGCGAAAAATTCTTGGCGCCCCAACACCCCTTCTGGCGAATCGAAGGTAACCTCGCCAAATTCCTGCCGACCAATCTGTTCCAAAAAACCCTTGCCCCACGACGAGACGACGGCGAGAATATTCCTCTCTGTTTTCTCCATCCTTTTCCTGCCTTTCCATGCCGAATAAATTTTGAAGACCAAATGGGCAACAAACCCTTGCGCCCACCTCCACTCTACACTATACACCCCCTCTCAACCCTCGACAATCACCCCCCCACCAAGACAAACAGTACCAGTTGAATCATAAAAAACGCACGACTGACCTGCCGTGGCGCCAAAGAGTGCCTGGGTAAAAGCCACCCGCGCCGTGTGGTCTCTCAAATTCTCGACTTGGCAATCGACAAGCGATGCGCGGTAACGAATTCGCGCCTTGAGTTTACGGGCCTGGTTAGGAGTTGGTGTGCCACTAATCCAATTAATCCGATCGAGGAGGATTTCTTTTTTAACTTCGGCACTAATTGATGGTTTCGCCGCCACGATTAAAATATTTTTCATTACATCTTTAGTAATTACATAAAGCGGCGGGGTATTGGGAGTCTGGGCGGTCACCCTAAAGCCATGGCGCTCACCAATAGTGTAGAAGTGGGTCCCATCATGCTCGCCGATTTCTCTCCCCTCTTCATCTTGCACCGGACCAAACTTGAGTGGCAAATAGCTCCGCAAAAAAGTTTTGAAATTGAGCGGACCAACAAAACACAAACCTTGGCTGTCGGGTTTAGCGGCGTTGGGTAAACAAAAATGTTTCGCTAATTCTCGAACTTTCGTCTTACGATAATCACCGATCGGAAAGAGAGTGTGGGCGAGATCATCTTGAGTCAGAGTCCAGAGAAAATAAGTTTGATCTTTCTCTTTGTCGGCCGAGACTAATAAGCGAGGGAGTGATTTTATCGCGACTTCCCCTCTCTGACCGGGAGCAGGAAAATCACTATCTCGCTTTAAAGAATCATTGTCACGCTTCATTCGAGCATAGTGACCGGTCGCCAGCATCGCCGCTCCGTGAACCTGCGCGAAACGCCAGAGAAAATCAAATTTGATTAAGCGATTGCATAAAACATCCGGATTCGGTGTCCGGCCGGCGCGATAATCGGCAATCATCGGTTCGACAATCAGCGTCTCGTATTCTTTACTTGCGTCGACAGTGAGAAGAG
>Ga0209542_10004030_pt1 | contig 30675 bp, 42 predicted proteins | sample RifCSPhighO2_01_FD_184028 | JGI IMG/M metagenome (GOLD analysis project Ga0209542, IMG submission 184028) | Soil microbial communities from Rifle, Colorado - Rifle CSP2_plank highO2_0.1 (SPAdes) (version 2) | ecosystem: Environmental > Terrestrial > Deep subsurface > Rock core/Sediment ... | reverse complement strand
GCGGGCGACGCGCAAATCATAAGCGAGAAAACCGTTTCATACAAGGACGCCACGGTGCTCATGGCCAAATACGGCATCACCAAAATTCCCACCATAATCCTGTCCGGAGAAACGGGCAAAGTCAGCGGATTGAAAAGCATGTGGAGTCAGATAGGAGAGGAAAAGGAAGACGGCACGCTCGTCTTGACGAAAATGCGACCGGTGTATTATGACACGGTCAAAGGCGATTTCGTCGGCAAACTCAAGATAACCCGCTTGGTCAACCTGACTTGCGGGGAAGCTTGCACCAAAGCTTCAGTCATCCAAGGCAACTTTGAAACCAACACGGGAATACGCTTTGTCGAAGAGCAAGAGCGGGAAATAAACAGCACTCAGGCAAAAGAATTTGCAGTAAAGTATAACATCACGAAAATCCCCGCGATAATAATAACGGGCGACGTGGACGCGTACAACGAGCTTGGCCTCAAGACCGCGTGGCTGAAGGTAGGAACAGTCGAAAGCGACGGCGCGCTCGTGTGGAGGCTCATAAACCCGCCGTACCAGGAATACCCGTCCGGAAAGAACAAGGGCTTCGCCACGCTCATCGGAATAGAAGACCCGAATTGCAAGGAATGCTACAACGTGGGAGTGCACAAGAGCATCCTGGCCAACCTGGGAGTTTACTTCGACACCGAAGCCTACTACAATTCCACCCAGCCGCAGGCTAAAGCGCTCATCGAAAAATACAACATCACGCTCTTGCCTACGGTGGTTGTGGACGGCGAGCTCAAGGAATACTATCCATTCACGTCGTTGGAGCAAATCTGGAACCAAGTTGGAACCGCTGAAAAGGACGGGTGGAACGTGTACAGGAACATGACCGCGCTGGGAAGCAACGTCACTTACATCGTAATAGCAACCAACGAAACCAAAATCACGCAGTAGGGCAAAAGCGTTTAAAGCAAAAGTTTTTCAATCCAACCCGACAAAAAAATGAAAGCAGGTTTTAAAGCATGCAAACAAAAACGCTAGTGCTCATTCTCGTCGCGCTGGCAGCGTTAGGGGCAGCAGCCTATCTCCTCGCTTCCGGCGGAAGCGGCGCGAAAACGTATGTCGACGACAACTCACCCGTAATGTACTTCTACAGCGCCCAGTGCTCGCACTGCCGCGCGCAAACGCCCATACTGGAAGAATTGGCTAAGGAAGGATACAGGGTCAAGCTTATGGACGTGCTGGCGCACCCTGAATACTGGGAGCAATACGGCGTAAGCGGCACGCCAACGTTCCTTGCCGCGAACGGCGACAAGCAAGTCGGGTTCACGCAAAAGGAAGAACTGCGCGCCTGGTTCGAGGCTCACGATGCGCGCATCGCGCAAGCGGCATAAGCCGAAAAAAGCGTTTTGAAAAGAGAAAAACGAGAAAAAAAGATTAGCAAGACTTTTGGGAAAATTCAAGGAAGGTGGTTTCTGGTGGAGCACGAAGGAAAATCGAACAATTACATGATTGCGATAAGCATAGTCGCTTCGGCGCTGATTTTGTCGGGCGTAATCTGGGTTGCTTCTGGAAGCATAGCAAACAGCGTTTACGACCTGAAAAGCTCGCTGAAAGCCATTCCTTCCGGAAGCGGCTCCGGCATCCAAGCCACGCCTACGCCCTCAATCCAGCAGGCGGGAAGCGTAACCATCGATTTTGCCGGCGTGGCAATGGAAGGCAATGCGAACGCGCCAATCACGATAGTTGAATACTCCGACTTCCAATGCCCATTCTGCCGCAAGTTCTACACCGAAGCATACGCGCAACTCATCAAGGACTACGTTGAGACGGGCAAAGCGAAAATATACTACAAGCACTTCCCCTTGTCGTCAATCCACCCCGCAGCCGAAAAATCGGCTGAAGCGTCAGAATGCGCACAAGACCAGGGCAAGTTCTGGGAATACCACAACAAGCTGTTCGACGAACAGCAAAAGCTCAAGCCCGACGGAAACACGGCCAATTACGGAGAGCCCGAACTCAAGAAATGGGCCAAAGAACTCGGGTTGGACGAAGCGAAATTCAACCAGTGCCTCGACTCGGGCTCGAAAGCAAGCGTGGTGCAGGCGCACTTCAACGAAGGCCTGCAGCCTACGGGAGTCCAGGACACTCTCGTCGGAGGCACTCCGACGTTCCTCGTGTTTGAAAGCAGCAGGATTTCCGCGAACAAAGTCACCCTGCAGACTGCCGCCAACGGCGAGGTTGAAGGAAGGCTCGTCGGCGCACAGCCCTACACGTCGTTCAAGACTGCAATCGACACTCTCGCGGGCTGAAAAACAGCCCTCCTTTGTTTTTCTTTTTTTTCCGCCAACGGCTTTTTCAGCAGAAAGGTTAAAGCAAAAGCATTTTAGCGCGAACGCCGAAAAACCCTTTTCCGCAAAACGTGAGGGCAATGGCTGAATTCGAGCAATTCCTGCAGGCGCAAAAGAAAATACTTTCCGAAAGAAAGTATTTCGCCTTGTTTGCTGCAACAACGGTTTTTTTCGCGTGGCTGTTCATCACGTTCACAAGCATTCCAGGCCAGACTCTGGAAAGCTGGTCCTACAGCATGAACAACACCATGAAAATGTTCTTCACCGCCGCATCCATCCTCTTGGGCTTGATTTTCACCACCCAAGTTTTCGTTTTCCGGAACTTCCGGTTCAGCATGCACGAAGCAAAAAGCGGGGGAAGCGCGCTGGGCGCGTTTGCCACGGGCGTTATAGCGACGGCCTGCTGCTCGCCGCTCGTGGCCGGAATACTGGCGTTGGCTGGCTTCGCAGGGGCAGGCGCGTTCATACTTCAGTACGAGGTTGAAGCGTCGGCAATAGCACTAGCTGTTTTACTCGCATCCCTCTACTACTCTTCCAAAATAGTGTTTTGCAGCGAATGCAGGGTCAAAACCGGCGCTTCAAAACAATAGGGGATTGAAGCCAGCCGCGTAGAGCAAGGCGATCAGCAGCGGCTGGTGCGCCAAATAAACGAAAAGCGAATGCCGCCCCAGGAAAACCAGCGGCTTTGCGTAAAACGGCCCGCTTGCTGCAATAATGCCCGCGCCACCGCCATAAAACTTTTTCCCCAGTGCCATCCCCAAAAGGAAGACTCCGAACCAAGGAAGCAAGGGAAAGAAATCAAGGGAGTAAAACCCCCGCTGGACGAAACCCAGCCACAAAAGCCAAGGGAACTCGAACGAAACGCCCGAAAGCAAAACGCCCGCTGCAACAACCGCCGCGCCCGCGGCCAAAAGCCAAGCCCACGAACGCCTCGCAAAAGCGATTGCAAGAATCCACGCCGCGCCAAGAAAATGCAGGATGCCGAAAACGATTGCCCCGCGCCCCACAAACAACGCGGTAGCAACAGTAATTCCCAACCCCAGCGCGAAAAGCTTCAAGCCCCTGGCAACGGCCTTGCGCCCGAAATCCGCTTTGCCCAAGCCCAGGGAAAAGGCGATTCCCGAAATCAAGACGAACGCGCCGCCCACGAGCCTTGCGAAAGCCCACCAAAAACCCTGCGACGCATCGAACGCAATCAACCCGAAAAACCCCAGGGCGAAAAGCCAGTTGAACAAAACCATGCCCGCGACAGCAACGCCGCGAGCGAAATCCAATTCCCAAAAACGCCTTTGCACCACGCGCACCATACACCAGCCCTCGCAAATAGTCTACGCAAAGCGGGCACTAAAACAGCAACCCTTTTAAATATAACCCAGTTATAATAATTTATTGTTTGCACGGCACGGGTCTTGCTTTTGAAAGCGCACACGAGCATGATGTACTTAGACTGGGTCGCCATCGCTGCCGGAGGGTTTCTGGCGCTGCAGGGCGATTCGCTTGGCATGCTCATCGTCGCGGGCGGAATCGCGCTGCACGTCATTTACCCCGAAGACTGAATTCGACAAAATGCTTTGAGCTGTTTTTTGCCAACGGTTGGTTCTTGTGATTGCTGAATTCTTGATTGGCTTTCGGGAAGCGCTGGAAGCCGCGCTCATAATCGGGATAATACTCGGCTATTTGAAGAAAACCAACCAAACGGAGCATAACAACCGCGTTTACGTCGGCATCGCTGCCGGCGTTTTGGTCAGCATTTTCACCGCAATAGCCCTCGACTTTCTTTCTATCCAATTCACCGGAGCGGCTGAAGAGATTTTCGAAGGAAGCATAATGATAATCGCCGCGGTCGTCTTGACGTGGATGATCTTCTGGATGAGCAAGCAAAACCAGATTGCGCTGCACATACAAAAAGCCGTCGATAAAAGCATCGCAGGCGGGCTCACGGCACTGGCGTTCGTTGCAGTATACCGCGAGGGGTTCGAAACCGTGCTTTTCCTCAAGGCCCTGGCGTTCTCTTCGCAAACCAACCCGCTGTTCGGAGCGTTGTTCGGAATGTTTGCCGCGGTCTTGCTCGGCGTGGTAATCTACGAGATAGGCATCCGCTTGAACGTCAAGATATTTTTCAAAGTCACAAGCGTGCTTTTGATTCTTTTCGCCGCAGGACTTATAGCCCATGGGTTTCACGAATTCCAGGAAGCGGGCGTAATAACCGCTTTCGCGGACGAAGCGTGGAGCACGAAATGGCTTTTGGACGACAAAAGCTTTGCAGGCGCGGTAGTGCGAAGCTTGTTCGGGTATAACGACAACCCGTCGTGGCTGGAAGTCTTCTCTTACGCGTTTTACCTGACGGTAATGCTCTATTTCATAGAAAAGCTTGCTGAAACACGCGTTTCAAGAACAACGGCTTGATTACAGCCCGAGCGCCTGCTTGAGCGCCGGCCGGTCAAAGCCCACAATGATTTTCCCGTCCACGTCGATCACCGGGACTCCCATCTGCCCGCTTTTTTCTATCATTTCGCCAGCCGCAGCCTTGTCCTTTGCCACGTCGACTTCGCTGTACTCGACCTTGTTCTCGGTGAAAAACCGCTTGGCCATCCCGCAGTAAACGCAAGTCGGGGTAGTATAAATTTTAACTTTGTGCTTGCCCGCCATAGAAACCACCTTTTAAAGTAAAAATCGACGTGAAAGTATTTTAATTCACCCTTTAATCCCCTTGCGCCCGCACGAAAAAAACGTTTTAATATGCCAAAGCAGTAAAGCACGATACGGGGAACGCAATCAAAAAGGTGGTTTTGGACTTATGAATGCAAACAAGTACGGGGTAATCAGCGCGGTTTTGGGGGCAATACTGTTTTTCGGCACTTACTTCCTGTCTTTCGCCAACGCGGCGCCCATCGGCGCGGCGGGATGGGCGGGCGTTCTGCTCGTGCTTTTCTACGGCGGCCTCTTGTGGCTAGGCTTGTTCTTCCTGCTAGTCGGAATCCTAATGCTGCTGCTGTAAAAGAAATTCGGGTCCTGCGAGCAAAACGCTTTGACTCAAAGTCAGCTTAAGCGGTTTTCAGCACGTTGTTGTCTTCATCCAAAGCAACGTAGCTCGTCGTGCTGCCGTAATTCCAAACCGCAATCCACGTTCCCGCCGGCAGTCCGGAAGCGAACGAGGCAACAGCGTTTTCGTCAAGCGAAGGGCAATAGCTTTTCTCTTCCCGCCAATTGGCGTCTGCCTTGAAAGCGCAACCGTAACCGTCGCTTATGCCGAGCGTTTTCGCGGAATTGATTAACGCCTCTTCCCTGAAAAGGATTTTCTCTCGCTCGTAGCACGAAGTGATGAAAGCCTCAGGGCGGAAGCTCACGGGAGGCAAGGTGTACAACCGCCTTTCCACGGTCGGGCAAGGCGAATGGGCGTTTTGCGTCACCAGCACGTCGAAATTCCACCCTCCGTCGGACTTGCTCGAACCCAAAACTCGCCAATCAACGTTCAACGAATCCAAGTCCTGCGCCAAAAACGCCTTCGCCTGCTCTTCGCTCAGCGGAGTCTGCGAGCGCGGAATGAACGAGTACAACAGCAAAATGGCTAAAAGCAAAGCGGCAAGAACGAAATACCCTTTCACGATCCACAATCCTCCTACACACAAACCACTATCGCGCCGAATCTTAAAAGAGTTGCGTTCCCGGCGTCAACCCTCTTCCTCCCCTTCACCCGGGCAGTCGTAGGAAAAGCTCGTTCCGGTTTCGGTTACGGTGACGACAACATTCTGGCCGCCTGGCGTTCCAACAACGGAACCGGTTTTTGCGAAGGCGAAACTCGCGTTTTTCTCGGTGTTTTTCGAAATGGCTGAAAGCCTGTCGGCGAAACCCACCGAGAAAGTCAAAAGCTGTGGAGTGACTTGATTCCGGCTGCACGACGGCACTCCCGCGAAAGAAGCGTTGGCAACCGAATCGTTCAAAACCCCGCGCGATTCACTCCAGTAAGGCGAAACGCGGCTCAAGTAATCCACGCAAAAGTCGGCGGAATTGCACGCGTGCGCAAAAGCCGCGTCCACGATCGCATCCTCTTGCGTCGCGTTTGCCAAATCCCTCGCGTCTTCAAACCTTTCGCCTGCAATCCTCGACTCCAGCTGGTAGTTCTCGAAACCCGAGTCGGAAACCAGCACCGTCGAAACGAGCATGGCTAGAGCGAAAACCGCGAAAGCCGCGAAAAACGCCGTTGCAAAACCTTTGTACGAAGTCAAGGGCTCACCGTAGTGTTGAAAACCAACGCTTTCCTTGCGCCGCCCTGTTCGAAGGTGTCCTGCGCAACAAAACAATCGGGAATGCCGGGGGAAGCGCATAACGGCGGGTATGCAATCACGCTGCTCGCTATAGCAGTCCTCGAAGTCGAATTAAAGCCAGTAAACGCGGCGAAATCGAAAGCCACGCCTTGCTTGTGCTGCAAGACGAGAAAATCCCTTCCCAGCTGGTGCAGCTGCAAAAGCTGCGGCTCTGCCGATTGTGAAAACGCGGCGACGGTCAGGGAAATGAGCAAGGCAAGCGTAAGCGCGAAAAGCGCGTCTATCAAAAGAAAAATGCCTTTCCGCCTTTTCCCGTTCATTCCAAACACACGCCCACTTTCAAAAGCTTTGCGTCCCCGCCGCCGGAGTAGAAACGCTGGACGAAAAACTTTTCCTCGGAAGAGCACAAGTCGCACGAAACCACGCCGGCGTTTTCAACGCACCCCAACGCCCCGGGAGAAACGCCTCCCGCAAGCTTCGCGTAGTAAGAGTCGGCGAGGGCGAAAGCGCTGGCATTCCCTATGCTGCCGGCCGTATTTTTTTGGATTATGGAAAAGGAATTCAGCCAAATGCCCAACGCAACGGTAAGCACTGCTACTGCGACAAGAAAATCTACGCTGAAAATCTGGCTTTTGCGCATACGTTTCATCAACCTTTGACCAGCGAAACGCCCCACACGCCGTTAATTTGCGCGCTGTTGAAAATTATTTCCCCGGCAGTTGAGCTTGCGCTATCGCACTCGAAAAGCAGGGGGTTGGGGGATGCGGTAACGGGAAAAACCGTTTTCACCTGCCTGCGAGCGGCGTAAACGACGGCCTGCAGCGTAGTTTCATTCGTGCCCGCAGTCGGAACGCCTTGCTCGCTGACGCTGCCGCCGTAAACCCAATACGGAACGCCTTTCCCTTCAGAAACAAGGCAAGGCATTGCAAAATGCAGCGTTTGGTTTGCAGAATGTGCTTCGCCCTCCAAAAGCACCATTTGCTTCAGCAGGTTGTCCTGCTGGGCGAAAAGCAAGTCTTGCGAACGCAATTGCGAGTAGTAATTATTGAACCAAAACAGCATGAGCGCGAAGAAAGTCAGCACTAGGAAAAATTCGAGCGAAAACTGCCCATGCTTGCGTGCCCGCGAAAAATGCATATGCATAAGCAAACGGTTTTTTTGTTTAAAACCTTCTTGCTTGAGCGCCGCGGCTCAAGCGACGGAGAAAAAGAAGAACAGCGAAGGAAGGATGAGGGCTCCCAGCGCGGTAGTCTTGTCCACGCCCAAAAGGCTTACGCACAAGCCCACGCTTGCGCTTACGGCCAAAACCAGCACGCCCATTCCCCCGTCCAGGTAAAACGCGCCCAAGGCCACCAGGCAAAGCACTGCGAAGGAAAACTTCCGCCCGTGAAAACGGAATTCCCTCAGCTTTCGCTGCAGCAAAAGCATCACGCAAATCGCGAGAAACAGAGAGGCGGCGCCGGCAACCAAAACAGGAACGAGGCCGGCGGGGGAAGAAAGTTCGGCCGAAGCAAAGGCAGCAGCCCCGCTGCGCGCTTTCCCTATCAAAACCAGCCCCGCGAAATCGAAAAAGGTTTTTGAAACCAAAACCGCAGCAACGGACTGCACGAAAAGCATGGGCCCGAAAGGCTCGAGGACCAAAAGCAAAAGCGAAACGAGGAACGCGGGGGACATTGCCGGGAGAAGGGAAGAGAAAGCGCCGAGGATGCATGAAATAAAAACGATTTTCAAGTCCAGCGGAGCAATGCCTCCTTCCTCTTGCCTTGCGTGTACTTGCGAGGAAAGCAATATCGCGGGAATTCCGAACAAACCCGACAGCAACGGAAACAAAGGCTCTTGCACTACCGGCCGCGAAAGCAAAACCCAGCCCAGCGCGCCCGAAAGCATGAAAGCGAAAACGCTTTCAGCCCTGCGTTTTTTCGAAAGCAGGCACGCGCACGTCACCAAAAGCAACGCCCACCCCACGCCCGGCGCAAGAAACGAATGCAAGTGCGGAAGGAAAAGAAGGACAAACGGAAGCAAAGCGAAGGAAAAAATCATCGAGCAGAAAAAGCACGCGAGGGTGGTCTTCAAAGCCACCGTACCCTTGCCTTGCGAAAAAAGCTTTTGAGCCGGCAAAACCGAAACGCCGTAGGAAGCCGAGGGGACGAAAAAGAAAATCGAAGGCACGAGCTCGAAAACGATTTTCGAGAACGAAAGGGAAGAAGCGAAAATCGCCTTGGAAAAACCTTGAGCCGGGAGGAATTGCGAGGAAAACTGCAGGAGGAAATTCGTGTGCACGAACGCGATAAGCCCCGAAAACCCCAGGACAAAGCCGGCGAAAAACTCTTGCAGCAAAAAACCCCACACTCCACACAGCAACGCGATTTTTCCCCGCTACTTCAAAACTTCCACGCTCTCCACGGTGATTTGCAAAACGCCCTTGAATTCCGAAACCCTGCCCTCGACCAAAACGAAATTCCCCTGTTTCACGCTGGCGCCGGCATTGCGGTTGAAAACCACGGCCTTGATGCAATTAGAAGTGCATAGGCTGAACGAGGTGAAACCCGCTCCGTTGTAGATGGAACGCACCGAACCCTTGGCGGAAACGAATTTTCCGACGTCCTCTCCCGACAATTGCGAGACTTCGACTTGCGCCGGGGAAAGCGATTGCGATAGGAAGAACAATGCGCCTATTCCCGCGAACGCGAGGAACAACGAAGCGAGGAAAAGCCTGTTTTCATCCAAAGCCAATGCAGTCCGGGGTTCCTGCAATCAACCCACGCAAAAACGGCGCGTGGTGGAAAAACATAATGGCGTAACGCCCGCCTGTTCGAAATCCGCGTTGGGCGCAATTACTGCTTTCACGTATCCGGCCATCGCGTCCACGCGCGCCTGGTTAGGCGTCCCGTCGGAAAAAAACGGCTTCAAAAACACTGTGCCGTCCTGCGCGTAGTAGGAAACGTTGTAGAACGTCACGCCCTCGCTCAAGGCTATCTGCTCCCCTGCGTTCCGCACCGAGGCGACGGCAAGGTTCAGCTCCATTTCCTTGAACGCGTTGGAAAGGATTATTACTGCGATTGCAAAGACCATCGAAGCGAGTATGATGAACTCCACGCCGGCCTGCGATTTCAACAATTGCGACAAACCATACGCACCTTTTCAAGCGTTTTTGCACGATACGTTAACGAAGCCGGACGAAGCCATTTCGTTGCGGATGGTCACGTTCACCCACCCGCCCGTGAACGGAGCGCAGTCCGACAAAACCAGCTTTCCCCTCGGCACTAGCAGCTCCCTGCTGAAAACCTGTTCCTTGCCCGCAGTCAATTCCTTCAAGTATTCCGAGGAAACGGTGCAGTAGAGCTTGAGCACGCCCGAAGTGGTGTTGTAAAAACAATTGGAGTTCGGTGAAACGAAAAGTTCCCTGCGCAAGAGAGTTGCATTTCCGCTCAGGAAAGCGAAATCCACGGCCTGCGCCATCGAGTCTATCGCGGATTTCGAAAGCACCGCGTCGTTCAAAGCGCGCGTTTTGCCCACTTCGGAGTAAGCAGTTGCATACAATATGACCGAAAAAGCCACGACAACGCTCAACACGAGGAAAAACTCAACGCCGATCTGCGATTTCATGCGAAAAACACCATTGCCGCGAACGCGGCCGAAAGGAACGGCGCGAAAACCATTCGCCTTCCCCCGCGTTCAGAATGCCTTACGCCAAGGGCATTTAATAGGTTTATTTCCAAACCCGGAAAGCGCATGGCGCGGCGCGAGAAAAGCGCGGCTACGCCCAACAGCAAGGCGGAAAGCAGGAAAAGCAATACCGCGCTTTCGAGGCTTTTGCCGAAAACTGCGAGGGAAGCGGAAAGCGCGATGAAAAACTTCGCATCGCCTCCGCCCCAAGCGCCCATGCGGTAAAGCAAAAGAGAAAAGAAAAGCGAAAGCGCGGAAAACAAGGCGAACTGGGCTAAAACGCCGGTGCCGTAATAAAGGCTTGCGGCAAGGCATAAAACGAAAAAGCCAGCATTAAGCAAATCGGGAATGCGCCTGAAGCGCAGGTCGAAAACGCTGGCCGCGGCGATGAAAGCGAACGCGGCGGGATAAAGCAAGGGAAAACTCATCAGTGCAAAATACTATGCGGAAGGTCATTTGACGAGCAGGGCTATCGCCTGCGCACGGGTTTGGTCGACGCCGACCAAAACGCTTTTCGTGAAATCATTCACGAAAAAAGCGATCGTAAAGCCTACGACTATGATGAAAAGCCCCAAGGCTACCAAGAGTATGTACTCGATGGCAGCCTGGCTTTTGCGCATGCAGTTTCACGCGCCTCAAGCGCCGGGCTGAACGCCGCAACTGCAGTCATCGCCGAAAGCCGCGCTGCAGCCGTCAGCAGAAGCATTGTAGTTAATGCTCACGCAAGCCGGGGGATACGGCGTTGGCGCGCCAGTCTGGTTCCAAGCGCCCGATGAAGCGTAACAAGCGGAAGACCGCGACAGCGCGGCCTGGCAGTTTTGGGCTTTGATGTCTGTTTCCGCTCCTCCGAACAAGCCTCCCCTCAAAACCACGATTGCGAGAACCACTATAAGCAGGATTCCAGCCAAAAGCAAGATGTACTCAAACATTCCCTGTCCTTTCTTTTCCATAAAAAACAACCTCCCAATCTCGTTTATTTCATTACTCACTCGGCTTTAAAAACTTTCATGCATACGCTCAAGGGCTGGCCAAAGCAGACCCGAAGCCTTTTATGGTCGCAACGCTCGTGTTGATTTCGTTCTGCGCTGGGATGAAAATCCCGCCGCGTATCATTATCGTCAGCAAAACTATGACTACGAGTATTCCGGCGAGCAGGATCATGTATTCCAGCGCAGTCTGCGCCTTGCGCGAATTCAAGCCAACACCCTGGTTTTGATGAAATACCCTATAGCCGTAATCAATACGACGACGAATGCGATGAGCAAAGCGTATTCAATGGTCGCCTGCGCCCTCCGCTTTTTCTCCAACACCATATGTGCAATACAGCCTCCACGCGAGTTTTTTCAGCAAATCAGTCCAACGCCCCCTACAATGGAGTTGCTGGCCCACTTGGCGCCCTCGAAAATCAAGAGCGAAACCAAAATTAGAACGGGAATGTACAATAAATACTTTCCACCCTTTCCGAACCGGACTATTCCCAGCGCTATCGTGGCGATGAGCGCCTGCGACATTAAGAACACTACGAAAGTGGTGTTGAGCGCGCAAACGTCCAGGGGCTTTGCGCTCGGCAAAGCCTTGAGCATGTTCACCACGATGAAATTGATTACGCTCAGCGCAAACCCGAAAATGAACGGCGCGATGATTATGCTCGCGGCTGCAATGAAAATCGCGTGCATGACCGTTCTCGAAAGCCGCTCGCGCTGTATGTGCAGGACGTCCTTGGCGTCGTCGGAAATCGCGAAAAGGACGTCGGCAAGGCCGGCGCCTGCACGGCGGGCGTCGACGATGATTGACGCAGTGCGCCTGAGCAGGAGCGAGCCGCTCTCGTCGGCAGTCTTCGTCAGCACCGCTTCGAAACTCTGCCCCCGCCGCAGTCGGAACAGCGCTTTCTTGAAGTCGCTTCCCAGCTGGCCGTAGCCGTCTGGTATCGCCACTTCCTCCAACGCGTTTTCGACGGTCCCTCCCGCCTTCAGCACCAAAGCCATATGCTTTAGCGCGTCGGGCAGGTTCTTCTCGACTTCCGCAATCCTGCTTTCACGTATCGAAATTGGAATGCTCACGGCAAAACTCATTATCGCGACGAACGCTATCGCCACCTCGAAAACGTCCAGGTTCAACAGCAGCAGGACGAAGGAAACTAGCAATGCCAGCACTGCAAAGGCCGCAATGAACATTTCAAAAGAGAAAGTAAAGCCAGTCGCCGCGTAGTACTCGCGTATTTTCTCGTACTCCGACGCGATCTTTTCCTTCGCTTCCTGCAAAGACGTCATTCTCCGTTCACCAAGCCGCGGGCTCCATTTTCCTCGTGATGTAGACTATCAAAATCATGAACACTATCGACATTCCAAAGCCGGCGTAAACGAACCAGCTTGGAATGGTTCCTGCGAACAGCGGGATTTGCAGCACGGCAGACAAAATCGCGACGACCACGGGCATGACGATGCCGAGCATGATGTACAAAATGCTCACGAGGTTCAGCTTTTCCGTGAAATCGCGGATTTGCTGGCGCGTTTCGAAAGAAACGTCGTCCGCGATTTCCGAAATCACGACCGAAAGGTTTCCGCCGGTCTTCATCGCCCGGATTATTTGAAGCACGGCCTTGTGCAAGCCTTCCGACTTCACCCTCTGCGTCAAAAGCCTCAACGCCTCTTCGGTGCTCAAACCCGAATCCAAGTCGCGCAATACTATTTCAAGCTCCTTGCTCAACAGCCCGTACTCGGATTTTGCAAGCGAACTGAGCGATTTGTAAAAGCTCAAGCCGGCCTTCAGCTGGGTTGCCAACTGCCGCAAGGCGAAAGGCAGTGCCTTGTCCACTTGTGCGGCGCGTTCGCTGGCCTTCGAACTGGGATAAACCAAAATCACCACTGCGGCAACGAGGAAAACCACGAGGGAAACGACGGGGTTTATGAAAAACGAAACCTGGTCGTTTATGGATATGGAAACGGTTGCGAGGACGATGAAGCACACGAGAGCAAGGAAAAGCGAGGTTGCCGAAGCGATTATCAAATACGTTTCCGTGTTGAAATGCATTCCCGCAGCCTTGAGGTTCCGGTCCAACGAACGCACTGCGGGAAAGTTGGACAAAAACGATGCCAGCCCTTCAAGCGGCGCTTCGAGAAAAGAATAGAACTTGCCTATCGCCGAAACGATTCCCTTGCCGTCCTCGAAATCCACTTTCCTGAAGTCCAGCGGGGTTTTCGATTCGACGATCGTTTCCTCGTCCTTGGGCCTGAGCTTGGAAATGATGCGCTCGACCCCTTCGCTCGTCGGCTCTTTCCGCACTGTCTCGCTCAATCGCTTGAGTTTATCGTCAGGCATGAAATCCTTAACACAAAATCGCTTTTAAAACACGGTTTCATGGAAAAAATGGGCGGAAAACGGGGAAAAAAACACGCCAACAAAAAATACGGGATTCAAATAGAAAGCTTCCTGCGCGAAACGTAGCTTTGCGTAACCTTGCACACTTCGGCCATGTCGCGGATTCCGCTTTGCGCAAGCTTGCGCAGCACGGCCTTCCTTTCGTCCAGCTCCCGCTGTATTCCCGCATCATCCAGCCCCGTATAGCGCTTGAGCGAGTCGACGAAAAACGACTGCAAGCCCGTCGGGAAAAGCTTGTCCTTCACGGGATCCCAAGAATAAATCACCTGTATTTCCGGTTTGTTGGGGTCGGTAGCCACGACTTCGGCGATTTCGGTAATCCTGCGCAGCGTGCCCAGCCGCCTGTCGTGAATCCTGTGCTGCATCAAAATCATGTTCAACGACGAAATCATGATGTTGGGAACGCTTATGGGCGGAGATGCCAAACGCACCAGGGTTTCCTGCGCAGAGTTAGCGTGCACCGTGCCCATGACTCCTCGATGCCCTGTATTCATCGCATTGAACATCGTATAACCCTCGTCCCCGCGGATTTCACCCACAATAATCCTGTCAGGGCGCATGCGGATGCTGTTTTTCACCAAATCATTCATCGTGATTTCGCCAGTCCCTTCCAGCGAAGGCGGCCGCACCTCCAAACGAATCCAATGTTCCAAAGGCAAATCCAGCTCCGCAGTGTCTTCGATGGTCACAATGCGCTCGCTGTTTGGCACGAAAGAGCATAAGACGTTTAGGGAAGTGGTTTTTCCGCTTGCCGTTCCCCCGGAAACGAGGACATTGGCAGGATACGCGCCCAAGCCGTCGGTCGCAATCCACAGCAATGCGGCGGTTTCGACGTCGAGGGTATTGAAGTTGATCAAATCGATTATGCTCAGCGGGTCGTGCCGGAACTTGCGGAGCGTAAGCGTTGAGCCGTCTATGCTCGACGGGGGGATTGTTGCGTTCACACGCGTGCCGTCGGGCAACCGCGCGTCTATCAAGGGCACTTGCGTGTCGATGCGCCTTCCCACCGTCCTCCCTATGCGCTCGATCAAGTTGCGGATGTCCTCGTCTTCGTAAAAGACGACGTTGGTCTTCATCATCTCGTACTTGCGGTGGAAGATGTAAACGGGCTTTCCCGGCCCTATTATCATTATTTCCTCGAGGCGGTCGTCCGCAACCAGCGGGTCGATAAGGCTGTAGCCAGCCATTTCCCTTACAACGGCCGAAGCGTAAAAGTCTTTCGCGTGCACCGGAACGTTCAGCTCCGGAGTTTTCTCGATTATTTCCAGAACTTTGTTGTAATACTTCCTTCGCTTTTCCTCGTCGCTCAGCGAGGCTACGTCGGGGGGCATCACGCCTATTGCGATTTGCACGAGCGAATCGATGAGCGTCTTTTCGCCGCCCTTGTAGTGGGGCGAGGGAATTTCGTAAAGCAGGATGGGTTCGGAAGGGTCTTTGTAAATCTTCACTTCGCCGTAAGAATCGACCAGCACTCTTTTCTTCCCGCCTTCGTCTTCGGGCTTGCGCGCTTGCACTGCAGGAACTTCGCCCCCCTTTTCCTTGGCTTTCTTGGTGAGAGCCTCAAAATAACCCATGAAAACAAAACGCAAGGGCGTTATAAAAAAACGCCGTTTGCTCTTTTTGCTAAGGCTTGAACTTCTTCTGCAATTCCTGCGCGTCCACGCGCAGGCGGTATTCCCGCATTATCTCCCCGAAGCCCTTTCCGCTCGCCACAAGCGCATCCAGCTCCCTTGAAGAAAACTTGAGCAAATCCTTTTCCTTCGCGATTTCCCCTGCGCCCTTGCCCGAAGGCAGTTCGCGCAATATTTCCGCAACCGCCGCCTTCGCGATTTTCCCTTCGGCGAAAAACGAGAACAAGCCGGAAAGCTGCTGCTCGGAAATTTTTTCCGTCGCAATCCCCTCCCTGCGCAAGCTCGTGAGCGACTCGAGCAAGGCCGATGCGATAACGGTGGGCTCGGCGCTCGTTTTAGCGTAAATCCTTTCGAACAAAGGCAGTTCTTTCGAAAAGGCAAGCCTTTCCGCCATTTGCTCGCCCAAGCCTAGTTTTTCCAAGCGCGTTACCTTGTCCGCGCTTTTCTCCCCCACAACAGCCTTTTCCAAAAGCTCGCGCGTAATGCGCACGTGCGGGATGTCCGTCTCCGGATAAATTCTCGCCGCGCCCGGCAACGGCCGCATGAACTCGCTTTGCTCGCCGATAATCCGCCGCGTCTCCCCGCCCTTGCGCACGCCGTCCTTCTTCTGCCTCTCGATTTCAATGCCGATTATTTTCGGCAGCAAGCGCAAATCCTGCACGCCCTTCAATTCAACCCGCTCTCCGCCGTCAATCGAAATGTTCAAATCCTGCCTGATGCTCCCCAAACCCCTCTGCACCAAACCCGACTCCCGCAGGACGCGGCCCAAAATTTCCGCAGTTTCCTTCGCGTGCTCGCCGTCCTTCACGTCCGGCGCAGTCGCTATTTCCACGAGCGGAATTCCCAGCCTGTCCAAACGGAAAATAAACTTTCCATGCCCTTTCTCCACTATTCCCGCGCTCTCTTCCTCCAGCGCAATGCTTTGGATTCCCACTTTCCCCTTTTGCGTTTCAATGAAACCGCCTGTTGCAATAAGCGTAGTGCGCTGGAACCCGCTTACTGCCGACCCGTCGGTAATCATCTTGCGCATTACGTGCGCCTCGTCCACCACGCGTGCGTTCAAAGCTTTTGCAATGCCCAAAACCGCTTGCAAAGCTTCCCCATTCAACTCTTCCGGCGGAGTTTCGTCGCTCTCCACCAAACAGGAGAATCTCGGGTCTACTTGGTATTCGAAAACGCGTTTTTTCGCCGCTTCGTACGCCGCCGCGGCGTCCACTTCGCCCAATTCCCCTCCCACCGCTTTGAGCCTGCGCCGCAAAACCAAATCGGGCTTGAAGTCGGCCTTGTCTTCCGAAGGGTTGGCGTAGCAATGGCAGTGAAGCTTGCGCGTGTCCAAACGCTGGTGTATTTCCAAGCCGATTTTTGCAGTCATCTTTCATCAAACCGCGTTTTCCTTGAATTCTAAATCCGGCAGCCGGTCGTTGAACTCGCCGCGCAAGCTTTCAAGCATTTTTTCATTCGTATTCCATTCCTTGTGCGCCAAAACCCACCCGAGTTTTACGTACATGGTTTCGGGCAGTCCGTCTTTCAGGAAAACCGCCCCTGCTTCGCCGAGCTTGCGCAAATTCGAGTAAACAAACGGATTCACTGAACCGTAGAGCGTTTGAGTCGTTATCCCGACGAACACTCCTGCGCCGACGGCTTTCTTCACGTGGACAATCCAGCTTTTGGCGTTGTTCGTGGGAACGTGCCCCAAGCCCATCGCTTCAATGATAATGCCTTTCTTTTTCTTTTCGCCGACAAGCCAATCCAAAACGTCGGGCTCGGAATTAGGGTAGGCTTTCACCATCGCAACATGCTCGTCGAAAACCGCGTCAAGCTTTTCCTCGGCTTTCGCTTCCTCGAAATTCTTTTCCTCAACCCTTCCGTCGGAATAGATTTTCGCCAGCGGCAGCGAGTTTATCGACTGGAACGCATCGCGGCGCGAGGAATGCATTTTCCTTACCTTCGTCCCGCCGTGCGCGTAGCAGAAGTCGTCGCTGGAAGAGCCGTGCATCACAAGCGAAACGCCCGAATGTTTTCCTTTCGCGATAAAGTGAGCGGCGCAAACGAGGTTCAACGCCCCGTCAAAACTCCCGCGGTCGGGCGAACGCTGCGCGCCAACCAGCACAACCGGCTTGTTTGTGGAAACCATGAAGCTCAACGCGGCTGCACTGAAGCCCAGCGCGTCAGTCCCGTGCGTCACGATGACTCCGTCGCTTTCCTTCAACTCAGCAAAAACGGTTTTCGCAAGTTCCATCCAGTTCGCCGGAGTCAAGTCTTCGCTCATTACCGAGAAGGGGGAAACAATCTTGCGCAATTCGCACGCTTCAAGCAAATCTGGAAATTGCCTCACCAGCTCTTCGGGCTTGGTCAACGCGCTCACTCCGCCGGTAGAGTAATCCACTCTCGACACTATCGTGCCCCCGGTAGTGACGAGTGAAACTTTCGGCAGGCCTTTTTTCGCCGGAGGAAGCTTGAACTCGGCGGGGCGGTGAAGGGAAGGCTTGTGCGGCAGCTTTTGAACTGCAGTTTTTTCTGTAACGATTACGCCGGCGTTATACCCGCTGTCGAGCTTTACTACCAACGCATTTTCATCCCCGGTCGCCCGGGGCATGAGAATCCCTTCGTAAACCGCGCCTTCCTTTTCAACGCGAATGCAGTCGCCCTCGCTCACGCCCTTCGACTTCAAAAGCTCGAGAGTTTTCTTGGAGTAAGCCATTCGCACCACACACGGAAAAATATTACTCTGCGCTTCTTTAAAGACGCTTTACCATCCAAGGCGTCTGCAGTGCATAGCCTTGCTTTCGGTAATATTCTCTTACGCCCACTCCGCTCGTGACCAGCAATTCCTCCGCATCCAACTCTTCCTTCGCAATGCGCTCCGCTTCCCCGAGAAGCCGTTTTCCGAAGCTCTTGTGCTGCAACGCGTTTTCCTCGCGCGAGCCTATGGCGACCTGCTCGCCGTAAACGCGCAGCTCCCGCACTCCGCACTGCACGCCGCTTTCGCTTTCGAACGCGCGCAAGCGCAGGAACGCAACGAGATAGTCTTCGGCAGTGTCGAAACTCAGGAATATTTCCTTCCCCCCGCTCGCAGTGTAATCCAGCCTGTGCATTTCCACGGCGCCGGAATCCACTTTTGCAAATCGCGATGCAAGCCCAGCCTCGCGGCAGCGGATGCATTCGCACTTCCACCCGTTATCCTGCATTTCCTTCTTCACGAACTCCCGCAAATTCAGTTTCTTCACTCCATCCGCAATCTTGAACGACGGAATGTCGCGGTCCACGCGCATTATGCGGCAATATCTCGGCACGAACCGCTTGCCTCGCGCGATTACTTTCGCCGCGATTTCCTCGCGGTACGGCTCGAATTCCCCTTTCTTCCACAATTCAAACAATTCCGTGCCAGGCATGACGAGCGTAGGATAAATTTTGAGCATGTCCGGCCGCAAATCCTCGCGCGAGAACAGCTGCTCGAACATTGCAACGTCATTCTCCTGCGTAGAGAACAGGCCGGGCATCATGTGGAAGCCTACTTTCGCGAAAGCGTTTTTCACGTTGCGCGTGGCACTGACGCTTTCCGCAACCCCGTGCCCCCTTTTCACCCGAATTAAAGCCGTGTCGTCCAGGCTCTGCACTCCCAATTCGATGCGCGTCGCGCCGAACTCGAGCAATTGCATCACTTGCGTTGGCGACGCCCAGTCCGGCCGCGTTTCGAAAGTCAAGCCGATAATGCGGTTGGGCGCGGTTTCGTTCGCCACAATCGCCTGTTCGAGCGTATCGCTCGCGAAACCGTTGAAAGCGTCGTACGCGCCTTTCACGAACGACTGCTGGTAGTCCAAAGGCTCGCTGTTGAACGTCCCGCCCATGATAATCAGCTCGCATTTTTCCGGGCTGTGCCCTATTGCGCGGAATTGCTTCAACCGCGACGAAACTTGCTTGAAAGAATCAAAGTCGTTGCGCCTGGCGCGCAGCGCAGCCGGCTCGAACCCGGTATAGCTTTTCGCTGCAATATCGCTAGTAGGGCAGTAGGCGCAGTGGTACGGACATGAAATTGGCTTGAGCATTATTGCGACTACGCTGACTCCGCTCAGCGAGCGGGCGCGCTTGGTTTTCAAAAGCAGGCGGAACTCGCGCTTTTCTTCAGCGCCGAGCTCGTTCAAAACGTCGGCGTTCCTGATGACTTGCGGCAACCCGAATTTTCCCGAAGCGTCGAGCTTCGCACGCTCGAGCTGCTTTGCGTCGCTGACGCATTCAAGCTTCGACCCCACTTCGCGCGCGGCGAGCTTTTTCTTTTCGGCAAAATCCAAGACAGTTTCCATGCAACACGCCCGAAAGCCTTCAGCTGGACTGGATAACGATATAATATAAAACTCGGTTGCGGCTGCTTAAAACTTTTTACTTATACACTAGATAGGAAACCAGGCTCAACGCAGAATAAACAACCTGCTCGACAGTCGGAAACAAAAGCAGACCCTTGTTCAAAGCCCTCAAGTCCTGCTCCAGCGAGGAAACGGCTTGGATGTTAATCCCGCTGCGGGCGTTGATGAGCGGGCTGGACAACGAAGTGGTAGTTATGCCCACGCCGAACTCTCCCTGCTCGCCCGGAAGCACTTCGTAAGGGATTTCAACTTCGCTGTTGAAGCGCACGAACACGCGCCTGGGGTCGGCCCAGCTCGAGGGAATGCCCGACGCCTTGAGCTCGAAAACGTCGCTGGCAGAGCTTTTGTTGCGCAGCTTGATTTGAATCACGGCAGGCAAACCCACGCCCGTAACCAGCCTGTTTTCGGCAACAGCCTGCTCGACCAAATCTTTCGAAATGCGCACTTTTGCGCTGAAAACCTTTTCATTTGCCCCTTCATACTGGTCGAAAGCCTTCAACTGGAATGCATACTCGCCATCGCCAGCGGCGGGGGATGCCGTAATAAAAGCGTGAAACGGGTTTTCGAAAAGCTTGGAATCTTCTGCCTTCCAGCCGGCAGGCAGGCTCTCGCGCACTACAAAAAGCTGGTCCCACAGCGCCTCGCCCTTGGTCTGGCTTTCGGCTGCAATAACCCCGCTCCCCCTTTCCGCGACAACTTCAACAGTCTGCCCCGGGCCTATCACGCCCAAATCCAAGACGTGTTCCGGAAGAACGAGCGTCTGCTGGACCGGGCTAACGACGTTGAGTTGGGAAGCGAAAGCTGGGATAGAGAAAAGCGCGAGGAAGAACAATGCCAAAAACGCAGGGAAACGCATGAAAAAACTAGTGAAAACGCAATTAAAAAACGATGCGCTATAGCGAAAAGCGGAAATAATCGAGCGGCCTACAGCTTTTCGCTAGTCGCAGAAGGCAGGGAAAAAATTTCCGGCATTTTTGCCTTCGGCTATAGTTTGTTTTGGCGGGATTATGGCAAGATGCTTCGTAGCAGTCAAATTCGGCGGCGAAATCGAAGCCAAACTATCCGAACTGCAGTCGAAAGCTAAAGCGCTCGGCTTGGATGCAACTTTCCCCCGCACTTTCCATGCCACGCTCGTTTTCCTGGGCGAAACGGACGAAGGGAAAATCGAGGAAGCAAAACAAAAGCTGGATTCGGTAGAAAGCGGGCCAGTCGCGGCCGAAGTGAAGGGCGCTGGCTTTTTTCCCAGCGAAAAATTCGTGAAAATCTTTTGGGTTGGCGTGAAAGGCCTGGACAAACTGCAACACAAAATTGCAGGCGCGTTCGGCTATAACGAAAGGTTCGAAGGGCACGTCACTCTCGCGCGTGTGAAGACTCAGCGCAATTTGCATTTGCTCAAGCAGCTGGCGAAAGACTACGAAAGGAAAGAATTCGGCACTGCAACGGTGGGCGAAGTCATCCTTTTCAAAAGCGCCTTGACGCCGCAAGGCCCGCGTTACGAAGAGCTGTTCGTCAAAAAACTTTCTTGAGCTTAAATTTGGAAAGCATTGCCGCGCCGAGAACGAAAAGCAAGATTATCCCGACGTAGGGGTTGAGCCAGCCGAAAACCACTGCAAGCGCTGCTGCGAGAGGCGAAGGCAAACCGTGGTAAACGCCCTTTTCCTTCTGCACGTTGAACAACGCCAGGCGAATCAAACACGCGCCGAGGAAAAACAATCCACCCAGCAGCAGGGGATAGAAAACCCAAAACCCGCCGTTCGGGCTGTAAGAATAAAGCGAATGGAACGAAAGCAGCAAGAACGGCGGGACTGCGCCGAAAGAAACCGCATCTGCAAGAGAATCCAATTGCTTTCCGAACTCATCGTCCCCGCGCGACTTGCGGGCGACCTTTCCGTCCAAAAAATCGAAAACTAGCGCAAGCAAAACCATCGCAGCTGCCGGGAAATAGCCGACCAGGAAAAACAACGGCAGCGCGAAAAAACCCGACAGCCCGTTGGCCAGCGAAAAAACGTCTTTCAACTGCAAGCGCATACGATTAATAAAAAAGCGGGGCAATATAAACAAAGCGTGGGCCCATAGCTCAGTCTGGTTCAGAGAAGCTTTTTTCTTTCCAAGAAAAAACCTTGGAAAAAAGAAAGCGACTGCAACGCCAGTCTTATACGACGGTTGAGGCGAAAGCCTCAGGCGACTGAGTAAGCTGGACGTCCGGGGTTCAAAAGAGGGCGAAACTGCGTTTCTCCCTTCTAACCCTCTTCCTTTACGGAAAGGGCTTGAAAATCCCCGTGGGCCCACTCATGATGATGGAAAATGAACACGCGGATTTTTCTCGTCAGGCACGCGGAAAGCGTGGGCAACAAGAAACGCGTGCAGCAAGGGCAAATAGATTACGAACTCACGCCGCAGGGCGTGAGGCAGGCGAAAGCGATTGCAAAACGCCTTTCGAAAATCCGATTCGACGCCATATACGCTTCAACCCTCAGCCGCGCGTGCAGCACGGCCGAAGAAATAGCCAAGCTCCAGCACTGCAAAGTCATCCGCTCGAAACTGTTGATGGAAAGGTCGTTCGGAAAACACGAAGGAAAGCCGTACGCCGGGGTGGGGCCAGCTTACCGCTACAATTCTTACGCGCGCCCGCCGGGAGGAGAAAGCATGAAACAGGCGTTCGACCGCGCAAAGCCCTTGCTCGAGAAAATCCTGAAGAAACACGGGGGGAAAACCATGCTCATCGTGGGGCACGGCAACCTCGGCCGCGCCATGCTGTGCTACTATCTCGGCCTGCCCGTGAGCAAAGCAAGGGTTTTCGGCCCCCTGCGCAACACTTCGATAACCGAAATCGAGTTCTATCCGCACGGCCCCCGGCTCATGCGGCTGAACGACTGGGCGAAACTGGAAGATTGAAAATGGACGCACAGAAAATTGCAAAGGAACGCTGCGAAAAACTCTTGCGCATGGCGCGCGAGGCATACGCAAGCGACCCGGCGCTTGCAAAGCGTTACGTTTTCCTTGCGCGAAAGCTTTCCATGCGCCACCGCATTTCACTCGGCAACGCGGCTTACTGCAAGAAGTGCAACACGGTTTTCATCCCCGGCGCGACGCTCAAGGTGAGGATAGCCAAAGGAATAAGGTTAAATATTTGCTTAAGCTGTGGTCTTACACGCAGGATTCCTTTCAAGCATTAGGAAGACTTTGCATTGGAACGAACCGTCAACCTGGTTCGAAGGAAGCCGCGCGTTTTAAGGTTTACAGCAAAAAGGTGAATTAATGGGAGTTTTAGACGAACCGATTCAAAACGTTATCGAAAAAACGACGGAAGAATTGAAGAAAATTCCGGAAATCAAGCCTCCCGAGTGGGCGGGCCTGGTTAAAACCTCGTCGCACAACGAACGCATTCCCGGAAGCAGCGAAGTTTGGTTTGAAAGGTGCGCCTCGCTGCTCTACCAAGTGTTCAAGCACGGGCCCGTCGGCACCGAACGCTTGAGGCACAAGTACGGCGGAAAGACCGACCACAAAGTCCGAAGAAGCCACCACCGCAAGGCAGGCGGCAAAACGATTCGCCTCGCGCTCCAGCAACTCGAAAAAGCAGGGCTCATCAAGAAAGAAAAAGCCGGGAGGACAATCACCGCGAAGGGAAAAAGCGTTTTGGACAAAGGCGCAAAGTGAAAAGGCAAATGGATGAAAACGAGCTGCAGGAGCTGAGGAAAAAGCAAATAGAGCAGATGCAGAGGGAAGCGCAATTGAGGGACGTCTTGCGCAAAATCCTCGACCCGAAAGCTTTCGAAAGGCTGATGAACATACGCATCGCCAACCGGGAGCTTTACTTCCAACTGGCGCAACTGCTCGTTTACGCATACCAGCAAGGGCAATTGCGCCCTCCCGTGAGCGAGGCGGAATTGCTTTCGCTCTTGAACCGCATTAAAGCCGGGGAAAGGCAGGGAAGCATCACGATAAAAAGAAAGTGAGAAAAAAAACTGGAAAGCTTTTTGAAAAGAAAAAAAAGGGTGTTTGGCTGATGAGCAGGAACAAGAGCGAGAAAAAGAAAATGATTTTGGCGAAAGCCTTGAAGCAAAACAGGCGCGTGCCCATCTTCGTAATCGCAAAAACCGCCAGGCGGGTAATGCGCAACGTAAAGCAACGGCACTGGCGCATGCGCAAGCTCAAGGTAGCAAAGAGACTGAAGAAAGCAGGATGATTTTTTGGGGTTGATTTGAATGGAATCCAAGCAGGAAGAAAAATTCGTGTTGAAGCAAGCTGCGGAAGAGCTCAAGAAGAAACAGGAAGAGCAGAAGGGCGAAACTCCGGCAAAGGAAGAAAAGCCGGCCGCGAAAGCCGAAGCAGGCAAAAAGGAAGGAAAGAAAGAAGAGAAAAAGCGGGAAATCGTTTTGGAAAGGCTTTACACCATCCCACTCAAGCGCTTCCTGCACGACCGCTCGCAATCGAAGCGCTACAAGCGCCACGGGCCGACCGTACGGGCATTCGCAGCCAAGCATTTCAAAACCGCCGAGGAAAACGTGCGGATGGACAACAAGGTTTCCATCGCCCTGTCCAAATGCGGGCGCAACAAAATGCTTGCGAAGCTGAAAGTCAAGATTTCCAAGGACAAGGAAGGGAAAGTGCTGATTGAATTGGCTGCGTGATTCCTAGTGCGTATAGAAAAAACAAGCTTTTACAACAACCCGTTCGCAGGGCTTTTCATCAGGACTAACAACAAGATTACGCTCTTGCCCAAGAACGCGCCGGAAAAGCTGGAAAGGCAGGTGGAAAAAGTCCTGCACACCAGGCCGGTGCGCATTTACGTAGACCAATCGCCATTGCTGGGTGTCTTCGCGGCATTGAACGATAACGGGTGCGTGCTGCAAGAACTGTCGGAAAAGCACGAGCAGAACGTGCTCAAGGGCGAAGGGCTCAACTTGTGCATCCTAAAAAACTTTTCTCCAGGCATCAACATTCTCGCCAACAGCAAAACGTGCCTCTTGAATCCCGAAATCTCCGCGGCCGATGCCAAAAGGATTGGCGATTGCTTGGGAGTAGAAATCGTAAGGCAAAGGGCGGGAATTAAGACCGTGGGCGCAGTTAACGTTGTTACGGACAAAGGATTGCTTGCGCACAACGAAACAAGCGAAATCGAGTTGAAGTACTTGGAAAAGTTTTTCGGGGTCAGGGGGCTGGTCGGGACTACCAACTTCGGCCAGGCTTACAACGGCTTTTCAGTCATTGCGAACAATCACGGCGCGCTTGCCGGGATAACTACCACGGGAATCGAAATGCAAAGGATTTTCGAAGCGTTGGGGGGATGAAATGAAAAAAATTTTCATTGCGGTAATAGCCTTGCTCTTGATTGCTGCTTTAGGAATGGCGTGGGTGAAAGGAAGCGAACTCAAGAACATGGTGCGCGACCAAGGCCCTGAAGAAATAATCTCTTCCATGAATTGCGATCAAAGCCTCAAAGAAGACGTAAAGCAAGCGAGAAACGCAATACTCGCGGAAAACGAATTGGTCCTAGGCGCAAAGTGGATGTGGCAAGGCGATTCCATTTGGGCAAAGTTCGTTGAACCAATAGGCAAATGCGGGCAACAGGTGCAAAGATGACGTCGGAACAGGAAATGCAGAAAATGGCAATGGAAATGAATTACTACCGCCAGAGGGCGGAAGAACTCCAGACGCAATTGCGCTCGCTCGCCGCATTCGTTCAGGAAAGCGATTCCGCCAAAAAAGCGCTGGAAAGCTTGGGAGAAAATGAAAGCTTTTTCGCAGTCGGCGCAGGAGTGTTCGTCCGCGCCAAGCCCTCTTCGCAAAAGGTTTTGGTTGAAACCGGCGCGCGCGTCATCGCCGAGAAAACGGTCGAAGAGGCGAAAGCATTCCTCGACGCCCGGAAGGAAGAGCTTGTGAAAGCAATGTCCAAAATCCAGGAGGAGCTCGAGGGATTGAACGCGGCGATGGTGGCGTTGAGCGAGAAAGCCCGGCAGGAGTAAATACAAGGGCGTTGTAAAATGTTTGGTTTCCTCAAGAAAGCAGTCACCGGATTCGTCGGCAAGCTCACGGGAAAGGAAGAGGAAAAGAAGGAAGCGGAAATCCCGCAGGAACGCGAAAAGCAGGAAGAGCCTCGCGCGCAAACGCCGAAAGAAACGGCTGAAGAAAAAATTGAAGATGAAATAGTAAAGCAAGCGGAAAAAGAGGTTTTGCGTGAAGAAAAAGAAATTGAACACAAAGCTATTGAGCAAAAAATCGAAAGGCGCGTTGAGGAAAAGGAAAGGCTTCAACCCCAGCCCGTTCTACACGAACAGGTAGAAAAGGCGAAGCCGCAAGCAGAAAAACCGGCCGAACTTGCGCCAGCGCCGGAAAAAGCGGGGCAAAGAAAGCCTGTTTTCGAAGTCAAACAGGAAAAAAAAGAGCTGTTGCCTAAAATCGGCTTGGTAAAAAAAATCACGGGACTATTCACCGGAGGCGTCACCATCGGCGAGGGGGAAGCGCAGCCCCTGCTGGAAGACCTGCGCATCGCTTTGCTTGAGAGTGACGTTTCCCTCGACACTGCCGACTTTCTGGTCGAAGACCTGCGCAAACGCCTGGTGGGAAAGCAAATCGCACGCGGAAGCGTCAACGACGCGGTCAAAACTGAAGTCAAGCTTGCGCTGACCGACTTGTTCGCGAACGACGAGGATTTCGTGGCGCAGGCTGCACGAAAGCCGAAGCCAGTCAAAATCCTTTTCCTCGGGCCGAACGGAGCCGGAAAGACCACTACAATCGCCAAAATCGCTTTTCTCCTCAAGCAGAAAGGGTTCACGAGCGTAATCGCCGCGAGCGACACTTTCCGCGCGGCGGCAATCGAGCAAGCCTCGATCCACGGGGAAAAGCTGGGAGTGCGCGTGATAAAGCAAAAATACGGCGCAGACCCCGCGGCAGTAGCGTTCGACGCTATCGCGCACGCCAAGGCGGAAAAAGCCGATTTCGTCCTGATCGACACTGCCGGAAGGCAGGAGACCAACTACAATCTCTTGAAGGAAATGGAGAAAATCAACCGCGTTGTCCAGCCGGACTACAAGATTTTCGTGGGAGAAAGCGTTGCAGGGCACGCGCTTATCGAACAGGCGAAGAAATTCCACGAGGCAGTGGGATTGAACGGGCTCATACTCACTAAGCTCGACGCCGACGCGAAGGGCGGCACTGCGTTCAGCATCGCGCACGACCTGGGCATACCGATTTTGTTCATCGGCATCGGGCAGGAGTACGGCGACCTAAAGCCCTTCGCGCGCGAGTGGCTAGTGAACAACGTTTTGAGTTGAGAAAAAGATGGAGTTCATTCCCGGCTATATTTTCGGAGATAAAGCCAAACAAACTAAAGAAGCATCGCTAGAAAAACAAAGCAAAAAAGGTTTACAGTTTATACGCCCGCATAAAAAACCGATTTTACGTTTTCTCGTGGCGCCTTTCGTTCCAGTTGTTGAGTGGTTTAGAGTGAATATAGGCGACCATTATGCTTATTGGAATACGCCCATAAGAAAATACGGCGAACCGGTAGTGAACGTTGAAAGCCTCATGCAAAAAGAAAACGGAAGGCAAATCAAAATCCTGGATGTCGGAATAGGGCGTGGGACTCGCTGGCTGAGAATACTTAAAAGAAACCGAAATATCGAATTCCATGGGACGAGTTTGAATGAAAATTACGACCCGCTGCTAAAAAATGTCAAGCAAATCCATGCTGGAGAACTGCACGAACATTATGACGCTAACAGTTTTGACTACGTATTCACTCACTACGGAATCCATCGGCAGGCATTCAGAGGCATAGAAAATATGGTGCACGTTTTAAAACCTGGAGGGGAGGCAGTCATCGTTGTTTCAGTGGCCCGCTGGAAGCGACCACCAACACTTGCGTCTTTCGATAAGCCCGATTTCTATGAAATCCTTGGTGCAGCACAAGAAAAAAACGCAATAGTATTGCACATATGCAAAAAGTGATTGAAATGACCGAACTCCTCTGCCTCAAAGACGCTTACTTGAAAGAATGCAGCGCGAGCATCGTGGAAGCGAACGTAAAGGAAATCGTTTTCGACAAGACAGTGTTCTACCCGCAAGGCGGAGGGCTTGAAAGCGACAAGGGAACAATCGAATGCAACGGCAAAGCATACAGCGTGCTTGAAGTAAAGAAAAAGGAAGGAAAAGCAATCCATTACGTTGACGAGGAAGGATTAGGCGCAGGCGACGGGTGCGCGCTCAAGATAGATTGGGAAAGGCGTTACGCACTAATGAAAATGCATACGGCAGCGCACGTCCTAGGCTCGACTGCATACGAGATAGGCGCGTTGATTACCGGAAATGCCATTGCACCAGACGAAAGCCGCTTCGACTTTTCTTTCGAAAACTTCGACAGGCTCAAGTTCGACGAGACTGTTGCCAACGCAAATGTAAAGCTTGCAAGCGGGGCTGAAGTGAAAACATACGAATTGCCCCGCGAAGAGGCATTCAAAATCCAGGGCATAGTAAAGCTCGCGAACGCGCTGCCCCCGAACATCCCCGTGCTGCGCATCGTGGAAATCGTCGGGCTTGATACGCAAGCGGACGGCGGAGTGCACGTTGCCAACACCCGCGAGTGCGGGAAAATAGAAATAACGCGCCTCGAAAACAAGGGCGCGAAAAACAAGAGGATTTACTTCAAGCTCCTTTGAATTACTGCGGCCTTCGCACGAAGAACACTGCAATCGCGCACACTATCGCGGACGCGAGAATCAAGCCTATGACTGCGGTAGTGTCGAACGAAGACTGCTGCTTCACCACCACCCTCAAAGGCTCGTTGGACACTGCTACCGCGACAGGCGCTGCAAGCTTGCTCACAACACTCTCGTCAACGGCAGTATCCACGGTGTAGGAAACCCTCGCTTCCTCACCGGGCTCTATGCTCGAGAAAAGCCATTTAGCGAACTCCCCGTTCTTCAGCTCGACGGGAGCGGAACTCACGCCGACCAAGGTGATTTTTTCATCAACTTCAGTGGCGCTCAAGCCCTGCTGGCGCCTGCGCTCCCGGATTAGGTTGTAAAAGCCCTTGAAATCTTCGTTGATAACCATGTTTTCTATCTTTATGTTCCCGCTGTTTTTAATGCGCAGTTCTATAGTGCTCAAGCGCTGTTCCCTGCCGTTGACCATCACGTCCACGGCCTTCATCCCGCGCTGGAATTCCAACTGATTTCCGGCCACTTGCCTGGCCAAAAGCCCGGGAGGAGCCAGCACTTCAGAAGGCGCGATTTGAATCAAAACCGGAGAACCGGAAACTGCGGATGGAGAGTCGGCTGAAACCGAATCTATGCCTCCGGCTTGCTGCATGAAAGACTCTGACAACGGAGGCAACACGTCTATTTTAACGTCCACTTGCCCTGAAGCCCGCGGGTCCCCGTCGTCAATCGTTATTTTCTTAGTAGTTTCTTCGCCCTTAGTTTTGGTGACGAGCGTAATGTCTTCAACAACCTCAGCTTCGGGAGCCGCGCTAGGCACGGCCGTAGGCTCCACCGAAGGAACATCGGTCGGTTCGACCGAAACCGAAGGAACTGCGGTTGCGTCAACAGACGGAGTGGCTGACGCGGTTGCGGCGGCGGTAGGCTCGGGCTGGACGCCTTTCTCTTCCCTCTCTTTTTTCGCTATTTTCTCGTTCAAGTCCGAAACTATCGTCTCAACCGGCACGATTCCCTGCGAATCCGTCTTTACGCTTACGGAAACGCCGGTCTTGTCGTCCGTCGCAGTAATCAACGTTCCCGTGACCGGCACGTTGCTGCCGGAATCTTCAACCTTAACCGAAGCGGTTGAAGTCACCACTTGCACTGGGGCAGGTGAAACAACGGGAATCGAACTATCGACGGCAGGGCTGCCGGGAACAGTATCGGCAGGGGCAGCGGTTTTAACGCTAGATATTCCGGCCGGTGCCGGCGCATAGCTGAGCGAAGGAAAGAGCACGTAAGGCGTCGGGGGGAAGCTGAAAAGCGTGGGGCCGAAAACTCCAGCCGCAAACAAGACGAATGCAATCGCAAGCTCTAAACCGAAAGTCTTTTTCCTGCGGCGAGTGAACGTAAGCACGAGCCCGAAAAGCCCGCCTATAAACAAGCCTATAAAGAGATATTGTTCCAACATCAGACCAGCCTCGTAAAACATTCAAGCTTCACCCCGCCAATTAAACAATTACCAACGCCGGTTTAAAAACAATAGTTTAACTCTTCAAGCGTCCAAAGCCGAAACCATCAGCGGGAAAACTACGCTCGCGTCGCCCTCCACGTGCGCCGTACGCGCCTTTTCCCGGATTTTGCCCCAGGATATCGCCTCGCGCGTTTTCGCGCCGCTCAACGAACCGTCGTATTCGCTCGCGGTGCAAACGTAAACCGCGTAATCAAAACCCCCGCGCAGGATGTTCACGCCGATGGCATGGTGCTTGGCGAACCCGCCTCCCAAAATGATGCCTCCGGTTTTTTGCGAAAGCAAAACTTTTTCCGCAAGCTTCTTCATGTCGCCCGTAACGTCGATGCCGAATTCAGGGTGGTCTTGCTTGAAGAAAAACAGCTGCAGCCCGAAAGCGCCGTCCGTCGGCGCGGGACAAAAGACGGGAATGCCGTTTTTGGCGCATTGGAAAACAAAAGAATTTTCATCCTTGAAAACTTTCCCCAAATCGAATATCATTTCGTTGGGCGAAAGCATTCGCCCCGTTTTCTTTTGCTTCGAAAGCTCTTTCTCGAAAAACGGCTTGAGCATTTTCTCCAAAAGCACGTAACGGTCGTTCGGAACGAGGATGTTGCCGATGCGGTTTATTCCCCGCTTGTGCAAATGCTTGTCATCCATAGCAAAATCGCCGAGCAAAAACGGCTTGCGCGTTTTAATCAAATCTTCCTCGACGCTTCCGATGCTAGTTATCACCGCGTCAACAAACCGTTCCTCGCACAATTGCGCGAACAGCTCGCGCAATCCCGACGAAACCATGTTGGACGTGAACGTTAGGAAAACGGTTGCCTTCGCACGCTTCATTTCCCGGATGATTTCTACCGCCTTTCCGAGTTCGCTAGCCTGCAGCCCCGCAAAACGCATTTGC